>Ga0302226_10000583_pt1 | contig 29694 bp, 21 predicted proteins | sample II_Palsa_E3_3_FD_193524 | JGI IMG/M metagenome (GOLD analysis project Ga0302226, IMG submission 193524) | Peat permafrost microbial communities from Stordalen Mire near Abisko, Sweden - II_Palsa_E3_3 | ecosystem: Environmental > Terrestrial > Soil > Palsa > Peat permafrost | place: Sweden...
ACTGGTTGAGCAGCAGATTGACGATGCTGCCTGCCCAGATCCAGCGGCTGAAGTTCACGTAATGGCCAATGCCATGCCACGAGAGGCGAACCGGCGGCCGTGGCGACATGGTGGTCCACGTCAGCGTGGTCTTCAGCGTCTCGCCGGCGATCATGCCGATCAGCATGGCGTAGGCACCCGTGCCAGCCCAGGCACACGCGAGTCCGAGCGCGCAATCGGTAAACGCTGCAGAGGTCTCGACGCCAGCCAGCTGCTGAAAACTCCGCTCGCGCTGAAGCATGAAATACGCTGGCGAGGCGAGGCCACGGATCAGCGGCAAGGCGGCGGCCAGTTGCAACAGCAACAGCGAACCACCCAGATGAAATTGCGAATTCATGAGCGGCGCAAGCGCGATCAGCAGCAGCGCAATCATGGCGCCGCGCGTGGTCAGTGTGGTCCATACCGCACCGAGTTCCGTGCGCGTCGGCGTGCTCTTCGCCTGCACCACGGCCTGCGCCAGACCGGTATCGCTCAGGGACTCGGCAATTGCCACCGCGAGCAACGCAACACTGACGCTACCGATTGCGGCCGGTCCGAGCAGACGCCCGATTGCGAGAAATTTGACTGCTACGAGGCCGCGTACGACAATCTGCTGGATCAGCACCCAGGTCGCCGCGCTGCTATTGAAAGCAGGCCTCATCGAGACAAGCGGAACCCTGATCGATCTCACAACAAACCTCCCCTTTAGTATTTGCTACAGCATGCCTGACACGGTAACGCGGCTGTTTATGCGGGGACCGCCATCTCATAGCCGATATCGGCCCCGCGCAGGCCTGTGACAATGTTTTTCGCTACCTTCGGGGTATGACAAAAGACACCATCCTCGTGATCGAGCCCGACTTCTCCGGACACCGCTGGCGCTATGCCGAGTGGGCCGGACAAGCGTGCATCGAAGCCGGCTACCAATGCGTCATCGTGACCGCCTCGGCGAACGCGACGCATCCGCTTGCGCAACGCCTTGCCGCCGGTAACAGCAAGGACAACAGCACCGACAGCAGCGCGGACCTGCAGATCACCTTCGTCGACCCACCTGCCGAAGCGAGTCGCGCGAGCCTCAGCTCAGTGAGCTACATACGCTATTTCCGCCATTTCCAGCACATTTATCGCACCGTTAGCCGCGAGTATCGCGTGGTGCTGGCGGTCGTGCCGTATGTGGACTACTTCTTTTATGCGTTGCCATTTCTCGGCTCACCGTTCGGCAACACACCCTGGATCGGCATCACGATGCGGGCGGCCTTCCATCATCACGAGGCCGGTGTGCGTGCGCCGCGCCGTCCGCTGGTGAATGCGCTCAAGGAGCAGCTATTTCGCCGGGCGGTCCGTACCAGCGGCCTGAAGACCTTGCTGACCATTGACCCGACGCTGTCCGACTGGTGCGCAAGCCACCCCGAACCAGGCGCGGCGCCCGTGCAATATCTCGCCGACCCCAGCCCCGATGCCGTGCCAGGCGACCCGTGGCTCGCCCGCGAGCGGCTCGGTCTCCCCGGCTATGGGCAGTATGTGCTGGTGTACGGCTCGATCGGCGAACGCAAGGGCATCTTCGAGCTCATCGACGCATTGGCTGCGCGCGAGGACGCACCGACGCTGGTGATCGCCGGCGCCCAGGAGAAGGACGCGCGAGCGCCCTTGCGCGACGCGCTGGCGCAACTGACCCCGGAGCCGGTGGTGCTCGACCGCTTCATCGACAGCGACGCGGAACAGGATCTCTTCTCGGCCTGCGACATCATCTGGCTCGGCTATAAAGGGCACTACGGCATGAGCGGTGTGCTGGTACAGGCGTATCGCGCCGGCCGGCCGGTGATCGCCACGGCCGACGGACTGATAGGCTGGTTTTGCCGGGATGGCGAACTCGGCCCGGTGATCGAAGATCTCACGCCAGACTCGATCAATCAGGCTCTCGACACGCTGCTGGATTCCATCTGGGTGAGACCGGGCGCGTCGAACGGCCATCTGCTCGAGCGCAACACCCTGGCTCACTTCAAGCAGACGTTGCAGTCGGCGATTCAGGTGTCGTCGGCGCGCCAGACTCGCGGCGCGGCCTCGCTGCCCACTCAAGCGGCAGTGCCAAGGCCATAAGCGGACCCTGAACAGGATCCTTGGTGAAGAACCCCTGAGCAGGACCCTCAAGCGAAGAACCCCTAAGCATTACCCGCCATCGGTGGTCCTCCCGCTACGAGACCTGTCCACCGACCGCCGGCACTTCCAGTTCTTCCGGCATGCCCTCGCCCTTCGCGCCCTTGCGGCGAGCCGGGAAAATCGCATCGCGGATACGCAGGAACGGGAACTCGATGGCGCGCGTCGTCACGTAGCCGATCACGATCGCAATCACGAACTGCGCGATCAGCACCGGCGCCCATGCGGCGATGGCCGGCACATGCAATGCCGCAAACTTGCGGATCAGCAAATCGCCCGGTGCAAGCGCCAGCGAATGCCACAGGTAGATGCCGTACGAGTAGACGCCGATCCACGCCACCGCGCGAAACAGCCAGGCTTCGCGCAGCTTCTGCGAGTACTCGATGGTCAGCACGATCAACGCGCAAAAGCCGAGCGCCTGGATCGTATAGCCGATGCTCTCGTCGAGCGGAATGTTCTTCGTGGCGAGCACGAGCCACGCGACAAGCGCCAGCACCAGTGCTATCAAGGTTTTCTTGCGCGCGGCGAAGCGGCGGTAAAGCTCCGGCTTCATCCAGTACACCGCCGCCAGAATCACGCCGAACAGCAGGCTGTCGATGCGATATTGCGTGTAGAAGAACGCGGCGTCCAGATTGCCGTTCGCGACTATCGCGCAGCGCGCAGCCAGCACGATCACGCAGAGGGTCAGCAGCGTGGCGATGACCGCATTCGCACGCAGCTTGAGCGCTGCGACGATCATCAGGAGTGCCGGCAGAAACAGATAGAAGTGCTCTTCGACCGCGAGGCTCCAGGTCTGGGTAATCGACGAACCCAGATAGTTCTGCATATGCGTGAGGTTCTGCACCAGGAAGGTGCTGGTCGGATGACGGCCCGAGAGCACATGAAACAGGATCAGCACATAGTAGGCAGGCCAGATCTTGAAGATCCGCCGGATGATGAAGCGTCGCGCATCGATGCGGCCCACCCTGGCATACTGCTTGAGCAGCAACCCACCCACCAGGAAGCCGCTCAGCGTGAAGAACAGGTTGACCCCTTCACGGCCGAAACTCTTCAGCGGATACTCAATGGCCGCGATAATCGCACTGCCCGTTTGCACGCTGTGGAAATGAAAACCCATCACCGCAATGATCGCGAGGCCTCGAATAAAATCGAGCTCGATCGAGCGTTGGGGCCCCTTGCTATTTTCTGTCCCGAACCAGCGCATGATTTTCCCCCCTGACACGGAATTGACGTGTTCAAAACGTGTTTCCGCCATCGGTCCTCTTATCTTCTTGTGGCAGATACGGTTTGATCCGCCAACATCACGGCTTTCGCGGCCATTGTGTGTACTGTTGGCGAACTCCAACGCCCGTGTGCGAAGACGTACCAAGGCAGCAGTCGATTCACGCCGAAGACTAGCCGCCGTGCGCCTCACGAGGCGGCTACGGGAATGTGCACTGCTATATTCGAAACCATAATTGGGGGAATCCGGTGCCATGAAGATCTTGCATCTGCTGTCGACGCTCGACCCGCGCGCGGGTGGCCCCACCGAAGGCGTGCGGCAAAGCGGCGTCAACATGACCGCGCTCGGCCATCGGATTGAAGTCGCGACTGTCGACGACCCGTCTGCTCCGTGGCTCGAATCCTTCCCCCTACCCGTTCATGCACTCGGCCCCGCCAAAGGTTTCTACGGGCTCACGCCGAAGCTCGTGCCGTGGCTCAAGGCACACGCAGCCTCGTTCGATGCCGTGATCGTCAACGGCCTATGGCAGTACCACAGCTATGCCGCCTGGAAAGCACTGCGGCATCTCGACGTGCCCTACTACGTATTTCCGCATGGCATGCTCGATCCGTGGTTCAAGCGCACCTATCCGCTCAAGCATCTCAAGAAGTCCCTGTATTGGCCGTGGGCTGAGTACCGGGTCTTGCGAGATGCGACGCGTGTGATGTTTACCGCTCAGGAAGAATGCCGCCTCGCCCGCGAATCATTCAGGCTCTACCAGGCCAATGAAGAAGTCGTGGCGTTCGGGACCAACCGGCCGCCCGCCGGCGCAGCAAACCTGCGCGAAGCGTTTTACGCCGCCTATCCGGCCTTGCGCGGCAAACGGCTGATCCTGTTCCTCGGCCGTATTCATCCCAAGAAGGGTTGCGATCTGCTGTTGCGCGCGTTTGCCGCGGCGCGCGATCTCGATCCGGCGGCGCATCTCGTGATGGCCGGCCCGGACGGCGGCGAGTGGATGGCAACGCTGAAAACGCTGAGTGCCCAACTCGGGATCGACAGCCGCGTCACATGGACCGGCATGCTGCAGGACGATCGAAAGTGGGGGGCGTTCTATGCCGCCGATACGTTCGTGCTGCCGTCACACCAGGAGAACTTCGGCATTGCTGTGGCCGAGGCGCTCGCCTGTGGTCTTCCCGCGCTGATCTCAGACAAGGTGAATATCTGGCGTGAAGTCGCAGCAGACGGTGCGGGCTTCGTGGCGCCCGATACCGTTGCAGGCACAATCGCCAACCTCACACGCTGGCTGAAACTCGACGCAACCGAAGCGCAGACGATGCGCCAGCAGGCGTTGCACTGCTTCGAGCAGCACTTCACGGTGGATGCGATGTCGGCCGATCTGCTGCGCGTGTTGCAACAGGGCTGCCGCAAGCAAGGCGCAGAGAAGCGTTCCCCACTAGCGCTGGGGCAAGGTTAGGTTACCGAAGCGTACCCGCCCAAACCCAACGTCGTACGCGATACCCCCTTCGGGGCACGCCGCGCGTCCCCTTCACTTCTTCGCCAGAAACAGCAGGTCCTCGCCCAGCGGCCGCACCTCAGCCGCGAACGGCAATTTCTCGCCCACCAGTTCTCCACCTGCTGCCGGCGCCTGCGTCAGCGTCGCGAGGTTCGCCTGCAGCCCGGGCTCGCGGCCCTTGAGCGCCCGCGCAACGTGTTCGGCCAAGCGCAACGTCAGGGCCACGATCGTGATGGTCGGGAAATTCGCGCCCACCGTCGGGAACACCGAACTGCCGGCCACGTACAGATTGGCGATGCCATGCACCTTGCAATCGCGATCCACTACACCTTGGCGCGGCGAATCGTGCATACGGGTGGTCCCCATGTGGTGCCACGTGCCTTCGATCTGTTCGGGCCATGGTCGCCCTTCGAGCGGCGCGTCGAGCGAGACGCTCGCCACCCCGCCCAGTTGCATCTCCTGCGCGAGCAATGCATTGGTACGGTCGAAGGTGCGCTTCACCAGCTCCGTCAACTGCCAGTCCACTTTCACGCGATGCATGCCGAGACGATCGCGCTGCGTCGACAAGGTCACGCGGCTATCGCGGTTGGGTTCGGCCTCGACGATAGTCTGGAACTTCACGTCGGTGATCAGCGCACGCGGTTGAAACAGGCGTGCCGCACCGAAGCAGCCAGCCTCAACCGGATGCAGCGCCATTGTCGCGATGTCACGGCGCAGGCTCCAGCCCGGCTGGTCCTTTTTCAACAAGGCCTGCTTGCAGCGGATCAGCGCTTCGGCGCCGTCGGTGTTCTCGCCATAGAACATCGAATAGAACCACACGCGCGCGTTGAGCAGCTTCTCGCGTTCGAGCACCTCCAGGGTCAGCGCGAACTGCGACGAGATATGCTGGCCGTGGGCCTTCACCGCGTCGTTCTGGTAGTGATACTTGATGTCGTAAAGCTTGTTGCGCGCCCACGCCGGATTGAAGCGAATGCTGCCCGACATGATCCGCGGATGGTCCATGAAATAGCGGCCCACCAGATCGTGACCGTTGCCGAGGCCCACTGCCTGCACCTTGTTCGCCGCCAGCAGCAGGCGCGCATTCTCGATGCCGCCCGTGGCCAGGATGAAGATTTTCGCAGTCACCACGAAGCGGCGCCCGCTCAGCGTGCCGACCTGCACGCGCGAAACATTCTGCGCCTGGGTATCCGCGTCGATATCGAGCACGTTGGCATTGAGGAAGACGCGTACATGGCGCGATTTCTGCAATTCGCCGCGATACAGTTTGCCAAAGCGCACGGGCGGGCTGAACTGCGAGATCGTGTCGCGCACGTTGCCGCTCGGAAGCGGATGCCGGCGCACATCGGGACGGTTGATCGAGCTCTCCCAAAACGCCGGATCGAAATTCTGCGGTCCGAGCTTGAGCAGGTCGTGTGTACGCACGTAGTAGGGCTTCAGTTCCTCGAGGCCGAATGGCCAGCCGCTGTCCTTGACCCAGTCACGCTTTTCGAAGTCCCAGGGATCGAGCGGGCGGCACCAGCCACCCCAGCAATTGCTGCTGCCGCCGAGAAAGCGGCTGCGGCTGCCGTCTGCAAACGTATAGGGAATGCCGACGTTCTCGCCGCGATACAGGTCGCGTGTCTCGTCATCGGCCTTGTAACCGCCGCTCTCGAGCAGGCATGTGTCGATGCCAAGCTTGCTCATTTCGAGCGCGAACGTAATACCGGCTACACCTGCTCCGATTATGCAAACGGTGGTCCCAATGACCGACCGCTCTTCCACACCCCGGCTGTCGATGAACATCCCCGCTCCCGTGATTCTTGTGCAGCCGCCGTACCGGCACTCCACGCCGTGCCACCCAATGTTCCTGAGCATTGCAGAGAGACTTTGCGGTACACGCACTTGTGATGACGTCACCTGGCCCGCGACGACATCCAGTGGTACGTGTTCAGGCACCTCTGCACTGCTGTCGACATGCCGCTCGATACGGTCTGCTGTCGCCCGGGATGAACGGTCCCGAATACCCCAAGTACTGCCATCTATCTTTCATGCGGATCGCGAACAACGGTGTTCGCTATCGCGCATTACTGCACGCGTTGCGGCGCAAACCGCTGCTTGATAAAGCGCGCCGGATTGCCACCATAAACACCGTTGGCCGCCAGCGAGCGATGCACCACCGAAAGTGGTGTCACGAGCGCGGAACGGCCGATCGTCACGCCCATCTGCACAACGCATTTCGACGCGATCCACACGCCGTCTTCGATCACGATGGGCGCCACACGCAGATCCATGTTGGTGGCGTAGTCGTGTGAGCCGGCGGTGAGAAAAACGCCCTGCGAGATGCACACGTTCGAGCCGATACGGATCAGCGCCTGGTTGTAGATCCACGCATCGACGCCGAACCAGGAGTTCGCGCCGACTTCGAGATTCCATGGCGCCTTGATGCGTAGTGGATGCATGAAACGGCAGTTGGGGCCGATCTTCGCGCCGAATCGACGCAACAGCGCAACGCGCAGCGCCGAGAACGGCACCAGCTTGTTGTTGATGACGCATGCTTCGACCACGAACCACAACGCCTCGGTCAGGCGGCTCACCTGCCGCACATAATTGCCCTTGCCCGCGAGGCTGAGATCGATGACCGGGCAGACCGCCGGCGTCGCCTTTGCGGCATCCGCCTGCCATTCCCGTGCTGCATCGAGTTCGTTGAGTTCGTCGCGTTTCATCTGAGTATTGCGCTCCACTTGCATACTGCAACCTCGATGTGGACCTTCGTCCACCGTCGCTGCCAGGCACTATTTCGCCTTGTAGCATTACGTAATAAATTGGCACAGTCCTCGCGAGGTTTCGTTCTTGCTAACGCCGATTGGCTTGATGCGCACAGGCTTTGTCGGCTTTGGACTGGCATCTTATTAGGGACGTTGCGTGGTTGACACTACCATTAGCATGACGCAGCGCGATAGCGCGTGCCGCCAACCTGTAGTACCCGGACGTCTCGCCATGAAACCTCTTGCCCTGCGCATCACGCACTCCTCCTTCCTCGCACTGGCTTGCAGCGCAATCTGCGTTGCAAGCTATGGCCAGTCGCTTGCGACCTACGGCAACGCCCCCGCTGCCGAAGCAGAAGGTGCAGCTGCCGCTGCGAATCGCGCTGGCGACCGCGCCACGTTTACACCCGGCACCAACGATGCCTCGCTGCTGGGCGGGCCGACTGCGTATGGCGATGTCTATCGCGCCCAGACGCTCGACGACAACCAGCAGCAAAACGTCCCTGCTACGGCCGCCAATCCGCAGGGCGGTGGCGTCACGCCGGTTGAACATATGCTCACCAACCCCGGCACGCCGCAGCCTGGCGGCGCTGCCCTGCGCACCGCAAACGCCGGCAACACAGGACTCAAGGCTGGCGGCAATGCCGCCACTGCGGGCCGCGGGGTCGCCACGGGCGTGTTGAGCGAGGATACGAATATCGCCGCACAGCAGCTCTACGGCAACAGCAAGGCGACACAACAGCTCTATGGCAGCGGCGCAGCAACCGGCGTCGGTCAACGCGAAATCTACAAGTCGCCCTGGTAAAAGCCACGCGTCCGGCGCGCGGCAATCACACTCAGTCGACCTGGGTCGGCTCCAGCGGCGCTGCCGCCAGCTTCTTGTGTGCTAGACCGCTGGCTGGGTCCAGACCTCGCGGGTCACCAACAGCACCACCGCCACTGCCGCTTACAGCCGCGCTGTCCTGCCCACACAACTCCACTAGCTTCCTGTTCAACGCACTGAACACGCTTGTACTCGACAGTGCGCGTTCGGCGTATTCGCGTCCCGCTGCGCCGAGCGCCGCACGCCGTGCCGGATCGGCGGCCAGCGTCACGATCGCTTCAACCAGCGCTTCGACGTTCTCGGGCGGCACAACCACACCACGCGGCGCCACGACGTCATGGAGCTCGGTCCCTGGGCAGGCCATCGCGACAATCGCCCGGCCACTCGCCAGCATGCCATTTAGCTTGGACGGCATCACCAGATCCGCAGCGCCGCCACGTTGCGGCAGCACGTGAATGTCGGCCAGATTGAGCAACTGGTTTAACTGACGCGCGGGCTGCAACGCCATAAAACTGCAGTTAGGCAGATCGGCGCAGCGCGTTTCGAGCATGGCCCGCGCCGGCCCGTTTCCGCAAAACACAAAACTGATGTCGGGGCGCCCCGCAAGTTGGACGGCAGCCTCGGCGAGCACTTCAAGCCCTTGCTTCGATCCCATGTTGCCGGCATACAGGATCACGGTCTGCGGCGAACTCCGCTTCTCGAGTCCGAGCAGCTCCCGGTAATAGCGGGCGTGCACCAGCGGCACGATGGCGCGGGTATCGACCCAGTTCGGCAAACAGTACGCCTTGAGCGGATCGACGCCCTTGAGGATGGCGCGCTCGACCATCTTGGCGGAGAGACTCGACACGACGTCGAAGCGCGTCAACAGCCAGCGCTCGACCGCGAGCGCGATACGCCTGGAACGCGAGCCCTGGATGAGTCCGAGATCGAACGCCGCATCCACCTCGTAGTCCTGAATGTGCAGCCACGCGCTCGCCCTGCTCAAACGTGCCACGAGCCAGGCGGCGGGCGCGCTCATCAGACTCGGCGCGATGCTCATCACAACATCGGGACGCCACGCGAGTTGCGCCGCGAGAACCGGCAACGACGTCAGCGTATAACTCGCCAGATGCAGGAGACGCGCAACGCCGGTGGGCCGTGCCGGCACCCACAGCGGCACTCGCTGCACCCGCACGCCGTTGCGCATTTCGCGGCGATAGCGCCATGCGCTGAAGCTTTCGGCGACGCGCCACTGCGGGTAATACGGCGGCCCGCAAACGACCCGCACCTCATGACCTTCGCAGACCAGCGCTTCCGCCATCTCAGCAGTATATTTGCCGACTCCGGTGAGCTCTGGCGCGTAGTTGAGCCCCACAATCAGTATTTTCATACCCATCCCCATTCGGCACATCACGCGGCGCGCGCCGGCGCCTGCGTGTCAATTTTTGCAACCGCTTCCTCGTCAACCTAGCTTGCGAGCATCACCGCGCAGCCTCTCGCGATGTTCGACGCGGCGTTCGGTGGATCGAAGCGCTGAATGACATCCATGCAGGCGCGCGCGGTTTTCTCCGTATCCGCAAACGCCTCAAGGGCTTTTAGCATCGTGCGATGCAGCGACGCACCGTCGCCGGAGCGAAACGCGTAGCCGGTCACGGCGTTGATCACGAGTTCGGGCACACAGCCGCAGTTGTCGCTGACCACCGCCGGACAGCCATGGCTGAGCGCTTCGTTGACGACAAGACCCCACGGCTCGCTGAAGCTCGGCAGCACCAGGCACGAAGCGCCGAAATATTCGCGCGACAGCCCTTCGTCCTGCAGGCTGCCGACGAAGCACACGGCCTCGCCGAGTCCGCTTTCATCCGCCCGCTTCTGGAGTTGCTCGCCCTGCGGCCCGGTACCGACAATGCGTAGCTTTGCTTGTGGAATGCGCTGGCGGATCGCGGCAAACGCATCGAGCAACGCCTCGACACCCTTCTCCTGCGAAAGCCGGCCAACGAACAGAAACACCGGATCCTGGTTGCTGCGCGCATGCAGACGCTCGTCGAGCGCGTGCTCCGGCACGAACGACCATGGCAAGGCCGCCGCCTGACACGGCACGAAGATCCGTTCACGTTTCGCGCCAAGCGACATCAGGTACTCGCGGCTGCGCTCGCCAAAGCCGAAATAGCCGTCGCACAACGAGAAAAATACCCGCTTCGGAATCGACGTCAGCAAGCGGCGCGGCCGGTCGCGCCCGGTGGAATCGCAGAACACCGCGCGGCGCTTGCCGGTCGCAATGCAGGCGAGCAGCATCGCCCAATACTCGGGCCGATGGTAGCCAGGCAGCACCACGAGATCGGCCGGTGTGCGCAAGACTTCCATCGTGAGGCGGTACATCATGCGCCACGTCGGCACGTCCTCGTAGCAGCCGTTGAACAGCGTGCGCATCGGATAGCGGTGGTACGAATAGTCCACCTCGGAAAAGCCGAGCCGGAAGTGTTCGGTTTCGGAAATCTGCACGATCGAATATTTGATCGGGCTCGCCGCCGAAATCGTATGCAGTGCAGAGAAAACTACAGCCTTGTGGCGCGACCAGACCACGTTATGAAAGATCGTGACCGAACCCGTCGCCATGTCACACCGTCCTTTCGGAAAGCGTGGCCGCGCCAAAGCGCGTGACGAAGTCGCGATAGGTCGCCTCGATGCCTTCCTGCAAACCAATGCTTGCCCGCCAGCCCATCCGTGCAAGACGCGATACGTCGAGGAGTTTGCGCGGCGTGCCGTCAGGCTTCGAGGTGTCGAAAACAATCTCGCCGTCGAAGCCAACCGTATCGGCGACCTGCTGCGCCACCTCACGGATCGACAGGTCGTCGCCCATGCCGACGTTCAACAGCCCATCGGCCACCTCGCGATCCAGCACGAACTCGGTGGCTGCCGCCAGGTCGTCGACATGCAGAAACTCTCGGCGCGGCGTGCCGGTGCCCCACACGGTCAGCACGCTGTCGCCGTGCAGTTTTGCTTCGTGTGCCTTGCGAATCAGCGCCGGCAGCACGTGGCTGCTGCGCAGATCGTAGTTGTCGTTCGGGCCATACAGATTGGTCGGCATTAGCGCGACGAACTTCGTGCCGTACTGGCGGTTGTACGCCTCGCACAGCTTGAGCCCGGCGATCTTGGCAATCGCGTAAGGCTCGTTGGTCGCTTCGAGGGGCGAGCTCAACAGATACTCTTCCTCGATCGGCTGCGGGCAGTTCTTCGGATAGATGCACGACGAGCCGAAGAACACAAGTCGCGTCACGCCTGCCTGATAGGCCGCGTGAATCACGTTGGTCTCGATGGCGAGATTCTGATAGATGAAGTCAGCCGGCTGCGTGGCGTTGGCGAGTATGCCGCCCACGCGCGCTGCCGCAAGCAGGACGACATCCACGCGCTCAGCGGCGAAAAAGCGCTGCACTTCCTTCTGGTCCAGCAGGTCGAGCTCCGTGTGCGTTCTCGTCAGAATGTCCGTGTAACCGTCTTCCCGCAGACGGCGTACCAGTGCCGAGCCGACCATACCGCGATGGCCGGCCACGAAGATGCGTGCGCTCTTGTCCATAACCGTTACTCTCGATGTTATTCGTGATGTTCGAGGGCCTTGAAACCGGCCAGCGTCACCAGCGCGTCGCGACGCGCAATCTGGAAATCCGAGCGCACCATTTCCTTGACGAGCGTCAGGAACGGCGTGGTTGGTCTCCAACCCAGTTTGGCATGCGCCTTCGACGGATCGCCGAGCAGCGTCTGCACCTCGGTCGGCCGGAAGTAGCGCGGATCGACCCGCACGAGCACGTGGCCCGGCGAAAGGCGCGTTTCCTTGCCCTCCACCCTGTCGACGATACCGACTTCATCCACGCCTTGGCCCTCGAAGCGCACCATCACGCCCAACTCCGCAGCCGCGGCCTGGACGAATTCGCGCACGCTGTACTGCTGGCCCGTGGCGATCACGAAGTCTTCGGGCTCCTCCTGCTGCAGCATCAGCCATTGCATCTCGACGTAGTCGCGCGCATGGCCCCAGTCGCGCATGGCGGACAGGTTGCCGAGGTACATGTCGTCCTGCAGGCCCACCGCGACCCGCGCAAGGGCGCGGGTGATCTTGCGCGTCACGAAGGTTTCGCCGCGCACCGGCGACTCGTGGTTGAACAGGATGCCGTTGCAGGCATACATGCCATACGCTTCGCGATAGTTGACGGTGATCCAGTACGCGTAAAGCTTCGCCACGGCGTACGGACTGCGCGGATAGAACGGCGTGGTCTCTTTCTGCGGCGTTTCCCGCACGAGCCCATACAGTTCGGAGGTGGACGCCTGATAGAAACGGGTCTTTTTCTCGAGTCCGACAATGCGCATCGCCTCCAGAATCCGCAACGTGCCCAGGCCGTCCGCATTGGCGGTGTACTCCGGTTCCTCGAACGACACCGCGACGTGGCTCTGCGCAGCCAGGTTGTAGATCTCGTCCGGCTGCACGCGCTGAATGATGCGCACCATGCTCGACGAATCGGTCAGATCGCCGTGATGCAAAAAGAAATGCCGGTCGTTCACGTGCGGATCGCACATCAGGTGATCGATCCGATCGGTATTGAACAGCGACGTACGGCGCTTGATGCCGTGCACGTCGTAGCCCTTGGCGAGCAGCAGGTCGGCGAGATACGAGCCGTCCTGGCCTGTCACGCCGGTAATCAAAGCGACCTTACGATCCATTGTCTTCCCCTCGTCGAAACGTTTGACTACAGTGCTGCGCGTGCGGCGGCCAACCGCACGCGCGTAGAAATCGTCTTGCCTGACCACACGACGCGTGACGCACGCGCCGCATCAATCCGCGCGGCTTTCGTATCCGTAGTAGCCGGTGTAACCACCCAGGTTGAGCTTCGGCGGCGGCACATCGGTCAACAGCACGCCGTGCAGGTTGACGCCTGCATTGACGAGGCGCTTGAGTGCTTCGGAGATTTCCGTCGGCGGATGGCGGCCGTGGCGCACCACCATCAGCGTGGTGCCGGCATGCTTGCCGATCAGGGCGGCGTCGGTTACGGCCAGCACCGGCGGCGTATCGACGATCACCAGGTCGTAGACCCGCCCGAAATGTTCGAGCAGGGTCCGGAAGCGGTCGCTCATCAGCAGCTCGGACGGGTTGCCCGGCAAGCCGCCCTTGGTGAGCACGTCGAGGCCGGGCAGCACATCGCGCAGCACGCACTCCTGAATGTCCGCGCCATTCAGCACGTCGGCGAGACCCGGGGTATGCGGCAGACCGAAATGCTTGTGGATATCGCCGCGCCGCATGTCGCCGTCGATCAGCAGCACGCGTTTGTGTGCCGAAGCCACTAGCGCCGACAGATTGACTGACATGAACGACTTGCCGGCGTCCGGCCGCGAGCCGGTCAGCATGACGACGTTATTGCGTGCCGAGGTCAGCGCGTACTGCAGCGTGGTGCGCAGGCTGCGCACGCCTTCCACGGCGACGTCGTCCGGCGCCTGAGCGGCGAGCACGTGCACGCCAGCGCGACGTAAGCCGACATTGCGCTGCACGCGAATCTGCAGGTTGCTGCGCGGCACTACCGCACACACAGGCACGCCGAGCAGCGATTCGATTTCCGTGGTGTTCTGCACGCCGCCATACAGCGTCTTGCGCGTGAATGCCGCAAGGATGCCGAGCACGAGGCCAAGGCCGGTGCTGATCAGGATCAGCAAGGCGCGTTGCGGGCGCACGGGATCGTCAGCCGGCTCGGCATAGTCGACCACGCGCACGTTGCCCACCTGGCCCGCCTTGACGATGCGCAACTGCTGCGCGCTGTTAAGCAGGTTGGTGTAAAGCTCAGTATCGACGCGGACGTCGCGCAACATCCGCAGCGCGGTCTGCTCGGTGTCCGGCAGCGTCGACACGTTACGCGTCAAGCCGCCCTGCACGCTTTGCAACTGGGCAATCTGCGCGTCGAGCGCGGCCACCGCCGGATGCGCGGCGGTAAAACGCGTGGCCAGTTCAGCGCGCTGTTGCTGCAGGTCCACGAGCTTGGTCTTGTTCTCGACGATCTGTTGCAGCAGCAGCCGGCTTTCTTCGCTCAGATCGACCGTGCCCTCCTTGTTACGGAAGGTGTTGTAGCGCTGCTCGGCCTGATCGAGTTCGGTGCGCAACTGCGGCAACTGCTGGTCGAGAAACGCCAGCGTATGCTCGGCCTCGGCCGACTTGCGGTCGATGTCCTGCTGCACGTACTGACGGGCAATGTTATTGACAATCGCCGCCGTCAGTTCGCTATCGGCGCCTTCGAGCGTCACCGCGATGATGCCCGACTGCACGGTCGTCTCTACCACGTTGAGTTCTTTCTGCAGCTTGTTGACCGTATCGAGCGTCGACGCGCGGCTCAGACTGAACTGCGTGCCGGGACGCGCGGTCAACTGGTCGATCTGCAGCCGCACGGGACCGCGCGAGGTGGTGCCGACCGCGAGCTGTCCGGTCCGCGCACGCAGCACTTCAGCGCCGCTTCCGTCCGTCACCACATACGAGTCGTCCGGCAGGACGGTCAGCGCAAACGGCTTGTCGTACATTTCCTTGGGCGTGTCGAACAGCGAGACGGTGATCTGCTCGCCGCCCCATCCGTACTGCGGCATGCCGAACAGCGGCGAGGCGAGACCGTCGCTGCCGCGCCAGCGCGCCAGCATGTTGCCGATCACGGGGAAATGATGCGGCGTCGCGGTGATGTCGAGATGGAGCTTGCGCACTGTTTCATCGATCACGAGCCGCGAACGGAGCAACTCGATCTGTGCCGAGGTCACCGCCTTGGTGTCGAAAATCGACGCCATGGTCTGCAATGCGTCCTTGTTGCCGTTGGCATTGCCGCCGTTGCCGTCGTTTGCGGTGTCCTCCACCTGGATCATCGCGTCGGCGCGGTACACCGGCGTCTGCACGAACGCCACCGTCGTGCCGATTAGCAGCGCCGATAGCATCACCACGAGGATCATCCGCCAATGCTGCGAAATGACGGTCAGGTAGTCAGACAGACGCAGCTCGTCGGCGCTCTGGACATCGACATATCGGTTTTCAAAATTGGTAGCCATGGTGTCATCAATCCCGCACAACAATTACGTTGAATCGGCGTGTCGCGCCGGGTACGGTCCTGCCCCAACGTACCCGGCTACGGCTTACTTCGTCACGATTGCCGCAGTCAGTCCTGCGTTGACCAACGGCAACAACAGGTTCAGCACGCGGTTAAAGCGCACCAGCCCGCCCGCGTCCACATACACGACATCTTTCGGCTCCAGTTCGAACTGGTTCGCGAGCAGCATCGAGACCGGCGAAGTGGCGTCGAGATGCCAGACCTGCGGCTTGATTCCGGGGCCACCGCGAATCACGTAGAGTTCCTTCGCGGCCGCGGTGGCGGAATTCAGGCTGCCCGCCTGCGAGATCGCCTCGCCGAGCGAGAGCTTGCCGTTCTTCATCGGCAACACCGTCGCGGGCTTGTTGACTTCGCCCATCACGTAGACACCGTAGTCTTCACGTGCCTCGACACGCAGCAGATCGCCGTTCTGCAGCATGATCTTCGAGGGGTTCTGATTGTTGTGCAGCATCTGCGAGACATTGATGTAATAGGTTTTGTCGTCGCGCACGATCACCACGTGGCCCTGGTCGGCGGTCGGGGCAAAGCCGCCCGCACGGCTAATCGCCTCGGTCAACGTCATCGGAATGTCGTTGATGGTTTGCGAGCCGGGCGCGCGCACTTCGCCGTCAATGTAGACCTGCGATGCGCGGAACGACGCGATGCGCACAGTGACCTGAGGCTTGACCATCACCTTGCCGAGATCGGCGGTAATCCTGCGCTGCACCTGCTCCGCGCTTTCGCCCGCTACGTGCAGCGTGCCGACATACGGAAACTGCAGGTTGCCTTCGTGATCGACCAGAAAGCCCAGCGCGGCATCCGAGGGACGCGAGGGTGCGACCGGCTGACCGAGCGCGGCCGCCAGTTCCGGGTGATCCCAGACGGTAATCTGCAGCACGTCGCCGGGTCCGACCTTGTAAGGTCCGACGGTACCTAACAGCGGCGTCAGATCATTGCCGTCGCCGCTCACCATCGACTGGTGCTCCTGCTGGATGGTGGCCAGCGTGATATCGGTGATCGGAATCTCCTGCGAGCCAGTCGCCTTGCCATCGTCAGTATTGCTAACCGGCAGGCTTGGCGGCTGAACCATACGCTGGCCAGGCACCACCGAGCACGCTGCCAGCATCGCAACAGCCGCCATGATGCCGAACAACCGCGCACGCTCAATTGCCGTGTGCCTGGCACCAACCCTGTACGTCGCGCTTTTTATTTGACTCATTTCAGTCTCCCTCACCGCGTCAATATGCATTGTTATGTACCAGGCCTTTGACGATCGTTGCAGCGATGATGCGCATGTCCAACCCAAAGGACCAGTTACCGAGGTAATACAGGTCATGCTCCACACGCCGCTCCATTTTTTCGATCCGATCGGTCTCGCCGCGATAGCCGTTGATCTGCGCCCATCCGGTGATGCCCGGCTTGATCCGGTAACGCTGGATGTAGCCAGCCACCACCTTCTGATACAGATCGTCATGCTCAAGGGCGTGCGGGCGCGGTCCGACGACCGACATATCGCCGCGCAGCACGTTGAAGAATTGCGGTAGCTCGTCGAGACTGGTGCGGCGCAGGAACGCGCCGACCCGCGTAATGCGCTCGTCGTGACGGGTCGCCTGACGCAGCGTTCCGGCCTTTTCGGTGTGCAACCGCATGGAGCGGAACTTGTAGATGGTGAAGACGCGGCCGTCGGCGCCCTTGCGTTTCTGCCTGAACAACACAGGTCCGCGCGAGGACAGCTTCACCGCAACCGCAATGCCCAGCAGCAGCGGCGCGAGCGAAATCAGCGCGACGGCGGCGAACAGGCGATCGAACATCTCCTTTTGCAGCTCCGAGGTCTGCGACAACGGCGAGGCGACCAGGTTGATGGCCGGCACACCGAGCAGATCGATCATCGAGCTCTCGAACATCGCGACGCTGCGCAGATCGGGCATGAAGCGGATGTTGACGAGGTCTTCACGCAGTTCCTTCACGCACTCGTAGATCGTGTGTTCTTCGGAAAGCGGCAACGCCAGCCACAACTCATGGACGTCCTGCGCGCGGATGTAGTCGGTGAAGGTGCGCAGATCGTCGAAGGCCGGGACCGTCGGAATCACGTTGCTGAGCGCCGGGCCATCGTGCAACACGTCGAGCACCGCCGCGGTACGAAAGCCCGCCGCCGTGCAGCCGTCGATCTTGCGCACCAGCTCCGCCGCGTGCGAGCCGCGCCCCACCACCGCCACCTTGCGCAGATTCAGACCGGCCACGCGCATGCGCGCCAGCACGCGGTGCACGACGATCCGCGAGACGATCATCAGGGCGCCGGTCATGGCGGTCCAGTAAGCGAACCACAGGCGCGAGACGAAGTCGCTACGGTGCAGGGTGAACATCAACACGAGCGCGCAGGTTTGTACGGTCAGCCACGCGAGCGACACCTGGCCGGCCAACCCCATCTTCGAGCGGCCGCGCCACGACTCATAGACGCCGAAGGCGGGAAAAAGCGCGAGGGCGAACGCCGCCGCGAACGCGACGAAGGCGTAATAGAAACTGCGCTGCCCGATGTCGTCAAAGCGTATCTGGGACGCGAAATAGGCGCCCGAAACGACCAGCACGACATCCAGCACGCGCGCGGCCAACGCTACAGGCTTGATCATTTTTCTCTCCCCACCACCTGCATTGAAACGGTTTCGCCAACTACGCCAGACTCAATTGCAGCGGCCGTACGTATCGTCGAACCGCACGATATCGTCTTCGCCGAGGTACGATCCTGATTGAACTTCGATGATTTCGAGCGGCACCTTGCCGGGGTTTTCAAGCCTGTGACGTACGCCGAGCGGAATGTAGGTCGACTCGTTTTCGCTCAGGAGAAAGCTTTCCTCGCCGCGCGTGACCATCGCCGTGCCGCGCACGACGACCCAGTGTTCTGCGCGATGGTGATGCAGTTGCAGCGAGAGCCGCGAACCCGGTTCGACCACGATGCGCTTCACCTGGAAGCGGTCGCCCTGATCGATGGAATCGTAAAAGCCCCATGGGCGTCGCACCTTGCGGTGTGCATCGGCCTCGGGCGAGCGGTCGGCCTTGATGCGTGCGACCAGCCCCTTGACCTCCTGCACGTGCGAGCGGTCGGCGACCAGCACGGCGTCCGCCGTTTCGACTACAACGATATTGCTGAGGCCAACGCAGGCCACCAGCCGCCCTTCCGAGTGCGCGTACGAAGAGTTGCTGCCTTCGAACACCACGCGGCCACGGCCGACATTGCCGGCGTCGTCCTTGTCGAGCGCATCCCACACAGCGTCCCACGATCCCAGATCGGACCAGCCGGCCACCAGCGGCACGACGACACCCTCGAAGGGCTGGCCGTCCGGTCCTGCTGTATTGAGCCGCTCCATCACGGCATAATCGATCGAATCGGACGGCGCCTTGGCAAACGCCTCCGCGTTTGGCCGGAAGAACGCACCATCCGTCTTGCCGCCGGCCACCGCGGCGAGGCAAGCCTCGGCCATGGCAGGTTGCAGACGTTCGACCAGTTCGAGCCATACCGAAGCGCGCACGACGAAGATGCCGCTGTTCCACCAGTACGCACCCGAGGCGACGTATTGCGTGGCCAGTTCGAGCGCGGGCTTTTCGACGAAACGGTCGATACGGAAAGTGTCCGGTTCGATCTCGGCGCCGAGGCGGATATAGCCGAATGCAGTGTCGGGCCGCGTCGGCGGCACGCCGAGCGTGGCGATTGCGCCGCGCTGCGCATGCTCGGCGGCGCGTGCGAGGGCCTGCTGGAAGGCAACGGTGTCGAGCACGGCGTGATCGGCCGGCATCGCGACCAGAATCGCGTCCTCGCCGCCGGCTATCGCCAGTGCGGCAGCGAGCGTCAACGCCGGTGCCGTGTCGCGACGCGCGGGCTCAACGATGAGTTGCGCCTCGACGCCGTTCTCGCGCAACTGTTCGGCCGTCACGAAGCGATGCTCTTCGCCACAGATGATGATCGGCGCGGACCTGACCGTCCATTGCGCGGAAAAGCCTTGCATGCGGGAGACAGTGTCCTGCAGCAGCGATTGCGTGCCGATTACGTCGATCAACTGTTTGGGGTGGTTCTCGCGCGATAGCGGCCAAAGGCGGGTTCCCGAGCCGCCCGCAAGAATCACGGGGGCAATGCTCAAACCGATCAACGGCTGTTCGGTAAATGTCAGTTTCTCCGCGCCGTCGCCGGTGCTGCCGTCCTGGTCGGCGTTATCCCGGTACGCATTTTCCATTTTTAGTACTCCTACACCTAAATAGGGCGTTCTTTTCGTTGACAGGCTGCGGTGCGCAAACACGCGCATCCAAGCCACGCTCACGGGCGGCCTGCCCCGTTCGCACCCCCAGATCTCAGGCGGCGATGCCGCTCGCCGTTCCCGGATCCGTCGTGTTTATTCCTGCGTAACAGTACGGCTGCGAGCGCGGTATTCCGTCGGTGAAAGCGCCATGCGTTTGCGGAAGATTTTCGCCAGCCGGTCGCCATTGCCGGTGCCGCTGCGCCTTGCAATCTTGTCCACGGGCAACTCCGTTTCCGCAAGGAAGTTGCATGCGATACGCAAGCGAACCTGCAACAGGTAATCGGATGGCGTGACGTGCATCTCGTGCTTGAAGCGGCGCAGGAAATTGCGTTCGCTCATGGCCGCCACATGCGCCGCATCGGCTACCGACACCGGTCGATCGCAGTTGGCCTCCATCCAGCGGGCCGCCGCACGGATCTTTTCGCCAACGCTCATCGTGCCGCCCTCGGCGAGCCGTGGCATCAACGCCGCGCCCATGCCGGGCATGACGCGATCGGCGACATTGCGGGCCACGTCGAGACCCAGATCGCGCTTGATGGACATCAGCGCGCTCTTGCTCGAGTCATGGTGGTCGTTGGCTTCGCTGAGCGTGCTGTCGTTCGCGACATGCGTCAGATACGGACTCGTATGTCTGATGTCGTCGTGTTCGGCGAGACCCGCGGCCGCCAGGATCAGACGGCCTTCGGCGATCGGTTCGATGGTGCGGGTACGGGCACGCACCGAGCGCAACCACCCGAGCAGGCGTTCGTCGCGTGCCGCCAGGTTGGCGCCATAGCCGCCCGCTACGAACAGCACATCGAAGCCGGTGTTGTAGCGTGCGTCGACGCCATCCGTCCACATCCGTGCGGATGACGAACTGGCAATGCTGCCGCCTTCCATCGAGAGGAATTGCACTTCATAAGGAGGGTCGTCGCCGCCATGCGCGGTGGCAATCTCGTTGGCCGTATGGAACATCTCGGCCACGATGCCCGCGCCCAGCAAGCCGAATCGTTCGAACAACAGGATGCCTACGCGGCGCGCTGCACATCGCACATTCACGTTAGGCGTATGCAGCCAGGTAATCCTCGCGGTATCAACGGACATATGCGGCATGATCTTCCCCTACCATGTCATGCGTTGCGGGCCGAATCTTCTGATTTTCTAACTTTTTAATAACATTGCACTGCATCATATCCACGCCGAAAATCGCCGTTGACGACAGTGACCGAAATGCGCGCGATGTTGGCGGATTGCGTCGCTATATATAAATTCGCAAAATGGAAATTCGATGCGAACGTACAACAGCTTGGCTAATCGCGACATTTGACTCATTGATATTGTCGTGCCGGATTGGCGGAACGTATAAAACATCAGATGAATCAAAACAGTCTACTGGACGAGCGCAAGCCGGTACGGCAGGCGAAATCGCCGGAAACCGGCAATGTTGCGCTGCATGTGAAAGGAGTCCGCGGGGGAATCCTCGTACGATGGCCTGTTTTGAACTTTATGATGCATTGCACCAAGCACGTCGCGTACCAGCCTGATGTGGCGCGGGGTTGCGGGGTGGAGCCCCTGGCCGTGCGGCCCCGGACAGCGAAAAACGTTTCAAAGGTGAAATTACCAGAGGCACCCAGATCGGCTTTAAGCAAATGGAACGAAGAAGTAAGGCCTTTATTATTTTCTAAAAACGCCGCGAATACCCTATTTACAACCCACGACCGAATTTGTTTCAAAACCATACAGAATCTGGAGCTGTCGAAAATGTTTCAATACTGAAACGCCGTGCCAATTCAATAAGTCTGATCTATTTGTTTTTCCAGATTTCGAATCGGCTTGCGCATAAGCATCCGGTTATGCCAACAGCGTTTCATCCGGGTAACTATTTCGCACGTCAGACGATTTATCCTGACGGCGGCAGGCATCTATTACTGATTAATAAGCAGCGCGATCGCAGCATTGCATATTTTGTCTGTAAGCTCACGCGGCTTGCACAACGCGCGACGTTTATTGCTCCGATGACCTGGAGTTTGTCGTGGCGTACCAGGTGCGCGTCCCCTATGCTGAGATTTGACACCAGAAGCGGGCATACACCGGCGATGAGGGTGCCAGCGTTGCACCACGTTGACGAATCGCTGCACCGCGCGTGGCACAGCCAAAAACAATCGGTGAGATGCGTGGTGTAACGCACTGGACGGGGTTTTATCGTGTGCCTGAATGATGTGAGTATTGCCTCCGCCATGTTCACGGCGCTACTCGCGCGCGCCGTTGCGTCATTCTTCGGACCATCATGAGACACACACCGCCCTCGCAGCACGAGCTTGCGCCACCTGTGTCCCTCTTTCGGCGTGGCGGATTTTCACTGACGACGCTCGTGCTTCGTCTGATGGTGGCGCTCACCATCGCCGCCTGCAGCCAGCACGACGTCGCGGCGAACGCGGCCACGGAAGGCGATCAGCAAGCCCCACAGGCATCATCGGCGCAGACCGCCAGTCCGGCGGCGACCCCGTGCGCCGCCGAGCGCGGCTTTTGCCGCTTCTCCGGCACCGAACAGATTCGCTATGGCACCTCGAGCCGCTATGTCGTGCTCACGCTCACCGGTGGCAAGCCTTGCAATAACAGCGTATTCGGCGACCCGGCACCGGGCTCGCAAAAGAGTTGCTGGATCGTGCGTACGTCGGCGACGAACGCGGCGACGCAACCGAACCCAGGCGCAACGCTTGTCGCAGACGGAACCGACGCCCGCCCGCAGGATCCGCCGCCAGCCCCCGCTGCCGCGCCCCACCGCGCCGCTATCACCTGGACCGCATGCGCCAGTGAGCGCGGCACGTGTGCTTTCTCAGGTACGCACGACGTCAGATACGGCAGCGATGCAAAATATGTAATCCTGACCTTTACCGGCGGTACACCGTGCAACAACACCGTGTTCGGCGATCCGGCGCCCGGCGCGCAAAAGCGCTGCTGGTACGACAGCGGCGTCGCGCCGGCGCCCACGGCGACGTCGATCATCGCTACGCCTGGCAAGAGTGCGCTGACCTGTGGCGCACCGTCCGAGCCCGCCAACGCGGCGCCGGATGGCCCCGCGATCGAAGCGGATACACCCGGCAGCGACGGGACGCGCATGTTCGCCAACGGCCGCCCCTTCGCGGTGGATCTCACCACGCGTGCCAATCGGCGCGATACGCTCGACTGGCAGATTCTCGATACGTGGAGCAACGTGCGCGCGTCCGGGCAACTCCAGATCGCGAGCGGCCCGCAAGTCGTCACGCTCAATTGCGTATCGACGCTCGCCGGTTACTTTGCCGTCTCCGCGAGCCTGAGTTCGGCCGGCACAGAACTGCCGACTCGCGGCACGCGGCCGGTCGGCATGGCGACCTTCGGGGTACTGCCTGAACTGTCTGGCGTCATCACCCCGCCCACCTATGCGCGCGAGGATCTGCACCGTTTCGGCGGCCAGGGTTCGGCCTACGTGACGCCCGGCCAGCACTGCTGCTCGGGCGACGGCTACCGGCCGCTCTATTCCGATCTGGGACTGCGTTGGGTCAACGACAACCGCAACTGGTACATGATGGAGCCGAACGGGCCGAACACCTTCAACGCCGCGTCCTATCAGCTCGCACCGTTCCTCAAGGGCGGCGATCTGCTGCGTCTGATCCAGCTGGACGGTATCCCTGCATGGGCGAGCCCCACGCACGTCGCCACCCACAGCTATTTGCCGGTCTCGGTGCCGGCGTATGAGGCCTTCATGACCCGGGTCGGCCAGGAATCGAACCAGGTGCGCGCCCAGCACTTTCCCCGGCAATCGCGTAACTACTATCAGGTGACGTGGGAACCCGATTACAACAGCGGCTTGCCATGGAAGGACACGGATGCCAATCTCGTCGCGCTGTATCAGGCCACCTGGCAGGCCATTCACGCAAGCGATCCTAACGCGGTGATCATGGGCACCACCAACGCCTCGGTCGCCACCAATACAGAATGGCTGCAGCGGCTCCAGCCGCTCGGCATCGCGAAGTACCTCGACGGTGTGTCGATTCATGGCTACTACGACGTCGGCACCACGCCGTCGCATCCACCTGAGCGGCTCGTGGGCGACAGCGATCCGTCCAAGGCGGCCCAGTCGCTGCCGGCGACGATGCGCGCGCTGCGCCAGCAGATTGCCACGACGCTCAAACCCGGCGCGCGCCTGTTCGTCACCGAAACCGGCATCAGCTACGACATCGGCTCGAAATACGGCCCGAACACTCCGACGCCGAACGTGCTGTACGCCCAGGGCGCGCTGGTCGCGCGCACGCACCTGATCCTCCTCGGCGAAGGCGCCGATGTGACGTATCTGTTCTATGCGACCGACTTTCCGGACCAGACCGGTTATGGACTGTTCTTCGATCTCGCCGATCCCCAAGGTGGTTACGGGCCGTCCGCCATCAGCCCGAAGCCCGCGGCGATGGTCACCGCCGCGATGACGCGGCTTATCGACGGCACCAACACGCTCGGTGCGCTCAACAATCTGCCGGCCGGCGTCTATGCGTATGCGTTCCAGCAACTGAATAACGGCGCAGTGGTCACGGCCCTTTGGACCCATAACAATGCGGCCTGGAACGCCAGCAAGGGCTTCAGCGCGACCTATCAGGTGCCCTACAGCCTGCAGGTCGACGCACCGGGCAGCTCCGGCCAGGTGACGGTAGTCGACATGATGGGTAACCCGTCGAGCCTGCCCTACAGCAACGGCGTGGCCGCGCTCACGCTGACTGAGGCGCCGATCTACGTGATCTCGACCAATGCGGGCGTCGCTCGCGCCAACGTCACGACCCCAGCCGGCTATGTCGCGCAGTGAGGTTGTCCTGATGTGCAGAGAGTTCGGCGCATTTGGCAGGGATGCCGCTAGCGGACGCGCCGGCGCGAAACGCTAGACTGAGATCTGCTCGCGCAGACGAATGAGGAGATCGACGCCACCATGCTTGCCCGCCCCGAATTCCTCGACGTCGTCCGCCTGACGCCGCTCATCTCGATCGACCTCATCGTCGTCGACGACCGGGGGCGGGTGCTGCTCGGGCGGCGCGTCAACCGTCCCGCACTGGGTGCATGGTTCGTCCCCGGCGGAAGGATCCACAAGGATGAGTCGCTAAGCGGCGCGTTCAGCCGGATCGCACGCGAGGAACTCGGGCTGGAGAACCAGTCGCAGAATACGGCCTGCTTTCGCGGCGTATTCGAACATCACTATGACGAAAACTTCGCAGGTGCGGCCGATATCTCGACCCACTACATCGTGCTTGGCTATATGCTGGTGCTGCGCGAAACCGGGCGTATCGGCCGGTTCGAACAGCACAGCGACTATGTCTGGATGACGCCGTCGGAGCTGCTGGCCTGCGCAGACGTGCATGAGAACACCAAGGCGTATTTCCGCTAGGAAGCTTAGAAGCACTTAATACACAGGCGCGGCGGCGGGTTTCGCAGCCGCGCATTGTCACACTCGGCTCACTCGGCCATCTCCGGACTATCCGCCGCAAGCTTCGCATTCAGATACGCCTCGAACCCGGCTTTCACCTCGGGATGCTTGAGCGCGAATTCGACCGTCGCCTTCAGGTAACCGAGTTTGCTGCCGCAGTCGAAGCGTTTGCCGTGGTAGCGGTATGCGAGCACCTGTTCGTCAGCGAGCAGCGACTGGATCGCATCGGTCAACTGGATCTCGCCGCCGGCGCCTGGTTGGGTCTTGCGCAGATGCCCGAAAATCCCCGGCGTCAGCACGTAGCGCCCCACTACACCGAGATTCGACGGCGCCTGTGCCGGTTCGGGCTTTTCCACCACGCCGGACATACGAAACACGCGGTCGTCCCACGCCTTGCCCTCGATTACGCCATAGGAACGCGTTTCCTGTGGCTCGATCTCCTCCACGCCGACCACCGAGCAGTGGTAATGGTCGAAAACGCCAATCATCTGCGTCAGCACGGGTGGGCGGCCGTCGATCAGATCGTCCGCCAGCATCACCGCAAACGGCTCGTCGCCAAGCAGCTTCTCGGCGCACAGAACCGCGTGACCGAGGCCGCGCGGCTCCGACTGCCGCACATAAAAGCAATCGACGTGGCTCGGCTTGATGCCGCGCACGAGGTCGAGCAGATCCTGCTTGCCGCGCGCCATCAGCTCGGCCTCGATCTCGTATGACTTGTCGAAGTGGTCTTCGATCGCGCGCTTGCCACGCCCCGTGACAAAGATCATTTCGGTGATGCCGGCGGCGATCGCTTCTTCGACCGCGTACTGGATCAAGGGCTTGTCGACGATCGGCAGCATCTCTTTGGGGCTGGCCTTGGTGGCGGGCAGAAATCGCGTTCCCAGTCCGCCCACGGGAAATACCGCTTTATGAACGTTGCGCATTTCGTCACTCCCCTTTTGTGTCGTTGTTTCCGGTTTCCCGCTATGTGAATCTGAGCCTATTCCGCAGCTGTCGAAATTACCTGCCAACTGTTCGCCCTTTCCCGCCGCCCGGGCGAAGCCATGCCTATACGGGCAACGCGCTACTTAAATTAAGTTTCATCAAACGATTGCCCTGTTTCAACCAACGCACGCGCCCGTCGATCCATAATTTCCTCAACGTGATACGTATTGAGGAGCCGGACATGCCGATGACGATCGAGATGATGAACGAGTACGGTGACAACGCAGTGCGGGTTGCCGTCGACGACAATTCTGTGTTGCTGGCAGCGAGCGAAGTCGACGCGGTCATCGAGCGCCTGAGCCTGCTGCGCGCCGCGATGCGGCCTGAAGTGCCAAAAGAGCCGTCGCGCACGCACCAATATGTGATCGAAATGGATCCTTGCTGGCACACGGAGAAACATCCGCTCTATGACGGCGCCGTGCTGTTCATGCGTCACACCGGTCTTGGTTGGGCCGGCTTTGCACTGCCCACGGCAAGCCTCGCCAAACTCAACGACGCCTTGTCGAAGCATCTCAAGCAGCTTGAAGTGGAAGAAGCGCCTGCGTTGATGAATTAGAACGCCAGCCTTTCGACGCAGGCATCCGCCACGCACCGCCCGGCGCACCCCACAATGACACTCATGCGTTGCTGCACCGCTGGCATGATTTGTTCCGCTTTGTGCAGCAATGTATTTCAAAGTTCATCTCCACTACGCGCATGCAACACCCTATACTGACCTTTCCGCATCACTGCGGTCTTTTTCAAGATCTCCTTACAGCGCGGCTTGTCCGCGCTTTTTTTTGCCTGTCGCTTTTGCAAGGCGACCCGCGCACCGCGCCTCCCACGCGCGCAATGTATCCACGTAGTTCATGAACATTGCACAAAATTAAAAAAGACTTAATCAAGCTGGCAGTGCCATGTTATCTGCGAGCGCCCATGATGCACGCATCGTCCTTTCCTAGTGTAAGAACATGAACCAGCTACAAGCGATGCGTGTCTTCACACGCGTAGTCGATCTCGCCAGCTTCAACCTGGCCGCGAGACAACTGGGCATGTCGGCTGCCGCCGTCACGCGCAGTGTCAGCATGCTCGAGGCGCATCTGAACATGCGCCTGCTTAACCGCACGACGCGCAGCCTGTCGCTCACGGAAGTGGGCAAGGAGTATCTGGACGGATGCCGAACGATCATCGAAAAGCTCGATGAAATGGAATCGAACCTCGTGCAGACCACCCGCGACCCGCGCGGCACCTTGCGCATCGCCACGCCGATGACCTTCGCGGCCTCGGGACTCGGCAACCTGCTCGCCACCTATCGAACGCTGCATCCGCGGGTCGATTTCGACATCACCACCTTCGACACGCATATTGACATGGTGGAAGGCGGCTACGACGTATGCTTCTCCGACGACCGCCGTCTCGCCAGTTCCACGCTCGTAAGCCGCACGCTTACGAGCATCGAGGAAGTCACGGTGGCTTCGCCGTCGTATCTGGCCCGCCAAGGCACGCCGCGCGACCCGGCCGCATTGAATCGCCACGGTTTGCTGACGGTCTCGGACGGCAGTTCGCGGACCTGGGAATTCGCGGATGCCGACGGCGTCTACCGGGTCAACACCGGCAGCGCGCTGACAGCGACCAGCAGCGCAATGGTGCGGGTGGCCGCGCTCAACCACATGGGCATCGCGTTGCTGCCGCTGCCGTTCGTCGACGAAGACCTCGCTCAGGGCACGCTGGTACCGGTGCTCGAACAATACGAAGTCAATGGCGGTCCACGTCATGTGTCGATCCTGTATTCGGGGCGTAACTATCTGTCGATGAAGGTGCGCAGCTTTATCGACTTTGCGGTGAGCCAGTATCGCGCACCCGACAAGCAGGTCGCGCTGCGCGTCGTAGCGTGATGGCCCTGAAGAAATACGCCAGCGAACCATGCCGAAGATACTGACGATCGAAGACGACGAACTGATCGCGGACGACATCGTTCGCACGCTCACCTCGAGCGGTTTCTCGGTCGACGTGGCGCGCACCGGCCGCGAAGGCATGGCGAAGGTCATGGCAGGCGAATACGACGTCGTCACACTCGACCGCATGCTGCCGGATCTCGACGGTCTGACGATCGTCGCCACCATGCGCGGCGTGGGCATGGAAACGCCGGTGCTGGTGATGAGCGCGATGTCCGATGTCGATCATCGCATTCAGGGGCTGCGTGCCGGCGGTGACGACTACCTGACCAAGCCCTTCTCCGCCGACGAGATGTTTGCACGTGTGGAAGTCCTGCTGCGGCGGCGTCCGCGTAATGCCAAAGCGGAGACCTTGCTACGTACCGGTGCGCTTGAGCTCGATCTGGTGCGCCGCCGCGTCACCCACGGCAAACGCGAACTCGAATTGCAGCCCACCGAATTCCGCGTGCTGGAATTCATGATGCGTCATGCAGGCCAGGTGCTGACGCGCACGATGATTTTCGAAGCGGTGTGGGGTTGCCGCTTCGATCCGGGCACCAACCTGATTGACGTACACGTGGGACGTCTGCGCAAAAAGGTCGACGTGCCGGGCGAACGTCCACTAATCCGCACCATTCGCGGGTCCGGCTACCTGTTCGGTTGACGCGCAAGCGCGTCGTCCCCTCCACTCTCCCCTCATCGAACACAGCGTGCTCCAAGCAGCACGCTGTGTGTCTCTGTTCGTGATCGCGTTGCTACACGGCTAACGCATCGTCACCGCGCTTTTAATTTCGCCATGCCTGGCAACTAAAACTTGTTTCATTTTTTTAGTCGCAGGGTGTTAGGGCTTGCTCGACAGAATACCGACATCGGGCAAGCCACCATTGGGACTTGCCCTAACCGACTGACGCCGCCGAGTCATCGCGCCATTCTGAACGGAGCAGCTTTCGATGTTAAAAATAGTCCGGCTCGCTTTAACGCGGCCTTATACGTTCATCGTGCTTGCGATGCTGATCGTGTTGATCGGCCCGCTTTCCGCGTTGCGCACGCCAACCGATATCTTTCCCGATATCCGCATTCCGGTAATCAGCGTCGTGTGGAACTACGCGGGCCTGCAACCGGACGACATGGCCGGACGCATCGTCACCTATTACGAGCGTACGCTCGGCACCACGGTCAACGATGTTCAGCATATCGAGTCGCAATCGTTTCGCGGCTACGGCATCGTCAAGATCTTCTTCCAGCCGAACGTCGATATTCGCACCGCCACAGCACAGGTCACCTCGGTTTCGCAGACCGTGTTGAAGCAGATGCCGCCCGGCACGACGCCGCCGCAGATCCTCAACTACAACGCCTCGACCGTGCCGGTTCTGCAACTGGCGCTCACCAGCAACACGCTCGACGAACAGAAGCTCGCTGACTACGCGACCAACTTCATTCGTCCGCAACTGCTGAGCGTGCCCGGCGTGGCGATTCCGACCGCCTACGGCGGCAAGACCCGCGAAGTGCAGATCGACCTCGACCCGCAAGCGCTGCAGGCGAAGAAACTCTCCGCGCAGGATGTGG
>Ga0302226_10000584_pt1 | contig 29673 bp, 21 predicted proteins | sample II_Palsa_E3_3_FD_193524 | JGI IMG/M metagenome (GOLD analysis project Ga0302226, IMG submission 193524) | Peat permafrost microbial communities from Stordalen Mire near Abisko, Sweden - II_Palsa_E3_3 | ecosystem: Environmental > Terrestrial > Soil > Palsa > Peat permafrost | place: Sweden...
GCTGGCGTTGCCCCACAGCACGCTGCGCAACAGGCCGCCGGCGGACACGGCCGAGGCATGGCAGACCAGTTGCTGGTCGCCGCCGAGGGTGACCCAGCGCGCCAGTGGTGGCGCGTCGTCAGGGTCGCTGCTCGACCACGCGTGCCAGGTACTCGCCTGCTTGCCGATGCGCTCCAGCGCGATGCCGAGCTCGCGCGACAGCGCTTCCTGGGTCGGGCCGCCGTCGGTCATCTCGACCACCGCGCGGCGTACTGCGGTCAGCCAGCGCTGCACTTCGCCTGTGCAGGCACTGAGCATGCGCGCGTGCTCCACCCACGGCTGTGGCAGCTGGCCGAGCGAGCCGCGATACATCGGCTCGGTTTCGGCGGGGTCGGGCAGCCAGCCGAGGCGGATCTCCTTTTCCAGCTCCTCCAGTCCATTGCTGAGTTCCTGCAGTTTCGCGTCGCCGCGGTCGAGGCTGAGCTTGCCCAGGGTCTCCTTGTCGGTGAGCGAATACGCCGCGTGGACCTGCCGGCCGAGCCGGCTCAGCTGGCGCACGGTGGCGGTCATGTAGACCTCGGCGGCGCCGCGGTCGATCGCCTTGGCCGGCACATGATGGCCTTCGTCGAAGATGTACAGCGTTTCGTCCGGCCGCGGCAGGATCACACCGCCCCATGCTTGATTGCCGCCGCCTTCATCCTCGCCGGGCATGGTGAGGTCGGCCAGCACCAGATCCTGGTTCGCCACGATGATCTCGGCATCATCCACCGCGCGGCGTGCGGCGAAGAACGGGCAGATCATGAACTGGCCACACCTGCGGTTGGTGCAGCCGCCAGCGCTGGTGGTCACCATCGGGCGCAGCAGGTCACTGACCGGCTCCGGCGCGCTGTCCATGTCGCCGTTCCATTCACCGTTGTCGAAGGAGGCGCTCAACTTGCCCAGTGCCTGCTTGTCGCGTGGCTGCGGCGGCTTCGTCCACAGCGCGAGGTCCGCATCGAAACCGGCCAGACCCATCTGCCCGGAATCGTTCAGGCTGTTCGCTGCCATGCGCAGGTTGCGCGGACACAGGTAGCGGCCACGGCCCTTGGCCAGAGCCACCTTGGCCTCGATCTCGTTGAGCTTCAGGTACAGCGGAATGTCCCGCTGTACGAGTTGTTCCTGCAGTGCCACGGTGGCGGTAGCGATCAGCAGCTTCTTCTTCTGGAAACGCGCTACGGCCACACCGGCGATCAGGTAGGACATCGACTTGCCGGTGCCGGTCGGCGCCTCGATCACGGCCACGCCGCCGGTGCGGCCGAACGCCTTGGCCACCTCGGCGATCATCCTTCCTTGCGACGCGCGCGCGCGGAAGCCCGGCAGCCCGTCCTTCAGGCGCGCATAGGCGGCGCGGATGGCGTCTTTGGTGGTGTCGGCGAGCATGTGGGGGTGGGACCTGTGGTGCGGGTTATGCGTGAGTATGGGCCGGGATGCGGCCAGTCGCTGGAGGACGACCGCAGTCCGCGCATCGCGCCGGACCCATTAGTGCCGAATGCAATAGGACAGTTTATCGGTATTGCGTACCCGGCCGCATGGAGGCAGGCTCATGCCTAGGCTGGCGTCAGCCTTGTCGCGCGGATTGAAAGGGTATGCTGATCACTCGGCGCTGGGAGGCCCGGGCTTGGGGGAGCTCTATAGATGAAGCACGCGGATGCTGTTGAGTCGACGTTGTCCGACGGCTCATTGCAGCTGACATGGCTGGCTCGCCTCACGGCAGCCCACACACCCGACGAAGTGGCCAGGGTGATTGCGGGTCTGGCGCAGGCTGGATCGGGCTGCAAGGCTGCCTGCGTGTTGTGGGGGCTGGATCAGCCGGCCAGCCATCACAGTGTTCCGCCGACCCGCATGGATCCTGCCGACTGGTCGTGGCTGCTCGACGCAAGCCAGTCCGGGCAGCCCTGCTGGAATCCGGACCAGCATCGCATCGCGATTCGCCTGTGCCAGCAACCCGAACCGGCACTACTGTTGCTCACGCTGTGGCCGGGGCACGATGCCACCAGTTTTCTCGATGAACTGGTCGCGGCACTGCAGCTTGCCGGCCAGCATCTGCGCCGGGCGCTGGAGTGGTCCGACCTGCAGCACTCGCATCGGCAGCTGGAACGTTCCGAGGCGCTACAGCGCGCCCTGTTCGCGATCTCCGACCTGGCCGGTTCCGAGCGCGACATGCCGGACATGCTGCGCGGTATCCATGCCATCGTCAGCACGCTGATGTACGCGGAAAATTTTTTCATCGTGCTGTACAACGCCGAGCAGGACACGATCCGCTTTCTGTATTTCGTCGATGTCGAGTCACCCGCCGTGTTCGAAGTGGGCCAGGATCTGCCGCTGAGCACGATCGAAAACACGTTGACCTGGTACGTGATCCGCGATGGCAGCGCGCGCATGGGTGACACCGAGGAATTGCTGGCCCAGGTATCCGGGCCGGTCGCGCTGATCGGGTCGGACAGTTACGACTGGCTGGGCGTGCCGATGTTGCGTGATGGCCGGCCACGCGGTGCGCTGGTGGTGCAAAGCTATCGCCAGGACATCGGTTTTTCGGACGAGGATCTGACTCTGCTGCAATTTGTAGGCAGCCATATCCTCACCGCAGTGGAACGCAAGCAGACCAAGGATGATCTGGAACAGCGGGTACATTTGCGTACCCTTGAACTGGCCGAGGCGAATCGCGGCCTGCAGCTGGAAATCATCGAGCGGCAGCGCGCCGAACATCTGCAGGTAGCCTTGTTCCAGATCGCCGAGCTGGCCACCGCAGATATCGATCAGAGCGAGTTCTATCGGCGCGTGCATGCCGCGGTCGGCGAGTTGCTGAATGCGGAAAACTTCTTCATTGCCCTGCTTTCCGATGACGGTCAGCGTTTGACATTTCCCTACTCGGTGGATGAAGTCATGGCGCCGCCCGAAGAGCGGCCGCTGGCGCGTGGTCTGAGCGAATACGTACTGCGTTGTGGTACCGCCCTGTGGGCCGACAACGCGGACATCGAGGAACTCGTGCGCCAGGGCGAGGTGGCATCGGGGCGTTCTGGCGCGCCAGCGATGTCCTGGCTGGGCGTGCCGTTGATCGTCGGCGACGAGGTGATCGGTCTGGTGACGGTGCAGAGCTACAGTCCCCTGATCGTCTACGGGCCGGCGGACCAGGAACTGCTCAGCTTCGTGGCCTCGCAGGTCGCCAACAGCCTGGTCCGTCGTCGTTCCGCCGAGTCGCTGCGGCGCGCCTATGAACAGCTCGAGCACCGGGTGGAAGAGCGTACGTTGGCATTGCGCAAGGAAATCAACGAACGCGAACGCATCCAGGATCAACTTAGGCATCAGGTGATGCACGATTCGCTGACCGGGCTGCCCAATCGCGGCTACCTGCGCGATCGCATCGACCGCGTTTTGAACAGCATCCGACACGAGCCGTTGCGCCGTTGCGCTTTGCTGTACCTGGATGTCGACCGCTTCAAGATCATCAACGACAGCCTGGGGCACCTGGCCGGAGACGAGGTGCTGAAAGAGGTCGCGATGCGCCTGGCTAGTTGCGTGCGTCATCCCGATCTGGTGGCACGGTTGGCCGGTGACGAGTTCGCGATCCTGCTGGAAGAGGTGGAGATCCCGTCGGTGGCCATGACCGTGGCGCAGCGAGTGCTGGACGCGCTCGGGGCGCCGATGCTGGTCGCCGGCAAGGAACTGCAGCCAACCGCCAGCGTGGGTATCGCGATCGGCGACGCTCATTACGTGGCCGCCGACGAGTTGCTGCGCGATGCCGATATCGCGCTGTACCGGGCCAAGGAACTCGGGCGCAAGCGCTTCGAGATGTTCGACGAGACGCTGGCGAAGAACGTGGTCGACGTGCTGGCGCTGGAGGTCGAGCTGCGCCAGGCACTGCAGCATGATCAGTTCGAACCGTACTTCCAGCCGATCTGCCGGCTCGATGGTGGCGAGGTAGTGGGTTACGAAGCACTGATCCGCTGGAACCATCCGTCGCAAGGGCTGCTCAGGCCAGCGGATTTCATGAAGATTGCCGAAGACAGCGGGCTGATCGAGACGATCGACTGGCGCATGTTCGAACTCAGCTGCCGCCAGCTGGTGCGGCACGGTCGGGACGACACCTTCATGACCTTGAATGTTTCGGCATTGCACCTGCGTCATGCGGATTTCGACGTACGGCTGATCCAGCTTCTCGAACGCACCGGCCTGCCGCCCACGCGCCTGATCTTCGAAGTCACTGAAGGCGCGCTGCTGGACAATCCCGAGCGCGTACGCGCCACGCTCGACCGGTTGCGCATGGCTGGCGTGGGCGCCGCGCTGGACGATTTCGGCACCGGCTACTCGTCACTGAGCTACCTGCACTCGCTGCCGTTGCGCATGCTGAAAATCGACCGCGCATTCGTGCACGAGCTGGACAAGGATCAGAACAGCAGCAGCACCACCGTAGTGGCGGCGATCCTTGCGCTGGCGCGGGCGTTGAACATCCAGGTGATCGCCGAAGGCATCGAGACCGAAACCCAGCGCGATGTCCTGCTGGCGATGGGTTGCGAGATGGGGCAAGGCTATCTGCTGGGCTACCCGGCACCGATCGGACAATGGCTGGAAGCCCACGCCGATAGCGAGTGAGCCGATGAGCTAGTCAGTGTGGCACTGCCGCCGCGATCTGCCGCAATGCTTGCTCGAATGCCTCAGGCGGCTGGCCACCGGAAATCAGGTGTTGGCCGTTGATGATGGTTGCCGGCACCGAGTGGATGCCACGACTCTGGAAGAACTGCTCCTGTGTACGTACATCGTCGGCATAGGTATCACTGGCAAGAATTTGCTGCGCACGCTGGGTATCCAGGCCAGCCTCGCCGGCCAGTCGCGCCAGCGTGTCATGCGCGCTGACGTCCTCGCCATCAGTGAAGTAGGCGCGCAGAAGTACCTGCTTCAGCGCGAGGTCACGACCTTCCAGTTCCGCCCAGTGCAGCAGCCGATGTGCATCGAAAGTGTTGTAGACGCGGCTGCGCCGGTCCATCCGGAACGTGAAGCCGAGCGACTCGCCACGCGCGCGGATCGCTTCGCGGTTGGCATCGATCTGTTCGGGTGTGCTGCCGTATTTGTGTACCAGATGCTCGGTGGAATCCTCGCCTTCCGGCACCATCTGCGGATTCAGCTCGAACGGCTGAAAGTGGATTTCCGCAGCGACCTCGCCATCCAGCTTCGTCAGCGCCTGCTGCAGTGAGGCGAGCCCGATCGCACACCACGGGCACGAGACATCCGAGACGAAATCGATACGGACCGGAACGGGGGTGGCTTGCGTGGACATCGGGGCACCTTCAAGGGATAGGTATGTCGCAGGCCGGTTGGACTGCAGATCTGTTCTAGATAGGGTCGCCAGGTGATGCAATCAATCTCAATTTCTCGACAGCGTCGTGATGCTCAAAGCCACCGCCTCGGCGATCTTGATCCCATCGACGGCCGCGGACAGGATGCCGCCGGCATAGCCGGCACCTTCGCCGGCGGGATAGAGGCCGCGGGTGTTGAGGCTTTGCAGGCTGTCGTCGCGTTTGACTCGCACTGGCGAGGAGGTGCGTGTCTCGACGCCGGTGAGGATCGCGTCGTGCATCGCATATCCACGGATCTGGCGCTCGAATGCGGGCAACGCCTCGCGGATCGCGGCGATCGCATAACCGGGCAGCGCGCTGTCGAGCTTGCCCAGAGTCACGCCTGGCTTGTAAGACGGCTGCACGTCACCGAATTCATGCGAGGCGCGGCCGGCGAGGAAGTCGCCGACCAGCTGGCCCGGCGCGCTGTAGTTTTCGCCGCCCAGGATGTAGGCGCGGCTTTCCAGTTCGCGTTGCAGCGCGATGCCGGCGAGCGGGTCGAGCTGGCCGTTCTCGAGCCGGTTGTCGAATGGCGCAAAGTCGGATGGCTCGATGCCGACCACCACCGCCGCATTCGCATTGCGCTCATTGCGTGAGTACTGGCTCATGCCATTGGTAACCACGCGGCCGGGTTCGGAGGCGGCGGCGACCACGGTACCGCCCGGGCACATGCAGAAGCTGTAGACCGAACGACCGTTGCCCTCGTGATTGCCCTTGCAGTGGTGCACCAGTTTGTAGTCGGCGGCACCGAGGATCGGATGGCCGGCCTGCGGGCCGAAACGTGCGCTGTCGATGACGGATTGCGGATGCTCGATGCGGAAGCCGATCGAGAAGGGCTTGGCTTCCAGATAGACACCGCGTGCGTGCAGCATCTCGAAGGTGTCGCGCGCGCTGTGGCCGACCGCCAGCACCACATGGTCGGTGCGGATCTGCTCGCCATTGGCCAGGGTCACGCCACGGATCTGCTGCTGGCCGTCCACGCTGGGCTCAAGCAGCAAGTCGTCGACGCGCTGGCTGAAACGGATCTCGCCACCCAGCGCTTCGATCGTGGCGCGCATGTTCTCCACCATCGTCACCAGTCGGAACGTGCCGATATGCGGCTTGCTGACGTAGAGGATCTCCTCCGGCGCGCCGGCCTTGACGAACTCGGTGAGCACCTTGCGGCCATGATGCAGCGGATCGCGGATCTGGCTGTGCAGCTTGCCGTCGGAGAACGTACCGGCACCGCCTTCGCCGAACTGCACGTTGGATTCCGGGTGCAGGTTGCGCTTGCGCCACAGGTCCCAGGTGTCCTTGGTGCGCTCGCGCACTTCCTTGCCGCGATCGAGGATGATCGGACGGAAACCCATCTGCGCCAGGATCAACCCGGCGAACAGACCGCAGGGGCCGAAGCCGATCACCAGCGGGCGGTGTTCCAGCTGGGCTGGTGCCTGGGCGACAACGTGGTAATTGGTGTCCGGTGTGGGCTGGACATGCTGGTCGTCGGCGTAGCGTCGCAGCAGTTCCGCTTCCCGCGGCGTCTCGATGTCCAGTGCGTAGATCAATGCGATCGCGCCACGTTTGCGCGCGTCGTAACCACGCCGGGCGACGGTGTAGCGGGTCAGCGCTGCGGCCTCGATATCCAGCCGCTTGAGGATCGCGGCGGTCAGCGCGGCCTCGGTGTGATCGAGCGGCAGCTTGAGGTCGGTCAGTCGCAACATGGGTCTGGGAATCCGGAAACTGAAATCAGCCGCAGGATTTTCGCAGATATCGCGTTGGCGTGATGGTTGGAGCTGGCGCCACGGCCGTAGCCGTGGCGCCATGCGTCGGAGCGCCTGTTCGAATCAGGCCTGACCGATGAAATCGTTCTTGCCGATCTCGGTGCCCGCCTCACGCAGGATGTTGTACGCGGTGGTGCAATGGAAAAACACGTTCGGAAGAGCGAAGCCCAGCAGGTAGGCCTGGCCTTCAAACGTCATCTCGCCGCTGCGCATCTTGAGGACGATCGTGCGGCCCTCGCTGCCGTCGATCTGCTCGGGCTTGAACGTCTTGATGTATTCGATCGCGCTGTCGATGCGCGCGTAGAGCTGCTCCAGCGTGGTCTCGTTGTCCTCGAACGACTTCGGCTCGACCCCGGCCAGACGGGCGGTGCCGCGCGTGGCCATGTCGGCGGCGATCTGCACCTGCTTGACCAGCGGCAGCATGTCGGGGATCAGCCGGGTCTGCAGCAGCACTTCGTCGGTGACGTTCTTTGTCTTCGCGTGTTCCGCGCCCTTCTGCAGCACGTGCTTGAGATTGCCGAGCGCACGGATGAAGACGGGGACGGCAGCCTGATACATGGACAGTGTCATGGGGATTGCTCCGGTGGGACGTGGGGAAGCGGTTCGGACGAAAACTCGTTGAATGGCAGGGTGGGGACGATCTCGTCTGCTGCCAAGGGGGCGGATGCCGGCACGTGACGGGTCACCTTTATGGCAATCAAACCCGCGGTCAGCAGCAGCGCCGCGGCCAGCACGAAGGCTGCGCCCGGCAGATGCTGCACCGGCGCGTGGTCACTGATGAATAGCGCGAACAGATTGGAGAACAGCGCCGGGCCGAAGATACCGGCGAGGCTGGCCAGACTGGTCAGCGCACCCTGCAGACGGCCTTGCTCATGCGGGTCGACCTGATGCGTCATCATCGCCTGCGCCGGCGGTCCGGCCAGTCCACCGAGACTGAGGAACGGAATGCCGAGCAGGAATACCCACGGTAGCGACGCAAAGCCAAAGAACACATAACCGACGATACACAGCGCGAGCCCGGCCAGGATCATCCGTCGCTCGCCCAGTTTCGGCATCAGCCGGCGCACCAGCACCGCCTGCACCAGCCCGCTGCACAGGCCGACCAGACCCAGCGTATAGCCGACGGCTTGCGGTCCCCAGCCATAGCGGTAATCGGTGTACAGCACGTAGGTGGAGTTCAGCGAGAACTGCGCCAGGTTGATCAGGAAGAACACCGTCGCCAGCCCGAACACCTGCGGATAGCGGCGCAGCAGCACCACGGCGCCGAACGGATTGGCATGGCGCCAGTCGAAGCGCGCACTGCGGCGTTCCTTCGGCAGCGATTCGGGCAGCACGAAATAGCCGTAGCCAAAGTTGATCAGCGACAGGCCGGCCGCCACCCAGAACGGCAAGCGGATATGCAGGTGGCCGAGGAAGCCGCCCAGCGCCGGACCCACGATGAAGCCGATGCCGAACGCGGCACCGAGCGTGCCGAACGCCGCGGCGCGCTTCTCCTTCGGCACGATGTCGGCGATATACGCATTCGCGGTGGAGAAGCTGGCCGCGCAGATGCCGGACACCGCGCGGCCGACGAACAGCAGCCACAGCACCGGCGCCAGCGCCATCACGATGAAGTCGACGCCGAGGCCGAAGCTGGAAATCAGGATCACCGTGCGTCGGCCGTAGCGGTCCGACAGCGCGCCCTGCACGGGCGAGAACACGAACTGCATGAGCATGAACAGCGTGACAAACGCGCCGGCCCACACCGCGGCTTGCGAGATGCTGCCGCCAATCAGCTGCACGATCAGATGCGGCAGCACTGGGATGATGATGCCGAACGCCAGCATGTCCAGCATCACGGTGACAAAGATGAAGTTGAGGGCGGCGCGGTGGCGCGGAGCGGCGAGGGTGGGTGGCTGATCCATGGGGCGAGGCGAGGCGATGGGAGATGCACGATAGCCGAACGGCGCTGCCGCTACATGTGCGGAGGCTGCGTTAGGTCGCCGTGTTGATCCAGGTAGCGACTGCTTCGGGGTGTTCGAGATGCAGGTGATGACCACCAGCCATGTGGCTGACGGTGATGTTCGGCACGCAGTCAGCGCGCGCCTGCATTGGCGCCCCCGGCAGGTAGGAGGTGACAGGGCGAGCCAGCAGCAGCGCGGTAGGGGCTTCGATGCCGCGGAGCAGATCGTGGATCTGCGACTCGGCCAGCCGCACGGGGCTGGGTCGGGTCAGCCGGGGATCGCTGCGCCAGCGCCAGCCGCCGTCGGCTTCGATCAGCCCGCGTTCGACGATCGGTTGTGCCAGCTCGGTCGGTAACCCGCTGACCATGCTGCGCGCGCTGGCCGCCTGCGCGATGCTGTGGAAGACGCGCAACGGCTTGGCGTTGTCGCCACGCGGTGCGAACGCGTCACGGAAGCGTTGCAGCGTATGCGAGCCGTCATCGCCGAGCGGGCCGAGGCCTTCGATCAGCCACAGGCGCTCGATCCGTTGCGGCGCGGTGGCGGCCACCAGCGCGGCAATCCCTGCACCCAGCGAGTGACCGAGCAGGCTGTAACGCTTCAATTGCAGGGCATCGGCGGCGGCGAGTACCGCCTGCACGTAGTCGAGATAGCGATAGCTGGCGCCGGCGGCCAGGTGATCGGAATGGCCGTGGCCGGGCAGCTCCAGCGCGATTACCCGAAAGCGGGCCGCCAGCAGCGGTGCCAGCAATGCGAAGCTGCCGGCATTGTCCAGCCAGCCGTGCAGGGCCAGCAGCGGCGGCAGTGCTTCGTTGCCCCAGACCTGCGCGCTCAGGCTCAGGTGCGGCAGCGCGATGCGGCGCTCACTGGGTGTGCTCACGCGATGGATTCCGGCCAGCCACGAACATGCCGTCGTACCAATGCGGCGAGACTGCGCACCTGTTCGGCACTGTCGTTGAGCGCAGGGATATAGCGCAGCGTTTCGCCGCCGGCAGCAAGGAAGAAATCGCGGTTCTGCATCGCGATCTCCTCCAGCGTCTCCAGGCAATCCACGGCGAAACCGGGGCAGGCCACGTCGAGTTTCTTCACGCCAACGGCAGCGAGCTGGCGCACGGTAGCGTCGGTGTAGGGTTGCAGCCACTGCTCGCGACCTACGCGCGACTGGAAGCTCAGAATCATGTCATCGGCACTTATGCGCAGCCGTTCGCGCAACAGTCGCGCGGTGGTCTGGCACTGGTCGAAATACGGATCACCCAGCCGCACATAACGCTCGGGAATGCCATGGAACGACAGCAGCAATTTGTCGCCGCGGCCATGCGTCGCCCACCAGCGCTCGATGCTGGTCGCCAGCGCGTCGATATGCCTGGGATCGTCGTGGTAGTCGTTGACGAAGCGCAGTTCCGGTGGCCAGCGCAGCGTCTTGAAGACATCGGCGGCGGCATCGATCACCGAGCCGGTGGAGGTGGCCGAATACTGCGGATACAGCGGCAGGACCAGCAGTCGGCGCACGCCTTCGCGTTGCAACTGTTCGATCGTGTGCGCCACTGATGGCTCGCCGTAACGCATCGCCAGTGCCACGCGCAGCGTGCCCGGCTGCTGCCGGTCCAGTTCGGCCTGCAGGCCGGCGGCGAGTGCCTCGCTGCCGAAACGCAACGGCGAACCCTGCGCGGTCCAGATCTTGGCGTAGGCATGCGCCGAACGTGCTGGTCGTACGCGCAGGATCACGCCATGCAGGATCAGCCACCATAGCCAGCGCGGGTAGTCGATCACGCGCGCGTCGCCGAGGAATTCAGCCAAATAAGGGCGCACCGCTTTTGCGGTGGGCGCGGTCGGTGTACCCAGGTTGACCAGCAGCACGCCAGCCTGAACGGACTGAACGCCCGACGCGTCGGAATGGCTGGCAACGCCGGTATAGTGATTGCTGCGTGGCATCGTGGCAGTCATGGCTGAATCAGTCGTGGAGTCTGCCACAAGCCTTGGCGCGCTGCGGCGCGCTGCCCCCATCCCCGCCCAAGTGGAGCCGCCCATGTTCAAGACACCACTGCATCGTCTGCTGTTGATTGGCCTCGCCCTGTTGCTGCCGGCCATGGCCGCACATGCCGAAGATCCGCCGCTGGTGCGTGCGCAGAACGCCGTGCGCGTGCTCAACGACATCATGCAGGCGCCGGACAAGGCGATTCCGCAGGATCTGCTGCGTGATGCCCGGGCGATCGCGGTGATTCCGGACATGCTCAAAGTGGGCTTCGTCTTCGGCGGCCGCCGCGGTGAAGGCCTGATTTCGGTGAAGGGGCCGGACGGTACCTGGTCCAATCCCAGCTTCATCAGCATGACCGGCGGTAGCGTGGGCTTCCAGGTTGGTGTGTCGTCGACCGACGTGATCCTGGTATTCCGCACCCAGCGCGGTGTCGATTCGATCGTGCGCGGCAAGTTCACGCTCGGTGCCGATGCTTCGGCGGCGGCCGGCCCGGTCGGGCGCACCACCAGCGCCTCCACCGACGAACAGATGAAGGCGGTGATCTACTCCTATTCACGTTCCCGCGGCCTGTTTGCCGGCGTGGCGATCGATGGCGCGGCCCTGCGCATCGACTACGACGCGAATGAAGCCGTTTATGGCGCCGGTATTACACCGCGGCGCATCTTCGAGGGCGGCGTCAGCAACGTGCCGGGGCCGGTGGTCGATTTCCGCGACCGGCTTGAGGAGTACACTTCGCGTCAATGATTGCGAAGTGCCGGCGCGAATCGCGCCTGGACGACTTGGCTGGAATCCGCCTCGAGGTTGACTATGGGTTTTGACAGTATCTGGCATTGGCTGATCCTCCTGGTGGTCGTATTGCTGATTTTCGGCACCAAGAAGATCCGCAACCTCGGGCCGGATCTCGGCGCGGCGATCCGTGACTTCAAGAAAGGCCTCAGCGGTGACGACGAGGCGAAGCAGAAGGAAGAGGAAGCTGCGCGCAAGGCTGCCGAACAGCTGCGCGCCGACCCGCCGCCGGCCGCCGGCAGCACCACGCAGAGTCAGCGCGACTCCAGCGAAACCAAGTAAGCGCGCGGCGGGCGGAGCGCGGCAATGATCGAGATCAGTCTCGGCAAAATGGTGCTGCTCGCCCTGATCGCGTTGATCGTGCTCGGTCCCGAGAAGCTGCCTGGCGCCGCGCGTACCGCCGGTGCGCTGCTGCGGCGTGTACGCAGCGGCTGGGACAACGTGCGTGCCGAGGTCGAGCGCGAACTGGAGATCGAGGAAATCAAGCGCACCGCGCGTGAGGCGGCGGCTCAGGCGGAGGCCGCGCAGAATGCGATGAAGGACACGCTGCAACAGGCACATGAGCCGCTTGCCGATGCCGCGGCGATGATCAAGGACGTGTCGAGCAAGGACGTGATGGTCAAGGCCGAGTTGCCAGCGGCTTTATCGGCTGAGGTGGCTCACGACATCACCCTTGACGAGCGGGCCGGCCAGATGCAGGCGGAATTGCCACTGGGCGAACCATCAGCCACCCCGCACACCCGGGAGGCCTCGCATGGCGACGCCTGAATCCGAGCCGTCGATCGCCGAGGACTTGCAGCAGGGCCTGTTCTCGCACCTGCTGGAATTGCGCACGCGTCTGCTCAAGTCGGCGGCGGCGCTGGTCTTGGTGCTGGTGGCGCTGGTGCCGTTTGCCAATCGCCTATACAGCGAACTGGCCGCGCCGCTGGTGGCGCGCCTGCCGCAAGGGGCGCACTTGATCGCCACCGGCGTGACCAGTCCGTTCATCACGCCGCTGAAGCTGGCCTTCTATGCCTCGCTGTTCATCAGCATGCCGGTGATCCTGTACCAGCTGTGGGCGTTCGTCAGCCCGGGCCTGTACAAGCACGAAAAGCGCCTGGCCCGGCCGCTGCTGGCAGCCGCGCTCGTGCTGTTCTACACAGGTGCGGCGTTTGCCTATTTCCTGGTGCTGCCGGCCGCATTCCGCTTCCTCATCGCGGTGACGCCGCAGGGCGTGGAGATGATGACCGACATCACCCAGTACCTCGACTTCGTGATGCTGATGTTCTTCGCGTTCGGGCTGTGCTTCGAGGTGCCTGTGGCGGTGGTGATACTCGCCGCGGTGGGCGTGGTGGATCTGGACAAACTCCGCAGCGGGCGGCGTTACGCGATCGTCGGCGCGTTCGCGATTGCCGCGCTGATCACGCCGCCGGACATCACCTCGATGCTGATGCTCGGTATCCCGATGTGCCTGCTCTATGAGCTGGGCGTGCTGGCGGTGCGCTGGCTGGTGAAACCTGGCTCGCTGAGGCGCGACGCGGCCTGATAATTCATCGGCGATCAGTACAGATCGATCGGATCGACGTCCAGCGACCAGCGTACCCGCCGTGCCGACGGCAACCCTGCCAGCGCCAGCTGCCATATACGCAGCATCCCGTGCAGCGTGCTGCGGCTGCTGGCTTCCAGCAGCAACTGACCGCGATAACGGCCTGCGCGCAGCGGCATCGGTGCAGGCATCGGACCGGCGATCTGCAACTGGTCATTGATGGGCAATGCAGCGTTTGCGTCGACGAGAAAGGCGTCGACGTGCTCGCGCAGCGGTGCCTCGGCGCGCAGCAACACCTGATGGCTATAAGGGGGCAGCTGGATCTGCCGGCGTTCCGCCAGTAGCTCGCGTGCGGCCGCGGCGTAACCTTGCGCCAACAGACTGCGCAGCAACGGATGTTGCGGCTGGTGCGTCTGCAGCAGTACGCGTCCCGGTTTTTGTGCACGTCCGGCGCGGCCGGCCACCTGCACCACCAGCTGGGCCAGCCGCTCGCCGGCGCGGAAATCCACGCTGTGCAGACCTTCGTCGACACCCACGATCGCCACCAGGGTGAGGTTGGGCAGGTCGTGGCCCTTGGCCAGCATCTGGGTGCCGACCAGGATCGCCGGTTGATCGTCCTTGAGCGTAGCCAGCAACTGCTCGAACGAGTCGCGACGCCGCGTGGTCTCACGGTCGACGCGCAGCACCGGCACCTGCGGGAACTGTGTGATCAGAGCTTCCTCCAGCCGCTCGGTACCCTGGCCTTGCGGCTTCAGCTCGGTGGCACCGCAGGTGGGGCAGGCGGCTGGCATGCGGGTCTGGTAATCGCAGTGATGGCAGAGCAGCTGGCGACGCCCCGCGTGCAGGGTCAGTGGACGTTCGCAGCGTGGGCACTGCGCATGCCAGCCGCAGCTGTGGCATAGCAGCACCGGCGCGTACCCGCGACGGTTGCGGAACACCAGCGCCTGCTCGCCGCGCGCCAGCGTGTCGGCGACCGCCGTCAGCATTGCCGGCGACATGCCGTGTTCCAGCCGCTGCGCGCGCATGTCGATGATCTGCACCTGCGGTGGCCGGATCGCCCCTGGGCGGGCGCGCAGATGCAGGGTGCGATAGCGGCCGGCCTCGGCGTTCGCCAGCGATTCCAGCGACGGCGTACCCGAACCCAGCAGCACCGGCACACCCAGCGCACGTGCGCGCACCAGCGCCAGGTCGCGCGCGTGATAGCGGAAGCCTTCCTGCTGCTTGTAGGCGCTGTCGTGTTCCTCGTCGACAATGATCAGGCCGGCTTGCGGCAGTGGGGTGAACACCGCCGAGCGAGTACCCAGGATCACCCGCGCGCTGCCGTTGCGGGCGCGCAGCCAGGCGCGGGCGCGATCGCCTTCGGACAGGTTGGAGTGCAGCACCTCGACGATCACGCCCAGCCGTTCGCGCAGGCGACGCACGGTTTGCGGCGCCAGACCGATTTCCGGCACCAGCAGCAGCGCCTGTTTGCCCCGCGCCAGCACCTGCTCGATCAACGCCAGATAAACCTCGGTCTTGCCGCTGCCGGTGACGCCGTCGAGCAGGAACGGCTGGTACTGGCCGAGGCTGGCGCCGACCGTGCTGACGGCCAGTTGCTGCTCGTCGTTCAGTTGCGGTGCGAGCGACGCCGGTAACGTGCGGTCGAGCGGCGGACGTTCGCTGCGTTCGAGCAGGCCGGCGCCGGCCAGCCGACGGGCCGCCTCACGCCAGCCGGGCAGGCGTTCGGTCAGTTCCTGCGCGCTCATCGAGCCGGTGGCCAATTGCGCCAGCAGTGCCTTGCTGCCACCGCGGCGGCTGCCGGCATCGTGGGCGCTGAGACCGGTGCTGCTCAGCGACCAGTATTCGTCGCCAAGTACCGGCAGCGGCTTCGCTTCGCGCAGTGCCAGCGGCAATGCATTCGCGTACGCCTCGCCCGGTGCACCGAGCCAGTAGTCGGCGGCCCAGGCCAGCGACTGCATCAATTCGTGGTCGAGCAGCGGTGTGTCGTCGAGCAGCCGGATCACCTGCTTCAGGCGGCTGCCACTGACCGCGGTTTCGGCCTCGACCGCCACCACCACGCCGACCTGTTTGCCGCGGCCGAATGGTACCAGCACCCGGCAGCCCGCGCGCGCCTCGCCAGCCGTGGGCGGCAGGTAGTCGAACAGGGTCGGCAGGGGAACTGGCAGGGCAACGCGAAGGACGGCGGGCATGGCTACCTCGTGAGCGGGCCAGTGTAACTGTGCGGCCTGCGGGCCTGCATACAGATAGCTGCGCAGTCAGGCAAAGCCTTGCGCATGAGTTGCGCGCACTTTCTCTTCGATTATCGAGAAACCGGGGGTAAGTAGCTCACCCCGGGAGGTTTTTATGCTTATCCACAAGAGCTGTGGATAAGTCTGTGGATGCAGAGGGGAGCGGGGGCTCCAAAGCGCGTCGTGGCGCCTTTCACGACAATCTGACGAAGTTTTGGTCAGGCAAAAAACATGTTGATTTTCAGCTATTTATAAATTTCGATCAGCAGGCATTCACACAATTGGCAAATGTCCCCCGGTCGCCTTGACAGGCTGATGACGCTGTGCAAAACCCCACCGTACGGCCTGCCCGGAGCGGGCCTCAATGAGCCATACCCAGCAATGCCGCGACGGTCAGTGCGATGGTCAACAACCAGAAATAACACCAGCCGATGCACCAGAATTTCAGCACGGTCATTGGCCAGCCTTGGCGGTATATGCGTTTCTGCATGATCAGCAGGTAGATGGGTATCCACAGCATCAGCGCTCCCTGCAACAGGCCCAGCGCGTAGCCGGTCCAGGCGGCATGGGGGCGCAGCCAGGTCGACAGCATGCCTGTCACGGTGATCAACAACAGGCTGAGGAACATGAACGCATGGCTGTGCAGGGCGACGATCAGATGCTCCATGTACAGCCGCCGGCGGAATACGTAGAACAGCTTGAGCAGGATCGCGAACACCGGAATCAGCACGAACATGGTCGGTGGCAAGGTGCTGAAGGCCCCGCTGATCATCCGTTGCTGGGCCTCCTGGCGGGCCACGGGATCGCCTCGCTTGAGGGCATGCATGTTGTCCTGGATGTGTTTGCCAAGCTCGGTCAGGCGGGCGTTGACCATGTCCGGCAGCCAGGCGATCTGCACGGGCGTCGATTCCTGCCCGCTGGCCTTGCCCCCGACATCGTCCGGCACGATGGCAGTCGCCCCCGTGGCGTCCGCCGGCTTCACTATCACGCTGGGAAGGGGTTCCGCGATGGATGCGGCCGATATCGGTGCAGCACCGAGTTCGAGCAGGCGCCGACTGGCTTTCTGGCGCAGATCACGTGCGACGACATTGGTCTGATCCAGCAGGCTCGGTGAAAGCAGGCCGGTTGCGCGGGCGGTCTGCAATCCGTCCAGCTGCTTCTGCAGCGCCTTGCGCACCTGCACCGGGCTGTGGGCATTCTCGATCGCGCTGCCATTCACGCTCACCAATGGAAAGCCGCCTGTGCCGATCCTGCCGCTGATCTGATCGATCGCCAGGTGGAACACGAAGAACGACAGCACACACAGCACGAACATCAGCCGGAACGGCGCGATGTAGCGCACCCGCCGGCCACTGAAGAATTCCAGCGTGACGAAGCCGGGCTTCAGCAGCAACGGCGGCAACGTATGCACGATGCGTCCGTCGATGTGCAGTACGGTCTCGAGCGTCTCCTCGGCCATCGCGTGCACCGGCTTCAGCACGCTGTGGATCGATTGGCCGCACTCGTGGCAGAACTCGCCCTGCAATGGCGTGCCGCAATTGGCGCAATGCAGGCCTTCGTGGCTGGTCAACGACTTCATTGGCGATCCCCGTCCGGTGCAGCGAGCGATCTTCGCACAGAGCTACATGCCGCGGAGCGTGACGAATGGCTCAGGTAGAATGACCGGCCCTGGAGTCTGCTGTGTCGATGAAACCGTTCCGTCCCGAGCGCGCCCACCTGGCGCACGAGATGCGCGCCACCGTGCGTCTCGCATTGCCGTTGATCTGCGCCCAGCTTGCGGCGGTGGGGAGCAGCGTGATCGACACGGTGCTGTCCGGTCACGTTAGTGCGCATGTGCTCGGCTCAGTGGCGGTCGGTAGCAACATCTGGTCGCTGGTGATTGTCAGCGGCATCGGCATGATGATGGCGTTGCCGCCGTCGGTGGCACAGCTGGACGGTGCCGGCCGCCGCCACGAGGTCGGTGCAGTGTTCCGTCAGGCGCTGTGGCTGGCACTGGGGATGGGCGTGGTGCTGTGGTTCGCGGTGCGTCACGCGGCACCGCTGATCGACCTGATCGGAGTGGCGCCAAGCTTGCGTGACGGCGTGCAGAGCTTCCTGCTGGCGATTAGCTGGGGCGCGCCGGCGCTGACCTGCTATTTCGCGCTGCGCGGCCTTTCCGAAGGACTGTCGCTGACCCGGCCATCGATGTACTTCAGCCTGGGTGGACTGGTGTTGCTGGTGCCGCTCGGCTACATGCTGATGTTCGGCAAGCTGGGCATCCCGCCGCAAGGTGCGCACGGCTGCGGCGTCGCCACCGCAATCGTGCTGTGGCTGGAGCTGCTGGCGTTCGGCATCTATGTGATCTTCCGAAGCAACTATCGCGGACTGGGTCTGTTCGATCATTTCGAATGGCCACATCTGCGCCGCATCGGTGCGCTGATGCACATTGGCTTGCCGATGACAGTGACCTTGCTGGCCGAGGCTGGGCTGTTTGTGGCGACTGGGTTGATCATCGCCACCCTAGGCGAGGACGTGGTCTCCAGTCACCAGATAGCCCTCAATATCGCCTCGCTGTTCTTCATGATCCCGCTCGGGCTTGCGATGGCGATCACCGTGCGCGTGGGCAATGCCGTCGGCCGTGGCGATGAGCGTGGCGTGCGCTACGCCGGCTTCTGCGGGATCGGCCTGACCCTGCTGACGCAGGTGTTGTCGGCTGGGCTGATGTTGGGCATGCCGTATTTCATCGCCAGGCTGTATACGCATGATCCCAAGGTGATCGCGCTGGCGGCGCAGCTGATCATGTTGGCCGGCCTGTTCCAGTTTTCCGATGGCATCCAGGTCGCGGCCAACGGCGCGCTGCGCGGCCTCAAGGACACCCGCGTGCCGATGGCGATCACCCTGTTCGCGTACTGGATCGTCGGCATGCCGGTGGGCTGGTGGCTGGCGTTCCATCACGGCCTGGGTGCGCGTGGCATGTGGATGGGCCTGATCGCCGGCCTTACGGTGGCGGCGGTGATGTTGTTCACCCGTTTCTGGCGCAGTGCGTGGAAGCAGCGTTGGCGGCGTACGCCCATCAGCATGTCGGCACCGGCCTGACCGGTTACGCTAGCTACCATCACCCTGGAAGAACCACGCATGACACCACCGCTCCCGCCGCCTCGCCGCAATGGCTTCTGGGTCTTCCTGTGCACGTTTGGGCGTGGCATAAACGTGGTCAGGCTGATCATCCTCAACCTGGTGTTTTTCAGCCTGCTGTTCATGCTGTTGCTGCTGTTGACTGCTGGCATGGCTGGCAGCCGGATGCAGCGCACGCTGCAGAACGACAGCGTGCTGGTGATCAAGCCGCAAGGCCAGCTGGTCGAGCAGTACAGCATCGATCCGTTGCAGCGCGCGATGGCAAGCTTGTCCGGCGACGAACCGAAACAAGTGCAGCTGCGTGACCTCGTCCGTGCGATCGATGCGGCCGCAAATGACAAGCGGATCACCCGCATCCTGCTGCTGCCGGGCGATCTGCAGGGCGGTGGTTTTGCCGCGTTGCGCGAAGTGGGCGCGGCGCTGGATCGCTTCCGCGCTGCGGGCAAGCCGGTGATCGCGTGGGCAGCCAACCTGGATCAGGGCCAGTACTACCTGGCCGCGCATGCCGACCGCCTGCTGGTCGATCCGCAGGGTGGCGTGATGATTACCGGGTTGGCCAACTACCGCCTCTTCTACAAGGATCTGCTCGACAAGCTGGGTGTCGACGTGCACCTGTTCCGCGTCGGCGAATTCAAGAGCGCCGCCGAGCCATACATCCTCGATCACGCCTCGCCGGAAGCCAAGGAAGCCGACAGTTACTGGATGGGTGGGCTGTGGGACAGTTATCTCACCGAGACCGCCAAGCTGCGGAAACTCGACCCGGCCGCGCTGCGCGCCGACATCGACAACTTGCCGCAGACCATCGCCAGCACCCAGGGTGATCTGGCCCAGCTGGCTCTGAACGAACACCTCGTCGATGGCCTGGCGACCACGGCCGATCTGGTCACGATGATGCGCAAGGAAGGCGTGCCTGCTGACGAGAAGGGCCACAGCTTCCGCCAGGTGGATCTGACGCGCTATGTCGCCGACATCCCGAGCGAGGGCAAGCTATTTGCGCCGGGCGTAGCAATCGTGGTGGCCGAGGGCGAGATCGCCAGCGGCAAGCAGTCGCCTGGTTCGATCGGCGGCGAATCCACCGCGGCGCTGATCCGCGCCGCGCGCGAGGACCGCAAGACCAAGGCGCTGGTGTTGCGGGTCAATTCCCCTGGTGGCGAAGTGTATGCGGCCGAGCAGATCCGCCGCGAAGTGGAGCTGACCCGCGAAGCCGGTATCCCGGTGGTGGTGTCGATGGGCGACGTGGCAGCCAGTGGCGGTTACTGGATCTCGATGAATGCGAACAGCATCTTCGCCGAGCCGAATACCATTACCGGCTCGATCGGCATCTTCGGCATGTATTACTCGGTGCCGAACACGCTGGCCAAGTTCGGCATCCAGAGCGATGGTGTCGGCACCGGGCCGATGGCCGGTGCATTCGACATCACCCGCCCGCTGGATCCGAAAGTCGGCGCGGTAATCCAGGCGATCATCAACAAGGGTTACCGCGACTTCGTCGGCAACGTGGCCAAGGCGCGCGGCAAAAACTTCGATGCGATCGATGCGATTGCACAGGGTCGCGTATGGACCGGACAGCAGGCGCTCGATCGTGGTCTGGTCGACCAGCTGGGTGGTCTTGGCGATGCGGTTGCCGCCGCCGCCAACCTGGCCAAGCTGGGCAAGGACTATCCAGTGCGTTACCAGGAAGCCCCGCTGGGTGGTTTCGAGCGATTCCTGATCGGCCTCAACCAAAGCGCCAGTGTGCAGGTGATGCAGTCCTGGGGCATCCGCCTGCCGAGCTGGTTCGCCCAGTTGCCCGCGCTGGCACCGGAACTGCAGTTGCTGCGCAACGCGAAGGCAGGTACGCCCAACATCTATGCCGATTGCCTATGCAGCCTGCACTAGGCGGCGATCAACGAACTCTATAGGACCACCCCCGGATCGAGTCCGGGGCAGGCCTGTGGGCGAGGGCTCTTCGGTATGTCACCACCGGAAAGCATCGCGCACACGGTGCGTTCCTACTGCGTCTGTGCCTCGACCTGCTTGCGCTGTTCCTCGGCCTGCTTGTCGACGACTTTCTGCACATCTTTGGCGCGTTGTTCATCCGCTTTCATCGCATCCCATGGGGTGGTGACCTGGGACGGTTGGGCTATGGGTGGCGGCGGCTTGTCAGAGCAGGCGGCAAGGGCCAGGACGCAGAGCAGGATCGGCAGCGGCTTCATGGCGGTTCTCGCGCGTGGTGTAGTGGCGAGTGTCTCGCCACACATCGGCACAGGCAAGAACCGCGTCGGCCGATCTGCCATGCAAGCTATGCGTACCGTCAGGGACGTTTTAAGCTGCGCGGATGAACGCCCGCATCGATGCTTGGCAGCTGCAAGGCCATACCGCCCTGATCACCGGTGCCAGCAAGGGCATCGGTTACGCCACCGCACGCGAACTGGCCGCGCTGGGCGCCAACCTGCTGCTGGTGGCGCGCGACGAGGACAACCTCGAACAGGTGCGCACGGAACTGGCCGATGATTTTGCCGGGATCGAGGTACTGGCGTTCGGCGCGGATCTGACCGAGGCGGAGGAGCGCTTGGCGGTGTTCGACTGGATCGCCGACCTGGGCGCACCGCTGTCGTTGCTGGTCAACAACGCCGGCGGCAACCAGCCCAAGGCCACGCTCGACTATGCCGAGGACGAATACCGCGCGGTGTTCGAGCAGAACCTGTTCTCGGCGTTCGAGATGTGCCGGCTGGCGCATCCGCATCTGGCACAACATGCCAACGCCGCCATCGTCAACGTGGGCTCGGTTTCCGGCGTCACGCATGTGCGTACCGGTTCGCCGTACGGCATGAGCAAGGCCGCACTGCATCAACTCACCCGCAACCTAGCGGCAGAGTGGGCGGTGGACGGCATCCGCGTCAACGCGGTGGCGCCGTGGTACATCCGTACCCAACGTTCGGAGCCGGCGCTGGCGGACGACGACTATCTGGACGAAGTACTCGATCACACGCCGCTGCGGCGAATCGGCGAGCCGGAGGAAGTGGCGGCGGCGATCGCGTTCCTGTGCCTACCGGCGGCCAGCTATATCACTGGCCAGGTGCTGGCGGTGGATGGCGGATTCCTCAACTACGGCTTCTGAGCGGGTGACGCTCAGCAGTTGGCTAGTTGCGCACGCAACTCGTCTTCGCGCTGCTGCAGCGGCGGCTGGTCACTCTGGAATGCGCGCCGCAGCTTCTCGGCATTCTTTTCGTATTCGTCGCGCAATTCGTGGCAGATCTCCGGCACGCTCAGCGGGCGGCATTGATCCTGCACCTGGACATAGTTGCTGGCGATCAGCCCGGCAGTGACCTTGCCACGACTCACTTCCGGTGCCGAGACGCCGGCGCCCCCTGGCCCGTATGCTTGGGCCAATGGCGCCTGTATCGTGCCGAGCACGCCCATCGGCGCCATGAACGGTTGCGGATTGCCGTTGCTGCTGACATAGGCGCTGCCATCGATGGCATGCACACAGCCGTATAACTGGGGTAGCGGCACGTTTGGAACGAATGGCGGCGGTGCCGGCGCATTGTCGACCGCGGCGGTCGTACTGGCTGGGGTAGGGACGGCGGGCGATGGCGCAGCCGTGCTGTCCGACAGTTGCAGGGTTTCTTGCGTCTGCGTCTTTGGACAAAGTGCATCCTGATAAGTCACCTGTCCGCCCGCACTGCTGCACTTGTAGACCGTGCCGGCTGTGGCAGGCGCTGTGATGGCGAACAACAGCAGCAGGGCATCCAGGCGGCGCATGGCAGGAGAGTCCCTCAGAATTCGGCGACGTGTTCCTCGGCGGCAAAACCCAGCGTCAAGGAGCCCTCGCCCACATTGACCATGCCGGTAATGCTCATCGGTGCTTCCATCAGCTCGACGTCGCATTCCTCGCAGGCCGCACGCAGGCCTGCATAGCCAGGCAGGTTCGACAGTACGGCCAGGTCACCGCCATAGCTGACGCACACCATCGGCACCAGCAAGCCCGCGCGTACTCGCTGCGCCGCATAGTTGAACAGCATCTCCGCACCGTGATCAAAGCCACGTACCTTCCCCACCGGGCCGGTTTCGCCGCGATAGCAGCGCAGCAGCGGCTTGATATCCAGCGCCGTGCCGACCATCGCACTGAAAAGGCTGACACTGCGATCTCCCCTTTTCTTGACGCGGTTGCGCAGGTGGATCAGGTCACGAGGCAACATGTAGCCATAACTGTTGTTGGCGATGTGGGTGAGGCGCTCGCGGATCGCTGCTGGTTGTGCATCGGTGGCGAGCAACCGTGTCGCTTCGTAAATGGTCGGGGCTGTTCCCGCAAAGACGTTGCGGGTGTCGACGACGCGCATCATGAACGGGCCGGGGATGTGGGCCTGTTCGCGCACCTGCCTGTAGTTCTTGAGTATCGCGAAGCTGGCGCGGTTCACGTGCTCGTTGATTGGACTGCGCGTGGCGGTGATGGTCAGGCAGAACACGCAGTCGTAGTCCAGCACCAGCTTGTCGAGAAACAGCTTCTGCACTTCTTCCACCGGGCACGGTTCGGTTTCCGCCGAGTGGCTGCGGCTGCCGAGCCGGCGGTCGACGTAGCGCTGGAGCTCCTCCGGTCGGCGGTCATCCAAGAAGGTTTCGCTATCGATCTTCACCGTGACCGGCATGATCGCGACTTTGTGTTTCTCCAGGAACGCCTGCGACAGGTCGCAGGAAGCATCAATCGCCAAGCCCATCCGCATCACGTTTCCCCCGTCATGAATGGCAAATCGAACATAACACGCAATAAGGGACTGCGGCGTCAACCGAAAGTTGCCTGGGCCGGGCCGTTTCGCTGACTGGTCGCCGATCCCGCGGACTGTCAACAGCCACTAATATGAGAGGCGACTATCTGGCATCCAGCCGGCGTGGCGTCGCCGGTAACGCAGCACGAGTACTACCTCACTCATGAAGAGCAAGCAGGAAATCGTCTCCAACTGGCTGCCGCGTTACACCGGCACGGCGCTCGAACAATTCGGCGAACACATCCTCCTGACCAATTTCGGTCATTACGTGGAACTGTTCGCGCAATGGCACGGAGTGGAAGTGCAGGGTCGCGACCGGCCGATGCCGAACGCCACAGCCGACGGCATCACCCTGATCAATTTCGGCATGGGCAGCCCCAACGCCGCCACAGTGATGGATCTACTGAGCGCGATCGAGCCGAAGGCCGCGCTGTTCCTGGGCAAATGCGGCGGCCTCAAGAAGAAGAACCAGCTCGGCGACCTGGTACTGCCGATCGCGGCGATCCGCGGTGAGGGCACCAGCAACGATTATTTGCCGCCGGAAGTGCCAGCGTTGCCGGCTTTTCAGCTGCAGCGCGCAGTCTCCACCATGATCCGCGACCTTGGCCACGACTACTGGACGGGTACGGTCTACACCACCAACCGCCGGGTGTGGGAGCACGACGACACGTTCAAGGAGTATCTGCGGCGCACCCGCTGCATGGCGGTGGACATGGAAACCGCCACCATCTTCGCCGCTGGCTTCGCCAACCGGATTCCCTGCGGCGCACTCTTGCTCGTCTCCGACCAGCCGATGATTCCGGAAGGGGTGAAGACTGAAGCCAGCGACCGCAGCGTTACCTCACAGTTTGTCGAGGCGCACATCCGGGTTGGCATCGAGGCGCTGAAACTGGTGCGCCGCAACGGTCGTAGCGTGAAGCACCTGCGCTTCGAGGAAGACGCGGAAGCGGAATGATCCGGCTCGAGGAAGTTTGAGTTCCGCGATCAAGCCGATCTCCCCAGGAGAGCTTCAAACGCAAGAACATGCCATAGCGTAAGGAAACATACACATCCTGCGCGGCCGTATACCAGCGCAGGCAACGGCATCGACCCGGTTTTCCGATTCCCTCTGGGTCAGAAGTAAGCCAGAATTCGTTCGGCATCGAAAGTTCTTGCTTGTACAAATTTTGTTGACAATATGTAAAAGAGGCATGATAAAGGGACATCGCGCTTGGAAGAGTTGCGTGTCTTGATGGCAGGGCGTGAACGCCACAGCACATTTCAATGGCATTGATACACCCGCCACGGAAAGTATGCTGCGTGTTCACGTCGCGTTATTTGCCTGTTAGTATCGGTTGGGATTCGGGAGTTCGTGGGTCTGAAGTTCATCGGCCTGGGAGATCGGGCCAAGTCGCAGTTTTTGGGCAGAACGTTTTCTGACCCATGGCAAAAATTAATCGGAGGGTGTCTTTATGAAACTTGGGGTCACAAAACTTTCTTCGGCAGTCCGCCTGGCGCTTTCGCTGGGTGCTGTCATTGGTGCTGGCGCATCGGGTACGGCATTTGCCCAGGACACCAGCAGCCAGTCCACAACAACAACCACCACAACCAATAGCAATCAGCCCGACCAGCAGAAGGCGAAATCGCTGCAGACGGTCGTGGTCACCGGCTCGCTGATCCGCCGCGTGGATCTGGAAACGTCCAATCCGGTGGTCACCATTGACCGCGCGCAGATTGAGGCGACCGGCAAGATGACGCTGGGCGACTTGGTCCAGCAGCTGCCGGCCATGACTGGCGGCAACGTCAACCCGCAGGTGAACAACGGCGGTGGTACCGGCGGCTCCAGCATCAACCTGCGCGGTCTGGGTTCGGTTCGCACCCTGATCCTGGTCGACGGTCAGCGCGTGCTGAACACTGACCCGAACTCGATCCCCGCCAACATGATTGAGCGCATCGAAGTTCTGACCGACGGCGCCTCGGCGACCTACGGTTCCGACGCGATCGGCGGCGTGGTGAACTTCATCCTGCGCAAGGACTACCAGGGCGCGCAGTTCACCACCAACGTCGGCGAATCCGACCACAACGACGGCGACCAGTCGGGCTACAGCTTCACTTTCGGACAGACGTCCGACAAGGGAAGCATCATGGGCGGCATCGAATACAACAAGCAGGATGGCGTGGAAGCCCAGAACCGCAAGTTCTCCAAGAACTCGGTTTCGGTCTACGGCACCAATGGCACTGGCCCATCCGCACCGCAGCCGGTCACGGCGAACGTCGGCGGCTCGTCCTCGTCGCCATACGGTCATATTCAGCTGCCCGGTAATGTTGGCGGCGCAGGTACTCCACCAAGCGGCTTGGCCGGACAGTTCGGTTGCGGCTACGTGGCGCTGAACCCGGGTGCCAACAGCCAGGTCGTGAGCACGGCCAATTACCACTGCTACCAGAACAACGGCGCGCATAGCGACAAGTACAACTACGCGGCGGTCAATCTGATCATGACCCCGCAGGAACGCACCAACGGGTTCGTGATGGGCACCTACAACCTGAGCGACAACGTTCAGGCCTACATGAATGCCTACTTCAACAAGACCACCTCCGAATTCCAACTGGCGCCGGCCGTGTACGGCAGCCCCTATGGCGCGGACATCTCGGCGAACAACTACTACAACCCGTTCGGCGTGGAATTCGCCCAGGGCGCGAACACCTTCAATGCGCGTCTTGCATCGTTGGGCGATCGCTCCTCGGCGTTCGGCGCCAACAACGGCCAGTTCAACACCGGTATCAAGGGCAGCTTCACGGTCCTCGACCAGAGCTGGAACTGGGATGTTGGCCTCGACTACGGCCATTCGGATACGGTCACCACCACCCGTGGCCTGCCCAACGGCAACAAGTTGTACACAGGCCCGTCGTACATGGGCACAGGCGGTCTGGCCTGCGTGCCGGGAGCCACGACCGCAGGTCAGGGTTGCCCGTCCGGTGTGACGCCGGCCATGCTGCAGTTCAACCCGTTCGACCTGTACTCGCCCGGTTCCGTGGCGGCACTGCAGAATGCCGGCGTGCCCGCGGTCAGCGATTCGTACAGCCAGGAAAAGGTCTGGCATGCTGGCGTCAACGGTGGGCTGTTCGAGCTGCCGGCCGGCACGGTGCAGTTGGCCGCTGGTGCCGACTATCGCCAGGAACATGCCACCACGGTCGTCGATCCGCTGCTGAACATCGATCCGGCCACCGGCACCTGTACGCTGGGCAGCCAGTGCGGTTCCAGCCTGGCAGGCGGTTACAACGTGAAGGAAGTCTATGCGGAATCCTTCATTCCGGTGTTGTCCAACCTGCCTGGCGTGAAGTCGCTGAACGTCACGATCGGTGATCGTTACTCGCGCTTCAGCACCTTCGGCAGCACGAACGACTTCAAGTTCGCGCTGGAGTACAAGCCGATCGACGACCTGCTGCTGCGTGGCACGATGTCGCAGGTGTTCCGTGCCCCGAACATCGGTGAACTCTACGGCGCCCCGGCCAGTTCGGCGCCGCGAATCAGCTCCGATCCCTGCACGGGTTATACCGGTTCCCCGGTTGACCCGGCTTGCGTGAATGTGCCCACCAACGGCACCTTCGTGAACAACAACGTGGCCACGGGTACGCAGCTCAACGCGATCACTTCCGGGTCCCTCTACGCGGGCTTCCCGATCAAGCCGGAGCAGGGCAAGTCGTTCGACCTGGGCGCGGTGTACAGCCCGTCGTGGGCACCGGGCCTGTCGGCGACCGTCGACGTATGGCACCTGTACCTGAACAATGACATCACCAGCGTCAATGCGCAGGAAGTGCTGAACCTGTGCGCTGCAGGTCAGACCGAATACTGCCCGATGATCACCCGCGCGGCTTCGGGCACCAGTCAGGGTCAGATCATCTCGATCCTGCAGCCGACGGCCAACCTCGGTACCCTGAGCACCGGCGGCGTCGACTTCTCGCTGAACTACAAGCTGCCGCAGTTCGCGTTCGGCCAGTTCAACGTCGGCCTCCAATCCACCTACCTGAAGTACTACAACCAGGATACCGCGCCGGGTACGGTTGGCGATGTCACCTTCCACGATGCGGGTCACTTCCTGTCGTACGGTTCGGCGCCGGAAGCTTCGTGCCCGGGTGCCGGCACCTGCCTGTTCCCCCGTTGGCGTGCACAGGCCTTCCTGGACTGGCAGCTGGGTAACTGGAGCGCTTCGTGGCGTCTGCGTTACATCGGTCGCTTCCAGATGGGCTCGCAGTCGCCGACGCAGGACGTGCATCCGGATGGTTCGTGCTATTGGCAGGGCAAGCCGAACCCGGCTGGTGGCGTATATGCCTGTACCATCCAAGGTGCGGTCTACAAGTACGGTGCGACCGTGTACAACGACGTGTCGTTCGGCTACAACATCGAGCCGCTCAACACACGTATCGACTTCGGCGTCAACAACGCGTTCGACAAGCAGCCGCCGGTCATGTTTGCGAACAACACGCTCAATGCCGACACCGATCCGAGCGATTTCGACCTGATGGGCCGCTACTTCTGGGCTCGCGTGACGGTCAAGTTCTAATCCATCGGAACCTGCGTTAACCTTGAAGGCCGCGTGACGTGATCACGCGGCCTTTTTTATGCCATGACCCCAGAATCTACCCAATTGATAGTCGCCTCGATCACGGCAGGTGATCCGCTCGAGGCGGAGCGCCTGTGTCGTGCACACCTGCATGCGCAGCCGCATGATGAAAACGTACTGGTATTGCTGGCGCTGAGCCTGCAACACCAGGGTCGCCTGGGCGAGGCGTTAGCCGTCTACGCTCGTTTGACCGAGTTGTTTCCGGACAGCAGCCTGCATTGCTGCAATTACGCCACGGCATTGCGGGCTGCCGGCTCGCTGCCGGAAGCGGAGGCTGCCTATGTGGCGGCGATCCAGCGGGAGCCGCAAAACAGCGAACCGAAAATCCAGCTGGGTTTGATGCTGCTGGATCGGCACGATTATCTGGCGGCTCGGGAGATGCTGCTCGACGCTTTCGAACTCGACCGCGATCTGCCACGGGCGCGTATCCATGCCGCGCGCGCCTGCAGTCTGTGCCAGGACTTCCAAGGTGCCACGGACCTGCTGAAGCCGTGGCCTAACTGGCTGCCGCTGAATGACGATGCTCTGCAGCTGGAATTGGCCCGGCAGCTGAACCTGTTGAGCGATGCCCCGGCGTCGGGGGCGTTGCTGGAAGATCTGGTCGGTAGGAATCCGTCCCTGCCCGAGGCCCGATTGCTGCTGGCCGGCATATATGAGCGACTGAATCGGGTGGCCGATGCAGAGGCGATGTTGCAGTCGGTCGCCGCTGCCGCTGCGACGACATCCAGCAAGACACTTCACAACGAGGTCGATCACATGAGGGCCACGCTGGCCCTGCGCAGCGGTGATGTGGTTGCGGCACGGTCACTGCTGGAGTCTGGTGGCCCGCGGCATGCGAACGATTACACCCACTATTTCGACCTGGCCAAGGTTCACGACAAACTGGGCGAGACGCAACTCGCGATGCAGACCCTGCAGTGCGCGCATGCGATCCAGGTAGAGGAACTCAAGCACGCCTCGCCGGAACATTTCGAAGCCGGTGCCTTGGCCCTGCCAGCGGCGATACCCAGAACAAGTGCCGAAGACCGTGCTCGCTGGCCGCAGTTGATCGCGCCGGATGCGCGCAATTCGCCGGTATTCATTGTGGGATTTCCGCGTTCCGGCACGACCTTGCTCGAGCAGATGCTGGATGCGCATCCGGACCTGCAGTCGATGGACGAGAATCCGTTCTTCAACCGACTGGCCGACAAGCTGCGCAACCACCATCCGGGCATCCTGTCGAATCTCGACCTGCTCCAGCAGCGTGATTGCGACGAATTGCGCAAACGCTATCTGATCATGGTTTCCGAGACGATCCAACGACGCTGGAGTGCGCAGCTGGTCGACAAGAACCCGCTGAACATGATGTGGGTACCCTTGATCACCCGGCTCTTTCCCGAGGCGAAGTTCATCCTGGCCTTGCGCCATCCGTGCGACGTGATCCTGAGCTGCTACATGCAGAATTTCCGCTCCAGCATCCTGGGGGCGGCATGTTCCAGTCTCGAGCGGCTGGCCGCGGCCTACGTGCAGGCGATGGAATGCTGGTTGGAGGACGAACGGATTTTCCGGCCGCAGGTGCTGGTATCGCGCTACGAGGAACTCGTGACGGATTTTCCCGAACAGACCCGGCGCATCGCGAACTTCCTCGAACTGGAGGACGCCATCCCGATGC
>Ga0302226_10000590_pt1 | contig 29474 bp, 42 predicted proteins | sample II_Palsa_E3_3_FD_193524 | JGI IMG/M metagenome (GOLD analysis project Ga0302226, IMG submission 193524) | Peat permafrost microbial communities from Stordalen Mire near Abisko, Sweden - II_Palsa_E3_3 | ecosystem: Environmental > Terrestrial > Soil > Palsa > Peat permafrost | place: Sweden...
TCCAGGCAATAAGCAGGCATCCCTTGTTGCTTGCATACCAAACAGCTGGCCCACGAGGTCTTGCAGATCGCCGCGCAGCCGCGCCACGAACGAGCCGTCGCGCTGTGCCGCGCGGACAATGTCAGGCTGAGCAGCCTGTGGGAACGACATACTTGAATTTTCAGTCTTGCCAGACATGCCCGCGGTGCTCAAGGCGGTTGCGAAGCGGGTGCCGACGAGGTAACGCGGAGGTGGTGTATTTGTCGCTGGTGGGGGGAGGAGGCTGAGGGATCGGGGGGACGGTGGATGAGGGGCGCGAGAGGGCAGAAGGAGTGGGCTCGGCCAAAAAAAAAAGGGAACTGAATGACCGTTACAGAAACGGCACGGGCCTGCTGTGGTCCGAGGCCAAGGAGGTGCAGGAGGACAAGGCGCGACCGGAGAGCACGGCGATTGGCCAGCCGATTGTGCTGCGGTTTATGGGGCTGTACCGATGTATGCCGCTCTTTTCCTTTCTAGTTGCCTTTCGCAGCGCTGACGCTCGCTGAACACAGATACGGTCGACCGCATGCTGCTGACCGGGACCCGCGAGACCACGAGCGAAACAGAGGCCTACGACGTCGTCCTCAGCGACGGGCTGCACAAGATCAAGGTCGTGCTATCGACCAGCCTCAACCCCTACATCCGCAGAGGAATCATCCCCGTCGGCACGCCTTGCCTCCTCGAGGTAAACAACGCGCAAGCCCTGCTGCAGTGCTAAACACTCACGAGTCCAGATCAAGCGCTGTGTCATCAGGTGGGACGAGGTTACACTGCCCGCACGCGGATTCTTGTTTGTGCAGGACTTTAACGTGATACCAGTGGGCAACGAGCCGGTAATGTGCTTGTCCACCACAACGTATAATTATCTTTCTGTCACAGACCACAAACCCGTCGTTCTACGATATGAGTTCGACGCGCGAGCGTGAACTCTTGCCGATGGCTGGCAGCCGAAAATTCTACCGCTCCTTGTACAACGAGGACGACTTGCTCGAAGAGGACGAGCGGACGCACCCCAAAGTGATCGAGTCGCCCGAGAAGCAAGTGCAGCTCGACCACCCAACCATCCAGGAAATCCTTCGTCTGAACACAGAGGCGCCCCTGCTCGGCATGGTCACTCGCAAGTCGCGTCTGTTTATCTATGCCAAGCCAGGCGACGAGAAGGATGCTTACCCGATGAACTTTCACTTTGAGATTGGTAAGTCGATATGGCGCCTTTACAATGCATATTTTTATGTCCCGTCCTTTCTAGCCGACAGCAGCACGTCCGTCGAGGTCGTTGCGTGGAACCACCTTGCTCTCAAGCTGTTTGCGACCGTGAAGGTTGGCGAGCTACTACTGATCGACAAGTTCAAAACAAGCGTAACGTTACGCGTGCTCTGAAAAAAAAAACCAATGAAAGCCATTGCAGAGGGCGTACGGGAAAGCCGAGGGGGTGCAAGTGAATTTGAACGAGCGAAATCCGACTGCAATCATCCGCCTGCTGAGACCCGACACGGACTGGCCGCAAGCTGCAGCTGAACGCCAAGTATGGAACCAGCGCTTCCCCACACCCAAAGTCCTCCACCCTACCCCCGACGTTGTCCTGAAAGACAAGACCATGGTCGATCTCGAAGGCTGGATTCTCTTCCTTGGACGTCGCGAGAGGGAGCGTTTGCCGCGTGATTCGTACGACAAATCTCTTACCAGCGGTCTTTTTTTTTTTTGAAAAATTTTTACCCATTACAGTTCCGCATTCTCCGAGTACCGATATGTTGTATTACAGAGCGGCCTGCAGAAATTGTGGCTCAAGCTGTACACGTGCTCGCACTCGGCTCTCATTGAAGAGTAACCGTTCTGTTGTGCGCTTTTCGCTGTTTTTTAACGAAAAAATACTTTTTTAAAAGACTCGTTCCGGGAAGCTACCTCAAGGTCACCTCTTGCAAGGTCATGTCGTACATGTTTGACTCGTACCGACAAAGAACCGTCTACTACGTGACGTATGTTTTCAAGCACTCTTCATGAACTGACAAAAAAAAAAACGTCGCAGGACAATGCAATCGCAGCCTTCCGTGTTCTCAAAGGAGGAGGCCATGGAGAACGATATTGCCTACGACAACGAGCTCCAGGCGAGCTTTGGCTGTACGTACGCCGTACTGGGTTTCCTCTTAACGAATAGTGCTCAGGTGGCGGCTTTTTCCGACCGCAACCGCGGACAGAGACGATCCAGGACGTGATCGATGTGAGCAACCTCAGGCCAATCTACTTTCGGCAAGTGTTTGATGTGATCAACTCGCTGGCAATCTACGAGCGCACGTCCGCTATCGTCCAGGGGGTGCTCACGAGTGTCCACTTTGGAAACCACTTTGCCAACGTACCGTTCAAGTACCGCGAGCTCGAAGGCAAAAAGACGGTCGTCAAGGGCGTGTGGAGGCGCAACAAGTCGATGGCCATCGATTTGGCTTCCAAAGACAGTATTTGCGTGTTTTTCTCAGATGTCGACTAAGACAGTGATCAACAGGGAGCAACATTGCCGGGCTCCAAAGGCGCAGGGCTGCAAGGAATGCACAGGTGCGTGAACAACGAAAACAAAAAAGCGGACCTGACCCCTCCTTAGAAAAAGACGCGGGAGCTGATCGAGAAGTGGAATCCACACGGTGGGTTGAATCGGGCGGCCAAGTCGGTTGCGTCGAAGCAAGCACTTGTGCCGGCTGCTGACGGGGGCTCGTCATCCAGCGCCGCCGCCGCTGTTGTCCATGACAATGCCATGGACACGGGCGCCGAGAACAGCAACGGCAATGAGAATGATTCCAGCGAAGACGAGGATAACTTGCCCGTGGAGATCATCGTCAACCCCAACCGGCTTGCCGATACGATTACGTCGTCCACCAGCAACATCATTCTCAAGCCTTTCTTTGACGTATGCGCTGTGCCAATAATTTTTAAAATGCTAAAAATGATTTGCAAAAACAGGAGGAAGAGGACGGGGAGGTGCTGACAAGCCACGACGAAAACAAGCTGATCACGATGCGGATCTCAAACATGGACAACCTGCACGCGATCTCCGCTGTTTGCCAGCCACAGTGGAAGCTTGGAAAGGCTGTTCCGCGCGGGGTAATATAATTTCTTGTTTATTTTATTTAGTGCTTACACGCACCCTTCCCAGCCTGTGATGCAGGGCTTCCTCGATTGCTTCCCCGAGGAGTTTGGCTTCAAGCAGCCTGGCCTGACCTTGCAGAGCGACAACAACCTGTACAAAAAGTTGGCACGGGGTCTGGAGGAGAACTGCGGCGACTCGGAAGCTCTGGCGTTCCACTTTGACATTTACCGCGAGTCCTACGACAAGGTGCAGATCGTCGTCGTGGGTGTCTACATCCCCACGAGCATCCTCCAGAACGAGGAAGTCGAGGAGAGCGACGAGGACTTGCTGTGATAATCCGTCGTGCGCCGCATTTGTGTATTGATATGATTTAACTACGTGGTACAAAGACGAAAGGGATTTTTGACAGCACAAGTAAGAAAAGGAAACTTTATATGTTTGACTCTACTGGTCCAGCAGCAAAGTCAAAAGAACGACAGTCGAGACGACCAGGTGCGGCTGCACGTCTTTTGACAGGGCGACATTGAAAACCCTCACGGTCGTGTTGCCACTCTTGGTGAACTGCTGCGATGTGACTTCTGACATTTCAGCCTGCGCAGTGAAAAATAGAAGTAAGTACAAAAAAGAAAGTTCTGCCGTCAAAAAAAGTTACCCCGCCGTTCGAGCTGCGGATAGAGTAGCGGTTGTCAAAGTCGCCGCCAGCAGCCAGATTTCCCCACAATGAGCTCTCGATTATGCAGCTCTTGGGCCCCTTTTTGTCGATCGTGGCAATGTTTGAGCCTCCGGACTGATTGACGAGCTAGCAAAAAAAAAAAATTTTTTTTTTCAGGGACACGTTTCATGCGCGTTTCATCATACGGTAAACTTGTTTTTATAGGTGTTGTCTGGGATGACCTCCATGTACGGAATCTTGGAGAAACCGGCACGGTGGTCCTCGATCAGGAGCTTGCGATTGTTGGACCAAGCTTTGACATTGACTGTAAACGTCTCTTTCCCGTTCTGATTGACCACCTGAACCCTTGAAGTTACGCTCTTGTCCCTGGGGAAAAACGGTTTTAATAACGACTCGGGGTACAAAACACTGCGTACTTTGTCACAGTGAGAGTGAGCTGCTCGGCCACGACAAATGCGGGCGTCAACTGAGGCGACGTGGGCAGCGATTCCATGCTGGCAGAGTTCAGGGAGTAGCTCGAGCCAAACATAGATCCAGCACTATTAATTTCGGTGTTAGCCAAACACGAAAACGAATTGCAGGGCTACCTGGCCTTGCGGGTCGACAGGGGCGGTGTCGGCAGGGGTGCCGTGGGTGCGATTAGAGGTTGCTGGCTCACGTCGACGGATGGTCGTCTAGCGTGGTTCGCCAGGGTCGTGAGATTGACCATATCGGGGCGGTTGCTTGACGTCGGTGTGGACGGCGCAGCGGTTGGCAAGCTTCCTCGCATCGGATCAACCACCTGGTTCCTGCGAATGAAATAGTTCAAAAAAATAATCTTCTTCTTTTTTTGTCCATTAGTACGTGTTGATCGAGGGTGAGTTGATGGCGCGCGTGCTGTGGCCCAGTTTGCCGATGGCGACAGAGATGGGGACGAGCTGCTGCTTGATTTGGCTGTGATCATCACATTAGTGGAGCACGAGAAGAGAGAGAGAAAAAAAATTACCCGTCGGGTCCTGGTTGAACCATCGTGAGGTTGGTTAAGGCGTTGACCAGCGCGCTCGGCCCGCCGCCGCCGGGCGAGGCCACTTGATTCGATGGCGCTTCGCGAATGACAACCCTCATGAGGATGCATCGAAGGCTCACTAAACCAAAGACGCGGTCAGTGACTACGTGCGAAAAAAAAAAAAAAATTATAGTTCTTACGTTCGTCGGTGCCAGGCGCAAAGTCCGAGCCAAGCTGGATCACGTCGCCGTTGCGAAGCTCCATGGGCCCGCTCTCCTTGCCAATGCTGTTGGCGCTGGGCATGAGGCGGTTTGAGTTGACAAAGGTGCCGCTGCTGCTTCCGAGGTCGCGGACAAACAGCTTGTTACCGCTCTTGAACAGCTCCGCGTGCACGCGCGAGACGACCTTGCTCACAAAGCCAATAAACTGCGGGTTGAACTGGCCGTCGGTGTGGCGACCCAGCTTGACCGACCCCGAGGACAGGTCCACCTCGAGCTTGTCAAAGGTCCCGTTCATGGGTTCCAGGTAATAGCCAGGAGGGAGGACATAGGGTCTCGACTGTTTTTTATATATTTGTTATTTTCAATACACGTTTCATGTGTGTGCGTGCGTTTCAGCGCTGGGCTTGCCCCTTACCGCAGGGATAACGACGGTGCTGTCGTCGTCGAACTCGGCCGGCACGTGAATTTGGAAACCGGACATTAGCAGGTTGAACTGACGAGAGTAAACAAACGTTAGACTATGAAAAGTCTGTACGTGTGTATTCTTTCAAGGAGCAAAAGACAGGAAGGCGCATTGAAATGGCAGGACAGGAAACGGTGCGGCGCATATAGGAGGCACGCCCCGGGAACAGGGAACGGGACACCGCGTCCACTCGTTGACTGGAACCACGCCAGCACGTGAGCCGGACGTGTGAAAAAAAAGTTTTTTTCAAATTAAATCAGTGTCGAAAAATTTTTTGTCGCAAAATCACTGGCAGTGCGCCCCGAGTACACGGCGAAAACTACTTGCTGGGCTAGTGTTTTCCTTTTCACTTGACCTTGATCAGAGACTCACTCAGCTGCCAGCACTTGGCGCCGTACTCGGGATCGACGACGCGGGCAGCAGGGGTCGTTTCGCGGACGGGCCCACTGGAGAACGAGGGCGCACCCCACAGCTTGCCGCCGTGTGCGCCGATCGGCTCGAGCAGGAGCGGGACGAGCTGGTCGGCGGTGGTCTCGATGGTCTTCTTGAACGGGATGAGCATGTTGAAGATGAAGCCGAGGAGGCCGAGGTTGTGGATGACCTTGGTGTAGACCTGTCCCGGGTAGAGGACGTGGATGTTGAAGCCATTGCCCTGAGTGCCCCACCGACGCTGCGCCTCGACGGCAAAGACGTCGTTGAGCTGCTGTGCCTGCTGGAGGGCCTTGATCAGGGCCCACGGGGTGCGCTCAAAGTTGGGGTCGTCAAAGAACACGTCGCCGTTCTGGCCCGCGCCGGCGACGTTGAGCACGCGCGCACCGTTGGGCGCAGCAATGAGGGCGTCCTTGAGCAGGTTGGTCAGCTGAAAGCGCCAGAGGTGGTTGACGGCCAGCAGCTCGTCGACGCCGTCCTTGGTCACGCGCTTCTCGTTGAACAGGGTCGCGGCCGAGAGCACGAGGTAGTCGATGTGCTTGTACTTGCTCGTGATGTCGGCCGCCAAACGGACGACGTCGGCCTGGTCGATCACGTTCACCAGCAGCCACTCGGCCGCGCCAATCTCCTTGGCCACCGCCTCCGTCTTGTCCTTGTCGCGCCCCACGATGACCGTCTTCACGCCCAGTGACGCCAGCTTGTGCGCGATTCCCTTGCCGATGCCGTTGGTGCCGCCCACCACAAGGGCCAGCTTGCTCTCGTTGTCCGTCATCTTGTTGTGGTTGAAATTCAGGAGCAGCTGATTTTCTGTCGTGGTCACATTGGGAAATAAAATAATAATGACACAGAGTAGCCATCAGAAATCCACCTCGTCAGCCGCGAGGGGGTGGGCCGGACCCCGGACATAAAATATAAACGTAAATAAAAATTTTATTATTTTTATTTCACGATGCCGTGCGTGGTTTGCACGGTTGGCGCAGCCAAGTACAAGTGCCCCAAATGTCGCCTGCCCTAGTACGCCCCCTTTTTTTGAGCGATGGAAGGATGTCTTGCCTGACGCGTGGTGTGTGCGTGCTTGCAGCTGTTCGGTGGCGTGCTACAAGGAGCACCAGAAAGGTAAACGTTTTTTGCAGACCGCGTGGCTCTCTGACGACGCGATGAAAATGCAGTCGACTGCACGGTCGCCGCGACCGTCGCTGTGGCGTCGGAGGCAGCAGTACCGCAAGAGTCACTGGCAACAGCTCAAGCAACACCATCTGAACCCGGGGCGCCCGCTGAAGAGACACGGGAGGACGGCGAGCTACAGGAGACCGCAGCCGGCCGCCCCGGGGTCTCTGCCGAGCTGCTCAGCAAGCTTGGTGCGTGGCCGTGTACATGTGTCCACCCCCATGCTAACAATCGCAACCAAAACGTACCAGATGCTTCCGATGCGTTGAAGCTCTCCTTGGAGGACCCTTCCCTGCAATCGGTCGTGCGGGGGATCCTCACGTCTAAACAACCGCTGGACGAGCTCGCTGTTGCGCTGCACGATCACCCCGAGCTGGCCTCGCTGGCGGCACTGGTCCACGGGATCGTCGACTCGGACGCGCTGCTCAAGCAACAAAGACACCATTCATAAGCAGCCATTGCATTTTTTTTTTCAGAGGGCGAGTCCGTTGTGCTGTCTGGGCTCCGATTCTCGATTGCTATAGTTTTGAGGTCATTCCTGACAGTCAGCAAACTTTCTTTCTCTGATTGGGTGGCAAGGTTGGAGTACTAACCCAGAACGTCACCAGGGTTTTTCCCCTCACTCGACCAGGACAGCCGCCCTTGCCCCTTTGAGCCGTTTGCTCGCGCGTTGGTCTCGGGGGTGCACTCCCAATCCCCCCCTCTGCTTTGGCGTTTTTTCTCCTTGTGTGTGTGTGAAGAGGTGTGCCTGTGCGCGCGTGCGTGATTGTGTTCCGCACAGCCCGTTTGCCGCCGCTCTTCTCGCTCTTCTGGTATCTCGTTCGGCGACCTCGTCGTTTCGCGGTGCCCTCCTGTGCTCGCTCTCCTTATTTGCTCAAAGGTACGAACAAACCTAAACGACATCCAGCAACGTAACCGATTTAACGGCAGGCAAACAAGGACAAGGAGAACGAGGAGGAGGTTCTGCGATACGCCACTTGTCTGCCCCGAGAAGGCTCCTGAAGAGCACACACAGGGAGAAAAAGCGCCATCGAGAGAAGGGCTTGCGTGCACGTCCGAGATCAACGCGCCCCAGCAGGACACATGGCTTCCTCTGACGTCGCAAAACTGCGCAGCTTCCTCGACCTCCTGGCGAGAACAGCGCACATGGGCGGGTCCAGTCGCGAACGCGATGGGTTCCTTGCCAACCAGCTCACAGACAAGCTGTACCGGGCCGGCGACGATCCTGCCACCTACAAGCTGCTGAACGAGTACCTCCGCATGCTAGTCGCACTCCCGTCCGCACTGGGCAACATCCAGTCGTTCCTCGAGGTCATGCTCGAGTGCACAGTCGACAACTTTGACACGATCCAGGAGCTGATGGAGCGTGTCCTTCTGGCCCCGTCTGAGCTGGTGGCCCAAGATGAGCCTCCTCGTCCGGAAAAAGTGGCCCAATCGTGCGAGCGAGCTGAGCTCCAAGCACGCAATGGGCCTCGTCACACCGCAGCGTACGGAGCCGACGTTCATGAGCACCAAGCTGGCTATGGAAATTTTGAATCAGCCGCAGTTCGCAGAGCTCGCGAGTCAGTTCTCACGCGAGCGCCCGAGCCTTGGCGGCACGCACAACTGTCACCACGACCTGCGCAACAAAGCGCAGTAGTTGCCCAACCGGTGCAACCAGCTGGTGTACCACAGCAACCCGTTTACGCAGTCGCCCAGGGGCCAGACCCGATTGCAATCGCACAAAGGATTCCCTTGCCGCCTGCTTCTTCCTACTATGACGTACGAATTCAAGACCGAAATACTACTAAAAGAGGAACTTTTTTTAAAAAAAAAATTTAGTGGTCGTTTACCCAGACTGGGCCTCAGCAAGTACCGACGATGCCACATTATTTGCCTCAACAAGCACCGATGGTCCCTGTTGCTCTGCCTCAGTTCCAACCCTCGGCGCCGTTGCCTGCGTTGCGCGTCACAGTATTTTGGGACCTCGAGAACTGCCGCGTCCCCAAGAAGGCAGAGGCGGGTAAGGTCGTGGACGCCCTGCAGTCCACCATCCTCAAGACCCTCAAGGCCATCAACAGGGTCGCCCCCAACCAGAGTCTCAACACATCCTTTGCGGCTTTTTTGCACCTCCAGGGAACTGGCACCTCCATCCCAAAGCAAGTGCTCGACAAGCTCCAAGCAAAGAACGTCCTTCTCTCCTTTTCGGCATCCAGCAAGCCAAGTAAGTTGCATCATAAATAAATAATAAATATTAATCTCCCTGCAGACGCCTTGGACGACGAGCTGAAAAAATCACTGGCCATAACCGAGGCAGATGCGCGCGCAAACAACCAGAGCATTGTGGTCGTGCTCATCACGGGCGACAAAGACTTTGCGACCGACTGCAACCGTCTTCGTAATGGCAGTACTCTCTTCACGGTCATTGTCATCCTCAACCGCATGTCCAACGTGAGCCTCCACACATCGGCCGACCACATCATTATCTGGGAGGATGTGACCTCAATGGTACATTTCTTTTTTATTTGGTAAAACTAAATGAAAAATATATAAATGAAAAATACAGGCACTCGGGGCCGACGAGACCTCGACCACTTTGAAGCTCCCCGTCAAGCTGTCTGCATCGCACCGCCAGTTTTTCCAAGCAAGCCCCGAGACACTGGCAGCCATCAAGCAAGCCTTCAGCCTCGCGTATGCGGAGCACTCTCTGAACGTGACGCTGAGCAAGAACAGGGACATGTTCGAGCCTGGCGACCTCACTGTCGAGTACCCGCTGGCGTGCAGCAACGAAGCGGTCAACGAGGCTCTGCGGTACCTGGAGGACGTGCTCATACCTGCCAATGTGTTTTCGTGCAAGGAGCCCTCCAAGTTTGACGACTCGCGCGGCTTTGTCTTTGCTGCGTTTGCGTCCATTCGCGCCGAGGTGGCCGAGTTTGCCAAAGCCCAGATGCCACCAATCGTCTTTGGCTGCTGGTCCGAGACCTCTGGTCAAGGCGGCCCGAGCGCCCCGATCGTCATCCAGTGGGCGTGCCGCAGTGACGCTGACCTGCGCAAGATTGTGGACTTTGTCAAGTCCATGCGCGAGCACTCGGACTACTCGGCTGACCCCATGGTCCTGGCGAGCCTCCCTGGTGACGTGTCCAACATTGTCTTCCCGCGAATTCGCAGCCAGAGCAACAAGAACACGACCATCCTCGAAAAGTACCAGCGCATCGCTGAAAAGTACCGCGTCCGCATCCGTTTTGACCAAACACACTCTGCCGCTGGCGCAGCCTCCAACGCAGCGGATCCCTCGGTCATGATTGTCATCAACGGCTGGAGCGAGAAGAACGTCGCTGATGCCAAAAACGAGCTGCCGACGGAGCGCAAGGTCCTTCTCGAGAACCACGATGTGCTCGACCTCTTTCTGCAGAAGCACCACGCGGACTTGCTCAACATCCAAGGCTCCAACAAGGTCACCGTCCTGCTCCCGGGCGACGAGAGCCAGCGCGAGATACCCGTGGATGCTTTCAAGCCCTCGACAATGACGGAGCAACCAGATCAAGGTCAAAAACAGCAGCAGCAGCAGGGCCGACCACAGCCGCGAGGCCAGGCCAGGGTGCGACCACAAGTGTCTCCTCAGCAGCCGCAGCAAGGAGGAAGCAAACCGGGCAAGGTAAAAAGATTTCTCTTTTCATACATTGTTTTCGTTTGTTTATTTTTCTTCTTAGAAGTTGGATCGCTCACAGCCCTCTGCGATTTCTGTTGTGGGGCCTTCTCGCAATTGCGAGGCTGCAATCGCGCGCATCAAGGATTTGGTCGGCAAAATTCCCAAGAGGCAAGAGTATATTCTTCCTCTGCCCCGGACAGCCGTCCTGCCCATCGACCTCTTTCAACGCGAGGTATCCGCGTACTTTGGGATCCTGAGCACAAGCGTCGGCGTCGAGATCCAGCTCAAGGGCATCAAGATATCTGACACCAACCCGACCGACCAAGTCTGCACGGTTCAATTCGCCGCCCAAACGCCCGACAAGGCTATCCAGTGCACGCGCGCCCTCGACACACTCAAGCGCAGCTTCATGTTTGAGGTGAGGGCTCTCGGCGCCGATGTGGACGCCTCCAAGGTCAGCGTCCTGCAGGGCCCGGCCATGATGCAGCACCGCAAGAAGCACAGTCTCTGGTTCTGCGGTCTTTTGAGGCAAGCGGCCGGCACCGAGGTCAACATTGCCGTCGGCTTGGCAGGCCCCAACCCGGCCGACGTCCAGAAGGCCACGACAGAGCTATTTGAGAGCCTGACGGGCCACACGCGCGTCGACCAGCTCATGCCGATCCCCGTGTGGGCGCTCGACTTTGGCGGCAAGGCCCTCGCCTCGGATCTCGTCGTCGCCGCCAAGAAATACAACTGCTATGTGGACATCAAGACGCACGACGAGCACCTGGTCCTCTCGGGCGAGCGCCGCGTCTTGGCCGAGTGTGCTTTGCATGTGCAGGAGCAAGTGGACAAGGTCACCAAGAACATCCACGCAAGCCTGTTGAACGTCCCGCCAAACAAGTTTGGGTTCCTCGTCAAGTCGGTCGAAATCGAGAAGCGACTCAAGCAGCTCGGCGTCACCCTGAGCACCAGGGGCAACAAGGATGTCTACCACTTTATTGCGGCCCACCTCAGCACTCGCTCCATCCAGGTCCGCTTGGGCGACATCCTCACTACGCCCGTCGACGTGATCGTGAACGCGGCCAACGCACAGCTGAACCACGACGGAGGCGTCGCGGGCGCCATCGCACAGGCCGCCGGAAAGGCTCTCCTCGACGAGTGCGCCAGGGTCCCCAAGCCCATCGTCAATGGCCAGGCCGTGTGGACGACCTCGGGCAAGCTCGCCAACCAAACCACGATCAAGAACGTCGTCCACGTCGTCGGCCCGGTGTGGCAAAACAACCAACGGGACGAGCCCCACAACCTCAGGCTGTCGGTCCTCGGTGCCCTCAAAGCGTGTGCTGCTCAGGGCAAAAAATCGATTGCCTTCCCCGCCATCTCCACAGGCATCTATGGCTTCCCCGTCCACCTGGCGACCGAGGTCATCGTCGACGCCGTGATCGAGTACTTTATGGGCCTATCGCCAAACAACCCGGGGTCGATCGAGCGTGTCATCCTCATCGACATCAACAATAAGACGACGGCCAAGTTCACCGAGGCGCTCTCCAAGCGGTCAGACACGGCCATCACCGATGCCAGCTTTACCATCAGCTCCAGCAGCAGCGGCAGCAGTAGTAGTAGTGGTAGCGCCAGCAGCAGCGTCACATCGCGCCCGCCGCGCGTTACTTCTCCGCGGCCCACGACCAAGTTTCAGCCGCATCAGTGGTTCCGGCAGGAGCACCAGGGAGTCAACAAAAACAAGTGGGTGCCGTACGACCCGCAGCAGAACCAGCAAGTCGAAGCCGCCTACCAACAGTACCTCGGCAGGCCGCACGACCCCACCCTCGTCTCGGTGGTCGTGACCGGCGATGTCCTGGAGGTCCGCAATAACCAAAAGTACATGGTCAATTTCAGCGACGGCAAGCAGTACAACGTCTCCACCGGCTTTGCCCGCAGGGTCGATCGGATAAAGGTGGCCCAATTGCCAGCCGCTGTGCCGGACACTTTGGACATCAGGGACTCGCTGCCCCCAAGCGCTCTGGTGCCCGTAGGCCAAGCGAGTACTGCGGTCCACTGGGAGGACGATGACGCACTTTGGGATCCGTTCCAGGCTGCGGCCTCATCTCCTCTCCAACCAACGCAGCAGCAGCAGCAGCAGCAGCAGCAACAGAATGCCAGTTCGTCTCAGAAGTGTCTGAAAGGCGGCTCTCAAGTGTACTTACTGTCGACGAGCGCGGATGCGACCAACGGCGCGATGCAGTACTTGATCAACATGCTGTCAGACATCAAGCAGGTGCTCGAAATCCCCGTCCATATGGACCAGTCGGTCGACTCTGCGAAACTGCAGTCTCTCGTGGCCGCGTTTGTCCAGCCGTACAAGGAGGTCGTGCGGCTGTCAATCATCAACAAGAACGGGAACGAGCCTGCCAAGATCGAGCTGGTGGGTCCCAAGGAATACATCCCGATTATTCACGGCTCCATCGTCCAAATGTTTGACACGTTTACCGACACTGGCCTCCAAGTGCCCAGCCACTGGCGGTTCTCTGGTCCTGTGAACCCGCGATCGTGTGAACTGGTGCGGCTGGATCGTCAAGGCAAGGAGTACCAAGACGTCGAAAAACGGCTGCACGAGACACTGCCCAACGCGCGCGTGGAGCATATCGAGCGTGTTCAGAACATGCTGCTGTGGACCAAGTTTTGCGAGCAGGCCAAGAACGTGCGCCTGATCAACAACGGTGTCGACAACATTCAACTCCACTTTCACGGCACTCGAACGGTCACGCCCGATACGATTTACAACGGAAGTGTCGGCTTTGATTTTCGGCACGCCAACGAGAGTGGTACGACTCGACGATTGTTATGATTTGCCCTCCCTCTTAACCCCGTGCATTTATCGACAGGTTCTTATGGCAGTGAGACCTACTTTCACCATAACGCCAGTTACTCGAATGGCTATGCCTACCAGCACCCTGCCGGCTACAAGCAAATGTTTTTGGCCAAAGTCATCCTCGGAATCCAGGACACACCGGGGGCCGGTCGCTTTAAAAAGCCAGCTGCTCGTCCGATCCCTGGCCTTAAAGATCGTACGTGTGCGCATTCTTTGGTTCTCTGTTTTCAATATATTATTGTCCTGCTGTAGACACGTACGACTCGGTCACTGATGGAGCGGGCATGCACATCGTCTACGCCTTCAACGTGGCGTATCCGTACTATCTAATTTCTTACAAGGGTACATAGTTGTTAATTCTGTACAGTCATCAAGTGAAGTCTTCTTTCCTTGTTTTTTTTTTTGTTGTTGTTATCAGGTGCACTAAAATTACAATATAGTCATTTAAAAGGTTAGGTGGTTAGGTCGTCCCACCCAACAGCGGTTCCTTCTTTGAGGACGATGGCGAGCTCTTTTTGGAAAAGGACGAGCGCTGGGCGCCGCGGAGGGACGTCGAATACGATGAACCCGCGCGGAGCATGTGCGACTGCATGACGTACTCCACCATGGTCATCTTGGACTGTGTTGGGTAGACGCTGCTTCGCGTCGATCGGCCGTCGTCAAAGTCGCCGGAAGGGATGTACGGGGCCACGCTGGCGCCGGTGCGGTAGGAGCCGCCGCTGTAGCCGTCGTCGTCATAGTCGTCCTCGACGTCGTGTTGCTGGTTGTGGCCGGTTCCGTTTGCAAAGATGGCTTGGACTTTCGACGAGGGCGACTGGGGCATGATGGACTCGTAGTCGTCTTCCCCGGCGTTGGTCGTGTTGGCGCGGAGGCCGTTCTTTTTCCCCTTGCTGTGGAGGTCCTTGAACGGGTTGAGCTCGACCTCTTCCCTCGATGACCGGCGCACGATCAGCAGCAGCGGGGAGTACGCAGCAAGTAAAATAGCAAAGGCGACGAGCGTCCACAGGAACGTAAAGTTGCGAGTGAGCGTGGTCGACAGCAGGGCGCCCGAGATGCGTCCGATCGTCATGCTGCCAAATAGTTATATTTCAAAGACGTATGCCGCGGCTTACCTCATTTCGCTCAGCAAAAAGACGAGGTTGTACTCGCCCGAGTGGTGCTTTTGCACGATGAGAGCGAGCATGGGCAGCGACGAGACCTCGACCAGGGACATTCCAATGCCAACAAGAGCCAGCGGACCGGCCGTGACCGCTATCCAAACAACTCTTTTTAAAACAAATGAACTATTAGGTGCGCGTACCGATCATCTGAGGCACGGCCATGGAGGCCATGCCGCACGCGAGGACGATCAGGCCGGCAATGACCAGGCCAAAGCGGGGAACGCGTGTGCCCAACCACGCGACAAAGGGCGTCGTGATCGCAAACGCAGACGCGGCCACGGCAAACGTGAGGCCGACGATGAACGGCGAGTCTGTCATGTCGTTGAAGACCCAGTAGAACGGGAGCGTGGGCTCGAGGGAGCTCAGGGAAAAGGCCGACAGAAGAATCTTTTTTCATTGCGCATGAGAAAATTATTTACTTTATTGCTTGGGAGGGACACTACGCAGCCAAAGATGACGAGCACGTGGATATCGGTGAGGACGCGCCAGATGCGCGAGGACAAGCGGTGCTCTGCACGTTCCTTCATGAGCTCCTTTGCAATCTGGTCCGTGTGCGTCGACGGGTCCTCTGCTGCCGACGCGTCCTCGTCATAGATCGTGCTCGTGTGCCTCCCGTGGGCCGGCGCAAAGAGCGGGGCGATCTCCTTCACGGCCGGGTCGAGGAGGAGGCACATGACAATGTCGACCAGGGCGAGAGTCGAGAGCACGCAGAACGGCAGGATGTTGCTCGCGTCGAGGGAGAAGAGGACGCCTCCGATGGGCGGGCCCTGTATAGCGAAATCTTTAGAAGGAAAAGGGGTGCGTGGGATAAACGCATACCAGCATGATGCCCAGCGCGACGCCACTCATGGCCTTGCCCACCGCCTGGTCCCTGTCCTCGTCGATTTCGTACGTGTCTGCGAGCAGTCCCATCCCTGTTTTTATTTCCGATTATTAAATTAAAAAAAAAAAAGAGTGTCCTAACGAAGGACCCTACCCCCGACAGCGACGCAGCTCGAGCCGATGCCCTGGATGGCGCGCGCGATCACGACCAGGTGGAGGCTGCTCACAAACGCGAGCATGAGCGACGAGCTGATGATGATGAGGTTGCCCAGGAGGATGGGCAGGCTGCGTCCGACGCGCGCCGACACGAGCCGCACAAACGGATCGCACAGCAGCTGGACAATGCACTTGGACGCAAACAGGATGCCGCGCACGACCTGCTCCTGCGGCAAGTACTCGATGAACGGCGCAATCGGCACGATGACCTACACAGTTGATAGTTTGACTCAGCACACCGAAGGGGGATTGGTTGGCTAGTTACCGTCACCAACAGCGCATCCACAAAGAGCGCAAGGAAGACCACGGCCAGCACCAGTCGTTTCGACCGCCGCAGCGGCCAATCGGGCAGCGCAGGGAGTCGCATCCGGCTATTATGGTGGGCGGCAATTGAAATGGGCCGCACACACAACCGTCGCCATTTTAACAACGCGCCACGTGGCTCGCTTACGTTGCACTAGGCCATGAAGCTCGACGCAAAGCCACTGCGCTACCTCACGGGCGACGACCTGCGTGTCCTGACTGCGGTAACGTGTGGGCCGGCGAAGCGGGCGCTTCTAACCGCGGTCGCAGGTCGAGATGGGCTCCAAGAACCACGAGGTTGTGCCTGCGTCCTTGATCGCGTCGATCGCTGGGCTCAAGCACGGCGGCGTGCGGAAGGTGCTGGGCGGGCTGATGCAGCGCAAGCTGGTGGGCACGGCACAGTCGGTCGGATGTATGCCGCGTGCCCTGTTTTGAGTAGGGGGGGGATAACTGAAGGACTGCGGGACTAGACGAAGGATTCAGACTGACGTCGCTCGGGTACGACTGCCTCGCGCTCAAGACCTTTGCGCGTCGAGAGACTGTGTACTCTGTGGGCAACCAGATTGGTGTCGGCAAGGAGAGTGGTACGATGCGCGCTCCGCCCCGCCGCTTTTTCTAAACAAAGAGACAGACGTCTACATTGTCGCCGATGCCGAGGGAAACCAGCGCGCACTCAAGGTGCACAGGTAAGCTGGCTTTGTGTGGTCCCAGGTCGCACTCTGACAACCCCCCTTTGATAGGTTGGGGCGCACGTCGTTCCGCAGCGTCAAGAACAATCGTGACTACCTGCGGCACCGCCAGAGTGCATCGTGGCTGTATCTGTCGCGCCTGGCAGCGATGAAAGAGTTTGCGTTCATGAAGGTCCTGTTCGAGAACGGCTTCCCCGTTCCCAAGCCGTACGACGTCAGCCGCCACTGCGTTCTCATGGAGCTCATCAAGGCCTACCCATTGCAAGCATACTTTTTAATTATTTTATTTATTCATTTATTTATTCTTGTTTTCCAGGACACAGGTGCACGACGTCGAGGATCCCGGCAAGCTGTACTCGAGTCTGATGAACCTCATTGTCAACCTGGCGCAGTGCGGCCTCATCCACTCGGACTTTAACGAATTCAACATCCTTTTGACGGACGAGGACAAGCCGATCGTGATCGACTTTCCCCAGATGGTCTCGACATCGCACGAGAACGCCGAGATGTACTTTAACCGCGATGTCGAGTGCATCCGGACGTTTTTCCGTCTGCGCTTCAACTATGAAAGCAAGCTGTACCCAAAGGTATGTTTCTTTCTTTTTTCTTTTTTTTCTTTCCTCTGCTTTCCTGAATTATCCCGTCCTAGTTTGCAAGGGATACGCAGCGTGAATTCGACCTCGATGTCCAGGTGGCTGCGTCGGGGTTCTCAAAGAAGCACCAGGAGGAGTTTGACAAGCTGTTTGTCGAGCACGCGACCAACGAGGAAGAGGTCGATCCGAATGCTGCCCGAGGCGGCGACGAGGAGGACGAGGACGAGGAGGACGAGGAAGATGACGAGGAGGACGAGGATGGAGAAGGGGAAGGGTCGGGCGCCAAAGTCATCATCGGCGATCTGCCAAAGGATGTCGATGTCGACGAGGAGGAAGAGGAGGAGGAGGACGACGACGACGACGACGACAACGAGGGAGGGAACGAGACAGACGAGGATGGCGACGGGGACGAGGAGGACCAAGAAGACGGTGCAGATGCGAAAGAGGTAAATTGTACTTTCTCCCTCGCCTCTCTAAAATGTACGCTGACAACAGCTGCCTTCAAACGACAACCGGACAAGACGGCCTTTCCGCGAATCCTCCCTGCCGGGCCCAGCGGCACTTGGAGCCAACGCGACTGGGTCCGAGTCTATCAAGTAACGACCCTTCTCCTTTCTTCTACTCGCTGACCTCCCCCCCATCGCAGGGAAATCCGCGCGCCCCTGACGCCCAAGGAGATTCGCGAGCGTGTCAAGCGGTCCATCAAGGACAAGTCCCGCAAGCAGGCGTACGCCCAGGCCGCCCCCGGAAAGCAGGGCAACCAGAACAAGATCAACCGCGGGCGCTACAACAAGGCCGCTCGTCACGCCGCCGACGCCATTTCCGATGGCTGGGACTGATTGCGTTGCCCAGGGCGTGATGACTCATGACTCAGCTTACAAATTTTTTTGTTTCAGCTCAGGTAAGGTGACAGATTTGCTTAGCAATCATTCGCAGTATATAAAGAAAACGCCGAAAAGGCGGTTGAGAGACATTTCCGATCCGAGTTCTATCTTGTGCTTTCGCAACAAACAAACAAACAAACAAAACAAGCAACCATGTCGCAAATCACCCACGCCGAGGTCGCCGCCTTCTTCGTCCACCTGGTACCGCGACGTCTGTCTCTCTAATGGCTCTCTGACAACGACCAACAGAAAGAGCACGGAATCTTCCCCACCCTCGAGAAGTACTATGCCGAGAACGCCACCCTCGGTGAGGCCGGTCAGCCCGCCAACGTCGGCCTCGAGGCCATCAAGAAGGTCGAGGCTGGCTTCGCCGGTGCCCTCAAGCCCGAGGGCAAGTTCCTCGACGTCGTCGTCCACACCATCGTCGTCGAGAACAACAACGCTGCCATCGAGCACTCGGTACCGTGACGTCAAACAGCTTCCCTGGTTTCTTATTGCTTTTTTCTTCGTTCGTCCAATAGCTCAAGTTCCAGTTTGGCGATGGCACTATCGTCGAGCAGATCCAGCTCTCGCTCCAGCAGTGGAAGGATGGCAAGATCGTCAAAGAGGTGCCGCAACTTTTCTCTTCTGTTTTAGGCTAACAAGTATCCGCAGACCTTCTACGGCGTCAAGAAGTAAACCGACCCCGACACCCCCGCCCTCTTACATGCAGCTAGACCCCCCGTGTGCCTTGTTTTGAAGAAGAAGAACTTTACTTTATATGAACATCACTTGAACACATGAGCTGAACATTGAAAAAAAAATTTAAATGAATTAATGCAGGCTGCACAACGGGTGACTGGTCCCTCATCAGGCAGTCTCAAAGTCGTTCTCCAGTCCCTGTTCTATTTGGCCGCCGACATAGCGCATCATCTCGCGGAGAGCGGTCCAGCACTACATTGCATTGCATGGTGAACTAACTCAAAGCACGAGCCGGGCAAATTAAGTACCTCGGTATCGTTGGACACTGGGAACGGAAACGGCGCATCGACGTCGACAGAGTCTGTGTTGTCTGAAGTAGCGCGTAAAAAAGCTCAGGACGTTGGCAAACACTTGGAAGTTGGGAAGACGTACCGTGCAAAAACACCTTTAGTTTGAGACCGCTGCTCGTGACTGCTGTTGCTTGCACTGACGTGACGCCTGAACGCTGGCCTGCCGAGAGCGCGCCGTACACCCCCGCAAAGTCCACCAAGGTCGACTTGTAGTCTGCGTTGGACTGTTTTTAGACAAAAGCGGAGAGCGTCGTTCCTTACCCTTGTTGAGCGCCGTCACAATGTCGCTGGACGCAGACTCCAGGGGTCGAGTGCTCTTGACACGCGACGTCGAGAAGACGGTCTCGTTGTGTGCGTCGTCCGACTGGACGGCGAGCGCAAGGTTTGGTTTGGACATTCTGACGAGACGAGAGGAGAGCGTCGGTTAGTAACCTCGCCTTGTCGTGAGAATGAAAGATCGACTAAGAATTTTCAGCCGTCGATGGGTCAAGGGAGTGCACTCCATATGCAAAGCTGCTGGCTCGTACGCCGACGTCAAGTACAAGGACGCTCAGGATGCTTTACAGGCACACGTATGGCCCGGATTATTCCGAGACCAAAAGATGCCGCCGCCAAGTGATTTTTTGCCACCACTTTTCGCACTGGAGCAGAGTGACACCACGTGCTAATTTCATTTGAGGACACGTCTCCACGCGTGCAGCGCCCCGCGCCAACGTGCTGGCTCATTATTTTCTACCCTTCTACACTCTGCGCACGTTACACGCGGCAGAACCTTTTTTTTTTTTTCACGTTGGTGACGAGCACTGTTTTTGCGTCTTCCGTCTTCCGCATGTGTCTTCCGTCGCCTCGCCCTCTTTTTAAACACCCCTGTTCTGTCGTCTCCAACTCCCCTTGTCTCTATCCTGTCCGTCGCCCTGTTGTGTTCCTCCCTCTCCCTTTTGCACCACTGCATTGCTTTCGTCCTGTTTTTGCCTGGCGCTGTCGTCACCACAACCTGTACTCAACCACAGTCTGTACTCAACCACGCCTTCAGATTTACGTAGGTCTCGAATGAGCAACGTGTCCACGTCGTCGCCGGTGGCCGCCGAGTGGCCTTTACCCAACAACGGCCTCTCGCTGGCCCAAATGGCCCTGGCGACCTCGCTGTTTGTCGTGCTGTACACCGTCGTGTACATGGCCGGCCGCGCGTACTTCCCGCGCGAAAAGACACGCGAGAAGGCCTGGTTGCTCACGACCATCTCTTCGACTGGTACGCTCTCTGCACAAACGAGAAAGGAAGAAAGGAAACGTGGTGCTCACTCGCGCCCGCATGTTAGGCACTAGTCTCATCGGCCTCTTCTACGTCTGTCTGCTCATCAACTATGGCACCAAGGTCACGATGTGGGCCGAGGACGATGTGAGTAAGGTCGGCGTCATTTTCTTCATCGTCTACCTCGTGCTCGACCTTGTCTTTGGCTACTTTGAATACCCCGACCAGGTGCGTAAAAAAAACAACCGTGAACCAACAGAGCTAACCTACCTACCTGCAGATGAACTTTTTGTCTGGGTATTTCCACCACACGTTCTACATCAGCTTCCTCGTGTTCCTGTGGCAGTGCAAGCTTGTCGTTGCGTTCAGTCTTTTCCTTCCGTGCGAGATCCCCACTGCGCTGATGTGCTACGGTATATAATTTTTTTTTATTTGTTCCTTTGGATGTTTATGCAACTCTTTGTAGGCCAACTGAACAGAAACTACCGGCAAGACTGGGCCTTTGGCATCTCGTTCTTCATCACGCGCGTCGCGTACTTTGCCGGCCTGTACTACGGCTTGGTGGATGCCGCGGTTTCACCCTTTGTTCTGACCGGTGCGGGCTTTGTCTTCCTCTTGCACGTGTACTGGTTCTACAGCTGGGTCGTCAGCCAGCGCAAGAAGGGCGTGCTCAAGGACCTCGAGCACAAGTACGCCCACCACATCAACACGCTCAAGTCGCACGGCCGCAACGCACGCAACTTTGTGCGCAAGCTGTCGGTGGTGCGCCGCCGCATCGAGTAGTGATTTCTGTTGCCGAAGATAGTTAGCCTTGCTTGCCCCGCCATCGTGTAACCATTGTATTAACCTAGGGTGCACCAAAACACATGGTTGTCGTCATCTCTGTCGGTTGCCGTTTTCAGGGCCGCTGGTTAGTTCGATCTTCGATTTCCGAAGCCGATGAAGCGCTCGATCGACGAGACAGAAGATAACACGTCAAGCACAAGCACAGCGAGCGACATGGCAGCCCCCTATCTTCTCGTCAAGGTAAGCAAGAAGACGCGCAGCCAGCCAGCCAACCACTCACCCATTCGTGCACACAGAAACTGAGCGAGAACGCCGTCCTGCCCGTGCGCGCGTCCAAGACCGCCGCCGGCTACGACATTTTCAGCAGCGCCGACACTGTCGTGCCCGCCAAGGGCAAGGCAGTCGTGCCCACAGACATTAGCATTGCCGTCCCCGAGGACTGCTACGGTACGGCGAGAGGGGAGGGAGGGGGCCCGTTCTTTCTTTCTTTCTTTTTGATAAATTTTTGGCGCGCAAAATAATGCAGCACGCGTGGCTCCTCGGTCTGGCCTTGCCGTCAAGCATTTCATCGACGTGGGCGCAGGCGTGATCGATGCCGACTACCGTGGCCCCGTGGGCATAGTCCTCTTCAACTTTTCCGATGTCGATTTCCAGAGTGCGTTCACTTTGACGAAAAATGCACGCACCTTGACAATCTTCGTTTAGTCAAGGCCAAGGAGCGCATCGCACAGCTCATCCTCGAGCGCATCTACACTCCCGATGTGGTCGAGGTCCAGAGCCTGGACGACACTGCCCGTGGAGCAGGCGGATTTGGATCGACTGGCACCAAGTCGTTGTAGAAGAACAAACAAAGAAGTACATTTTTAAAACGTATCCGAGAGCGAAAGGACGCGAAGGCTGTCAACAAATAGCGCCCAGTCGATCGGCTCGTCCCACCAGGCCTCAAACGCGACCGTGCGCTCGGTGCCTGGGAGGAGATGGAAGGCGTTGTCGAGGAAGCGGCCGCTGACGGCCGTCTCCATCGAGACAAAGAGGGCGATCGTGTCGGTCCGGATGGTGACCTCGGCTGACAAGGGACCCAGCTGGCGCGACGAGACAGAGAGCGAGGCGAGCGGGATATTGGCCATGTTCCTGGGCTTGGTCGGGAAAAAGTAGTTTTGGCTCGTGTACTGCGTGCCGTTGCTTGCCGTGGCCAGGTCCAGAACGAAAAAGCAGTCGGCAGGGGCGCCGTTCACGAGCCGATCGAGCGAGCTCTCGTAGATGGACTTGCTGCCGAGCGCGTCCAGCGAGAATGGCAGCGTGTACTGATCGACCAGGGCGCCGCCGCTCGCCCACGACCACACGCTCAGGTTGACAGAGCCGGTGATCGGCTCGTTGATGTCGGACGTGACATGGATCTGGTACACGTCGCTCGTGGGCGACGGACGCAGCGACGACACCAGCACCGGTGCGAAAAAATCAGCCGCGAAATGGTGCAGCAATTTCCATCGTCCGCCATACTCGATCGACGACCACGTCGGGGCCTGCCAGATGTCGTTGAGTTGCCAGTACAGGGCGCCGTATGTGTTTGCCTTTTAAAAAAAAAAAAAGTTATTATTTTACAGTGATTGTATATTCTAATGCTTACCGGCATCGTCTTGGACACACGGTAGTGCTCCGTCTGCGCCTTGTAGCAGATGCCTTGGTTGACTTGCGAGAGGTAGATAAAGTGAAGAAAGTGGGTGAGGCTGTCCGAGCTAGAAGGGAACTTGAAGTGGATCTGCAGCTGCTGAGCAATCTCCGACTGGCCATCGCCCGTGCGATGGTTGCGGAACTTGAGGAACTCAGAGTTCCACGCCCAGTCTTCTGGCAGCGAGATCTGTTCGATTGAAAAGAACGACGGCATGGCCTGCCATAGAAAAAAAAAATATTTTCTCATGACTAACCCCACTTCAGGCTTCCCTCATTTCAAATACCTGGAAGCCGTACTCTGACGAAAAGCGGGGATCGACCATCTTGGTAATGTCCTCGCAGTCGTCGAGGTAGTTGTACGTGTGGGCATCGCCCCAGAACTCGGAGGTGGACGTGTCGCCGTTGGGGGCGATCCAGCGCTCGGCAAAGGGGTCGACAGACCAGACGCCGTTGGCAGGTGAGCTCGAGAGGAACGGGCGCGAAGAGTCCAGGGTGAGAAGCGTGTTGCGGATGGTCGTGTGGTACAGACGATCATAGTCGACGGCGTACGTGTACGGATCAGTGCGCGTGACGGTGAACCAGTTTTGCGTGATGGCCTGCTCGTTTTCGTTGTTGCCCGACCACAGGATGATCGAAGGGTGATGAATGAGGCGCGAGACTTGGTCGATTACTGCGACAAACAATCTTTAAAAAGAAAAGAAAATTTTATTTTAAAAAGGGAAGAGTGTACCTTCTGCACGAACGGTCGCCAGGAATTTGCTGTCGGTGGGGTAAAGCGCACAGGCAAACATAAACTCTTCCCAGACAAGGATGCCCTTTTCGTCGCAGTACTCGTAGAATGCTGAGACAGGAAAAAGCATAAGAAATAAAAAGAGGGAAAAAACAAAAAAAGAATATTACAAGACTGCGGGTACAGGCCACCTCCCCACACTCGGACCGTGTTCATGTTGGCGGCGAGGACGCTGTCGAGCAGATTGCGAATCACGTCATCGGTGACGCGCGACTCGAACGCGTCGACCGGGATCCAGTTGGACCCCTTGGACCAGATCGGCACCCCGTTGATCCTAAAGTAAAAGCTCTCGCCGATCTGGTCTTCGTAGGGCTCCTGCACGAGCTCCATCGTGCGGAAACCCACGCGCCGTTGCTCCGCCACAACAGCATCAGCACCGAGGGCAGCAAACGAGAGCGTCGCCGTGATCGTGTAGAGCGGCTGGTTGCCATATCCAACGGGCCACCTAAGAAAAAGAAATGAATTTCAAAAACATCAAGGGCGGCATACCAAAGAGCGACGCTGGCGGCGGAAACGGAGACATCGACAACGACGGACGATGCACCCGGTGGAATGACAACCTGCTGTGGTGTGGTGAGGTCGGTGCCGTCCAGGTCGAGGCGCAGTGTTGCCTGTTGAGCATTTGCAAACGACGACTCGACATTGAATGTCGTCTGATTCCATTCCATTATTCTCAATACTTATTTTTTAACCACTGCCTCATACCTTGATGGACCAGCCAACCTCCACTGGTTTGACCTCGGCGAGGAAGGACTTTGCAACGACAGTGCTCGTCCAGGCAACGAGCTTGATGGGTCGCCAGATGCCCTGGGGCATAAAGCATGGTCCCCAATCCCAGGCGTACGAGCACTGCTCCTTGCGGACATAGTTGCGCCCGAGGATGCCGTGCGAGTTGCTGGGCTCGGTGGACTCGGGCAGGGCGTACGGGTAGGCGGCCATGGCGTCGACCACGTACGTTGCCGGCGACTTGATCTCGACCTGGATGGTGTTTGTGCCAGCGACGAGGGCCGACGCGACGTCAAACTGGTAGTGGCGGAACATGTTGTCGGTTGTGCCAACGACCAGCCCGTTGACGCGGACGATCGCGACCGTGTCGATGCCCTCGCAGTCGAGCACGATCTTATCGCTCCCCGCAAACGCAGCCGGCAGCTCGACCGTCCTGGTGAACGTCCAGTCCTGCCACACGATCCACCGGAACTCGATGTCATTGTACCGAAAGTACGGGTCCTCCTTCAGCACGCCCTCGCGCACCAGATCCGTGTGCACCTCGCCCGGCACCATCGCGAACGAGCTCACGTTGCCCGCACTGTTGGTCAGCTGCCACAGTCCGGCCAGGTCGACCTCGCTGGGCACCGTCCTGACATGAGAGTGTCTGAGTGCGATTGCTTTCCCCCTCCCCCCCAATCGGTCGGATGTTCCGCTTCGCTCTTTACCATTGTGCCCGGGCCAGCAGCGACGACACCAGCGCCGCAAAGGTCAACACCAGCCCCACACTTAGGGAGCGCATCGCAGTGAAATGGCGATTTCCAACTCAAAAAGGGCGGCACAGTCAGCCTCTTTGTGATTCCAAATGGCAACGAAGCGAGCGACCGCGGCGTCCAAAGGCACGATTGCTTCCCCTCCCCAAGACCACCCCACCCCTATCCTATTACGGAAATATTTACAACTAACAAGCAGATGGAGGCGATATCAAGTGCTCGATCATTGTCCCTGCCTACAAGGAAGGCGCGAACGTGCGCCCGCTGGTGACGCAGGTGTTCCAGGCTGTGGATGAGCACGAGAAGGCCAGCGGCGGCAAGGGCGTGGTCACTCGCAACTCGGTCGAGATGATTTACGTCGACGACAACTCGGGCGACAGCACCGAGCAGGAGGTCAGCAAGCTCAGCAAGGAGGGCTACCCCGTGCGCATCATCATCCGCAAGACCGAGCGCGGGCTGTCGTCGGCCGTCACGCGCGGCTTTGACGAGGCCGTGGGCTCACTGCTCCTGTGCATGGATGCTGATCTCCAGGTATGCATGCCAGCTGGCTGTCCGGCTGATGCACAGTACGGTTCCTATTAGCACCCGCCCACAAAGGTGCCCGAGATGTTTGAGACGCTGGCCAAGACCAACGCCGAGTTTGTCATTGGCACGCGGTACGTGCACAGCCATATGAATTTGGCGCGACTGAATGGAACACAGATATGGAGAGGGCGTCGAAATCGACAAAAACTGGCCGCTGTACCGCCAGATCATCTCCAAAGGCGCGCGCGCGCTCTCGCTCGGCCTCACCCCGCTCTCAGACCCCATGACGGGCTTCTTCGGGCTCCCCAAGGCTGTGGTACTGCTGTGGTGATCATGTTGTCAAATGAAAAAAACATACTTCTCATGCGGTAACAGTACAAGCGTGGCAAGAACGTCAGCAACGTCGGCTTCAAGATTGCCCTTGAGCTCTTTGTCAAGTGCGACGTGAAAAAGTCTGTCGAGGTGAGAGAGTCCTCATATTCATCTGTCTTTTTATTGTCCTTTTAAATAATCCTTTTTTTTTTTTACTTTTCTTTCAGGTCCCTTTCTCGTTTGGCCTCCGTCTGGCCGGCGAGAGCAAGCTCAGTGGCAAGGTGATCATCAAGTACCTGGAGCAGCTGTGGCAGCTGTACACCTACAAGTACCCCTGGTTCATCTTTGTCATCATCGCCCTTGTGCTCATCGCTCTCGCTCTGCTCTACGTCGCGGCAACCACCGTCTTCTGAACATGCGATTTGTGCCCGTACTTGTTTATTCTATACACATTTGGATCAGATATCGCCATTGCGACGACGATAAAAGAGGAGATAGGCCTGCGTGCTCGTGACCATGCGCTCGCTCATGCTGGAGACGTGCGAGTCGCTAATGTGGAACCATCCGTTCGAGTCGTTCTTGGCCGGGCGCACGTTGCAAATGTAGTGGCCGCCAGACATGCTGCCAGAATGCTCGACGATCGCAAACAGGTCGTACGTGGTCTCCGCTTCCGACACCTCGGGAACACAGAACGGCGCAATGTCCAGCTCAAACTTGAACGCAACGTGGTCGCCATTCTTCCGCAGCGAGAAGCCGGCCTGGGTGAACCGGTTGATGTGCAGGGTCAGAATCTGCGGGGTCTGCTTGATCAGGAATCGCTTGGTTGCGGACGTGTACACGGTTGGGATCTACATCCAAAAACGTTACGAGAAATGCTGAAAAGTGCAGTACCTTGACGGTAGGAGCGTCGACGGTTGAAATGGCTGCCAAAGACGGCGACGACGACGCCGAGGAGGACGCAGAATCGGACTTGGTCTTGCGGCCAAAGAGATTGCCAAAAAATGTTTTCTTCTTTGGCTCTGCTGCATCGGCAGCGGGCTCTGCAGGAGGGGCGGCGGGATCGGCGGCAGGGGCCTCCAAAATCGGCGAGGTGGCGGGCGAGGTGGCCTCGCCGTTGTCTCCTCCCTCTGCTTCGTTTTCTTCTTCCCCGACGGCGGCGACGGGGGCTTCTTCCTGTTCTGCAGCCTCAACGTCACTGACTACTTCGGGAGTCTCCTTGGCTGGTGCTTTCTTGAAGGCACGGGCAATCGACTTGTGTGATGGAAAAGAATATTTAAAACAGAGTTTAAATAAAAAAAATCCAGCGTACAGAAGTCAGCGACTTGGACGAAGAAGAGCCCGATGCCGCAAGAGATCGCTTGCCACACTCCACACAGATAAAGCTTTCGCCGCCCTGGAGGACCTCCTTGTTGCAAAACTCGGCAAAGCATTCCTCGACGGTGCGAGTGACGCCCAGACGGAGTTGCGACCACGCCGACGGCCAGTTCTTCTGTGTTGCCATCTCGCGATCGACAACCTCTTCAAAGTTGGCGGCGACCGGAGGGGGCGGCACAGGCTTTGTCGTCTCCTTCGTGTCGCTCACCGCTGGGCTCTGTTTCTTGTCCGCCTTATCCCTCTTTGGATAGCCGCTGCTGACTGCGGGTGCCGTTTTGGGGACAGGGATCGAGAGCGACAAATCCAAAAATGGTTCCTCGGTGTTTGAGACGGTGCAGCAGGAGTGGCACACGATGCGAGAAACGAGCTTGCCGCCAAACACAGTGTCCACAAAGGTGGGGTATTGCTTGAGCGCCTGGTCGTTCTTGAGATCGTTCTTCTCAAGATAGTCGCTCCTCCGTCTCAGCTCCTCCGTGCGCATGCCGTCGAGCAGGTAGCGGAGCTGGAAAAAAAAAAAGGTTGTCAAGAAAAGATTATGCTTTTCTGTCCCGTTTACCAGTTCGTGACTGTCCTGCTGGCGATAGCCCTGGAACCGCGGCGCCTTCTTGCGCACCTGATCAAGTACCTCTCGTGGGTTGAGGGTGGTCTGCTGAGTGCCCGGGCGCATCTGGCGCAGCAGCTTGCGGAGCTCGGTCGTGAGCTGGCCAACGGCCTCTTTCGAGGCGGCTTCCAGCATCTTGACCAAGTGTTGCTCGCCGTCTTTCTGTGCGTCATCGGCGGCAATCGACAGGTTTTCCAGGCGTTGTGCGAGGTCGATCTCGTTGTTGTTGACGACGACCTTGAGCATCGCTTGGAGCTCGTCCGTTTGGCCGAGTGCCTTTTTTTTTATATCGAGAGATTTTAATTTGTGTGTTTATTTTTCATTGCACCTGAAGGACAGAGTTGAAGAAACAGGTATTGCCAAGGTTTTGAAGGCCGTTAAGCTTGAGGTTATGCCCCGCAGAAACCGCCGCTGCCATCTCGCTCTCCCGCTCCAAATCCTGCTGCGCCTTTCGTTTCTCCTCGTCCTCTTTCTGCTGCTCCTTCTTTGTCTTCTTCTGCTCGGCACACATCCAAACGGCTTTAGGGGTGCACTCCAGTTGCCAGTACCTTCTCGGCCTTGATCGCCCCTTGGGTCTTCTTGGTCTTTAGTGTCGTCGAGGCCGCCTTCTTTCCCTCTGTGACAGGTTCCTCGGCCACAGCCACCGGTGGCTCTGCTTGCGTCGGTGCAGTCTCGACCGCAGTCGTCGTCTTGGTCGCGATGGGCGCCGTGTCCTTCTCCAGCAGGTTCATGACATCCTTGAGCTGGACGTCAGAGTCGGGCGAAAGCTGTCGCTACTCGGTCAGCAGCACACAAAGACAGTCGAAGCAAACCTCATCGTCGCAGGCGTAGCACCACACCATCCCCCTGAGCGGATGCAGCACGAGCGAATGTGCGGGCTCTGCTTCGTGATGCCTGACAGCGTGCTGGCCAGCCGATGAGCGGCCACAGCTGACAAGACCGCACGCCAGACACACCCACAGGTCGTCGTTCATCTCCTCCGTGCCTTCTGCACTTGTTGCCGTCTCTTGGAGCGCTGCATCGGTGCAGCCTTGGCATCGTGCAGCCGCAGCCGACAGCGGCAGCACCCTTTTGAGCAGCGGAACATTGACCGCCTTTGCCGTGTGCGCGCAATCCATCCTTCCCAGGAAGACTACGGCCCCGTCGTCGTCATCCGCAGCGACGGTCGAGGCGACGGGCTCTATCGCGGCGGGGGCAGGCTCCGTCTTGACGTCGCTCGTGGTCGACACAGACCTTTTCTGCAGATTTCGCTTGGTGCGTTTGCTCGACGTCCCCATCACTGCCCGAAAATAGTTTTCTTTTTCTTTCAGTCTTTCTTTCAGCGCTACTTTTTTTTTTTTTCCTTCTTGGCGGATGGATCGACATTCGGATCCTGGTCGCGGCGTTGATGGGTGCCAGAGCAGACGTACGAACTCTCAGTTATTTTTAGAATGTTCAAGTTTTGACCTGCGCCGTGTTCATTCTGCGCGCCGTGGCCGCCGT
>Ga0302226_10000597_pt1 | contig 29282 bp, 29 predicted proteins | sample II_Palsa_E3_3_FD_193524 | JGI IMG/M metagenome (GOLD analysis project Ga0302226, IMG submission 193524) | Peat permafrost microbial communities from Stordalen Mire near Abisko, Sweden - II_Palsa_E3_3 | ecosystem: Environmental > Terrestrial > Soil > Palsa > Peat permafrost | place: Sweden...
CACCCCGTTCGTGACCCTCTGCCTGTCCGGGTATGCCCAGCTGGCGTCGGCGGAGGGAGACCCGGACCGGGCGGCACTGCTGGAAGGCGCGGCCGACAGCCTGCGCCGGCGGGTCGGCCTGTCGGCGTGGCCGCATCTGCGGCGGGTGGAGGCCGATCTGGTGACCCAGACGCGCCACAGACTAGGTCCGAGCCAGTTCGATCAGGCGTTCTCCGCCGGCTCCCGGCTCACCCAGCAGCAGGCGGTCGCCATCGTCCAGGACCAGCGCGGTACCGGGACCCCGGCACCCTGAACCTCGCTACGCACAAGAGCGCGAAACCGCGGCCTGGAGCCAGCTGCAGAGGCGAACCAGTGCCGCCGCTTCGTGCCGCCCCTCGCCACCAAGCCAGCCTGGCACCGGGACGGGTGTCGCCGGCATCACGGCAGCCCTCCTGCGAGGCCATCACGCCCGGCGTGAACGGACCCGAAACACTGTTAGATCCATAGTCCCGAATCTGGCATTGGAGCTTAAGGCCGTCGGCTGCTAACCCATGCAGATCAGCTCGTTCGGCGTGTCCTCCGTGACCAGGCATTCGACCAGCATCAGCGCGCATAGCGGCGGCTCCGTACGCGTGCCGTTGCGCTCAAAGGGGCATAATCTAGCGAGCCAGTTGGACGATGCTTTTCAGAGAGTCACTGGCTTGCGGGATGCGGCTGGGAGCCCGAGGTGTGGGATAGATCTCACGGGCAACCGTCATGCACCGGCTCGGCCACGATTACGCCAACGACGGTCATGACGGTCGCGGTGGTCCCTGGGTGGGGTCGCTGTCCTGCCTGGTGGACGGGTGTACTGGGTCCTGCTAGCGTGGATTTTGCACCTTCCGCCTAGCGCGGTTCCGCTTGTTAGTGACGTCCGTTTTCGCAGGTTCGCACAGCGCTTGGCGCGGTTGACCTGAAAAGCGGAAGGTCGGCGGTTCGACCCCGCCCCTGACCACCACTTATGAGCAGAGGAAACGCCGCCGTGGAGATCATTTCGGCGTGTGTCCGGGCATCCTGTCGTCTCATTTCTCGGCCAGGAAATGGCCGCTATGCTGCGGAGCTCCCATCTTGTGTATGACGACCGTGCCGCAGGCCGGGCATTGCGCAACAAACTGATGCAGGCCGTCACGGTCGACCGCCGGCGTGCCGCGCCAGCGCATCCGCGAGCGGTATTCCCGGTTGCTCTCGGACCCCGAGCGCCGCCGCCACCGCCGCCGGAACATGCGCCGGGTCCCGTACCGGCGCCAGCTCCGCCAGCCACGCCCCGTCCGCGAACCGGGCCGCTACCCGCCTGGCCACCTCGCCGGCCAGCCGGGTCTTCCCCGCTCCGCCCGGCCCGGTGATCGTCACCAGCCGGTACTGATCCAGCAGGCCCGCGACCTCGCACACCGCATCAGCCCGGCCGATGAAACTCGTCAGCGCGGCCGGGAGACCATGCACGCCACCAGCCGTGATGGCCGCTGCAGACCGCTCCACGCCGGTACCATAACTGCGCCCCGCCACCTGCGTACAGGGCCAGCCAGGCAGCCAGGGCTCACGCTGGGCCACGGTGCCCGGAACCGGTCCTCCGGCAATCTGCCAGCCCCCGGGGCCGACGCCTCACGTCACGCGGTCTGCGCTCCGGGGGTGATCAGCGCCGCGTCGGCCAGGTAACGGCGCAGCTTGCCCAGGCAGCGGCCCCTGCTGGGCCCAATGCTGCCGACCGGCATGCCCAGCATGGCGCTGACTTCGGCGTACGGCACCGGCGGGTCTTCGGTCAGTAGGGCGATCAGCCGCCGGCAGCAGGGCGGCAGCTGTGCGAACGCCTCACGCAGCGCGGCGTTCCTCTCGGCCGCCAGCACCACCTGCTCCGCCGTCACGGCCTGTTCATCACGGATGTCCTCCGCATCCAGCACGTACCTCACATCCCGCGGTCCCCCAGCCGGGCCCAGCACCCGGCCGCATTCCCGCCTGGTCGTGGTCGCGAGCCATCCGGGGAGCGCGGCCGGATCACGGATCCTGCCCAGGTGATCCACCAGGTGCAGCCAGACGCTCTGGCTGACGTCCTTGGCGTCGGCATCGGCCAGCCGGTACCGGCGGCAGATGGACCAGATCAGCGGAGCGTACCGGTCGACAAGCGCGTCCCATGCCCGCTCCTCGCCGTTCCTGGCGCGGGCCAGCAGGCTCGGGACTTCCAGGTGGTCATTACGCAGTGGGTCAGCATCGTGGGCGAGGTTCAGGTTCGCGGGCATGGCCCCACTCCTGCGGGTCTGGCTGGCCGGCTGATCCGGCCTTCACCGGACAGGCTCCCCTCACCGGCACCGCGCGGGGCAGAGGCCAGATTACCTCTTCCCGCCGGTCCGGATGCCGTGGGTACAACTACCGACAGGCGCGGCCCGTGGCCGGACGGTCCCGGCGGCCGTTAGCTGTAGGAACCTAGGGAGTGCTGGACTCGCAATCCGTCTATCACTTTCCTTCGCAGGGTGCAGGCGCGCCGAGAGCCGTCCGTGTCGTTGGCTCTGCCCCGGGTCTCCCCGGTAGCGCGATGTTCACCGCCGGAAGTGCGTGTTCGGGGATGTACCGGGGCCTGAAGCTCTGGGAGGCTGCCGTCAACGAGGCCGGCTCGCTGGACGAGGCAGACGTCATCGGGGCCCTGGATCACGCCAGGATCGCGCAGGGGCCTGGCGGCCCCGCCGAGATGGTGCCCGGCCAGCACCACGTGCGCATGAACATGTACATCGCGCGGTCCGAGGGTGGGACGTTCAAGGTGGTCAAGAACCTGGGTCACACCGATCCGAAGGAGGGCCAAGTCGGGCTGTGACCTACGCGGGGCAGGTGTTCCCGGACCTGACGTCCGGGAACATCTGAACGGACGCGTCAGTGTGGTCGGTGCGTCGCGGAGCGCGGGTTGCGTACCTGATAGATCGCGGCCTTGGTGCACCCGAAGAAGGAGGCCGGACCCGTAATGGCTGCGCAGCGCGCCTGGCTAGTGGCGGCGGCCGGGACGGGCCTGGTACAGCCGCCACCAGGTAAGCCCGGCAAGAATCGCGGTGAGCACCAGTTGCATCCCCATGTCGAGGAGCCAGACATGCGGACTGTGCTGCCACAGCGGATCGGGTGTGTTGCCTGGAGGCGGCGGCGTGACCTGATTCAAGTTCGTGGTGGACGCGACCGCGCCGAAGCCCCAGCGAGAGGGCGAGAACCAGGCGAGTTGTTCGAGGCCAGCCTTGCCATTGAGGCGGAAGACTCCGCCACTGAGGACAACCTCGCCGAGGACCGCCACCACTAGCAGCGGCATGGTCTTATCTGATGAATTGACCACCGCCGAGATCAGCAGCCCGGCTGTCATCGACGCGATCGCGAGCATGGCTATTCCCAGCATGAGCTCAAGCAGCGGAGCGGCTGTCAGGAAAGCTCCCTGCTTGGGCAGCGGCCGCCCGGCCAGGCCAATCAGTACGAGGATAACGGCCTGCACCGCGCTGATCAGGCCGAGGATCACAAGCTTGGACCAGAGATAGGCGCCAGGCGACAGCCCAGCGGCTCGTTCCCGGGTATAGATCGGACGTTCCTTGACCAGTTCCCTGACCGCGTTGGCCACCCCGATGAGGCACGCGCCCATAACCAAGATCAGCAGGACTTGGATCGCGTTGCCGTTGCTCGTCCCGGTCAGCCCACCGGGATCCGGAATCGCCCTGATCAGGCCACCGAGAATGATCGGCAGCAGCGCGATCACGCCTACGTAGTTGCGGTCCGAGGCGATCACTGCCACGTACCGCCGGACGAGAGTGGACAGCTGGTCCAGCCGGTTCCGGGATTTGGGTGGGGGCGGCGCCCCGCTAACGGCCGCCGCGGACGCGTGGCCGGCCTGAGCTGGCTTCGCCATGTACTGGGCGAAGAACTTTGAGTGCCGGTACTCCCCGGCCCAATCCCGGTCCGGCTCGGCCTCAAACGCCCGGAATACCTGCGCCCATCCTGACTGGCGGAAATGGCGCAGGCCGTCGGCTGGAGACCCGAAATAAGCGACTTTCCCGCCTGGCACCAGTACGAGCAATCGATCGCAGATAGCGAGGTTCGCGACGCTGTGTGTTACTACGATGACCGTCCGCCCCTCGCGGGCGAGGCCGGACATCATCTCCATCACGGACATGTCCAGGCCGGGGTCCAGCCCTGACGTCGGCTCATCCAGGAACAGCAGCGAAGGCTTGGTCAGCAGCTCGAGAGCGACATTGACGCGCTTTTGCTGGCCGCCCGAGAGCGACGACGTGCGCGTATCGGCGTGCGCCGTCAGCGACAGCTCACCGAGCACTTCACCGATCCTCCGCTCCCGCTCAGCCGGGCTGGTGTCGCGTGGGAACCGGAGTTCGGCCGCATATCCCAGCGCACGGTTCGCGGACAGCTGCGTGTGCAAGATATTTTCCTGGGGCACCAGGCCAATCCGGTGCCGCAGTTCGGCGTAGTTGGCATAAAGATCGCGCCCGTCATAGAGCACCGAGCCAGTGGTGGCCGGCCGCATGCCGGTGAGCGCGCCGAGCAGAGTCGACTTGCCGGCGCCGCTCGGCCCGATCACACCCAGCAGGCATCGCTCGCTCAGCTGGAAGCTGACGTCGTCCAGTAGCACCTTGCCGCTTGCTAGCCTCACGGTAAGGTCGCGGGCGTCAAGCGAGATGTCGCCGACGTCGACGAACTCCTGCAGCTGGTCCCCGACGAGCCGGAAGGCGGCCATGCCGATGCCGACGACGTCGGCCTCGGTCACTATGGCCTGGCTGATCCGCTGCCCATTCACGAACGTCCCGTTCTGGCTGCCGAGGTCGGCGATCTCGTAATCGCCTCCAGACCTGCGCAGTACGGCGTGGTGCCGTGACACACGCAGGTCCGCCACGACCATGTCGTTGTCGTCGGCGCGGCCTATATGCAGGACCTTGACCGGCAGCGGCAGGATGGCGCTTGGGTGCCGGCCACCTGACCCCGTCCGCTGGCCAGGCCATACCGCCGTCCGAGGAGGTATCCGCGGGGCGGCGGGATCTGCGGCGGCTGTGATCGAGCAGGAGACGACCGGGCCCGCCTCTGGGTGGCCGAGCCGGACCTGACAGGAATCCGTGATGTCGACACGCTGTATTCGCTCGCCGTCGGCGAATGTCCCATTCGTGCTGGCGGCGTCCTCGAGCAGCCACTGGTCGTCCGCTATCTTCAAAACGGCGTGCCGCCACGAAACCAATGGCTCGTCGACCGTAATGTCCGCCGCCGGGTCGCGGCCAATCAAGTAGACGGGTCCCGCCTGCAATGTCCTGCCGGAACCCTGCGTGCGCACCACAAGCGGCGGGGCAGTGTGACGGGAAAGAGCGTCTTCGGCTGTCATCTGCTCACTCTGTTCGGTCTAAGAGCGCGGTTCATGGCATGTCCTCAGCAAGTCATCCACCCAGGCTTACCGGCACCGGGTCCGGGTCGGGGTCGGTCAGCGCCGCCAGTTGCCGATGGCCGTATGCCGGATCGGGAGGCCCGGTCCAGCCGAGGGGGTCGTTAGCGGCCTCAGCGATCAGGCCCGCGATGTCAGCGGCGGCACGGGGGCGGCCAGCCCGTGCCGAAGCCGCGCGCATCGCGGCCAGGGCGGCCGGGTCGTTCCGCAGGCGTGCGATCTCCGCGGCAAGGTCGCGTGGCCTGGGTACGTGACTGCCCGCGCCTGCCTGGACGACGAAGTCGGCGTTGCCTTCCTCTTGGCCAGGCAGGTAAGAGGTGAGCACGAGCGGGGCGGCGCAGCAGGTCGCCTCGGCTATGGTGCCCGGTCCCGCTTTGCCCACGACGATGTCGGCACAGCGGAGCCAAGCTGCCATGTTGTCCACGAAACCGTGTACGGTCAATCGCCCTCCGGCCTTCTCCGCCAGCCGGGTGAGGCGTCGGCGCACCCGTTGATTACGGCCGCAAATGACGGCGACATCCACGTCCTCGACCTTCCTGAGGATGGCGACGGTGCGGCGGTAGAGGCCGCCCGAGCCCTCCCCGCCCCCGGTCACGACGACCAGGAACCGCCCGCCCAGGCCGAGGGATCGCTGCAGGGCCTGACGCTCGGGTGCGCTCGCTGGTGGCTGGGAGAACTCCGGGCCGACTGGTAGCCCGGTCTCCACGTAATGCCCGTTCGGCATGCCATCCTGTGCGCAACGGCCCGCGATGGCCGCGGATGGCACGATGACGCGATCAACCGCGGCGTCCCGCCACGACAGGTGGGCGGTGACCAGGTCGGTGATGACCGTGATAACAGGAGGCATGGCAGCACTAAGGTCGCGCACGCGCACGGCAGGCTCAGCCGTCAGTGGATGGAAAGAAACGATCACAGCAGGCCGCCAGGTCGCGATGGCCTTCGCCACGCTGCGGTAGACGGGCGACATGAGTGTCCGCCGGAGCCAGCCGAGGAATCGGGGTGAACTGCACATACGCCAGAGCACGCCCCACAGCCATGGTGATACCCGGATGGTCGGGCCGTACAAGCCGGTGAGCCAGCGCAGCCAGCACGGAGCGCCCGGGCCACGCAGGGGGTCACAGATAAATGGGTCAAAGCAGCCCGGAAAGACGTGGTCGAGTGCTTGGGCCACGCCTTTCGCGGCGCTCCGATGCCCGCCGCCGGTATCACCGATGAGAAAGAGCAACCGTATCGGCGGCTCGTTGAGGCTGGTCATCGCTCGGCCGGCACGGTCGGAGCCAGCGTGCGGTAAAGGAACTCCCACTCGGCGAGCAAGCGAAGTCGTTCATGGTTGCTGATGATCCGGAGGCTGGCCGCGGACATCCTGGCCCGCAAGCCCGGTTCGCGGCACAGCAGGTCGAGGTAGGCTGCCACCTCGGCGGCCTGCCCAGGACGGGCCAGAAACCCGTTTTCTTCGTGGCGCACCAGCTCGCCGAGCGCATAGGCGTCAACGGCTACCACCGGCAGGCCGGTCGCCATCGCTTCCATAGTCGTCAGGCTCTGCAGCTCCGCCTCGGACACGATGGCGAAGACGTCGGCCAGCCGGTAAATGGCTGGGAGGTCGGATCCGGGGACGAAGCCAAGAAACCGCACCTTCCCGGCGAGTCCGAGCCGCTGCGCCTGTGCCCGCAGCCTGGCCTCGTCCGGCCCGGTGCCGGCTATGGCGATCTGCGTGTCGGGGGACAGCCTGGCCGCCGCGTCCAATAGGACGTCCATGCGCTTCTCAGGGCTGAGCCGGCCGGCCGAGAGGATCAGCGGCCGGCCGGCCGGCAGTCCATAGCGATGCCGGATCTGGCCGTCGGCCGGCCCCGGCGAGTACTCGTGTAGGTCGGCTCCGTTCGATATGACCCGGGATGGCACTCGCAGCCCTCGCTCGCGCAGCAGCCCCAGTGCGGTGGCCGTGGGCGCGGTGACATAACTGCACTTGTTCGAGAACCCGACGATGTAACGATAGAAAAAGGCGTCAGCAATCGCTGAGCGCGGAGCTGCAGACGGGCGGATGTTAGCCGGAAGGTAGTGGTTCGTGTAGACCACCGGCACGCTCCGCCGGGCCGCCCCGATCCGGGCCATGACCCCCAGTGTTACCGGGGAATGAATGTGGGCCACGTCGGGCGCGAACGAGGCCATCAGCTTGCCCGCCGCGGAGGCTGGCAGGCAGCCGAGCCGCATGCCTTCGTACCATGGCCAGCGCAATGAGCCGCGGTAGGTGACGCTGACCTGCTCGGCGGTGGCGAGTCGGCCACGCCAGCCGGGGCTCGGCACGACCAGCGCGACGTCGTGCCCGCGCCCGGCCAGGCCTCGCGCGAGGTTCCTGGTGACCGTCGGGACACCGCCGACCATGGGTTCGTACTGGTCGGTGACCACCATGATGCGCATCGTCTGCTCCCGCAGTTTCCCCTCCCGCGGATGATCCGCTGGCATCATGATCATCGCCCAGTCCGGTGGGTGTAAAGCCACACCGTCAGCGGCGCCAGCACGGCGAGCAAGGCCAGTGACCACAGCGCCGACGCCAGTCCCGGGTGCTGCATCGGCCAGGAATGGATCGCGGCGGGATCGGGATTCCCGAGCAGCCGGCGGCAGGCGGCCGCCAGCACGCTGACCGGATTCCAGTTCGCGACGGCGCGCAGCACCGGGGGCAGGCTGTTAGAGGAGATGAAGGCGTTGGAGGTGAGCGACAGCGGCACGATCACGGTAAGCCCCACGGCCTGAGCCGATTCGGGTCCCCGGGCGAGTATGCCGATGCATGCCCCGGCCCACGCGGCGGAGTAACCGAAGAGCAGCGCGAGTACTAGGGCAAGGAGCACATCGGCCCAGCCGGCGTGAATTCGCCAGCCCACCGCCAGCCCAGTCAGCACGGTCACCGTGGCGCCGACCAGGGTCGTAATGAGATCGGCCAGGGTACGGCCGACGATTAGGGCCGCGCGCGACATCGGCAGCGACCGGAAGCGGTCGATGAGGCCGGTGGACAGATCGACGGCCAGTCCGATGGCGGCCCCCTGGGCGGTCCCCCCCATGTTCACCGCGAAGATGCCGGCGATCAGGTAATCACGGTAGTTGCCGTGGCCCGGGAGGACGACGCCGCCCTCGAGCACGTAGCTGAACAGGAGAACGAAGATTAGCGGTAGGACGGTGACGTTCAGCAACTGCTCCGGGGTGGTGACGATCCGCGCGAGCGTGCGCCAGGTCAGCACCCACACGTCGCTGAGCGCCCAGCGCAAGTGATCCAGCCGGTCCGTGCCGGCCGCATCGGGAGCTGCCTGCAGGCCGGGCTCCTGAAGGCCGGGGAGGTACAGGTCAGCCGGGCTGTCCGCCACGGTGCTCATGCCGCCGCCTCTGGCTGGATGAGCGAGGCGAACACGTCATCGAGGGACGGCTGCCGGACGGCGATGTCGTCCACGTCGATCCCCGCCGCGTCCAGCACCCGGACGATCTCGGTGACTAGCCCGGGACGCTGCACGACCGGGACCTCCAGCCCGTGGTGCCCGGCCAGCCGGCGGACCGGGCCCGCCGCATAACCGGAGATCTCTTCGGCCGCGCGAGTCATCGAGACGGTTGCGGGGACGGTCAGCCGCAGCTGAGAGGCCCCAGCCCGGGCCTTGAGCTCAGCCGGGCTTCCCTCTGCCGTGACGCGCCCGCCGTCGATGACGCAGATTCGTTCCGCCAGACGGTCGGCCTCGTCCAGATACTGCGTGGTCAGCAGCAGCGTCGTGCCCCCGGCCACGAGGTCGCCGATGATGCCCCACAAGGTCAGCCTGCTCCGCGGGTCAAGTCCGGTCGTTGGCTCATCCAGGAACAGGACGCTGGGCTGGCCGATCAGGCTTGCCGCCAGGTCAAGGCGACGTCGCATGCCCCCGGAGTAGGAGCGGACGGGCCGGTCGGCTGCCCATTCCAGATTCAGCGCGGCGAACAGGCCAGCCGCCCGGTCCCTGGCTTCCCGCTTGGCGATCCGGCTCAGCCGGGCGATCATGACGAGGTTGGCGCGGCCGGTCAGGCACTCGTCCACGGACGCGTACTGCCCGGACATGCCGATGTGCCGGCGCACAGCGGCGCCATCTGCGGCAACGTCATAACCCGCGACCCTGGCCCAGCCGGCGTCGGGGCGCAGCAGCGTGGTGAGCACTCGCACCGCCGTGGTCTTGCCCGCTCCGTTGGGCCCGAGCAGGCACATCGTGGTTCCGGCGGGGACCGCCAGGTCCAGGCCGGCCAGAGCCCGAGCGGAGCCAAACGACTTGGCCAGCCCATGGGCTTCGATCATCACGGGTGTATGCATTGTTCCCTCACGTGAGAGGCGGATAGCCCGCCGCGGGTTGCGACGGGGGCGATACCGGAGCTGATGCGGTCGCGCAGGACCGGGTGAGGCGCCCGGCCGCCACGGCGCAGAGCAGGCTGCCCAGGGCTGAGGCTCCGTGTTCCCAGCTGGCGGCCGCCGCGACGGCGCGGCCCGCCTCCGTCAGCCGCCCGGGCAGCGCCGCGCTGGACAGCACCGCGGTGAGGGCCGACGCCCAGCTGGGCACGTCACGTGGCGGCACCATCAGGGCAGCCGGGCCGCCTACCTCGGCCAGCACCTGGATATCGCTCATCACCACGGGCACGCCCGCCGCCATGGCCTCCAGCACCGGGATGCCGTACCCCTCGGCGAGGGAGGGAAAGGCGAAGACCGACGCCGCCCGGTACACGGCCGGCAGCCACTCTTCGGCCACCTCCGGCACCAGCCTCACCCTGGATTCCAGGCCCAGCCCGGCGATCAGGCCCGGCAGCGGGTCGGGAAAGTAGGGGTCGGTGTAACCCACAAGGACGAGGCTGGCGTCACCAGGCACGGCGGCTAGCGCCCGGACCAGGACCTCGTGATTCTTGTGCGGGCGGTGCGCGCCGACACTGAGGATGAACCTTTCTGGCAGCTGGTAGCGGCCCCGCGCCGCAGCCACCGCGTCCGCAGTGACCTGCCCGAACTGCCCGATGTCAACTCCGTTGGGGATCAGGGTGGGATTCGGCGCAGCGGGATAGTGGCGGCGGATGTCGGCCAGGCTGACCCGGCTGGGTGCTGTCACCGCGGCCGCCCGCCGCAGCGCCATCCCGGTCACTATTCTCATCGCGGCCTGGCGCCCCCAACCGCCGGCGAAGCCCACATCAGCCTCGATCGTGCAGTCGTGCAGCGCCATCACGAAGGGGCACGGCCGGATGAGGGGGGTGAACGTCGGGTACGGGACGTACAGGACGGCTGCATCGACCGCGCGGATCAGGCGGGCCAGCTCCCAGCAGCGGTGCAGTCCAAACACTGTGACATCGGTACTGATCACGTCCACGTGCGCCGGCAGCCCGGACAGCGGGAAGATCTGGGCCTGGCGGGGATTGATGAGCACTCGCAGCGCCAGGCCGTCGTCCGGCTCGCTCATGTGCGCTGCCAGCTCCACCACCGACCTGGCGAGCCCGTAAGCACCGGGGAACCCGTTGACCCGAGCATCGATGAGGATCGAGCGACGACCACGCGCCATGAGTCCCACCCCGGTCGTTAACCTGCGTCCGCACACTTGCCCGTACCCGGGCATTCCCCCCCAGGTGGGTGCGCTGTTCAGGCTAAGCTACGTGGCAGCGCGAGGGGAAGCGTGAGGTGGTCGGGGGGAATCGCAGGGGGGCACCCGACCGGAAAGTCGGCCGCCCCGGCTATCCAGGCTCCCCGTGCCGGCGAGCGTAACTGCGGGCGGCGCGGACGCGGTTGCCACAGCGATCTGAATGCCAGCGGCGGCGCGGGTCGGTGCGCTCGAAGAGCACGACGCAGTCGTCGGCGGCGCATTCGGTAACGTCAACAGTGGGCGCGCTGAGCAGGGCGATGGCGTCGCTAGCAAGGGATGCGAGCTGGACCCGCGGGGACCGGCCGGCCAGCCCGGCGGCCCCGGCGTAGCGGGTGTCACGGTCCCAGCCCGACGTGAGCAGGTCGTACCGGCACGCTCGGGCACTGCTCCGGTTCAGGACCTCCAAGTCCTGCGGCCGAGGGCCGTTGCCCGCGCGGCGGGCCTGGATGAGGCTGCGCACGGCGCTGCGCAGCAGCAGTGCGGCGCGGAAGTCGGCGTCATCGAGCGGTACGGCGGCGCGGGACGGCCCGACCTTGGGTGTGACGCCGAAGCAGGCGGCGAGCCACCGGGCGGCCGCGGCGGCGTCGGGCATCTCTTCCTCGACTCCGACTGGGCGGTCGAGGCGTGAGTTGCTGAACGCGAGAACTCGTGACCACTGATTCATGTCTCCACGCTCACAACACAACGCTATCACTCGACACATGCCGTTAGATCGCAAAAACTTCCGTCACGGGGTATAAGCCCGAGATTCCGTGAGAAAATCTGGGGCGGGTGACCGCGGCACGGAGCAGTGCTCTGGGCCGGCGTGCCCACTACGCTAGAGCCCTCGGCGCGAATGGGCTCCGACGGTTTCCGTTCGTTGGTCAGCCTCCTTGAGGTACGGAACTGGATGATGGGGAGATGACTTCTCTCCGATGGCCAGGATGGTGACCTGGTGAGCAGCGATCGTGCCGCGGCCGGCCGCCCACTGCGGGTGGGTGCGTGCCTGTCGCTGTCCGGCCGGTACGCCCGGTTCGGGCGGCAGGCGGTGCGGGGGCTGGCGGCGTGGCGCACGCTGGATGGCGCGGCGGAGCTGATCGTGGCCGACGACAGGAGCGACGCGGGCACGCTGGAAAGCGTCCTGCCCGGCGTCGCCGCGCGGAGCGACGTGCTGCTCGGCCCGTACTCGACGGTGCTGACGCGGGCCGCCGGAAAGCTGGCGGCCGAGGCGGGCTGGCTGCTCTGGAATCATGGCGGCTCCGGTGACGACGTACAGCGGGCATCTCCCGGCCACATCGTGTCGGTACTGGCCCCGGCCAGCCGCTATGCCGAGCCCTTCGTGCGGCACCTGGCCGCGGCCACGACCGGCGCCACGCTGTGGATCACTCACGGCCGGGGCAGTTTCGGGAAACAGGTCGCGACCGGTGCCGAAGCGCTGGCCCGGCGAGCCGGAGTCGGGACGATGCACGGTGATCACCAAGCGGCTCTTCCGCCAGCTGACCTGACCGGGCCATGGGACCTGTTCTGCGCGGGCAGTTTTGCGGAAGACGTCGGCCTGATCAGGCGGGCACGGGCATCGGCCCGGCCGCCGCGGCTCGTGTGCGCCGTGGCTGCGGGTGTCCGCGACTTCGCCGGCGCCGCTGGGAACGCCGAGGGAGTCTTCGGGGTGGGGCAGTGGTTTCCGGGTGCGGCGCAGGCCCCGGACCTCGGCCCGGCCGAAGCCGACTTCCTTGCCGGCTACTCCGCGCTGGCCGGCGCGCTGCCTGACTATCCGGCGGTGCAGGCGGCCGCCGCTGCGGTGCTGGCCGCCCACTGCGTACGGCAGGCGGCCGGCACGGACCGCGATCTGCTCTGGCCGGCGGCTCTGGCCCTGAATACGCGGACCCTGTTCGGCGATTTCCGGATCCGGCCCGGCGACGGCGTGCAGATCGGGCACACGACCGTATGCGTCCGCTGGACCGCCGGCCGCCCGGTCCGGGTCCAGGCCCCGGTACCGCGCTAAGGGCGCCTCAGCGGAGCGTCCGGGCGGGCCGGGCTTCCCACGAGGTCCACAGCGGCCGGTAGCCCTGCCGGCTCCAGAAGGGGCCGGACAGCGGGTTCACCTGTTCGTAGTGCAGCAGCGTGACCGCCACCCCCGCCGCGTCGGCCGCATGGTGCAGCTGCCCGACCAGCGCAGGCGCCACTCCCTGGCCGCGTCCACCTGGCTGAAGGTACATCAGCTCCAGATAGGAGACCGGCTTGGCTCCGGCCATCGGCGCGATCCAGCTCGCCGCCTCGGGCTTCTCGGCGTACAGCAGGCCAGCTGGCTCGCCGTCCCGGTCGGCCAGCCAGATCCAGGCGTCCGGATCGGCGAGCAGTGGCGCTGTCTCCTGCCGGAGGGCTTCCGCCGACCACCGCCGCTCGATCACGGTGCCGAAGTGGGCGTCGAACCGAACCGTCTCCATCCCCAGCCGCACGACGGTCTCGATGTCAGCCGGGCCGGCCTGCCTGATCTGGAGGCCGGGCGGCACCGCGGCGGGAAGCCAGCCTTGGCCCGCTGGCTCACCGGCGAGCGCCTGCCCGGCGCCCTGCCGTCCGGCCGGCCGGGCCGCGATGACCGCATGGGGCGCGAGCCCGTGCCGCAGCAACGGCCGCGGGCCACTGACGTCCCGGGCAGGCCACGTGACCACCGCCGCGGTGTCGCCGGCGCCGGCCTCGGGCACGGAAGCCAGGTGAATGCGCCACAGAGCGATCAGCTCGTCGAGCGCACCCTCGGCGTCCGGGCCCGCCGTCCGCGCGGTGAGGCGGAACCTGCTCGCCGCGCCCCAGGTCAGCTCCAGTGATCCGGGGGTGCCCTGCCAGTGCTCGCAGGTGCCGATGGCGGTCAGCCGGCCGCCGGGGCCGGTAACCGCGAGCTCGGCACCGCAGCCGCCCGGCGGGAGGCCCGGAGCGGGCAGGAGCGGGTCGATCGCCTGCCAGCGGCGGGCGACGGCGGCGGTGAGGCCGCTGGTTTCATCCTCGGTGACGGTCGGCATCCGCTTCCTCCGCGTTGTGCTGGGACCAGGGGTATCCGGGCATCGGGCCGGCGCAGAAAGCCGGCGCAGAAAGTATGGGCCGGGGGCGCGTTCATCCGCCGATGTCAGCCAGGCTGGCCTGGACCTGGCTGGTCAGCGGGTCGCCGGGCGGGAGCATGCGGGCACAGCGTTCCGCTGTGTCCCGCAGCAGCGATCTGGCGTCGCCCAGGCGTCCCACGTCGTAGTAGGTCTGGGCTAGGCGCATCCGGATCGTCAGCGTCTCCGGGTGATCAGCGCCCAGCACGCGTTCGTAACCCGAACGGGCCTGCTCGTAGGAGTGCACCGCAGCGGCCATCTTGCCCGCCTTGTGGTAGCTCGAGCCGAGCGCGGCGTGAGTCCTGATCGTGCCGAGGTCATCGGGTCCGAGCACGCGCTCGCGCCCGGCCAGTACCTTCTTGTATGCGGATATCGCGTCCTTGATCCGGTCGTCGGCCAGCAATGCGTCGGCGAGACCCTGGCGCGTCGTCAGGGTCTCCACGTGGCGGGAGCCCTGGGCCCGCTCGCGCCCGGCCAGCGTGCGGCGGTACAGCCCGGCCGCTTCCCCCGGCTCCCCCACGAGCAGGTAGGCGGCAGCGAGCTCATCCTGTGCGCCGAGCGTGTCGATATGCTCCCGGCCGTAGCGTCGCTCGTAGGCGTCCGCCGTCTGGTCCAGCACGGTGATCGCGTCACGGAGCTGTCCCGCGGCGACGAGCGCATGCCCCAGCTCGCGCCGGGCCGCGAGCACGTCGGGGTGATCGGAGCCAAGGGTGCGGGCCCGGCGGTCGACCATCCACTGAACCCAGCGCACGGCGTCGGCAGTCCGCCCCGCCGCCAGGTAGGCGCCGGTCAGCCGCTGAACGGCTGCCAGCGTGTGTGGATGGTCCGCACCGAGCAGCCGTTCGCTGACGGTGGCCATGTCACGCCAGTAATCGGCGGCGGGCCCGGTCAGCCGGGCATCGTCCAGGCTCTGCCCGGCCCGCTGGAGTACCGGATGACAGCCGCCCGCCCAAAGCAGGTCCCCGGCGGCCTGCCAGAGGCTCGCCGTGCAGGAGCGCAGGCTCTCCGCGAACCAGGCGGGCGGTTCCTCCGCGGGCCAGGCTTCGGTCAGCGCATCGGCAACTGATCGCGCAGCCTGCTCCAGCATTCCCTCCGGCATCATGGTCCGCAGCGCCGATTGCACCACCGGGCTCATCCGCACCATGGGCGGCGCGGTCGTCCGGTCGATGCTGAGCAGGCCGGCCCGCTCCAGCACGATGAGAGCGCGGCCGGCCCTGTCCCGGTCCGGCCGGGTGCTGGGCCCGAGACCGGCGAGGTAGTCGCAGGCCGCGGGCGCGGAAAGGACGACGGCGGGAATCCCATGTCCGTCCAACAGCGCGACCAGCGCCAGCAGCGATTGCGCGGGTATGTCGGGTGACAGCCACTCCGCCTGCTCGAAGCAGAAAGTCCAGGTGACAGCGGCGGCCGGCAGCGTGTCACCGGCCTCCTCCGTCATCTGCTCCCGGCGGCGTATGAACGCATCTTGATAATCGCGGCACGTCCACGCCGAACTGCTGATCACGGAGCACGCCTGGGCCAGCGCCATTGGCTCGCAGCCGAGATCCTTGACCAGGTCGATGGCGCCGAGGCGGCGATCCGGGTCGGCGCTGAGCCGGCCCATGAGGTAGTTCAGCGCTTCACGGTGGCTGTACAGCCCGACTGGCAGGGACACCGTCCTGGCGGGCATCGCGACGGAATCAGCCGTCGTGACCAGTACCCGGCCGGTCGGGCCGGCCGGCCAGAGCCCGCGCAGATCCCCCGTGCTGGACAAGTCGTCCAGCACTACGAGCCACGGCCGGCCGGTCTCGTTCAGCCAGCCGATGAAGCGCGCCGCGACCGATTCGGCGTTGCCGACGGGAGTGCTCCCGGAGATGGCGGCCGCCGCTTCACCGTAGGCGGCCAGCACCGACGTCCGGCTCGTGGCCACGGCCCACACCAGCAGTTCGATGCCATGGGACTGCCACAGCGACTCCGCTGCCGCGATGGCGAGCTGCGTCTTACCGGACAGCCGCAGCCAGTCCGAGCGGGCCGGCCCGCCCGCCCGGGTGGATATCAGGGCCACGGTCGCGCCGGGCACCAGCGACGCCCCCAGACCTGGCGCGGACTCCGGCCGGGCGCTGAACTCATCGGCCCGGGCGGGTACCGCGCCTACCCGGACCGGCCAATGAACCGGAGTACGCCGCGAATCCGCCAGCTCTGCGGCCAGACCGTCCGAGGCGGTCATGCTGTATATCACCTTCCGTACCGATAGGGCGCAGGCGTGCGCTCCATCCCGCACCGTATCTCCCGGGACACCGTGCACCAAGGTCGTAATCTTCAGACCCGGCGGCACGACCGGCTGTGACCAGGCTGGCCCGGCCCGGTGAGGTAAATAACCTGGAGAGTTTTCCGCATTCCCAGGCACCCATCGGGTGCTGGGCCCGCAGGGGCCTACGCGCTACCGTCGGCTACGCATTAACGTCTTCTCCCTCAGCACCCGGATCTTGTGGTGGCACGGTATAAGGCCTTAGGTCCATATCGCAACGGATCGCCAGCAAAAGGGCCGCAGGTGAGTATGAACGGTGCCGAAAGTCCTCCGAATTGGCTTAGCTGGCGGGTAGCCGCGGGCTGTCTGGCGCTATTCGCCGGCTAGCTCCCGGCTGGCGGGCGGTCCGCGCACTAAATGCCCCATAGGGGAACAAGAGGGAGAAACGACGCAAGGGTCATAGCGGTGACGCTGAAACCTATGCATGGGTTTCAGTGTCACCGGAAATGCCGACGCGCCGTTATTTCTTGCCGGAGCTATAGCGGAAAGCTAATGAGCACATCGCGGGAGGCCCCGCCGTCCCGAAAGGCCAGCTCCGCGGAGTCAGGCCGGATGGGCCCGGACGCCGTTCCGGACGTCGCGGACAGCGGACTGGCCTCGCTTCCGAGGACGAGGTGCTAGGTGGGCCGGCCTCTCACCAGTTCTGCTGGCGGCCCGCTCCGGCTACTCCAGCCGGAGCGGGCCGGAGCGGGCCGGAAGCTGTGCCGGTAGACCTGCGGGCTGGTACGCAGGACCCGGCCGAAGTGCTTACGCAGATTGCCGGCCGTGCAGAATCCGCTGCTGTGCGCGACAGCCTCGATGGGCAGGTCGCTCGTCTCCAGTAGCCGCTGCGCAAGATGGACCCGTTCCCGCACGATCCACTGATAGGGCGTGGTACCCGTGCTGGCCACGAACCGCCGGGCGAACGTGCGCGGGCTCATCGCGGCGCGGGCCGCCAGGTCAGCGACGGTCACCTCCTTGTCAAGGTGGGCGCGCAGCCAGGCCACGGTGTCGGCGAACAAGCCTGCGTCGTCCAGAGCCGGCATCGGTGTCTCGATGAACTGGGCCTGGCCGCCGTCGCGGTGCAGCGGCACCACGAGGTCACGGGCGAGCCGGCTGGCGATCTCAGTGCCGTAGTCGCGCTGGACGACATGCAGGCACAGGTCCAGGCTGGCAGCGCTGCCCGCCGAGGTCAGCAGGTCTCCGTCGTCGACATAGAGCACCCCGGGGTCAACTGACACCCGCGGGTAGCGGCGGGCCAGCTCGGCGCACTCCGACCAGTGCGTCGTGGCCGGATGCCCGTCCAGGATGCCCGCCGCGGCCAGGACGAACGCGCCCGTGCACAGCGACAGAAGGCGGCAGCCCCGCCGCCGGCCGGCGCGCAACGCCTCGAGTACCTCGGCCGGCACCCGTCCGGGCTGCGCGGTGGGCAGGACAACCACGGTGTCCGCGGTTTGCAGCGCTTCCAGGCCGTGCGGGACCTGCATCTGGAAGCCGGCGTCCAGCGTTACCGAAGGCCCGCAGCCGCAGACGGACAGGCGGTACCACGGCACCCCGAAATCCCCGGCGTAGTCGCCGCCGAAAATATCGCAGATCACCCCCACCTCGAACGGGGACACCCCGTCGTAGACGACGAGCCCGACCATGTGCGGCCGGGCCGCGGGCGGGCCCGGTGAGCGCCGCGGAATCATGGCAGCTTTGTCACGCACACTGTCAATAATGCCACTTTCACCGATAGGGGTCCGGTCCGACGATGGAGGGATGCGAAGCATCGACGTGATGCGCCATCCGGACCAGAGCCGCCCGGATCGGCGGTGCGCACGGTCAGCCACCCTGGTGGTGCGGGAGTCGCACGGGTCAGGGCCGCTCGCCGCGCGCCGGCGCCGGTTCACGGACCGGGTCCTGGCGCACGTATTCGGTCCGTCGCTCGACCATCAGCTGGCCGCCGGGCGGCCGCCCGAGTCAGGTCAGCTGCTGGCCGCCCGGGCCCTCGCCCTCGTCTGCCTCGGCAGGCGCCGGGCGCTGGCCCGGAACTGGGAACGCCTGCTGGCCGCGGCCCGGCGCCCCGCTGCGCCGGGCCCGGCCCGGATACTGCTGTGCCGGGACCGGATCCTCGCGGCCGAGCCGGACATCCACGAGATGGTGGCCCGCTTGCGGGCGCCGCTCCCGGTGGCGGCCCGGGGGGTCGCCGCGGCGGAGGTGCTCCTGACCGACGCCGCAGGACCGCTCTACAACCGGCACAATCAGGCCGCATTGCCCGCCTTGCTGCGCTCGGCTATCGCGCAGCTCGACCCTGCTGCGTCACTGGCCGAGCCGGCCGTGGCCTGAGGTCAGTTCGGCAGGCGTTCGAAGACGTAGAGGTGGTTCAGGCCGAGCTGGAAGCGGCGGTGCTTGCGGCGCCGCCAGAGTGGGGCGGTGAAGATGGTGTCCAGGTCGGCGGGCTTGAATCCGTGGTGCTGGTGGGCTTCGATCCCGCTGATCAGGCGCAGCCGGATCAGGACGTGCAGCAGCAGGTCGACGACCGGGGCGGGGACGGTGAGGACCAGTACGGCGCGGGGGGCCATCAGCTGGGCCAGGACCTTGGCCCAGGTGGCCAGTTCGGTTTCTGGTACGTGCTCCACGACGGCCAGGGCGGTGGCGGCGCCGAACGTGCCGTCGGGCAGGGCGGGCAGGTCGACGGGGAAGAATCCCCTGATGAAGGTGACCCCGGGCAGCGCGGGGGTCCCGGCCAGTTCGGGGTCGATGCCGATCCCGCGGGCCTTGGTCAGGCGGAGCATCGTCCCGTCGTGGGTGCCGATGTCCAGCAGGTCGCCGACCGGCGGCAGCTCACGCAGGGCCATCCGGACCCGCCACTGTTGCAGCAGCCGGTCCAGCCAGGTAGTCCGGGCAGCGGGGGCGAGCCCGTTGCTTTCAATCACCGACGGTGTACGCAGAGTTCATGGCAGGCCTCCATACCTCTGAACTGCGGAACCACCGGAATCCGGGAGTCGCTAGACCGGTCATCCGGGCCGTTCCTAGTGAAGAGATCGAGATATCCGGGAGCATGCTGGCTAACAGATCTGGATCTTTGCGGTACGCCTGGCAGATACCCCGATCTTCGCGGCGTTACCCATGCTCAGAGACCCTTTCCGGGCCGATGGACGTCTTACCGCGCTCAGCGCGGCGGGCACCGCTGGCCCCGAGCCGGAGCCAGCGGTGCCGCCCGCACTGCGCACGCAGCTCGAAGCCTGGCACGCACGATCGGATGCGCTGGTCCTGCCGCCCGCCGTCGTGCTGTGGGGCCTCCAGGCTTGGACCCGCCTGCACGCAGCCCTCAGCCTGGAACTCGACGGCCATCTGGCCGCTACCGGCGTTGATCCGGCTCCGCTCTACCAGGCAGAAGCGGACATGTCAGCGCCTCGCCGGTCACCTGCCCGGTAACCGTTCCAAAGGATGCCTGGGTGGCTACGCTGAGCGTCGCCGACGTGTACATCTGCCAGACCTGGTTGACGTAGTTGTCGTAGTAGCCCGAGAACAGGGACGAGTTCATCACGATGCCGTTGGTTGGGCTGAGCGCGCAGGTTCTGCCCGTTGCTGGTCACGATGAGGCTGTTCCAGTCCTGCCCGTCGGCATTGGCCTGAGCCGTCAGCCCGGCGCACGCGGTGTCCAGCCCACCGGCCGGCAGGCCTTGCACCGTCTGCTGATTGCCTGAGGAGTCCGTGAGGTTCAGCGCGACGGGGATGCAGACGAAGTCGACCATGCTGATGTTGGCGAACAGTTGGGCGTCGTTGTAGGTCAGCTCGGTGAAGTCCCACTGCTGGTTGATGTTCGGGTCCGATGGGTTGGTGACCGAGGGCTCGACCAGGGCCGGCCCCGGGTTGAGCGTGAACGTGAGCGGGGTACCGATCGAGAACCAGATGCGTGCGCCGGCCAGATGCGGGATGGTGATCGACGTGGCCGCGCCGCCCGACGCGTTCAGCGGGATGGAGCAGTCGGCCGCCAGCGGGCTGCCGGTGGCCGATGGCGAGGAGGGGTAGTAGGGCGTCTGGCCATCCGCCTCCAGCAGCATGAGTGCGTTTCCGTTATCGATGGCGAGCCCTGTGACGTAGGCGTAGACCGTATCGGAGCTGGGATTTAGCCAGTAACCGCGCGTGGCGGGCGCGGCCAGTTCCCGTCAGGAGATGTCAGGCAGCGGCGGTGCCGAAGTCGGACGGAAAGCGACACAGTCCATCTCCACCGCCGCGCCGAGCGCCAGTCCGCTGCAGCCGACGGTGATCCGGGCCGGCGGGTCGGCGCCGAATACCGCCAGGTACGCCTTGTTCATCTCGCCGAAGCTGGCCATATCGGTCAGGTATACGTTGACCTTGGCCACGTTGGACAGTTCGCAGCCACAAGCGGCCAGGATGACCTGGATATTGCGAAGCGCCTGCGTGGTCTGAGCCACGATTCCTCCGGGGACCAGTTCCAGGGCACCTTCGCGGGCGCCGAGCATCCCTGAGACGAAGACCTGGTTTCCGGCCACAGTGGCGTGGCAGAAGGCGGGCAGGCGGCCCACGCCGGGCACGTTGATCTTGCGGATAGCAGACATGAGGTTTCCCGGTTCGGCTGGCTAACTGAGCGTGCAGGGTCACCCCTGGTTTACACCGGCCGGCCGGAAGGTTGCCGCGAAGGCTGTGAAGTAGTGATAATCCGCGTTCCAGTCGCTTTCCGGAGTTGACCAGTACAGGGCGTACGCATGCCGGGCGTTGGCCAGCACGTTGCGGTTTAGTATGTGCACAATTATGCCGTTCCGGTCGTAGGTGAATTCCCAGTCCGCCGCTTGCTCGGCCTGTGGGTAGGACACGGCCTGCAGGCGGATGAGGTGGTAATCCGGGTAGCTGCTCTGCCGGGCCGCCGCCTGCTGCTGCCAGTCGGCCAGCGCATTCGGCTGCGGCTGATCGGACTGGTCGATCAGCAGGAAAATGCCGCTGTTCGCCGGATCGCGGATGTTAGACGGCGACGACATTCGGGTGGCTGAGCCGGGCGGCCATCTGGGCTTCCCGCACCGCGCGACGCCGTGCGATGTCCCATTCGGCGGCGTCCATCTGCGGCGGCCAGACCATCTCTTTGACGGCGACATCCCGGCCGAGCAGTTCATCGGGATGGGCCCGCCAGACCAGGCCCATCCCGCCCCGGCCGATGACGCTGCGAAGCCGGTAACGCCCGGCAAGGAGGCGCTCTGACTCAGCGGGACCCATGTCCGGCCGATTACCCTTCTCCGCGCGGAGTTAACGGGACCACTGCGGTTAACGGGACCACTGCGGTTACTGGGACCACTGCGATTGCTGGGGCCACTGCGGTTACCGGGACCACTGCGGCTACAGCCGGCGCCAGCGTGCCTTGCAGCACGAAAAGGCACCAAACATGATGAGGCCGATGGCCACCGCCACCAGGAGCCACGGGCCGAGCGGCGTCGCGGCGAGGGCGCAGCGCCAAGTCAAGCCCCTTGGCCTGTTGCGGCTGAGCCTCGATGGCCGCGACCAGCAGGAACACCCCGGCGGTGACGAACACGGCGCCGCGGGCGATCCCGCCGGCCCGGCCAAGCCAGGTCACGGCCTGCCGGTCCGCGGCCGCATCTGGCCCGTGGCGAGCTTCTTGAGGAAGTGCTTCCGCGCGGCTGAGTAGGCGAGGGCGATACCCGCGCCAATGAGGGCCAGCGCGGCGATGATGACGACCGCCCGGCCGCCGGGATGGCTCATCGCGGTGGCCGTCAGGTCTACGGACTGCGTGTCACTCGACTTCGGGGCGCCGATACCGAGGGCGTATTTCAGCACTCCGTAGGTAATGACCGTGTACGTCACGGCCTTGCCGAACGAGGTGATCCGGGTTGTGGCCTTGTCGTTGTCCCCAGGGGTGCCGTAAATGGCCTCGGTCAGGCGCCAGAGGGCGAGGCCGGCGAAACCGACGACGAGCAGCCAGAGGGCGATTTCACCGAACCAGTTACCGCCGAGGACGTGCAGCGCCCCGGTCCGGTCGGCCTGCTGACGGGAATGGCCGAACGCGATCTGGACCGCGATCCACCCGATGACCACGTACATCACGCCGCAGGCGGTCAGGCCGGCCCGGGCCAGAAAACGCAGGACCGGACTGTTCGCGGCCCGACAGCCGACGTACCGGACATCGCGGCTCTGCGCCGGGCTGTCGAGCTGGCCACCGTGTACCTCCCTTTGGACACCGCCGGGATGCCCGCAACAATGCAAACCAAACAAAATCCGCCGTCGGTAACCGGCCGCCCGCTGGGAAAGCAGCAGAATCGGAGGCCAGTGCGGCCCCGTCATGCGGTCTCAGCCGCGAGGCCTGGAACGATGGGAGCCATGGATGTGCCGGAACTGATTCGCGTAGCAGAGGCTAGGGGAGTGGCGACGTTCTACCAGGCATCTCAGGGCGACGAGGTCGCGGTGTCACCCGAGACCATTGAGGCGATCCTCGCCGCCCTCGGGGATCCGCCCGCGGTTCCGCTGCCGCCCGTTGACCCGGAGCTGGCCAGCCTGAGCGCGCCGGTCCCGGACCACCGCTCCTGGGGGCTGACCATGCAGCTCTACGCGCTCCGTTCCCGGGCGTCATGGGGGCACGGCGACTTCCACGACCTGGCCGACCTGGCTTCCTGGAGTGCCCGCGACCTGGGCGCCGGATTCGTGCTCGTCAACCCGCTGCACGCCGCCGAGCCCGTGCCGCCGGTGAGCACCTCGCCGTACCTGCCGATGAGCAGGCGGTTCATCAGTCCGCTGTATCTGCGGATCGAGGACATCCCGGAGTTTTCCGCACTCGACGACCGTGAGCGCGGCCATCTCGCAGCCCTGGCCAAGCCGCTGAAGGCCGCCAGCGAGACGGGCGCACTGGTGGACCGCGACGCCGTCTGGGCCGCGAAGCGGGCCGCGCTGAAGATCCTGCATCAGGTCCCGATGAGCCCGCAGCGTGCCGCGGAGTACGACGCGTACCGTGACCGTCAGGGCCGGCCCCTGACCGACTGGGCCACGTGGTGCGTGCTCGCCGAGATCTACGGCCCCGACTGGCGGACGTGGCCGGCGGGGCTGTCGCGGCCGGACTCGGACACGGTGGCCATGGAACGCGGGCGGCTGTCCCGGGAGGCGGGTTTCCACGCCTGGCTGCAGTGGCTCGCCAGCAGCCAGCTCGCCGCGGCGCAGGACGCGGCCCGGGCCGCAGGCATGGACATCGGAGTGATCCAGGACATGGCCGTCGGCGCGCACCCCGGCGGCGCGGACGCCTGGTCCGACCAGGATCTTTTCGTCTCCAGCGTCACCGTCGGCGCACCGCCCGATGAATTCAACCAGCTCGGCCAGGACTGGGGATCGCAGCCGTGGCATCCGGAGCGGCTGGCGGAGCGGCGTTTCCAGCCGCTCGCCGACCTGATCGCGGCGTCGATGGGCAGCGCCGGGGCGCTGCGCATCGACCACGTCATGGGCCTGGGCCGGCTGTGGTGGGTGCCACCGGGCATGACCCCGGACCAGGGCACCTACGTCCGCTACAACCACGTCGGCATGATAGGGGTGCTGGCCCGTGCGGCAGTGCGCGCCGGCGTGCTGGCTATCGGCGAAGACCTCGGCACCAACGATCCCTGGATCCGTGACTACCTGGCGGACCACGGCGTGCTCGGCACATCCATGCTCTGGTTCGAGCGCGGCCCCGACGGTACGCCGCTGCCGCCGCCGGACTGGCGGCGAAACAGCCTGGCCACTGTCGGCACGCACGACCTGCCGCCGGCCGCCGCCTTTCTCACCGGCGAGCACGTCGACTTGCGGGCCGAGCTGAGCGTGCTGGCCCGGTCCGCCGATGCCGAGCGAGCCGATGCGGATGCATCCCTGACCGCGTGGCGTGCGGCACTGCGCCGGGAGGGCCTGCTCCCGCCGGGAGCGCCGCCCCCGCTGATGGATCAGGTGGTCGCGCTGTACGCCTATCTGGCCCGGACGCCCTCGGTGCTGATCGGCGTGTCGCTGCCCGACGCGGTGGGCCAGCGTCAGCCGCAGAACGTGCCCGGCACAACCGATGAGTACCCGAACTGGCGCATCCCACTGGCCGACGGCGAGGGTAAGCCCGTGTTCCTCGAGGACCTGGCCGCTCAGCCGGGCGTCCGCGCCATCGCGGCGGCGGTCCGCGGGCAGCTGAACAACTAATGTCCCCTGGCTGGGGCCCGGTCGGATCTCGCGGTCTACCGGCCCGCGGGTGCCCAGGCCGGATCGCGCCCAGAGGCGCCGAGCAGCCGGTCGAACGCGGAGGCGGACGCCGGGGCGGGCACTGGGTCGGCGAAGCCATCGTATTTGCGGAACAGTTCCGCGTTGGCGTCCACGGCGGCTCTGGCGGCGGTGGTGACGCTGCTGGGCACTGAGTAGTCGTCGCCGCTGGCCCGGGCCACGTCCCAGCCGTGCAGGACCATCTCGGCCAGCAGCAGGGCCCCCACATCGGCGGAGGGCGTCGGCGAGCCCATCACGTTCAGCTCGCGCTGCCAGGCCTGCGGGTCGGACCAGGCCGCGACGGCCTTGTCCAGCTGGGCCGCGTAGGTGGCCGCAAACCCCGGCTCGGCCACGAAATCGCGGTTCATCAGCTCGTCGGGGAGCGGTTCGTCCCGCGCCCGGCGCTCGGCTGAGAAGGCCGTCCAGAGGATCGTGTGATTGAGCAGTGCGTGCAGGTCCCACTCCAGGCAGGGCGTGACCGTGGTGAGCTGGCTGGTCTGCACCCCAGAGACCACCCGCGCGTTCTCGGTGGCGGCCGCCGCCATCTCTTCGTGCAGGTTCATCGGGTTTCCTTCCGTCGGGGAGCCGGTTTCCGGCCTGTCGCGGACCGAGGCTACGGCGGCTGCGGCGGGCTGTCTTGAAGAAACGCGACGCCTATGCTGGGCGGATGGCAGGTGGCGCGACCGGCTCCGCTAAACGGGCGGCGCAGTCCGTGCGGGCTCGCGGTGTGCTGCACCAGAAGGCGGCGGCGTCCAGGTTCGTGCTCGCCCGGCATGAGCCCTCGGCCGCACTGGCTCCGTTCGTCGCGTGGTACTGGATTGTCCGATGGGACCTGCGGGGCCAGCCGCCGCACGACCAGGCGGTACTGCCGCATCCGAACGTCCATCTGGCCTTCGAGTCGGCCGGCCCGGCCATCTACGGGGTCCTGGGCCGTGAGCTGTTCAGTCGCAGGATCGAGGGCCGCGGCGTAGCCCTGGGGGTACGGTTCTGGGCCGGCGGCTTCCGCCCGTTCTGGGATCGCCCGGTGGCTTGCCTGAACGACCGGGTCGTTCCCGCGGCGCAGGTGTTCGGGCCCGCGGTACACGAGACGTGGCGCGCGATTGCGGGGGCGCCGGACGACGTGTCCATGGTGGCGCACGCGGAGGACCTGCTCGGCCGCGTGCGGCCGCCGCGGGACCCGGTCGCCGAGGAGGTGGCCGGGATGGTCGCCCGGATCACCGCGGACTCGTCGTTGTGCCGGGTCGGTGAGCTCGCGGCCGCGCTCGGGCTGCCGGTGCGTCGGCTCCAGCGGCTCTTCGCCAACTACGTCGGCGTCAGCCCGAAGTGGGTGATGCGCCGGGCCAGGCTGCAGGAGGCAGCGATGCGGGCCGAGCAGGGCGGCCGCGTCGACTGGGCGGAGCTGGCGGCCGTCCTCGGTTACGCCGATCAGGCCCACCTCACCCGCGACTTCACGGCGGTGATCGGTGTCCCTCCAGCCCGTTATGTCACAGTCGCCACGACAGCGTCGCAAGTTTCTGAGCCGAAGCCATAGCATGAGCGCGGCCACGGCGGAAGCCGCCGGATCTGGCGGCAGGGAGGGCGAATGGCCGTGACCGGACGGGACCGCGAGGAAGCGGCCCAGCGGAACCGGCAGATGGTCGAGAGCCTGCGGCGCCGGCATCCCGACTGGATGGTCATGTACGGCACCTACAGCCAGATGTTCTGGGCGTTCCCGCTGTTCACCGCCCGTACCGGTCACTATGTCGGGGCCGCCGATCCCGCCGACCTGGATCGTCAGATGAGCGCGGCCGAGGCGGCCCTGGGCTGGGCCTGAACGATAGCCGGGCGCGGGTCAGGAATGGCCGGTCCGGCCGGGCTGAGCGGCTGTAAGGCCCGTTAGGGGATGCCCGAGATCCGGTCTCCGACCCTGGCCAGCGGGGACGTCCGTGCGGACCCGCCTGCTTCGGCGTGGTCAGCCGCCCGGTACAGGGCGTAGAGGCTGTGCACACCGACCCAGCGCAGCGGTTCCGGTTCCCAGCGGCGGGCCCGGTGCCCGACCCAAGGCAGCACTGTCCGCTCGGTTGAGCGGCCCGCGACTAGATCGGCCAGCGTCCGCCCGGCGAGGTTGGCGGCGGCGACACCGTGGCCGGTGTATCCGCCCGCCCAGCCCAGCCCGGACGCCGGGTCGGCCGTGACCGTGGCGCACCAGTCGCGTGGCACGCCGAGGACACCGCACCAGGCGTGATCGATGCGGTAATGGGCCGCCGGCGGGAACAGGTCCCGCAGCACATGCGCCAGCGTGCTGACCGCCGCGGGCTGGGTCACGCCGCGGTGGTCAACCCCGGACGCGAAGCGGTAGGGGATACCGCGGCCGCCGATCGCGATCCGGTAGTCGGCTGTACGCTGCGCGTACATGTACACGTGCGCACTGTCGCCTATGGTCTCCCGGCCGTTCCAGCCGATCTGCTGCCAGGTCTCGTCGTCCAGCGGCTCGGTAACGATCATCGAGCTGTTCATTGGCAGCAGTTCCCGGCGCTGGCCGGGCAGCCCGCTGGTGAACCCCTCGGTAGCGCGCAGCACGAACTGCGCCGTGACGTCGCCGAAAACGGTGCATGCCCGGGCGCCTGAAGCCGCACCGTCCAGCCCGGGCCCGGCGCGGCGGGGCAGGATCCGGGTCACCGGGGTCGCCTCGTAGATCTCGGCGCCGACCCGCTCGGCCGCTTCGGCGAGACCTGTGACGAGTTTGGCCGGCTGGACACGCGCGCAGTGCGGGGAGTACAAGGCGCCCATTCCCCCCGCCACCCGGATCCGCGCGGCGAGCTCGGCCGCACTCAGGTACCGGACGTCTTCTTCGCCCAGGCCCCAATCCCGGTCGGCGGCCAGCTCCGCCTGAAGCCGCTCGTCCTGAGCGGGCGTGGTCGCCACCGCCAGCTCGCCGCCCTGGACGAGATCCGCGTCGATGTCCTCGGCGTTGCAGACCCGGGCCACCTCGCCGATTGTCTGCTGGAGCTGCCGCTGCAGGTCGAGGACCCCGGCCCGGCCGGCCGGGTGACGTGCATAGCGATCGCGTGAGCCGGGTAGCGCGCTGGTCAGCCAGCCACCGTTGCGCCCGGATGCCCCGAAGCCGGCGAATGCGGCCTCCAGTACCACCACCCGCAGCGACGGTTCCGCCCGCTTCAGGTAGTACGCCGTCCACAGCCCGGTGAACCCGGCCCCCACGATGCACACGTCGGCGCTGGTCGGGCCGGGCAGCGACGGACGCCGCGGCGGGAAGCCGCCACGGGCGTGCCACCAGAAGGACACGTCACCGTTGCGTTCCGCCGTTACGGGCTTCGCATCACCGTCAGAGGAGTCCATGGCCAGTACCAACCTAGCCCAGGCCCAGCCGGGACGGCAGCGGGGCCGGCAAGGCGGACCGCACCGCGGAAGGCAGCTGGGAAAGCACCGGCCGCGGCAGCGTCGCCAGCACCGGCGGAGGCAGCTTGGTCAGCACGGATGGCGGCAGCTTGGCCAGGGCCGCGGGCGGCAGCGTGGCCAGGACGGACAGCGGGAGCTTGGCCAGTTCCGCGGCCGGCAGGCTGGGTACCAGGCCGGGATCCGGCAGTTGCGGCAGGCCGAGCACGATCGCGCAGTAGTCCGGAACCTCCGCGGCCCCGCCCGCGGTGGACCGCACTGAACCGGACCGGCTGGGCTTCGCGGCGGCGGACTTAGTAGCGTCGAGCTATGCGGCTAGGGGTGCTCGATGTGGGTTCGAACACGGTTCACCTGCTTGTGGTAGATGCATACCCCGGCGCTCGGCCGCTTCCGGCGTTCTCGCACAAGGCCGAGCTGCACCTCGCGGAGCACCTGGAGGACGGCCGACTCTCCGCCAAGGGGGAAGGGCTGCTCGGCGCGTTCGTGGCCGAGGCCGTTCGGATCGCGGAGGACAAGGGTGTCGAGGACTTCATGGGCTTCGCCACTTCAGCGGTGCGCGACGCGGTCAACGGGGACGCCGTACTCAGCCGTATCGCGAAGCAGACCGGCGTGCGGGTCAACGTGCTGGCCGGCGAGGATGAGGCCCGGCTGACCTTCCTCGCGGCCCGCCGGTGGTTCGGTTGGTCTTCGGGGCGGCTGCTGGTCGTCGACATCGGCGGCGGATCGCTGGAGATCGCTTCCGGGGTGGACGAGGAGCCGGACGTTGCGGTATCCCTGCCGCTCGGCGCGGGCAGGCTGACCCGGGACTGGCTCCGCGCCGACCCCCCGACCGCCGCCCAGACCCGGGACCTGCGCAAGTATGTCCGGGCTGAGATAGGCCGCACGGTCGGCGGCATCACGCGATACGGGCGGCCGGACCGTGCGGTCGCGACCTCCAAGACGTTCCGGCAACTGGCCCGGGTCGCCGGCGCTGCGGCGTCCAGCGAAGGGCCGTATGTGCGGCGGGTACTGCGGCAGGCGGACGCGGCATCTTGGGCGGCCCGGCTGCCCAAGATGCCGCTCGCGGAACGCGCCCGGCTGCAGGGCGTGTCGGCGGGCCGGGCCCCCCAGCTGCCGGCCGGTGTCATCGTGGCCGATGCGGCGATTGACCTGTTCGGCGTCCCCGAGCTGGTGATCTGCCCCTGGGCCCTGCGGCGTCGTTCGGCTAGTGCAGCCGCTCAGTAGTCCCTTCCTGGTTGCTGTCGGCCTTGCTGGTTACTGTTCGTATTCGGTGAGGTGGACGATGGCGGCGGTGTCGTATGCGTCGTCCGGGGTGCCGGTGTACTGGCCGT
>Ga0302226_10000599_pt1 | contig 29255 bp, 15 predicted proteins | sample II_Palsa_E3_3_FD_193524 | JGI IMG/M metagenome (GOLD analysis project Ga0302226, IMG submission 193524) | Peat permafrost microbial communities from Stordalen Mire near Abisko, Sweden - II_Palsa_E3_3 | ecosystem: Environmental > Terrestrial > Soil > Palsa > Peat permafrost | place: Sweden...
CATCGGCGGCCATTTGCGGATAGTCGAGCCGATGCGTGAGATCCAGCAACGGCCGCCCGATGTCCGACGCTATCAGCTTGAAGAGCGCAACCGCCGGTGGCGTGTATCGCTTGATACGCATCTCACGGTCGACGAACACCGTCGCAATGCCGGTGGACGAGATCAGGTTGCGCAAGTCATCGTTCGCCTTGGTCGTCTCGGCGACGGTGTCCGAGAGTTCGAGATTCACCGTGACCAATTCTCCATTGACCGACTGCAGCTCTTCCTTGCCCGCTTCCAGTTCCTCGCTGGTCGAGCGCAGTTCTTCGTTGATCGCCTGTAATTCTTCATTCGACGCCATCAACTCCTCGGCGAACGCACTGGCATCTTCCATCGACGAATGCATCTCCTTTTGCGCGCGATGCAGGTCATGTTCGAGATCCATGAGTTTGCTGGCATCGGCGGCGGCGTCGTGCACGGGCACGTCCTGTTGCACGGTCATCTCGTTCTCGATTTCGTCGAAGAACACGACGATCACGTCTTCGCCACTGTCGTCATCCTTGAACAGCCGTGCCGATATATTGACGAACGAGGGCGTCTCGCCGCGCGAAAAACGCACGCGCCGCGCCACTACGCTGTCACCGTCGCGCAATACGCGATGCAGCGCCGTCCGCAACTCCGCGCGCAGCTCCGGGTTGACGAGCGTGAGCAGATTACGCGAGGGCTCACCGCTGACATACTGCAGGAAACGCCCCGCGTGATCGGACATATGCAGGACCGCGCCATCGCGATCCACGGTGACGTTAGGCGGCGCATAGCGCTCGAATACGCGCTGACGCAATGCCGCCAGCGACGCTGGGGTCTCGTTCCCCAAACCAGGCCGCCTGGGGATATCGAAGATCGCGGGGCGGATGAGCGGCAGCGGCGCAACAGCGCGCGTACCAACCCGCTTCGACTGGTAAATGCGGTTGCGCTTGTCCACTTGCTCGAACAAGTCGCTCGCACTCTCGATGGACTCCGCGCCGCCGAGAAACAAAAATCCACCCGGCCGCAGCGCAAAGTGAAACGTCTCCAGCACCTGGCGCTGCACGGTTCTATCGAGGTAGATGAGCAGGTTGCGGCACGAGATCAGGTCCATTCCCGAAAACGGCGGATCGCCCAGGATGTTGTGGATAGCGAACACCACTTTTTGACGCAATTCCTTGCTCACCTGGTAACGGCCGCCGGGCTTCATAAAAAACCGGCTCAGCCGCTCCGCTGATATGTCCGCCACGATCGATCCGGCATACACGCCCGCACGCGCCGTCTCGATCGCACTCGCGTCGACATCCGTGGCAAATACCTGGATCAGCGGAAATTTGCCTTGGGCCGGCCTGTGCTCGCTCAGCAGCATCGCCAGCGAATACGGCTCCTCTCCCGTCGAGCACCCTACCGACCACGCGCGCACTGGCTCGTCGAGCGGGCGCATCGTGAAGAGGTTTGCCACTACCTGCTGCTCCAAGGCATCGAACGATTTGCGATCGCGGAAAAAATTCGTCACGCCGATCAGCATGTCCTTCAGAAGCGCGGTCGTTTCTTCAGGATGCGTTTCGATAAACCGCTTATACCCGGCGAGATCGGCTACGCCGTTCACCTGCAGCCGCCGTTCGATGCGTCGCATCGCGGTGCCTCGCTTGTAGTGCCGGAAGTCATGGCCAGTGCGGATACGCAGGATGGTCAGCAATGCATTCAGCACGTCGATATCGGCATTCGGGGCGGCTGGCTCGTCGCCAGGCTCGATGCCAAGCTCGATGCCAGGATCAATACCGCCCTCGTTTAGCGGCGAGTCGTCAACGCTGTGCAGCGCTTTCATCGCGCGGGCGTTGTCGCGCAGCTCGATCAGGCGCGCGGGCATCCGCTCGACAGACAGCACGATATCGACGAAACCGGTTGCCAGCGCATTGCGCGGCATCTCGTCGTATTCCGCGTCCATCGGGTCCTGCACGATGTTTATGCCGTTCTGCTCCTTGATCCGTGCAATGCCCATGGCGCCGTCGCTGCCCATCCCCGAGAGGATGATGCTGATCGAGCGTGCCCCGTGCGCGTCCGCCAGACTCCGGAAGAACAGGTCGATTGCGACCGGCCGTCGTCGCGACGGGTCGCTTGGGGCGACATGAAGACAGCCATCGGCGAGCGATAAATCGTTCGACGGGGAAATCAGGTAGACCGTATTCTTTTCGATCGGCGTCGTGCCGAAAACCTGCACGATCGGCATGGAGACTGAGCGTTGCAGCACTTTGTCGACATGACTCGCGTGATTCGGAGATAGTTGCAGCACGGCGACGAACGCCATGCCGCCGTCCGCCGGCATTCCCTGGAGCAGACGCATCAACGCCTGGATTCCGCCCGACGACGCGCCGATGCCGACAATTGGGAAGTCGACTATATGGGATTTCGGCAAGGATTCCGAGGATGAAATGATCCGGGCATTGGGCGGCTTTCTAATGGTCATTGGAGGCTCCTTTCGAGCACTTGCAAACCGCCCGATTAAGAGCATTTTGCAAGTCTGCTTCCTGGGCCATCCGCGCCGGGTGTCCTACCGACTCGCGAGATAGAAACAGGTAATAACGACGTTATCGCCGTCTAGTTTATTTCACTGATACTAATCCTTATCGGACACCACGGAGAGAAGATTCTTGATTAATCACGATGTCGAATTTCTACAGAGGTATTTGTTGAAACTTTCTAAACGTCATGACCCCAATTCGGTACAAATGATTATTGATGACTATGATCAATGAAAATTTATCGGTAGGTTTTATCGAAAAATACGGTGTTGATTTAAATCAGTACGCGTAACTCATCCCGAGCCAATAGCAATTAGCACATACGGTCAGTTTATCGTTTGCGCCACTTCCACGTCCGTTCAAGACCGGAACAAACGTAACGTGGCACGTCGTAACGTCGTAACGGCGATCGTGCGAATGATCTCCACGCAACGCGTTCCGGCGAGTTACCGTCTCCCGCCGAAGGTTGTCTGCGAAGGGCCGATAGCGTTTCCCCGGAGTGCGGCGGGGTGTGGCACGACTCATGCGTAAAGCTCTCTAAGCCGGGCATTGACCAGTGCAACGGCGAAGCGGCTCTTATTCAACATTGTCAGGGCTGGATTTAATGAAGCACCAAGCCGTGCCGGCTTTTACAACGCATATAAAAGCGTTGAACCGGATGGCAATAACCAGCGACCGCAAAAATGACGGCGCTACCGGGGAACACAATGAATCACCTACTCATAGAAACCGATCTTGCGCATCTGGAACAGATAATCAACCGGATTGCATCAAGTCACGGGTTGTCTTTAGCGTATTGGCGGAACCGTGTTGATTCGGTATTGTCAATGAGCCTCATGCCGGCGCAACGCAAGCGCATCGGCCATATAGACGCCGTCATTTCAATGCTTGAGCAAACGGCACTGAGCAAGACCTCCCGCCTTGCTTGATGATTGATTGATGATTGGCCGATGACTGAGCAAGGTTCGACGGGCCGCCCGAACGGCCTGTCGACAATCGGTCAATCCAGATTGACTCGTTTTGAACCTGAGCGTCCCGCAACGAGTCTCGTCGAATATCACATTCATTAATAGTCTATGCTTTAAAAGCATAATCTCGTCACCTTTCAATATTAAATAATAATGAAAATGACTGTGCTCGACGAGATTCGGCGGTGGAAAACGTGATTTTAAAAAAGCCCCCGTCTAATAATGCTGGACACAATTATTTTATGTTTTTAAGATCACTCCGCTGACGTTTGGACGAAGCCAACACGAAACCCCATCGTCGCCAGGTTTCTAAGCTCGCTTATCCGGCGCACGATCTCGACACACCGATCGCCACGCAAGATTGGCGCAATTCCGGATGCGCTGTCACTGGCGGTCGTCGCGGGAATGTCGCGGCACCCCGGCCGCGACAGATTCCCGATAAAGATCGGCAAATCCCGGTAGCCTTCAATAAACCTCATTGAATCGTCAGGACCCGCGTGCCGTCTTTTTTCATCGATCGTCCGGTTTTTGCGTGGATTGTTGCCCTGGCTATTTTTGTTGCAGGTGCACTGGTCACGCCCTTTCTACCTGTCTCGCAATATCCGCGGCTGACACCGCCGCGCATCGTGATTGACGCGATGTATCCGGGCGCGTCGCCAGAAAGCGTGGACAACACCGTCGCGAGCGTGATCGAAGAAAGCCTGGACGGCGCCGAAGGCTTGCAATACTACGAAACCACCAGCGACAGCCTGGGCGAACTCGAGATCGCGGCCACGTTTTCGGCGGGTACCAACCCGGACATCGCCATGGTCGATGTTCAGAACCGGATGAAGCAGATCGAGTCGCGCCTGCCCCAGCAAGTCGTGCAGCAAGGCATCAGCGTCTTCAAGTCGACAGGAACATTCCTGATGCTCGTCGCGCTCACGTCCACCGACGGCCAGCGCGATTCCGTGGAACTGAGCGACTACGTCAACCGCACGATGCTGCGGGACCTGAAGCGCGCGCCGGGCGTTGGCTCGGCCGAATTGTGGGATGCCGGAGAGGCGTTGCGGGTCTGGATAGATCCGATGAAACTGCGTGAATTCAACCTGGCCGCCGCCGATGTGACGCAGGCTATCGCGGCGCAAAACGCGACGGTCACGGCCGGCACGCTAGGCGACGTGCCGTTCGTCACCGGTCAGCAATTGACGGCGTCGGTCACGGTCAGGGGGCAATTGATCTCGCCGGCCGAATTCGGCGAGATCGTGCTGAAAGCGCGCACGGATGGATCGGCCGTTCGGCTGAAGGATGTCGCGCGGGTCGAGCTGGGCCGGGACAGCTACGCGGCGTTTTCGCGGCTGAACGGCAAACCGGCGGCGACGGTCGGTATCCGCCTCTCGCCGCAAGGCAACGCGATGGAAACCTCCGGCGCGATCCGCGCGAAGCTTGCGGAGCTGTCGCGTAGCCTGCCGCCGGGAACGGCCGTGGAGATTCCGTTCGACAGTTCCAAGTTCGTCCACGTCGCGCTGCACGAAGTCGCGCTGACGCTGTTCGAAGCCGTGCTGCTGGTGTTCCTCGTCATGTGGCTATTCCTGCGCGACTTGCGTTATGCACTGGTGCCTACCGTGGTCATTCCGGTTGCGTTGACCGGCGCGCTGCTCGCGCTTTATGTGCTCGGCATGTCGATCAACGTGTTCACCATGTTCGCGATGGTGCTGGCAATCGGGATCCTGGTCGACGATGCCATCGTCGTGGTCGAGAACGTCGATCGCGTGATGCGTGAGGAGGGTCTCGCGCCACGCGCAGCCACGCGCCGGGCGATGCAGCAGATGGGCAGCGCGATCGTCGGCATTACCGCCGTGCTGACCGCCGTGTTCGTGCCGATGGCGTTCTTCCCCGGCAGCGTCGGCGGGATTTACCGGCAGTTCACGGTCGCGATGATCGCGTCCATTCTGGTGTCTGCGTTCACGGCGCTTTCGCTGACGCCGGCGCTGTGCGCGAACCTGCTGAAAGCGCCGCCGCGGAATGCCTTGCGGCATGGTGCTCCCGGACCACATGGCTCGCAGAGTTCACATGATTCACACGAGGCCGGTAGCCGTTCGTTCGGTTTCACGGCGGCCTTCGACTGGACCTCGCGCGGATATCGCGGGCTCGTTGCGCGTGTGCTGCGCCGTGCGGGTTCCATGTTCGTGGTGTATCTCGTGCTGGCCGGCGCGTGCGCGGTGCTTTATCTGCATATGCCGGGTGGCTTCTTGCCCCAGGAAGACCAGTCGCAGCTTCAGGTCATGGTGCAGTTGCCGGCCGGCGCCACGCAAGCGCGCACGCTCGCGGTCGTCGAGCAGGCGGAAGCGATCCTGAAACACGAGCCGGCGGTAGCGAACGTGACGAGTGTGGTCGGCTGGAGCTTCCAGGGCAGCGGCCAGAACGTGGCCATGTGTTTTGTCGACTTGAAGGACTGGTCCGCGCGTAATACCGACGCGGCCACGCTGCGCGACACGCTGAATCGCTCGTTCTCGAAGATCATGGACGGCGACGTGTCTGCGCAGATGCCGCCGTCGGTGCCCGGCATGGGGCATTCGGAAGGGTTTGTGATGAGACTGGAAGATCGCGGCGGCATTGGCATTGCCGCGCTGACCTCCGCGCGCGAACAACTCTTCGAGCAGGCTCGCAACAATCCCGCTTTCGCCGATGTGCACTCGGAAGCGTTGCCGGACGCGCCGCGCATCGTGCTGGACGTTGACCGCGCGAAGGCATACGCGTTGGGTGTTTCGTTCGACAAGATCGGCGATGCGCTGGGGAATACCTTTGGCTCGTCGTATATCGACGACTTCCCTTCGGGTGGCCGTATGCGCCGCGTGATGGTCGCCGCCGACGCGTCGTCGCGCATGACCGAAGACAGTCTCATGAACCTCTCGGTGCGTAACGCCGCCGGGCAGATGGTGCCGTTATCGTCCGTGGCGGCGCTGCACTGGACGACCGGACCGACCGTCCTCACGCGCTATAACGGTTCTCCTTCACTCGATGTGAGCGGCCGTCCCGCCGACGGCACGAGCTCCGGCGCGGCGATGGCCGAGATGGAACGGCTCGCGCAAGCGCTGCCGGTGGGCGTGGGTTACGACTGGACCGACTCGGCGCTTGAAGAGACGCGTGCCGCCCGCCTGACGCCGATACTGATTGGCTTGTCGCTACTGGCCGTGTTCATGGCGCTCGCGGCGCTCTACGAGAGCTGGACCATTCCGCTCGCGGTGCTGACGATCGTGCCGCTGGGCGTAATTGGCGCAGTCATCGCGATGCTGCTGCGCGGCATGCCGAACGATGTCTATTTCAAGGTCGGCATGATCACCGTGATCGGGTTATCGGCGAAAAACGCGATCCTGATCGTGCAGTTCGCGCGCACGCTGTACGCCGATGGCACGCCGTTGGCGGAGGCAATTGTCGCCGCGGCGAGTGCGCGCTTCCGGCCGATCGTGATGACGTCGGCGGCGTTTTTGCTGGGCGTCGTGCCTTTGCTCGTGTCGAGCGGCGCGGGGGCGGAGAGCCGGCGATCGATCGGGACCGGCGTATTCGGTGGTGCTATTACAGCGACCGTGCTGGGGCTGATATTCACGCCGCTGGCGTTTTATATCGTCGTGTCGGGGCAACGGTTTATTCAAAACCGGGTGAAGTCGATGACACGGGAAAAGGTCACGGCAGATGTCGAGTCCGAGGCGCCGCGTGGCGACGTTCAAGGTTCGCAAGAGGGATAACGTTAGGGGACAGGTTTCGCGCGCGGTTCGGGCGTGGGTTCTCCTCGTGGCGGCGCGAGCGAAAATCATGGGCCGGGTCATGAGCGAGAGCGCGCCACATGGAGACTATGGCTGAGCCTTAGCGGATGCGCCGCTTCCAGGCGCCTACGCTCGCGCTCACCCTTGCAGCATCTCCTTTCCCCCGATCCGTTTCACCTATGATGGCGACATCTCGCGTGCTTTCACGCGAGTCGGGAGCATTGCTTCCTTCATTGCTTCCGTTAGTGCTTCCCCTTCTCTTCCCTAGCGCCATTTCGTCATGAAGATACGAGCAGGTCTTGTCGTTGAACTCGGAGTCAATCTCGTCCTGCCGTGGCTTGCGTATCGGCTCGCGTTGCCGCATTGGGGCGAGCTCGGCGCGCTGTACGCATCGGCGGTGCCGCCTGTCGTCTGGAGTCTCGTGGGGTTCGCGAGAACCCGTCGCGTCGATGCCCTCAGCGTGCTGGTCCTGCTCGGGATCGCGCTGTCCGTCGTACTGATGGCGCTCGGCGGCAGTCCGCGGCTGCTGCTAATGCGTGAATCGATGGCCTCCGGTGCTATCGGCATCGTGTTCCTGCTGTCCCTCGCCATGCGGCGTCCTCTCACCTTTTATCTCGCTCGGGCAACCGTCGCGCGTGAAGGTGAAGGCGGTGCGGCACGCTTCGAAGCGCTCTGGAACGAGCGGCCTGCGCTGCGTCGATCGGTTCGCCTGATGACGGGCGTGTGGGGTCTCGGCCTGACGGGCGAGAATGCGCTTCGAAGCTGGCTGGCGTGGCACTGGCCGATCGAGCGTTTCCTGGTCGTATCGCCGTTCATCGGTTACGCCATCTATGGCGCGCTCACGGTATGGACGTTGATGTATCGCAAGAAGATGCAAAGGCGCGCTAAGGCGGCTCCCGCAGCGGCTGTTCGTCCATAGTGCGATGCGGCACCTTGGCCTGCAGGGCTGCATGAATACGGTGATTAATTCGCAAGCCAGTTGGTCCATAACGGAAAGCTTGCCCCTGGTCCGCAGGCCGTACAAATGCAGCGGTTGATTCGCCAAGCACGTCCGCTTTCAGCGCTTCGTCAGGCGCGGCCTTCCACCCCGCGCTCCACTGAAATGCGATCCGCCGTGCACGACACAACCGGCTCCTCCACGCTCCCCAAAACAAAAACGCGCCCCTGGCCGTTCCGACCAGGGGCGCGCATCGATTAAATCAAAAAAGCGTCAGGCTGCCTGCTGCTGATACTGGATCCGATGAAGGTTCGCGTACAGCCCGTTCTGGCGCAGCAACTCGGCGTGGCTGCCGTGCTCCGCGATTTTCCCGGCGTCCATCACCAGAATCCGGTCGGCACGTTCAATGGTCGAAAGGCGGTGCGCAATCACCAGCGTCGTGCGCCCCTTCATCAGCGTTTCCAAAGCTTCCTGCACGTGCCGTTCGGACTCGGAATCGAGTGCGGACGTGGCTTCATCGAGAATAAGAATAGGCGCATCCTTGTAGATCGCCCGAGCAATAGCCAGCCGTTGCCGTTGCCCGCCCGACAAACGCATGCCATTGCCGCCCACGCGCGTGTCCACGCCTTCAGGCATGGCCGCGACGACATCGGCGAGATTTGCGGCGGCCAGCGCCGCCATCACCCGCTCGCGATCCGGCGTCTGGCCGTACGCGACGTTGGCCGCGATCGTGTCGTTGAAGAGCACCACGTCCTGGCTCACCATCGCCATTTGTCCGCGCAAATCGTGCAGGCTGTACTCGGTGAGCGGCACGCCGTCGACCAGAACCGCACCGCTGGCGGGATCGAAGAAACGCGGCAACAGGTTGACCAGCGTGGTCTTGCCGCTTCCCGACGCACCGGCCAGCGCCACCATTTCTCCTGGGGCGATCTTGAACGAAATCGCGTCGAGCGTTGGCGTCCCGGTCGTTCCGTAACTAAACGATACCTCGCGGAATTCCACCTCGCCGCTGGCGCGCTCGAGCGGCCGGCCGCCGCCCTGGGGCTCGGCGGGTTCATCGATCAGACCGAAGATCAGTTCTGCCGCGGTCATGCCGCGCTGCAGCGGCTGGTTGATATCGATCAGGTGCTTGAGCGGCGAGATCACCAGCAGCATGGACGTGACGAACGCCACGAAACCGCCGACGGTCGTCTGGTCATTCGCCGACTGGACCACGGCAATGGTGATCACGATCGCCAGTGCAATCGAGGCCAGAAACTGCGTGAGCGGCTGCGCGAGGCCGCCGGACACCGTCATGCGCATCTGGTAACCGCGCAGGCGATTGCTCATTTCGGTGAAACGGTCGTTTTCGTAGCGCTGGCCGTTGTGCACCTTGACGACCTTATAACCGCCAACCGTCTCTTCCACGATGTACGACAGTTCATTCGTCAGCAACTGCGACTCGCGATTAAGCCGCCGCAACCGGCGATTGATCTTGCTCACCAGCCATCCGATAGCCGGCAGGATCACCGCGATCACGAGCGTCAGCCGCCAGTTGAGGATGAACAGGTAGCCCAGCAGGAATACGACAGTCAGCGAGTCGCGCACGAGCGTGACGACCACGCTCTGGAGCACGTTGAGGATCTGGTTCACCTCGAACACGATGGCGTTAATGATCGTGCTGGCCGTTTCCCGCTGGAAGAATCCGGCGCTGGTATGGATCATCCGGTCGAACATCTTCAGGCGCAGTTCGAGCAGGATCTTGTTGGTGACATAGGCAAGCAGGTATCCCGACGCGTATTGCGCGCCGCCCCGCACAACCGCGAGGCCTACCACTGCGCCCGGCACGATCCACTTGGCGCTGGCGCTGCCTTTCGCGCCGAAGCCGTGATCGAGCAGCGGCTTGAGAAGCATGGGAATTCCGGCCTCGCTCGCGGCGACGAAACCCATGGCGATAAGGCCGAGCGCAACAATCCAGATCAGGGGACGGATGTACGGCCAGAGCCGGCTCATCACGGCGGCCGGCGACGTGGTCTGCCCGCTGCCGATCGTTTTGCTCAAGGTTGGCTTCTGACTCAAAAGGTGTCCTTAGTCGTGTATCCGGGGTCGGACGGAGGGCGGAGCAGGACTGACCCTGCGCCCGAGCGGCTTTGAGCGCGCTGAATCCCGCCGACACGGCAAACCGCTATTGTAATGCGCCGGACCCTCTTGTCTCATTAAGAGGATCGTCAAGAGGCTTGTCCGGGCAGGGGCTGCAGCAAGCTTGAAAGTCCGGCCCTGCTACTGCTGCGACAAAGCCCGTCGTGCCGGTGCAACCCTCCCCGCCAGGCGTTCGCCGCGACCGAGCAGGAACCCTGAAAAACACCAGAAGGCGAGCGCGGTGGTCTGCCACATGAAGTCGTCGGTGAAATTCTTTGCAATCATGCCGATGACCAGCGCCATGCCCGCCGCGCTCAGCCAGGGCACCACATGCCGCAGCCGCCAGAAGCGCCGGATCAGCGCAAGCAGCAGCGCAGCCTCCAGCACCACGCCTACTATCCCAGTCTCCAGCCAGGTATTCAAAAACAGGTTGTGCGCGTGCGTCAGCGCCTGCGGTTCCGTCTCCAGCAACGCAGGCGGTATTTCGCTTTGAAATACACGCCCCGGCAACGGCTTGCCGAAACCAATGCCCGTCCACGTATGCGACTCACCTTCCCGGCCGTAGAACGCCCACAATTTGGGACGGGTATCGGAAGACATGACGTCGCCAATGCCCGCCAGCGCTTCGGGTACGTACACCTGATCGCCGCCCACCTTCAACTCGCGTGCAGCGGGTTTCGGCATGGTATGGCCGTAGCGAAGCCGTGCGCTCAGTTCGAGCGTTCCGACCGCCGCCACGCAGATCACCGCCACGCACACGCCCGCGATCACCAGGTGCTTGCGGTACAACGGGTAACACGCAATCACGAGCGTCACGGCCGCAGCCGGCCAAAAGAAGCGGTTGAGCGTTGCCAGCCCGATGACAAGAGCAAGCACCAGCCCGCTCAGGCCGATCGGCCACCAGCGGCGATTCAGCATCAGGCCGGTGAAGAGCGTCATCGAAAAGATGACGAGTGTGCTCGTGTGGCCGACGCGGTTGTAATAGTGGAGAAGGATATCGGAGGGATTCGTGGGCGGCTGCAAACGGCCCCAGTAATACAGGCTGCCGGCGGCCAGCAGCACACAGGCCACCCAGTTGATCAACACCATCCGCTCGGGCTTGGTCGTGCGCGTGCCTATCAGCCAGAACGCGAAGAACGACACCAGCGGATACAACACTTCGTCGAGCCACGCGTGCATGCTGTCGCGCGGATACGGCGACCATGCGATCGACGCCAGCGCCCACGCACTCCAGACAACGACAGGCCACAGCAGCGGCCAGTGCAGCGGCGACGGCCGTTCCGAAGAACAAGCCGCGGCAATCGTGCCGACACCCACCAGGACCAGTGCCATATTCTCGAGCGCGGTCATATGGGCGAACATCGCGACAAACAAAATCACTGGACACGCCACCCACAGAACGCGTTCCAACTGCTTGCACGTCTTCGTCATTGCACTCCCGGAAGGACCGCCTGCAAGCTGTTGCAGACGACCTCAAGCGAAATAAATCCCATGCAGTCCGCATGGTCACCGCGCCACGCGACGCAAGTGGTCGTGTTGCGGTCACAGCGGCGAGCCCAGGCCACGTGCCGTCTGAAAATATTCGGTTCGTCGCGGCACGGCATGTCCGCGATAGTAACCGGCATGAACGGCGCATCGCGCCAGTAATTTCCTGCGCCATGTATCAACGCATTACCGGGGCCGAATAATGTAACCGTCGGCACGCCGGTCAGACGCCCGAGGTGCGCCACGCCCGTGTCCGGACAGACGATCGCCCGCGCGCCGGAGAACAAGTGCCACACCTGTCCCAGATCGATCCGGCCGGCGAAATTCGGATAGCGGGCATCGGGATCGATTGCATCGATCAGCGCCGTCTCGCTCGGACCGCCGCTCCACACCGGTGTGAAACCCCGTGCTTCGACAAACGCCGCCAGTGCTTTCCAGCGGTCATCGGGCCAGCGTTTGACCGCCGTGCTCGCACCCGGATGTAACACCACGTAAGGACTTCGCAACACGCGCGCGTCAGGTTCTGAAAACGCAGCAGGCGCAGGCGCCGGCCAGTCGCTTAGCCGATACGGCCGCGGCGGCGGCCCGGCCACCAGTTCGGTGGCTAGATCCGCCCATGCCGCGGGCGCGTCGGGATACGGCACGGCTTCGTCGAGCGGCGCGTTTTTCCAGGTCGGCGTGTCCGCAGCATGTCCGACGATCCAGCGGCACCCCGCCGCCAATGCAAGCCATGCGTGTCGATTATCCCCGGCCACGATGCCAAGGTCGTACGGCCCCGAACGCAGCACCGCATTGACCGAGCGGAAATCGCGCGGGTCAAACGGAATGACGTCGATGCCAAACGGCCTGCCCGCGTAGAGCGGCACGATCGGCTTGGGACAGGTCAGCACGATCTGCGCGCCAGGATATTGTTCGCGAAGTTTCGCGACGAGCGGCGTGAGCAGAAGCGTGTCGCCGAGCAGCAAATGGTGCGCAATCAGGATGCGCGTCAAGACTTGAGGCTTACGGCGCAGCGGCTTCAACGCCAGCCGGGGCAACGCGCGAGCGAAGATCCGCACGCGTCCGGAAAGTCGGCTCATCGGGTGGCGTTCCTACGTGAAATCCAGATTATGCCGGTTGGTCGTGGTGAGCCCGGTTTTTCCGGGGTTTTATAATCGCCATACTACAAGACCGGCCGCGCTGATGGCGTCAAGCGGCAGGCTGGATTTGACATCGGCGAACACGGCGCCTGGGTTCGCCAACGCCAGCAACGCGTCCGGTTTCACCAGGAAATCGCGATGCGGAACCGCGAGCACGATCAGATCGGCGGGTTCCAGCGCGTCGAAACCGGTCAGCGTCACGCCGTATTCATCGAATGCTTCTACGGCATCCGCGAGCGGATCGTGAAGCTGAACCTCGAGTCCGTAGTCTTGCAGGTGATGCACGATATCGATCACTTTCGAATTGCGCAAATCCGGACAATTTTCCTTGAACGTCAGCCCGAGCACCGTCGCCTTGGCACGCAGCGGTGCGCGGCCGGTCCGGATCAGCGTCTTCACTGCACGATCGGCCACGAAACGGCCCATGCCGTCATTCACGCGCCGCCCGGCGAGGATCACCTGGGGCGTATAACCGGAGACCTGCGCCTTGTGCGTCAGGTAATACGGATCCACGCCGATGCAATGGCCGCCCACCAGTCCCGGCGTGAAATCCAGGAAGTTCCACTTGGTGCCGGCGGCGTCCAGGACTTCGCGTGTGTCGATGTCGAGGTAATCGAAGATGATGGCGGCCTCGTTCATCAGCGCAATATTCAGGTCGCGCTGCGTATTCTCGATGACCTTCGCGGCCTCGGCCACCTTGATCGAACCGGCACGGTACACACCGGCCGTCACCACCGAGCTATAGACCTGCGCCACCAGATCAAGCGTTGCGGCATCCGACCCGGACACAATCTTCACGATATTGCGAAACGTGTGCTGTTTGTCGCCGGGATTAATGCGCTCCGGACTGTAGCCAACCGTGAAATCCGTGCCCAGCTTGAGGCCCGATTCACGCTCGAGGATCGGGATGCAGATTTCCTCGGTGACGCCGGGATAGACCGTCGATTCGTACACCACCACGTCGCCGCGTTTGAGCGCCCGGCCAACCGTCTCGGACGCCTGTTTCACCGGCATCAGATCCGGCTGCGCGCCCGAGCTGATTGGCGTGGGTACCGCGACAATATGAAAATTGGCTTGCCGGAGCACCTCGATGCTATCGGTCAGTTCCAGGCGAGCAGCGGCCAGTTCCTCGCGGCTGGTTTCGCCATTGCGATCAAGGCCGGCACGCAGATCGGCGAGTCGGGCGGGGCTGGTATCGAAACCGATCGTGCGGCGTTGCAGGCCGAATGCAATGGCGACGGGCAAACCTACATAGCCCAGGCCAATGACGGAGACGTGGCGATCATGCATGGTAATAAGTACTCAGGAAAATGCTTGGAATGGTCATGACGAGCGAGCCCGAAGGCATCTCCCGGCAGGTCAGCAAGGGACGGGCAAACCGCCTGCAGGCTGTCATTTGATTTTCAGGTAAAGGCGACTGAGAAGCGGCCGGCTATGCACCCACAGACGGCTTTTCAGCCACGTGGCCGGCTTGTCGCGCACGTCCAGCCGTAAGATGCGCGTCGGATTGCCGTGACGCTGATTGGTGCCGGGTTCAACGGTGTACAGATGGCGAAAACCCGCCGCGTGCGCTTCTTCCACGTAGTCCGCATCGAAATAGCCTTGCGGCCAGCAAAGATGATCCGATACGCCCCCAAGGTGCTGGGCGAGCGCCGCCCGTGCCTGCAACAGGTCGTCGCGCAGGCTCGCGCGTTTGGTAGCTGGATTGGCGCTCACGCGGTCCCAGCGCGTATGCGTGTGCGTGTGGCTGTGAAACTCGAAGGTCCCGGCTTGACGCATTGCGTCGATTTCCGACCAGCGCATGATGGCCCGGTCGGTCTCGCCGGCCTCGATCGCCGCCTTCGCTGCTGAGTGGCCCAGCAGGCCCGGTAAGTTTCTGGTGGACGTCGAGGTCACCGGGTCCGCTGCGTTCGGGCGCACAGGGCCGCTGTTCACCCAGCCCGACACAAGGAATCCGAGCGCGGTAAAACCGTGCTCGGCGAGCACCGGATGCGCGTGAACCCAGTTGTCGAGATAACCGTCGTCGAAGGTGAGCATGACCGACTTCGCCGGCACAGGTTTGCCCGCCAGATACTCGCTGAACGCCCGCGCGCTGAGCGTGGTGTAACCCTCGCGCGCGAGCATGGCCATTTGATCGGCGAAATGCGCGGGCGACACCGTCACCGCACCGGCCGCCGGGCTCACGTGGTGATACATCAGCACGGGCACGGCGCGCGCCGTATTCATGCAGCACCTCGCTCGCTCAGACTGCTTCGGTAAAACGCAGCCATCTCGCTAGCCATGGTATCGACGGAAAAGCGCGTCTGCGTGGTCCGCAAACCGGCCGCGCCCATGCGGCGGCGTTCATCCGGAGCATCGACCAGACGCAGCAGCGCGGCGGCCAGCGCAGGGTCATCGTGCGCGGGCACGAGCAGGCCGTTCACACCGTCGTCGATCACTTCCGGCACGCCGTCCACCGCCGTCCCGATCACGGGCAGGCCTGCTGCCATTGCCTCGATGAACGACGTGCCCAGCGCCTCCTGATGAGTCGGCAGCACGAACAGGTCGAAGCCCGCCAATACGTTCGGAATATCGCGGCGCAGGCCGAGTAAATGGATGTGGCCGCCAAGACCTTGCGCCTGCACGTTCGCGCGGATTTCGTCGAAGAGCGGACCGTCGCCGGCGAAGACAAAATGCAGGTTCGGCCGCTGCTCGATCAACGGTTTCGCGACACGGATCAGGTCGGGATGCCCCTTCTTGTCGCGCATGATCGCGACCGTGCCCGCGATCACGGCGTCCTCGCCAAGACCCAGTTCCGCGCGCAACGTGGAGCGCCCGCGGCTCACCGGCTGCGACTTGACGATGCCCGTATAGATCGTGACGATATCCTTCTGCGGCACGCCCGCGGTCACCAGGTAACGCATCACCGACTGGCTCACCGCCACCACCTTGTGCGGCAGCCAGGTGTAGGTCGCCCGCGACGTGATCGCGAGCGCCAGATGCCGGGTCCGCACGATCAGCGGCGTGCCCGCGAGCCGCGCGGCAGCGCCGCCGAGCAGGCTGTCGCGACCACTGTGGGTGTTTAGCACATCGAAGCGGCCTTGCTTGAGAATGTGCCGCATGTGCGCAACCGCGCTGACGTCGGCGCCTGAGCGCATGGTCGTGGTGTGGACCGTAAAACCTTCCGCGCGAAGACGCTCGCCGAGCCGCGCACCCGGCACGCACACCAGTTCGAGCGTATGACCGCGTTCGCGTAGCGCGAGCATTTCCTTGAACGTCCGATGTTCCTGACCGCCCCACCCGTTGGACGATTCGCTGTGCAGAATTCTCAGCGGTTTCATTACTATGGCGAACTCCGAGTGAATCTTGATGGTCTCAAGGTAAATGGCGCCGAACGCTGGATGCCGGATTGCGAACCCCGCGTTTCGTGTGTTTCTGGCACTGTGTTCGTGCGCTGAATTTCGTGTGCCGAGGCGCTCGCGTTTGCGTGCTCGCGTTCCGTATTTTCCGGCAGCGCACTCGGTCTTACGGCCGTGCGCGGTTTTTCACGCCCGTGGCCCTGCCGACCGGAGCGTGTGGCTACCGGTCTGGTATAACGGTGGCCGGGCGGCCAAGATTGATGCGGGACGCGTATGGCGTGAATTCACCCGGCCTCGCCCAGCCTGGCACGCCCTGTTATGGACGAGACCACGCAACGAGACAGCGACTATAAACGCAGCATTCACCGCTGAAACTTTTCGCATCAAATTATAGCAATTCGCATACCCCACGCTTAAGCCCCATGACTCGTCCAACGCTCGGTATTGCCCTCATCACCTTCAATGCAGCCGCACGCCTTGCGCAGTGTCTCGAAGCGGTTTCCTTCGCCGATGAAATCGTCGTGATCGACGGCGGCAGCACCGACGCAACCGTCGGCATAGCGGAGGCGCATCGCGCGCGCGTGATCGAGGCGCGCGACTGGCCAGGGTTCGGGCCGCAGAAAAATCGCGCGCTCGATGCGCTCACGACCGACTGGGTGTTGTCTATCGACGCCGACGAAGTGGTCTCGCCGGAGTTGGGCGCCGCGATCCGTACGGCGCTCTCGAAGCCGCAAGCGGACGTCTACTCGGTCGACCGGCTGTCGAATTTTTGCGGGCAGTGGGTGCGGCACAGCGGCTGGTATCCGGACTGGATTCCCCGTTTGTTCAAACGAGGCACAGCCCGTTTCTCCGATGATCTCGTGCACGAGCGTCTGGTGCTGACGAACCCGGATGCAGCCAAGGTCACGCGTCTGCAGGGCAAGCTGATGCATTATTCCTACGAGGACTTCGAGACCGTCTTGCGCAAGCTCGATAACTACTCCACGGCCGGGGCGCGTCAACGCCACGCGGCGGGCAAACGCGGCAGTTTGGGCACTGCGGTGCTGCGCGGGGCGTGGGCCTTTGTTCGCACCTACGTTCTGCGACGCGGTTTTCTCGACGGACGCGCGGGTTTCATGATTGCCGTGTTCAATGCGCAGACCGTGTATTACCGGTTTCTCAAGCTCGCTGAACTGAACCGGATGCGCTGACCGGCATGTCGGCAACAACGCCCTCGGCGAGCGTCAGCAACGACGCAATATGCGCGGCAATGCTGGTGTCGTAGAGAATGGATGCCGCCGTCACGTTGGCATTTTTTGCATCCAGTGCGCGCTGGACGGCGTGCCGCAGTCCATCTGCATCGCCTGGCTGGAAGGTAAATTTCGCGTTGTCTGCAATCGCGCTGCAACAGCCTACGCTGGTCGGGAAAATCACCGGTGTCCCGCACATCACGGATTCGATACCGACCAGCCCGAACGGCTCGTACTTCGAGGCAAGCACGGTGAAATCCGCAGCCCGATAAGCGTCTTCGATGTTCTTTGCATAACCGATGTAACGAACCTGCGCCGAGGTCTGCGCGGGTGGCCGTCCGGCGACCGCGACAACCACCGGCAGGCCGCTGTCACGCAGCGCCGCCTCGATCAGCGGCAAGCCCTTGCGCTCATGGCTGCTCGACGGAAACAGCAGCACGATTTCGTGATCGGCGAAACCAAACTGCTTGCGCAGCTCGCTGCGCTTTTCATCCGTCACCGGGGAAAACCGCGTGCCGTCCACCGGCGGATAAAGCACGCGGATCTTTGAGTCGGCCACCCCGTAGAGCGAGTGCAATTCGTCTCGCATCATTTCCGAGTGCGCGACGATCACGCTGGCTTGCTCGTATTGCAAACGCTCCAGCACAATCTGGCGGCTGTCCGAGCGGCGCTCGTGCCGGCCGGTCGCCGCGAGAAAGCCGATATGCGTACCGCCGCAAATCGCTATCTCGGAGGACTCCACACGATTGCAGCCAATCAGCAGATCCACCCGCGCTTTCTTGCGCGCCCGTTTGAGCGCCCAGTTGTAATACGTGTCGCGCAGCCTGGAAGGCAGGAACGACACGTTGATCCGGCGGGCGTCGACCATCTGGCTTTCCGGCTGCGACGTATCGATCTTGCGCGCGAAAAACACCGGTTTGCGCTCGCCGGTGAAGCCGGCCGCGTTGAGCCCTCGAATCAGGTCCAGCGCGTAACGTTCAAGTCCGCCGCTTAGTTTCAGCGCGTTGGCGGAGATGGCGACTTTCATCCCGGCGCGCATCAATACACGATTTCGATTGAGCTTCCCGCGAATTCGCCGCGCAATGCCGTGATGAGATCGTCGGTCGGCTTGACGCGCCACGCGTCGCCGAGCCGTACTTCGCCCTCCGCGTGCTCGCTACGATACACAATGCTCACGTTCAGGCCATTCGGAATATGCACGGGCTGCCGCTGGCCACGGCCGCCGTCGCGATCACCGCCTCCTCGCGAGCCTCCACGCGATGGTGCCTGGACCGCCGCCGGTGCAGCGGCTTGTTCAGGAGGCGCGCTATGCGCTTCCAGCACCTTCTTAAGCCGCAGTGCGTCCGCGTTGCCGTTCATTTCCACCTTCACCGCCTGCGCATAGCGGCTGCGTGAGCGCTCGAGATCCATTGCCGCTTCCACCGTGAAGCGAATGCCGCCGGTGAACGCGTCATTGCGCGCCTGACCCTGCACGACCAGCAACTCGTCTTCCTTGTAGAGCGCCTTGTTCGCTTCAAACTGCTCGTTGTACACGGTCACTTCGCACTGGCCGGTGCCGTCGTCCAGATTCACGATCAGCATCTTGCCGCGCTGGGTCATCTGCGTGCGCATGGTGGTGATCACGCCGGCGACAAGCTTGTCGCGCCCTTCCTTCAATTCGCCGATCTTCTGGCGCACGAAGCGCCGCACTTCGGTCTTGTAGGCATCGAAGAGATGGCCCGACAGGTAGAAGCCCAGCGCGCTCTTCTCCTCCTGCAAACGCTTCTTGTCCGACCACATGGGTTCATCGAGAAGGTCGTGGCCTTGCTGCGGTTCGTCGCCCATGTCGAAGAGACCGGACTGCATGGCGTTGGCCGCGGCTTGATCGGCCGCCTCCATTGCAAGAGACACCGATGCGATCAATTGCGCGCGGTTTTCGTGCAGCGAATCGAATGCGCCGGCACGGATCAGCGCTTCCACCGTGCGCCGGTTCACCATGCGCCGGTCCACCCGCATGCAGAAGTCGAAGAGATCCGTGAACGGCGCTTCTTCCCGCGCCCGCAAGATTTCTTCGATAGCGCTCTGCCCGCTGCCCTTCACCGCGCCGAGGCCGTACCGGATGGTCTTCGAACGTGTGCCGTTAGCTTCGGCCACCGGTTCGAACCGGTACGCCGACTGGTTGATGTCCGGCGGCAACACGGCCATCTTGTTGACCAGGCAATCCTCGAACAGGATCTTGACCTTGTCCGTGTCGTCCATGGCGAGCGACATATTCGCCGCCATGAATTCGGCCGGATGATGCGCCTTGAGCCACGCCGTGAAATACGCGAGCAACGCATAAGCAGCCGCGTGCGACTTGTTGAAACCGTAGCCGGCAAACTTCTCCATCAAGTCGAAGATTTCATCGGCTTTTACCGCCGTCAGTCCATTCTTCGCCGCGCCCTGCCGGAACAGTTCGCGATGCTCGGCCATTTCCTCGGCCTTCTTCTTACCCATCGCGCGACGCAGCAAGTCGGCGCCACCGAGCGAATATCCGCCGATGATCTGCGCCATCTGCATCACCTGCTCCTGATAGACCATGATGCCGTAGGTCTCTTTCAGGACGGATTCCACGCGCGGATCGGGATATTCCACGATCTCGCGGCCGTGCTTACGCGCGCAGAAGCTCGGGATCAGGTCCATTGGGCCCGGCCGGTACAACGCCACCAGCGCGATGATGTCCTCGAAGCGGTCAGGCTGTGCGTCCTTCAGCATGCCCTGCATGCCGCGGCTTTCCAGCTGAAACACAGCCACCGTATTGGCTTTCTTGAGGATCTGGAACGAAGCGGGGTCATCGAGCGGAACCTGCGACAAGTTCCAGTCGTTCTTCGACGGATCCAGTCGACGGATATACCGTTCAGCCCAGTCGAGAATGGTGAGCGTCGTCAAACCCAAGAAGTCGAACTTCACCAGCCCGACCGCTTCCACGTCGTCCTTGTCGTACTGGCTGACCACCCCGCCGTCTTCGCCCTGCGTGTACAGCGGACAGAAATCGGTCAGCTTGCCCGGCGCGATCAACACGCCGCCCGCGTGCATGCCGACGTTACGCGTCAGCCCTTCCACGCGCTGCGCGAGTTCGATCAGCTGATGCACTTCGTCTTCGTTGTCGAAGCGCTCCTGCAGCGTGGGCTCCTCCTTCAACGCATCCGCGATGGTCACGTGCTTGCCCGGCTTGAACGGGATCAGCTTCGCGATGCCATCGGTGAACATGTAGCCGAGATCAAGCACCCGGCCAATATCGCGTACCGCAGCCTTCGCCGCCATCGTGCCGAAGGTCGCGATCTGCGACACGGCGTCCGCGCCGTATTTCTGCTTCACATACTGAATGACGCGGTCACGCCCTTCCTGACAGAAGTCGATGTCGAAGTCAGGCATCGACACACGGTCCGGATTCAGGAAACGTTCGAACAGCAGGTTGTATTTGAGCGGGTCGAGGTCGGTAATGAACAGCGCGTACGCGACCAGCGAACCCGCGCCCGAGCCGCGGCCCGGACCGACCGGCACGCCATTGTTCTTCGCCCACATGATGAAGTCGGCGACGATCAGGAAGTAGCCCGGAAAGCCCATGCCGATAATGGTCTTGCACTCGAATTCGAGGCGCGCGTAATACGTCTCGCGCTGCGCTTCGCGCGCGGCTTCATCGGGATAAAGCTGGATCAGCCGTTTCTCGAGACCTTCCTTCGACAAATGCACGAGGTAGTCGTCGAGCGACATGCCATCGGGCGTCGGGAATAGCGGCAGTTTCGGCTTGCCGAGTTCGAGCTTCAGGTTACAGCGCTTCGCAATTTCGACCGTGTTGGCCAGTGCCGACGGAATATCCGCGAACAACGCGCACATTTCTTCTTGCGTGCGGAAATATTGCTCGGTCGTGAAGCGCTTCTGACGACGCGGATTCGCGAGGATATCGCCCTCGGAAATACATACCCGGGCTTCGTGCGCCGTGAAATCGTCCGGGGTCATGAACTGCATTGGCTGCGTAGCAACTACCGGCAGCTTGAGCTTCGCGGCCAGCGCGACAGCCTGCTGAATATAGGTCTCGCCGCCCGGCAGTGCAGCACGCTGCAACTCGATGTAAAACGCGCTAGGAAAGAGCGCGGCCCAGCGCTCCGCGTGACGCTGCGCGGCCTGATCATTACCGGCGGCGAACGCCATGCCGATATCGCCATACTGCGCGCCCGATAACGCCAGCAAACCCTCCGACAATCCGCTTTCCAGCCACTCGTACTCGACTTCCGCGCGGCCCCGGTATTGATTCGTCAGCCAGGCTTTCGACAGCAGCTCGCACAGGTTGAGATAACCGCGCTGGTTCTTCACCAGCAAAAGCAAACGCGCGGGTTTGTCGCGATCTGCAGGATTGGTGATCCAGACGTCGCAGCCGGCAATGGGTTTGACACCCTTGCTGCGCGCTTCCTTGTAGAAACGGACGAGGCCGAAAGCGTTGCCGAGATCGGTCAGCGCGAGCGCGCCCTGACCGTCCTTGGCAGCGGCTTTAACCACATCGTCAAGGCGCACGATGCCGTCGGCAATCGAGAATTCGGAGTGAACACGAAGATGGACAAAGCGGGGATCTGACATGACCGATATTGTACATGCGCCTATTCGCGAAATTCGCCACGAAGGCTGCGTTAGCCGTTCGGACAAGGCTAATTAACTTGACCAATAAGCTGGGTGAAAACCAGGATGAAAAAAGTGCCGCATCGGCGTGGAGTCATCGACCGATCGGTCGACTCGGAAGCGCGCGCCGTTTGCGGGATAATACGAATTCGTTGAACGCCCCAGGCGCTCGCCGAAACCGCTTTTTCCTCCGGCAACGCCCGTTTTCCAGCACTTTAAGAGCATTTGCGTCATGAGCATCGTCAACCTTTCTGCCTATAAGTTCGTGACCATCGAGAGCGGCGCCGACTGGCGTCCGCTGATTGTCGACCGGTGCACCGCGCTCAGCCTGCGCGGCACGATCCTGCTCGCGCCAGAGGGCATCAACCTGTTTGTCGCGGGCGAGCCGGAGCAGATTGGCACGTTCATGCACTACCTTCGGTCGGATCCGCTTTTCGAGGGCAAATTCGCCGATCTCGAGTTCAAGGAAAGCGTCTCGGAAACACAGCCGTTCGGCAAGATGCTCGTCAAGCTGAAGCGCGAAATCATCACCATGAAAAAGCCCGCGATCCGGCCTGAACTGGGCCGGGCGCCATCGGTCGGCGCGGCGACGCTGAAATCGTGGCTGGATCAGGGACATGACGACGAGGGCCGTCCGGTCGTCATGCTCGACACGCGCAATGCGTTCGAAGTCGACGTCGGCACGTTCGATCAGGCGCTCGATTACCGCATCGCAAAATTCAGCGAGTTTCCGGGCGCAATCGAGGAGCATCGCGCAGATCTTGAGGGCAAGACGGTAGTGTCGTTCTGTACGGGCGGGATTCGTTGCGAGAAAGCGGCGATCCACATGAAGGAAGTGGGCATTGACCACGTCTATCAACTTGAGGGCGGCATTCTTAAATACTTCGAAGAAGTGGGCGGCGCGCATTACCACGGCGAGTGTTTTGTATTCGATCACCGGACAGCATTGAATGCTGCGCTCGAACCGGCGGCGATTGCGCAGAACGGCGAGGATCTGCCGGCAGCAGGCTCGGAAGACGATGCCGCCGATACCGACGAGGCGCACGCGGCTATCACGGCAGACGGCCAGGCGTCGTTCCCGGGCCCGAAACATAGCCGGCACGAATAGGATGCGGAAGCTCCCGGCACGCCAGCGGTGCACAACCTTTCGTCGCGCGTCCCGCAACGATCTGATGGCCGCGACATTGCAACCCAAACGCACCGGCCGGCGAGCGGGATGAACCCTACGCCGGGTTATCGGGGCCGTTTTGCGCCCTCACCTACAGGTCCGCTGCATTTCGGCTCGCTGGTGAGCGCGTTGGCGAGTTTTCTCGATGCGCGGGCTCATCGCGGAACGTGGTTGATCAGGATTGAAGATGTCGACGGTCCGCGCACGGTGCCGGGCGCGGCCGCGGAAATCCTGGACACGCTGGGCAGGTTCGGCATGTTTTCCGCCGAACAACCGGTTTGGCAAAGTCAGCGTGAAGTTGCCTACCAGCAGGCCTTCGCGCAATTGCTGGCCGCTGGCTTCGTGTTTCCGTGCGGTTGCACGCGCCGCGAAATAGCTGATTCGCTCGCACACAGCCACACCCGCCACACCCACGCTCGACACGCCACGCTGGCTTATCCGGGTACGTGTCGCAACGGGCTGCATGGAAAACCACCGCGCGCGTGGCGGATGCGTGTTCCAGATGGCGACGCCGCCGTTCTGAGCTTCAAGGATCGCTGGCAGGGAATGCAGACGCAGGACTTGGCAAGCGAAGTCGGTGACTTCGTGCTCAAGCGTGCTGATGGAGAGTGGGCGTATCAACTGGCGGTAGTCGTCGACGACGCGGATGCTGGCATTACGCATATTGTGCGCGGCGCCGATCTGCTGGACTCGACCGCGCGCCAGATTTATTTGCAACGCTGCCTGGGCGTTTCAACGCCCGCTTATCTGCACGTGCCCGTCATAGTCAACGAGCTAGGTGAGAAACTCAGCAAGCAAACGGGTGCAACGGCGCTTGATATTGGAACTCCGCTGGCTGAGCTGACGCAAGCGGCGAAGCATCTCGGTCTGCATCCCTCCCGGGCCGGTTCGCTCGAAGCGTTTTTCTCCGACGTAACAGCGCAGTGGGCGAAGCGGTTCGCGATTTAGGGCATTGAGAATAGAGCGTTAAAAAAACAAAAAAGCGGCATCTCTGCCGCTTCATCGTTTTTTCACTGGCCCTTTTGGACCAGCCCTAACCACCAGCCGATAACCTCAAGACCCCGAAGGCGTTCTCCGCGGCATCCCAAGGCCACCAAGCAGCGCGGCCAGCGGCTGACGCGGCGTGTTCTTGCGTTCGGCTTCCGCGGCCGCATCGTCCTGCGTTTTTCTCGTCGATGCCGCCGACGGCTCGTACGGCTTCAGGAAGAAATCGTCGATAGGTTGCTGACGCGTATGCGAACGCTCGAACGACGTCGAACGACGACGCGGTTCCTCGCTACGCGCATGCCGGTGCTCACCGCGCTCCGGCCGGCCCGAGCGCTCTTCGCGACGTGGAGCGGAAGACGATTCGCGCCGCACCGGCACGTCGACCTTCAGCACCATCACTTCCAGCGGCCGCTTGATCAGCTTTTCAATATCCGCGAGTTGCTTGCGCTCGTTCGGGCTGCACAACGACAAAGCATCACCCGTTGCGCCCGCGCGACCCGTCCGGCCAATCCGGTGAACGTAATCTTCCGCGCTGAACGGCAGGTCGAAATTGATCACCGCCGGCAAGTCGGTGATGTCGAGACCCCGGGCGGCTACATCGGTTGCGACCAGCGCCTCGATCTCGCCCTTCTTGAACGCGTCGAGCGCCTGCATCCGCTCGCCCTGCGTACGGTCGCCGTGAATCGCCGTCGCAATAATTCCGTCCTTTTCCAACACGCGCGCCAGCCGGCTCGCGCCAATCTTGCTGTTACAGAACACCAGCACCTGCTTCAGGCCGCGTTCACGAATCAGTTGCGTCACTGCGCCGGATTTATCGCTTTCCGCTACTTCGAAAACGATCTGCCGCACGTTTGCGTTCGTGGAATTGCTGCGCGCGACTTCGATGGTTTGCGGATTGCGCAGATAGGTCGCTGCAAGCTTCTTGATTTCGCCCGAGAACGTGGCCGAAAACAGCAGCGTCTGGCGATCCTTCGGCAGCAAATTCAAGATGCGCTGCAGATCCGGCAGGAAGCCCATGTCGAGCATCCGGTCAGCTTCGTCGAGAACGAGAATCTGCACTTGTCCCAGATTCAGCGTCTTCTGCTGAACGTGATCGAGCAAACGTCCAGGCGTGGCGATTAGAATTTCAACGCCGCGCCGCAGCGCTTCCGATTGCGGGTTCATGTCGACACCGCCGAACACCACCGTGCTGCGCAACGGCGTGTGCTTGGAATACGCCTGCACGTTCGCGGCGACCTGGTCGGCGAGCTCACGCGTCGGCGTGAGAATCAGCGCGCGCACCGGGTGGCGGGCAGGCGATGCGCTCGTGCTGGCCATGGGCAGCAGGCGCTGGATGATCGGCAGCGAAAAGCTCGCCGTCTTGCCCGTACCCGTTTGCGCGGCGCCCATCATGTCGCGGCCGGCCAGCACCACGGGGATAGCTTGCGCCTGGATCGGCGTGGGGATCGTGTAGCCGGAATCGACCACCGCTCGCAGGATGTCGGGGGACAGGCCGAACTGGTCGAACGTGGGCACGGGACCGGGCACCGCGGATTCGGTAGCGCCCAATTCGAGCGCGGGAGCGGGCGTGCCGACACTCGGTCGAACTTCGGGCGTGGCAGGAATCGCTTGAACTTCAGTGCTGGAATCAGCCCCGGGTGCGGCGTCGGATGAAGCTGCGGACGGGTTCGTGGCGACGGAATCTGACATGGTGACTTTGGTGGCTTTCGCTTTCGCTAAAAATGCGCCGGAGCGGCGCGCGAGCGGTCATTCCACCGCTCATGGACATCGGATGAAGAAGAACCGCGTGTTTCGTCGATGCAACCGGCAAACGACGATCAACGCGCGGACTTCAGACCCGCAGGGTTTAGATCGCTGCGAATCCTCGCTTGATCCGGTCTGACTCAACCGGATGGCGTAGTACGTATAGCGGTACAAAGCGGGTGCAAACGGCTAAGTACGGAGGGCAAGTACGGGTGTTGCGTGACCATGACGGCCACTGCCGCGGGCATGAAAAGCTTGGCATCGATATGAAAGGACATCGGCCTGCCGGCCCAACGACTTGCTTCCAGTCCGGATTCTAGTCCGACTCCGAGTCCCACCGGGTGAGGCATTCGGACTTCGGGAAAGCCCGCTATTGTAGCACTCCCCCGCCCGCCATCACGTCGATCAGCGGCGCGCCTTCAGGCGGCGGCCGCGCCCGGGAAGCCCGGCCAGACGGACGTCGGCGCCGCGAGCCCGGTTGCTATAACAGCCTATTTCGGTTTCTGCGCCGGTTTCGGCACATCCCTGACGACCATCAGACGCAATTCCGTCATGTCCTCGATCGCGTATTTCACACCTTCCCGGCCCAGCCCGGAATCCTTGACACCGCCATAGGGCATGTTATCAACGCGAAATGACGGAACGTCGTTGACCACCACGCCGCCAACTTCCAGGTCGTCCCACGCAAGATTCACGTTCGTGAGACTGTCCGTGAACACGCCGGCCTGAAGACCAAAATCGCTGTCATTGACCGTTTCGAGCGCCTGGCCGAAGTCCGTAAATTTTTCCAGGATCGCGACCGGCCCGAACGCTTCCTTCCGATACAGATCCTGGTCGCGCTGCACGCCTTCCAGCAGCGTCGCTTCGAACATTGCGCCCTCGACCTTGCCGCCCGCGATAATTTTCGCGCCGCTTTTCACGGCGCTCTCCATCCAGCCGGCCAGCCGGTTCGACTCGGATTCCGAGATCATCGGGCCAACAAAGGTCTTCTCATCCTTCGGATCGCCCATTTTCAGCGACTTCGTTTTCGCGATGAGCTTTTCGCGCAACGCGTCGTAGATATCGGCGTGAATCAAGATCCGCTGCACGCCGATGCAACTCTGCCCCGACTGATAAAACGCGCCGAACGCCAGCCGTTCCACCACGTAATCCAGCCTGTCGGCCTGATCGCGATCGACAATCGCCGCCGCGTTGCCGCCCAGTTCCAGGATCACCTTCTTCTTGCCCGCTTTCTTCTTCAGTTCCCAGCCGACCGCCGGCGATCCGGTGAACGACAGAAGGCGGAATCGATCATCGGTGGTGAAAAGATCAGCACCGTCGCGATGAGCAGGAAGAATCGAGAACGCACCTTTCGGCAGATCGGTCTCGGCGAGAATTTCGCCCATGATAAGCGCGCCAACCGGCGTGCGGCTCGCGGGTTTCAGCACAAACGGGCAACCCGCCGCGATGGCCGGCGCAACCTTGTGCGCCGTGAGATTCAGCGGAAAATTGAACGGCGAGATAAACGAACACGGACCGATCGGCACGCGTTTGTAATAGCCGTGGTAACCAGCCGCGCGCGGCGCAATCTCCAGGTTGATCATGCCACCGTCAATACGCACTGACTCCTCGGCCGCGACCCTGAAGGTATCGATAAGCCGGGTGACCTCACCTTTCGAATCGTTGATCGGCTTGCCCGCTTCGATGCACAGCGCCTCGGCGAGTTCATCGAAACGCTCGCGAAAGCGCTTCACGCAATGATCGAGCACCGCTTGTCGCTGATACGGCTTGAATTCCCGCATCGCGCGCTGGGCGGCGACGGCGTATCCAATGGCTTCGTCGATCGCCTTCGCGTCCGCCATTGCCACGCGGGTAGCCACTTCGCCGCTGAATTTATCGGTGACTTCCAGGTCCGTGTTCGCCGCGACGGCCACGTTGGCCAGGTAATACGGATAGGTTTTCTTCAGCATCTCAGCCTCCGAATAAGCTCAAAGTTGCGCGCTGAGCCGTTTGATTTCGCGATTCAACACGCGCTCGTTGTCCGAATAGTCGATAGGCACATCGATCAGATGCACGCCCGGCGTCGTGAAACACTCGCGCAGCAAAGGCGCGAGCGCCGCCGCCGAATCCACCCGATGCCCGATCGCCCCGTAACTTTGCGCATAGGCGACAAAGTCGGGGTTCTGCAGCGTCATTCCGTAATCCGGGAAATTCATGTTTTCCTGCTTCCAGCGGATCATGCCGAACGCATCGTCGCGCAGCAGCAGAATCACCAGATCGAGCTTCAGCCGCACGGCCGTTTCCACTTCCTGCGAATTCATCATGAAACCGCCGTCGCCGCAGACCGCCATGACGCTGCGGTCGGGATGCACGATCTTGCTTGCAATAGCAGACGGCAGGCCCGCCCCCATGGACGCGAGCGCGTTGTCGAGCAAGATGGAATTCGGCTCGTGCGCCCGGTAATAACGGGCGAACCAGATCTTGTACATGCCGTTATCGAGGCAAATGATGCCGTCCTTCGGCATGGTGTCGTACACGTCCTTGACGATCCGCACCGGGTAAAGCGGGAATCGGTCGTCGTGCTGGCCTTTTGCCAGTTGCGCGTCGAAATGTTCCTTGATCATCTTGAAGCGCGAGAAATCCCAGTTTTGCTCGCTCTTTTTCAGCAATTCCTTCATCTGCCATACCGCGTTCGCAATATCACCAACCACTTCGATCTGCGGGAAATACACCGGATCGACCTGTGCGCCCAGGAAATTCACGTGGATCACGGTCTTTTCATCGCCGTCGCCGCTACGCATGAAAAACGGCGGCTTTTCGATCACGTCATGGCCGATATTGATGATGCAGTCGGCGTGATCGATCGCCCGATGCACGAAGTCGCCGTCGGAGAGCGTGGCGTTGCCCAGCCACATAGGGTGCGATTCATCGATCACGCCCTTGCCCATCTGCGTGGTGAAGAACGGAATGCCGATCTGGTCGACGAATTCGCGCAGCATCTTCGTCGTAGTCTTGCGATTGGCGCCCGCGCCGATCATCAGCAGCGGATATTTCGCCTCGCGGATCGCCTCGACGGCACGCTCCACCGCCTTTTCCTCCGCGATCGGACGACGGCTGAAACTCTTCGGAATGGGTGCGCCGTCGCCCTCTTCGTGCGCCACGTCTTCCGGCAGTTCAAGGTGCACGGCGCCCGGGCGCTCTTCTTCCGCGCGCCGGAACGCCTCACGCACCGACGCCGGAATATTGCCGATAGACACCATCGAG
>Ga0302226_10000602_pt1 | contig 29189 bp, 26 predicted proteins | sample II_Palsa_E3_3_FD_193524 | JGI IMG/M metagenome (GOLD analysis project Ga0302226, IMG submission 193524) | Peat permafrost microbial communities from Stordalen Mire near Abisko, Sweden - II_Palsa_E3_3 | ecosystem: Environmental > Terrestrial > Soil > Palsa > Peat permafrost | place: Sweden...
GGTTTCGCGGGGCCCGGGGGCTGAAAAGTCCACGTGGCCAAGTTCGATGAGCTGCGGGACCGGGTTGTCGTAGGTGCGGACGATGTAGCGCAGCTGGGCCAGGTTGGCGATAGACGACCAGAGCGTGTGGTCGTCGTTGGCCGGGTCGTCGTTGTCCCGGATGAATCCCAGCGGGATGTCAAAATTATTCAGGATATGCAGGGCCGTTTCCTCCATCTCCGCTCCGGTGGCCACGGGACGGATGCTCGCCACGAAGGCCACGGCACGGACGAATCGGGACGGGGAACTGGAGTCACCGGGCAGCCCGTTCATGCCCGGCCCCTGGCCCATGGCGCCGAGTTCTACCCCGTCAATCGTGGTCGCCGCCGGGTTCCGGTCTGAGAGGTTGACGTAGTTCCGCAAGTTGGTCAGGTGCCAGTCCAGGTGAGGCGAGTTGCAGGCTACGCCGATCGGGTTATCGAAGACCGTCATCTCGCCGTTGCGCCACTCGATGACCGCGGACTTTCCCGATGCGTCGTGCAGGACCAGGTGAGCCGGGGGAGCGAAGCCGAACGGGCCGAAGATGTACGGCCACACGGTGGCCCTGCTCATCGCCGCCGTAGCTTCCTCCACCGTGGCACTCACCCCGAGCACGTAGGCCACGGTGTCGACGATCGACATCAGGCTCGCGGGATCCCGGTCCTCCGCCGGCGTGTACTCACAGAAGCCCGGCATGTACAGGAGGCCGGCGTACAAGCCCCGTTCATTCATGGCGTCGGTCATGCTGCCCGGCTGCCCGAACGCGTCCATCCCGACCACGCCGTAAGCCGATGTCCATTTCATTCCGCTGCCGTGCTTACCGATTCCCGTACCCCGGTAAGCGCGAGGGAGCACCGTGAGCTTCGTGGCCATCGCATTCGGGAATTCCATTGTCCGGCCCACTACGACGGCCCCGTCTGTCGCGATCACACGAAAACTGGTGCACATGGAAGAGTCCTCTCTACCGTTCCCGCGGGCGCGAGCAGCAGTTTCGCATGATACCTGATGGATCAATTAGCCCGGCCTGCTCCGTACGGCTGAGCGAAATAGAAAACGCTTATCCAGCTATGTGGCCTAAAGGATAATATCTATCAAAGATTAACCTGTGCGGGTGAATAGCCTGCGCGTAACCCGCACCACGACTGCAGCGGTCCCCCAGCCCCTGGCCAGGTTGGCTCCGATGACGCCGATCCGGATCGGCGTCCGGATCTGCGATGCGACCGTGCTCACGGCCGCAACCTTTTGGCGACTAATCAGATTGAAAAAATAGACAACCAATGCTCCGTAGTACCGGTCGACCATACTGGGCTCCGTGGAACTCTCCGACGCCATTAACTTCGCCCGCACCAACCGCCGGTCCGTCCTGACCACCATCCGCGGCAATGGCCTTCCTCAGCTGTCGAACGTCGTCCACTACGTCAGCGACGATCACATCATCCGCATCTCTATTACGGCCGGCCGGGCGAAATACCACAACCTGCTCAGGCGCCCATGGGCGGCCCTGCACGTCACCCGCCAGGACTTCTTCGCCTACGCAGTCCTTGAAGGAGCCGTCGAGCTGTCGCCCGTGGCAACCCGGTCCGACGACGATACGGTCGGCGAGCTCATCACCTACTACCGGGCCCTGTCAGGCGAGCATGAGGACTGGGACGCCTACCGCGCCGCCATGGTGACCGAACGGCGGGCCGTCGTCCGTCTCACTCCCGACCGGGCCTACGGCATGCTCAGCCTCCCCCGCCGCGGCGAGGCCGAGGCGGAGAATCTGTGACCGGCCGGGTCGACTACGACGAGTTCGGTCTGTTCCACGAGAATGCCGCCGAGTACGGCCTGCCCTTTGACCGCCCGCCGACAGTGCGGCGGGTCTTTGCCGACGTGGCCCGTGGCCGGCGGCTGAGCGCGCTGGTGTGGCAAGACCGGGACCCGGAACTGGTCCTGCTGCACGGGGGATCTCAGAACGCCCACACCTGGGCGCTCTGGGAAACGCTGTCGTCAGCTCCTGACGCCCCGCACCTGAACAGGCTCTCATGGGGAAGCCCACCATACAGACATAGGCTTGGGCTAACCGGGAACTTTGGGAGGGAGTCGAACCTTCATGCTTATGACCCGCGAGTTTGTGTTTCCTGAGTCCGGTTCGCCTCACGAAAATGCTGGTCAGGGCACTATCTGCTGTGTCCGAGGTCCGAGTGCACCAAAAGGCCAATGCGCTCTGACCGCTGAGTTCGGGCTGGGGGAGTCACGATGAGCGGCTGGCGGTGGGCCGGCTGGCCTGGCCGGCGCCTGATCGGCGATCCGCGCTGGCGGGCGCCGACCTGAGCCGTTGCAGCTAGCTGGGGATGGGATGCCTGCTGCCGCTTCACGAAAACGGGTATTGACCGTGATGTCGCCGCGGCGGGCCGCGGCGAAAACTGGAACGCATGCTGGCGACGGAATCGGGCGTGGGGGGTTGGTGCAGCAGGCTCAGCGGACCGGGACGGGAACGGCTCCATTCACGCGGCCCAAGATCATCAAGCTCACACCGCCCGAGTTGATGGAGGACACCGGCACAGGGCTGGACTACGGCACCCGGCCGGATCAGATGCCGGGCTACCTAGTGCCCAACGACCGGTTCTACATCCGCAGCCACGCGCCGACTCCCCGGGTGGACAGGGCGACCTGGGCGCTTCGCGTCGAGGGCGACGGCGTGCGCCGGCCGGTCGCCTACTCCTACGACGAGCTGCGGAACCGATTTCCGCTGGTTTCCGTCGTCCGCACGATCGAATGCGCGGGTAACCGGCGGGTGCTGCTGGGGAAGGAGTTCGGGCACAGGTTTGAGGGCACCCAGTGGGGGCGCGGCGCCATCGGCACGGCCGAGTGGACCGGCGTCCGGCTTAGTGATCTGCTCGAGCCGGCCGGGGTCAGCTCCCACGCGCGCGAGGTCATGCCGGAGTCGCTGGATGAGATCCGGGCCCGGCGGCCGATGCCGCTGGCCAAGGCGATGGCCGGCGACACCCTGGTCGCGCTGTCCATGAACGGCGAGCCTCTCCCGGCTGATCATGGGTTTCCCGCCCGGGTGGTCGTGTCCGGCTGGCTCGGGGCGGCCAGCATCAAGTGGCTGGCCCGGATCGAGGTCTCTGAACACCATCTCTATGTCCCGTGGAACACCGAGGACTATGTGCTGATCGGGTCGCGCTTTCCGGCCAGGGGCCCAGCGCAGGGCCCCGCCATCACCGGCCTGCCGGTTTCTGTCTTGGTGGAACTGCCCTGGCCGGCGCGGCTGCGGCCGGAACCGCAGATGATCCGGGGCCGGGCGTTCGCCGGGGAAAACCGGGTGGCCGCGGTCGAGTACCGGATTGACGGCGGCCCGTGGGAGCCCGCGGAGCTGACCGGCCCGGACTTGCCCGGCGCGTGGGTCCAGTGGCAGTTCGCCTGGACGCCCGGAGCCGGCGAGCACGTGCTCCGGGTCCGCGCCACCGACGACCGCGGCCACACCCAGCCAGAAGCCTCGGCCTTCAATGAGCTCGGATACCTCCAGGACGCGGTGCTGGCCCACCCCGTGCACGTCGAGCGTGATGCGGGACCGTGCCCAGAGTAATTCCTATGAATTCAGTGGGCATAGGCGATCAGCGACCGGCTGACAGGCCGCTTTGTGATTACCCCGGCCGCACCTCCAGCGGTAGGTTGCGGCTGGGCCGTCGCGTGCTGCCGGTGCCGCGTTAGCTCGGGTCAATGTGGCGGATTGGTGTACAAGGAAGTCATGGGCAGAAGCGCGCTTGTTCTGGGTGGCGGTGGTGTCACCGGTATTGCCTGGGAGACGGGCCTGATCGCCGGGCTGGCCGGGCTGGGCATCGATCTGGCCGCGGCTGATCTGATCATCGGGACATCGGCCGGTTCGGTTGTCGGCGCTGACCTGGCTTCGGGGCAGCAGCTTGAGGCGCTGTACCAGGCGCAGCTCGCGCCGCCTGCTCCCGAGCCGGCCGCCCGGATGGGCTGGGGGGTCATCGGCAGGCTGCTGTGGGTCATGGGCACCAGCCGGGACCCGGTGCGGGCGCGGGCGCGGATCGGCCGCTGGGCGCTGGCCGCGCGTACCATGCCGGAGGCCGATCGGCGCAAGGTGCTCGAGGCCCGGCTGCCGGCCGGCGGCTGGCCGGCTAAAACGCTGAAGGTGACCGCCGTGGATGCGCGGGCTGGTGAGCTCGTGGTGTTTGATTCTGCTGGTGAGGCTGGGCTGGTGGATGCGGTTGGCGCCAGCTGCGCGGTGCCCGGGGTCTGGCCGCCGGTCACGATCGGGGATCGCCGTCTGGTGGACGGCGGTGTGCGCTCGGTAGCCAACGCCGACCTGGCGGCCGGATATGAGCGGGTGGTTATCGTGGCACCGGTGGCCCAGGGCATCGGCCATATGACCAGCCCCCGCCGGCAGGCCGCCGCGCTGGCCGCGGCGGGAGCCCGCGTCGTGCTCCTGAGACCGGACCGCGCGGCCATCCGGGCCATCGGGCCCAACGTGCTTGACCTGTCGCGCCGGGCGGCAGCGGCGACAGCCGGCCGGGCCCAGGCCAGAGCGGCAGCGGCTGCGGTCCGGGCAGTCTGGCAGGCCGATGGCCCGCCAGCCGCCACCTAGCCGTCAGACTCCCAGGACTTCGAGAAGGCCACCGCCCCACCTAGCCTCACAGGTCGGGGAAGGAGCGGCCGGGGTTGTGCTCGGACAGCACGGACGCCGGCCCGATGAGGTTCTTGTCCAGTTCCCCGATGACCTGCTCGGTCTTGCCGTCGTAGTCATACTTTCTCAGCACGTACTTGATCGCTTCGAGCCTGGCCCGCTTCTTATCGTTGCTTTTGACCACCGTCCACGGCGCGTGCTCGCTGTCGGTGTAGTGGAACATCGCCTCCTTCGCATCGGTGTAGGCGTCCCACTTGTCGAGCGACTCGATGTCCATCGGGCTCAGCTTCCACTGCCGGACCGGGTCGACCCGGCGGATGATGAACCGGGTGCGCTGCTCCAGGCGCGTCACCGAGAACCAGAACTTCGTCAAATGCAGCCCGGAGCGGACCAGCATGCCCTCGAACTCCGGCGCCTCCCGCATGAACTCGCTGTATTCCGCGTCCGTGCAGAAGCCCATCACCCGCTCCACGCCTGCCCGGTTGTACCAGGAGCGGTCGAGCATGACGATCTCGCCCGCAGCGGGCAGATGCGGCACGTAACGCTGGAAATACCACTGCGTCTGTTCCCGTTCGCTCGGCCTGGCCAGCGCGACCACCGTGGCGCCGCGGGGGTTCAGGTGCTCGGTGAACCGCTTGATCGTGCCGCCCTTGCCGGCCGCATCGCGGCCCTCGAACACGATCACGATGTGCTCGCCCGTGGACTTGACCCAATTCTGCAGTTTGACCAGCTCGACCTGCAGCGGCCGCTTGAGGTATTCATACTCCTCCCGCGTCATCTTCTCGGCATACGGGTAGTCCTCGCGCCACGTGTCGACCACCCGGCCGTCCGGCCAGCGCAAGACTGGGTCATCGTGTTCGTCGTCGTCGTCAACGCTCAGCCCCGCCATAAGGACCGGATCGGACGCCCAGTCTTCCGGCAGCGCATTGAACGCGGAAGCGGATTGAATAGTCATGTTCTCAGCACAGCACCTTCCCGGCCCACCGTCACGAGCCGGGCCGGATCAAGCCCCGGCCAGTCGCTGCCGCAACACAAGCCGTGTGGCGCAAGTGGCAGGGGAGTGTGTAATGAAGGTGATCCTGACCGGCGGTACCGGGTTCGTCGGTTTCGAGGTGCTGCGCCAACTGGCAGACGACCCGGCCGTGACCAAGGTGACTTGTCTGGTCCGCTGGCCCGTCGAGATTGAATCACCGAAAGTGGAGTCGGTGGCGCTCGACGACTTCACCCAGTACAACGACGAACTGGTCTTCGGCCAGTTCGTCGACCCGGATGGAGCTACTCACCGCCGAACTTCTTGATCTCCTCGAACTCGGTCTCGCTCAGCTCGCGCGGCACGTCATCCTTGGCGACCTTCGAGCTCTGTACGTAGTGCCGGATGCTCTCGACGATCTCGGGGTTGGCCAGCGTGGTGACATCACCGACGTCGGCGAAGTTCGAGATCGACGCGATAACCCGGCGCATGATCTTGCCCGACCTGGTCTTTGGCATGTCCGGCACGATCCAGACGTTCTTCGGCCGGGCGATTTTGCCAATCTGGGTATCGATCGCCGCGCTGACCTTTTGCTCTAGCGCTTCGCTCGGCTCGAAGCCGGGCTTGAGCGAGACATACACCTCCACGACGCGCCCCCGGATGTCATCGATCACCGGTACTGCGCCCGCCTCGGCCACCTCAGGAACGGTGAGCGCGGCGGACTCGATCTCCTTGGTGCCCAGCCGGTGGCCGGCCACATTGATCACGTCGTCGACGCGGCCGAGGATCCTGAAATAGCCGTCGGCGGCCTGGACAGCGCCGTCGCCAGCGAAGTAGGGCCAGTCGTGCCAGTCCGTGCTGTCCGGGTCCTTGTTGTATTTGCGATAATAGGTGGCCACGAATCGGTCGGGCTGGCCCCAGATGCCCTGGAAGATGCCCGGCCACGGGTTGCGGATGCAAATGTTGCCCGCCTTGCCGCTCCCCGCTGACACCTCGTTGGCGTCCTCGTCGTAGATCACCGGGTAGACGCCGAGGACACCGGGCCCGCAGCTGCCGGGCTTCATCGGCTGCAAAGCGGGCAGCGTGCTGCCGAGGAAACCGCCGTTCTCGGTCTGCCACCAGGTGTCGACGATGGCCGCTTCGCCCTTGCCGACCTCGGAGTGGTACCAGCGCCAGACCTCGGGCTCGATCGGCTCGCCCACCGTGGTCATGTGCTTGAAGTGGTAGTCATACTTCTTCGGCTCCTCCGGGCTGACCTTACGCAGCATCCTGATCGCCGTCGGCGAGGTGTGAAAGATGTTCACCCCGAGCGTCTCGGCAATCCGCCAGGGCCGCCCGCCGTCGGGATAGTTGGGCACGCCCTCGTAGATCACCGTCGTCGTGCCCAGGGCCAGCGGCCCGTAGACGATGTAGCTGTGGCCGGTGATCCAGCCGATGTCAGCCATGCACCAGTACACGTCATCAGGGTGGATGTCCTGGTAATACTTCGACGTCCCCGCCACGTAGGCGAGGTAGCCGCCCGTACTATGCACGCAGCCCTTCGGGCGCCCGGTAGTGCCGCTGGTGTACATCAGGAACAGCGGCGCCTCGGCCGGCATGGATACCGGCTCGACGGTCGCTCCCCGATGCTCGCTGAGCAGCTCGTCGACAAAGAAGTCACGGCCGTCGGCCATGGGAGTCTTTGAGGCGTACTGGCCGTCCCGGCGCCGCCACACAAGCACCTTGTCGACCTCCTGGCCTTCCTGCCGGGCTGCCTCGAGCGCCTCGTCCGCCTTGGCCTTGTGGTCCTGCATCTGGCCGCTGCGATAGTAGCCGTCCATCGTGATCAGGACGCGGCTGCCGGAGTCGGCGATCCTGTGCCCGCAGGCGATGCCGCTGAACCCGCCGAACACCTGCGAGTGAATGACGCCGAGCCGGGCGCAGGCCAGCATGGTGACGGCCAGCTCAGGCACCATCGGCATGTGCAGTGTCACCCGGTCGCCGGTCTTCAATCCGACTGAGTCACGCAGCACCGCCGCGAACTCGTTCACCCGACGTTGCAGCTCCGAGTAGCTGATCTTCTCGTGTTCGTCGGACTCCAGCTCCGGCACGAAGACGATCGCGGTCTTGTCCGGCGTGGCCTCGGCGTGCCGGTCCACGCAGTTATACGAGGCATTGAGCTTGCCGCCGACGAACCACTTCCAAAATGGCGGCTTACTGGTGTCCAGGGTCGTGTGCCAGGGCTCATCCCAGACGAGCAGGTCCGCGTACTCCTTGAAGCAGTCGGGGAAGTGCTCCTCGCTGAACCGGTCGAAGATGGCCGGATCCTTCGCATTAGCCTGCTCAACGAACTTCGGGGGTGGTGGGATGTACTCCTCCTCGCGCCAGTGCACTGCGATCTGCGCCTCGGAGGTCTGCACCCCGGGACCCTGTGGCTGCTTGATTTCTGTCATTGCCTTGTCCTCTCGCCGGAAGATAACTGTCAGGGAACAAAGGGCTGGCCTGCCTAAGCCTCATCGAGCAGGCCGGCGCACACGCCGAACTCCCGCAGCTCGTCGCAGACCGCCGCCTGGCAGGTGAACGCCGCCGTGTCGCCTCGGTTCAGCGAGTCCCAGCACAGGTCATCTGCTAGTGCCAGTGCGCGTACGGTCACCCAGCCCAGTGCCGAGATCGGTTCCGTCTCGGCCGCATGCCGCAGGGACCACGCGTCACGCCAAGCCGCCTCGGTATTGGCCGCCGCCTGCAAGTGCGCGAGCAGCACCGACAACTCTCCCGCCAAGTACTGTCGCGTCATTTCCATCGCCAGCCCGCTGGCCCGTGCCGCCATACCCGCGGATGTGGCGTGCACCGGTCTATATCGCACCCGGCACCGCGCTGCTGCCCATTTCAGACCGCTCCTAAGCTCCGGGAATTGAACTTAGGTCTTGCCTCGCAGGCACCGACCTCAGGGCACCAGAGCCGAAAGTCCCGCCGTTAAGCCCTAATCACGTGATCTCCGGCACGCATCAGCTCACCTCCCAGCGGCGGTTCGCTGAGAAGATGGGTCGAGCTAACCAAGCCGCTGTTCAGCAGGGCGGGCGCTCAGGCCTGGCGTCGGGTCGCCATCAGCCGCAGGATGAGCGGAGTGAAGATCAGCTGCATTGCCAGCTCCATCTTCCCGCCCGGCACGACGATGATGTTCGGCCGTGACATGAACGAGTCGTGCAGCATCGACAGCAGGTAGGGAAAGTCGATGCCCTTCGGCCTGGCGAACCGGATGACGACGTAGCTCTCGTCGGCGCTCGGGATGTCGAGGGCAATGAACGGGTTTGACGTGTCCACGGTCGGCACCCGCTGGAAGTTCACGTGCGTGCGGGAGAACTGCGGGCAGATGTAGTTGACGTAGTCCGGCATGCGCCGCAGAACCGTGTCGACCACGTCTTCACTGGTGTAGCCGCGGGCTGACTTGTCCCGGTGCAGCTTCTGAATCCACTCCAGGTTGATGATCGGGACAACCCCGACCAGCAGGTCCGCGTGCTTGGCGACGTCCGCCTTGGCGGTGACAGCGGCACCGTGCAATCCCTCGTAAAAGAGCAGGTCGCTGTCAGGGGCGACGTCATCCCACGGCGTGAACGTCCCGGGCTGCTGCCCGTAGGGCTTGGCCTCCTGCGGGTCGTGCAGGTATTTGCGGACTTTGCCGCGGCCGTTTTCGCCGTACTCGCGAAATAGGGTCTGGAGCTCCTCGAGCAGGTTAGCCTCGGGCGAGAAATGGCAGAAGTGATGGTTGCCTTCCTTGTCGGCGTCCGCCGTTGCGACCTTCATCTCCTCCCGGTCGTACCGGTGAAACGAGTCGCCCTCCACGATCGCCGCGTTGATCTCCTCGCGCCGGAAGATGTGCTGGAAAGTCCTGGTCACCGAGGACGTGCCCGCGCCGGACGAGCCGGTGACGACGACGATCGGATGCTTAGCCGACATCTGTCCTCCGGTCACCCGGTCCGGAACAGGGACCGGATGTTGAACAGCGAGTCGTCGAAGGCCGACTCCTCTGCGCGGGCCTGGTCACGGTGGTAGAGCTCGATCCGCTCGACCTCGTTCCTGGACCCCAGGATCAGCGGCACGCGCTGGTGCAGGTCCGCTGGCTGAATTTCCATGACGCGCCCGCGTCCGGTGCTCGCGCCGCCGCCTGCCTGCTCGACGATGAACGAGACCGGATTGCACTCATACATCAGCCGCAGCCGCCCTGGCCTGGGTGGTTCCTTGCTGTCCTTGGGGTACAAGAAGACACCGCCGCGGGTGAGTATGCGGTAGGTCTCCGCCACCAGCGAGGCGATCCAGCGCATGTTAAAGTCCCGGCCTCGCGGCCCGGTCCCGCCCGCCAGGCACTCCTGGATGTAGCGGCGCACCGGTGGCTCCCAGAAGCGCTCGTTGGAGGCGTTGATCGCGAACTCCGCGCAGTCCTCGGGAATGCGCAGCTGCGGGTGAGTCAGGACGAACGCCCCGATGTCGCGATCGAGGGTGAATCCGTCGACGCCATCGCCGGTAGTGAGGATCAACATGGTGGATGGCCCGTACAAGGCGAAGCCCGCGCACACCTGAGCGGTGCCCGGCTGCAGGAAGTGCTCGGCCCGCGGCTCCGCTGCCGGGTCGGGGCTGCGCAGGATCGAGAAGATCGTGCCCACCGAGACGCTGGCGTCGATGCCGCCCGGGCCGTCCAGCGGGTCGAATACCAGCAGATACTTCCCGCGCCGCCCAGTTGCCGGGACGGGGTAGATGTCTTCCATCTCTTCTGACGCCATGGCGGCCAGGTACCCGGTCCATTCCGTCTCGCCGACCATCACCTCGTTGCTGATGAGGTCGAGCTGCTTCTGCGCGGCGCCATAGCCGCTCGCCACGCCGGCGCTACCGGCAGCGCCGGCAAGCGCGCCCCGGCTGACCTGGTTACTGATGATCTTCACGGCCGTCGCCACCGCGTTGAGCAGCCCCGAGAACTCACCAGTCGAGCCGAGATGGCGGTGTTCGGACTCGATGGTGCACCGGGTCAGTGTCTTGCGCTCATCACGCACGGCTGGCCTGCCTCTCGCCGGATACGGCACCACTGCGAGAACCCCGCCATCGTGGGCTCAGCCGATCGCGTGCGGCACGGGGCGAAGGTCCTGACCAGGTCCGCAACCGTCCCGGGTGGGCGAGCTCAGGCTCTGGCCGCAACGCACACCGGACCTTCCGGCGGCGCCTCGCCGTTCGGCCTGCCGCGCCAGCAGCTGGCCCGGCCGGAGGTCAGACCTTCATGACGATAGTCGTGACAGGTATGCCGAACCGGCGCTCGGCCTCACGAGGCAGGTCAGCCTCGAGCCAGCGCGAGACTCGCCGGGGCAGAGTAGCCACGATGATCTCGTCGAACTGATGATCGGCGGATATTTTTTCCATCGCCTCGAGCGGGTCGGAACTGCCGAGTTGCCCCTCGACGGGGAGGTCCAGCGCGGCGAGGTTGCCCAGCATCTGCTTGAGCCGTTGCCGAGCCTGCGCGGTCGCCTCCTCATCGGTGGCCGGGCCAGCGTAGTCCGTCGACCACCACCACGTGCCGGGATGGCTGAGCACAGTAGCGGCTGCATCAGCGTCATAGTCGGCGGCGCTGGTGTTCGGAACGAGCACGAAAAAGGAGCAGGGTCCAGACTTGATCCGTTTGCGGAGTTCCTCCCGCAGGTCGGCACCGTGCAGGGTCTGGTTCGCGACCACAAGGTACCTGTGCATGACGACCACCACTTCGAATCTGTTCCGCCCGCGGACTGCTCTGGAAATTGAACGGCGGCTCCGCCAGTTCCCGGTCCCTGCGTCACCTGGATACTCCGGCCTGTCGGTCTCGCCCAGACGATTTGGCGCCGGTCTGGGACAGAATGCAAGAGGCGCAGGCCCCAATCTGTGTCAGTTGGTCAGCGGTGCCGCGGACCCAGGTCTGCGTCCCTTCCGCCGGATTCCGGCGCCGACCACCCGGGTGCCCGACCCGCCAGCCCGGAGGCCGGCCAGCAGGCGCCCGCCGGACCGGCCGCGGCTGCCGGGCGCAGCCATCAGACCCGTCAGGGCCGCCGGGGCCGTGAAGGCCGCTCCCGGCCAGCCGCGGTGCGAGCCGTACCCGTGCACGCATGGCTGGCCGCCGCTGCTCCGTCACCTCGTGCTCCTCCGGCAGCCGGCCCTCACCGGGCCGCTCAGTACCCGCCGCCACCGGAACCCGATGACGGGCTCTGGGCCGGCGCCGCGCCGCCGGAAGCGGTCACCTCGTGCCACACACCGCCGGACAGGTTGAGCCCGTTGCCCTTCGCCTGGCCCGGTGCGGTATCACCGACGTAGGTGTAGAGCGGATGCCCGTCGTAGGCGGCCTGCATCGAGCCGTCCGAGCGCGTGATCGTGGTGAGCGTGCCGGTGACGCCGGGGCCCGCGGTCGCCGGGCCCTTCACCGGCGGCCAGTATGTCGCGCACGCCCCGTTGCAGTTCGACTTGGTCGCCGTGTCCGGGACGAACCAGTACAGCGTGAAGCCCTTGGCGCTGGTCAGTACGGTCACGCCGCCGATCGTGGCGGTCTTCAGGGCCGTCCCGGAGGAGCTCGCGCTGGCCGAGGCGGCGGCGGAAGCGCCGGCCGCCGACGAGCTGCCCGGGCTCTGGGGGGTCGTCGATGAGCTGCCGCATGCCGCAGCGATAAGCGCCACGGCGACCAGCCCAAAGGGAGCCCATATTACTTTTCTGCGCATCGGCCGTCTCCGTTCGAAGCGGAATTCACGAGATACCGGTAGTACGTAATGCGAAGCGGATCGGCCTGGCGCGGACCGGAAATTCTTCAGGCCACGGTCAGGATCGGTGAGCGGCGGCCTTCCGGTACGCCCAGCAAGGCTACGAGGTGGCACCCTGACGTAACGCCTAGTGTTTCCTCGTGTCCGTAAGCTCGTCGCCGCTTGGCGGTAAAAGTCCGGTCCGGGTAGCCGCTCGCTGGTCAGTTCGCGGCCGAATCCGCTGCTGACGCCGGTGATGAGCCAGGTCCGCGCCCCATCGGATCGTCCGGGTCCGCGGGGCGTATTCGCTGACCGCGTCGTGCCCCAGCGCAAGAACGCAACGTAGCTACGCTTTCGCGGCGGGGGCCACGACGGTGATGAAATCTCTAGTCCAGCCAGTGAGGTACTGGCTGGCCGGGCGAAACTGGCCGGGCACCGCGGCGGTGAGCGGGCCGCCTGGGCTGCGGGCGGTGTCGAGCTGCACCCATTCGGGGTTGATGTCGAGTTCCATCGCGCTGCGTGCCCCATGGCGGGCCAGCGCGCTGGCCAGGTCGGCGGGGATCGTGGACATGCTCGCGGCGTAGAGAAGGTCGCCGGCGCTGTCCTGGCCGAGGGCGCTGCGGGCAACATACTCGGCGTGGGCCAGTGTGCCCCCCCACTGGTGCCACAAGGCCACGTTCGCGGCCGGCCGCCCGTCGATGAGAAGCGGCCCCAGGTTCTGCCGGGCGCTGTAGACGGCTTCGCCCGGCACGGGCAGGCCTGCCCCCCAGACCCCGACCCGGGCGTGGCCCGAGCGGTCGATCACCACAGTGCCCAAGCCGGTGCGGAGCCCGCGGATGACGTGCCCTTCCTGCTCGTAACCCCCCGAATGTGAGCTCAGCAGGAAGCCGCCGTTAAAGGCGGCGAGCAGACGCCGACGTTCAGCCCCGGTGATGACGGGACCGGCGTGCAGCAGCCCCGAGTACCGGGGGCCAGGATCCCGGCTCCCGTTGTGCAGGACGAATTGCACAGGGCCGTAGAAGACGGCCACGGTCACAACAGATCCGTCCGCGGCCCGCACACGGGAGACGACGACACCCGAGGGCACGGCCGCCGGATCAGGCCGGGCTGATGAACTGCCGGCGGAAGCGGATGGCGTCCCGCCGATGGCCACGGGAGGCACCGAAGACGAACTGCACGCCGCAGTCAGCCACACGCCGGCCACGGCGGTCGCGACTGCGCACCCTACCTGTTTATATCCCGGCACCTGTCCAAGCATTGCATACCGGGCGACAGTGAAGTCACCGGCTGTAAACAGCGGTGAAGTCGCGGCTGACCGAGTAGGCGGCGATGACGAGCTGGGCCCGGTCGCGTGTGCGCCCAGTTTCGTGAGCAGCCGTCCGGCATGGTCTTGATGGTCGATAGGCTGAAGCGGAGAGATGCCCGCCGATCTCGGTGTTGGACAACGTATTCATCGAAGCCGAAGGTGGTCAGTCGTCCGCAGCGCGCTGCGGACGCTACCCAGCGGACTGCCTGGCGCCGGGCTCTTCACCGTCCTTTCATCGTCGGGCAGCATCCTGGGTGGGTGAGGGTGAGCTGGTCCCGCTTGGCGTCGGCACTCATCGTGGGTCTGGCACTGACCTCGTGCAGCACCGCTATACCGGCTGCGTCCCCCGCGAGCGGGCCTGCCACCTCGGCTGCACCGCGTAAGGCCGCCGCGCGCCCTACGGCGTCGGCCCTGGTCAGCCTCCCGTCTCCCGGTTCAGCGCTGCGCAGCCCGGCCGCTTTGGTGCCGTTTCCCGCGGACCGCGGCCGCGGGGCGGGGGCGTGGACCCCGACCGGCCGTGCCGTCGGCGTCGGTCCGGCCGTCTACGAGACCACTCTCGTCCCGCCGGGCGGCACTCAGCCGGCCGGGATCGCGTGGATGGACACCGGCCTGTTGTCCGCCCGGCTGTATTCCGGCTCGCTAAGCCCCGGTGGGGGACCTTACCGCTATACCGCGTCCGTAATGCCAGCCCAGGCCAGGACACTCGTGGCCGCCTTCAACGGCGGGTTCAAAATGAACGACGCGCACGGCGGCTACTACACCGAAGGCCGCATGATCGACCCGCTGCGGCCCGGGGCCGCCTCCCTGGTGATCTACGCCGACGGAACCATGGACCTCGGCGCCTGGGGCAGCGACGTGACGATGACCCCGCAGGTCGCGAGCGTCCGGCAGAACCTTGCGCCGCTCGTGGCCGACGGGCGTCCTACGGTGCGCGCCGCAAGCGCGAACTGGCAGCAGTGGGGCTCGACGTGCGCCGCGACCTCTTGCGGGCACGGGGTTCCCGGCGTCGAGCACCAGTGGCGTTCCGGACTGGGTATCGTCGCCGACGGGGCCCTGATCTACGCGGCCGGCCCGGACCTGGGTCCACTGCAGCTGGCCCAGCTTCTCGTGCGTGCCGGGGCGGTGCGAGGCATGGAACTCGACATCAACCCCGCCTGGCCGGTCTTCGCGACCTACGATCCTCCGCCGGGCGCGCTGGCTGCCCCATCCAACGGCCGCAAGCTGCTTTCCTCGACCACGCCGGGCCCAGCGACGTTCTTCGAAGCCTCGTGGGCCCGTGACTTCGTCACGATGTCAGCGCGCCCAGTCCGATGACCGTACCGATGAACCGGCTCGGGCTGGTGCTCCTGGCACGGAATGACGCCGCTAAGGGTGCGGAGATCCTGGTGCTCCGGCACGAGGTCGCGGTCTTGCGCCGGCAGGCCATACGCCCGTAACCAGACTGTTGAGTCGGTATTTTGCGTTCTACGGGCGGGTCTCCATTGAGGATCACCAGGACCCGGTGGCCTCGCGGGCGCGGCGGCGGGAGCAGGCTGCCACGCTGGTGGCCGGGCATGGCGGATCGTGGCGGAGTTCTTCGATATCGGGCAGAGCCGCACGCTGGCGTGGGCGCACCGGCTGGAGCCGGACCAGGTCACCGCGCTGGTCGTTAGGTGGATGTTCGCGCAGCGACGGGAGGTCCGGCGACCCGCCGATACCTGCTAGCGGGGCTGTTGCAGTGTGACCCGGTGCGGGGGCGGCTGGAGTCGGCCTGGTCCAACGGCAAGCCCGCCTACCGGTGCCGTCACGACTACACCAGCGCCACCGGTTCTGGCCCGGGCCGGCCGAAATACCTGAACGTCCGCGAGGACCAGATCCTGCCCCACCTGGCTGCCCTGGCCATCCTGAACGGAACTGACCACCGTACCCAGCTCGGTCAAATCAGCGCGGCGCCCAGGTCACCGCGCCTGCTCAGACCGCAGAGCTGATCGACCGCCTACGCATTACCAGCGTCACCCTCACTTACGACCTAGGTACGCGGGCGCTACGGACGGATACCAAGGTCGCCACTGCACTGGCGGCCATCGGCCTTGTCGTGGCGGCCGCCCAGCCCGGTTCTGGCCAGGCCGCACCGCACGCCTCCGCGTCGGCCAGCTAGGCGACCCGGCAGCGTCCCGGGCCGTCCTTTGGGTGAGCCGAGGCAGAAGGTGGTTTCGAACACACGCCGGAACCCGGACACCTGATCGAACCCGCCCCGCGGTACAAGCGCCAGCAATTCGTCCACCGAGATGGCCTGGCTGCCGCGGAACCGCCCGAGGGGTCCCAGAGCCGCCACGGCAGGCTCTGCACGGAACACCTCCGTAAGGAGGGCGAGCGCCCAGCACGATGGTCACGGGATCGTCGTGCTGGATTTAGAGGGCGGCGACACCGCCGTAGGCCCAGGCCCGGTCGGCGTTCAGCTCTGGTTCGCCTCCTGTCGGCCGCCAGCGGGAGACCAGGACCAATCCGGGATCAACTAGCTCGCGCCCGTTGAACATGCGCAAGATCGCGTCCCTGCTGCGTGGGATGAGCATGGTGCCGCTGTTGTCGGCCACCTCGGCGTTGGCCCGCATCTTCTCTGGTGAGAACTCATCGGTGGCATGTGAGATGACCAGGTAGCTGCCAGGCGCCAGCGCCGCCAGGTACCGGGCCACGATGCCGGCCGGGTCGCCGGAATCTGGGATGTGATGCAGGCACCCGACGAACAGCAGCCCGACCGGCCGGGTGAGGTCGAGCAGTTTCCCGGCGCCGGACATTACCTTGTCCGTGTCGCGCAGGTCGGCCCAGACCACGTCGGTGCCGTCGTTCTTGGCTGTCATCGCCCCGGCATGCGAGAACACCACGGGGTCGTGGTCCACGTACACCACGCGCGCACCGGTGTTTCCTGCCTGGGCGATCTCATGCACGTTCGGGCTGCTCGGCAGACCGCTGCCGATATCGAGGAACTGGCGGATCCCGGCATCGCGCAAGAATCCCACCGCGCGCACCATGAACTGGCGATTACCGCGCACGGTGTCCAGGATCTCCGGCATCGCCCGCAGCACCTGCTTGGCCGCTGCCCTGTCGGCGCCGAAGCTATCCTTGCCGCCCAGCCAGTAGTCATACACCCGGGCCGGGTGAGCGACATCCGTGCGGATATCCGCCGGAATCCCGCTCCCCGGGCGGCCCGATCCAGTCATGTCGCCTCCTTGAAAAAGCCCCGCTGGTCTAGATAATGCCATCCGTGGGCGCGCGGCAGACAGAAAACAACACAGCAGGCATTCGGGCATGAGCCGGACCAGCTTTGCCCCTGATCAGGGTCCCGCCGCCAGTCGTCGTTTAACCGGCCCGTAATCTGAATCCGACACCAACACCACACCCCTGACCTGCGGATACGTACTGCGCAAATCTCGCCCCATGACATGACAGCAGGTCAGAACATGATCGTTTGTGTCCGTGGACCGAGTGCACCAAAAAGCCAATGCATCCTGGCGACAGAGTCCGCGCTTGACGGTGGTGCCCGGTGATGGCGGCGGAGGCGGGCTGGACGGGTCCGGCTGGTCCCGCCCGGTGGACGGGCTGATCTATGCAGTTCGATGACGATGCACCGACTCGGTGCACTGCGAGATGCCGGTGCCGGCTGGCTGCTCGGCCTGGGCATCGCCGCGACGCTTGCGGCGAACGTGGCGCATGGCCTAGGCCAGGTCCGATATCGGTACCAGGCGTCCCACCCGGTCTTGTCGCCGGCCACGAGTAGGACCGCGTGGCGCCCGTGTCGAACACGTACAGGATGCGGATCTCGCTGTGCCGGTTGAGCCGCGCCGCAGTTCCGGCTTTCTCGTCTCGCCCGGTACCGAGCGCGAAGAAGTTACCCACCGGCGGCCGGGTATAAGGTAATGGCAAAATCGGCTCAGGACCCTGGCGCAGATCGCACCGGAAACGTTGCATCGAGATCCAGCCAGGGGGTTTGAAAGTGACCGGCATCATGGTCGGGCCGGAAGCCGCGAACGCTTCGCAGCGCCCCGGAAACGCGTTCGCTACCGTGCTCGGGCCAGCCGGGCACCGGCCGCATTCCCAGGCAGTCGAAGTTACCGGGATAGCCACAGGGCCGCAAGGCGCCGAGCGTGACGTCACGGTCGCCTGCTGCGGGAGACACGCCCACGCTGCAGGTCCTGGCCGCGTCCCGATGGGGTCAGCCTTTTACGCCGCGGTCACTGCGGGCGAGTGCTCCGATGTCCCGGCCGCGACCCGCACTGCCGGGTTCGCTGCGCCGAGAGGTGTTTCACCCCCGGCCGGAGGCGGCAGCCGCCGACCAGTATGGCTACTTCGGCCGGGGCGGAACGAGGTAATGCACCAGCTGCAACGAGACAGACCTCGGGTGACACACGATGACCGGGGAACGCCCGGCAACTGGCGGTTGGCGCCGGTGTGGCACCAGTCATGGGACCCCAGCGAAATTCTTAGGAGACTATGTTGAGCCAAGATGAGCCGATCCTCGAGTGCTGGTTCCTGACCGGGAGCCAGGCACTGTACGGAGAGGACACGCTGCACCAGGTCGCGGAGCAGTCACTCCAGATCGTGACCACGCTGGAAGATGGTCCCGAGATTACCATTCGGCTGGTGTGGAAACCGGTGCTGACCGGCGCGGACGAGATCCGTCGGATCTGCATCGATGCGAGCGCATCGGATAACTGCGTCGGCGTGATCGCCTGGATGCATACCTTCTCCCCGGCCAAGGCCTGGATCGCCGGCCTGCAGGCCCTGCGCAAGCCGCTGCTGCACTTTCACACCCAGATCAACGTGTCGTTGCCGTGGGACCAGATCGACATGGACTTCATGAACCTTAATCAGGCGGCTCACGGGGACCGGGAGTTCGGCTACCTCGAGACCCGCATGGGGGTCCCCCGCAAGACGGTGGCGGGTCACGCCACTGACCCGGAGGTCCGGTCACGGATCGGAGCGTGGACCCGGGCCGCGCAGGGGCTGCACGCCGCGCGGGGAATGCGGATGGCTCGCTTCGGCGACAACATGCGCGACGTTGCCGTCACAGAAGGGGACAAGGTCGAGGCGCAGATCAAGCTCGGCATCTCGGTCAACACCTATGGTGTCAACGATCTGGTGGCGGCCGTGGACCGCGCGTCTGAGGAGGAGGTCGACGCTATCGCCGCCGAATACGAGCGACGGTACGCCGTTGCCGGCGAGCTCGCCGCGGGCGGCGTGCGCCACGAATCCCTGCGCGACGCCGCCCGAATCGAGGCGGGACTGCGAGGTTTCCTCGCCAACGGCGGCTTCAGCGCCTTCACGACCAACTTCGAGGACCTGGGCGGCCTGCGCCAGCTCCCTGGGATCGCCGTGCAGCGACTGATGGCCGACGGCTATGGGTTCGGCGCGGAGGGTGACTGGAAGACGGCCGCGCTGCTCCGGATCTTCAAGGTGATGGCGGACGGCCGGCCCGGGGGCACCTCGTTCATGGAGGATTACACGTACCATCTCGGGCCCGGGGAACCCAAGGTCCTCGGCGCGCACATGCTGGAGGTGTGCCCCAGCCTGGCTGCCCGCACGCCGACCTGCGAGATCCACCCGCTCGGCATCGGCAACCGGGAAGACCCGGTTCGCCTCGTGTTCGACGCCGCGCCCGGCCCGGGATTCAAGGTCGGGCTCCTGGATCTCGGTGACCGGTTCCGGCTGGTAGCCAATGACATAGAGGTCGTGGCCCCGGACGCCCCGTTGCCGAAGCTGCCAGTCGCTCGTGCCGTGTGGAAAACGGCGCCGGACTTCACCACTGCCGCCGAGTGCTGGCTCACCGCCGGAGGACCCCACCACACCGTCCTGACCACGGCGGTCGGCACGGAGGCGCTCGAGGATTTCTCCGTCATGGCGGACATCGAACTGGTCCGCATCGACCGGTCGGTCACCGGGTCGGGATTCATGCACATGCTGCGCTGGAACCAGGCCTACTACCGCCTCGCCCAGGGAAAGGCATGGTGAGCAGCTGATGCTAGAAGCGCTGCGTGAGGAGGTCCTCCGGGCCAACCTCCTGCTGCCGAGCCGCGACCACCCACGCTGACCTGTCACCGCTCGCCCTGCCGGTGGCCCGCGAGCTCACCGAGGCCGAGGTCCGCGACGCTCATGAGGAAGCCACGGGCACATCCTCATCGAGGCCGTAGGCGACAACGGCGCGGGATACGGTGCTGGCCGGCCAGCGCGCTGCGGCCCAGGCCGCGGTCGCGCCGTTCCTGTGCCCTGGTTCCATCGCCCTGGTGGGGGCCAGCGGCGAGCCCGCCAGCATCGGTGGGCTGCTGCTGGCCAACCTGCTCGCCAGCGGTTTCACTGGGCCGGTGTATCCGGTCAACCCTCGCCACCAGGTCATCCAGGGCGTGACCGCCTACACGGACCTGGCCTCCTGCCCCGAGCCGCCGGACCTGGTGGTGGTGGCGGTGCCCGCGCCGCTGGTGGCCGGGGTCATCGACCAGGCCGGGCGCCTGGGGGTCCGCGCGGTGTGCGTGATCTCGGCCGGGTTCGCCGAGGTCGGCGGCGAGGGCCGGGCCCTGCAGGATGAGCTGCGCCGCCGCGCCCGGGTCGCCGGGGTGCGGCTCATCGGGCCCAACTGCATGGGGCTGCTCAACGGCGGCCCCGATCCGCGGTTCAACGCCACGTTCAGCCTCGACTTCCCCCCGCCGGGACGCCTGGCGTTCGTGACCCAGTCCGGCGGGCTCGGGCTGGCCGCGCTCACCCTGCTCACCGGTCCTTCGCTCGGGGTCAGCGGCTTCGTGTCGGTCGGCAACACCGCCGACCTGACCCCAACGACCTGCTGCTGTACTGGAATGAGGACCCCGCCACGGACCTCATTCTGGCCTACCTGGAATCGGTGCCCGACCCCCGCCGGTTCGCCCGGACCGCCCGGCGCATCTCCCGGTACAAGCCCATCGTGGTGGTGAAGGCCGGCCGCACCAGCGCCGGGCGCCGCGCGGCGTCCTCGCACACCGCCGCGATGGCGGCCGGCGAGGTGGCGGTCGAGGCGCTGTTCCACCAGGCCGGAGTGATCCGGGCCGGCACCCTGAAAGACATGTTCGATGTCGCCGCGGTGCTGTCCGCTCAGCCCGTACCTGCGGGACGGCGGGTCGCGGTGCTGACGAACGGCGGCGGCCCCGGCATCCTGGTCGCCGACGCCTGCGAGGCAGCCGGGCTGCTAGTGCCGGAACTATCCGACGACACCCAGGCCGCGCTGCGCGCCGGCCTGCCACCCGAGGCAGCCAGGGGCAATCCGGTCGATATGGTCGCCAGCGCCACCGCCGAACAGTACGGCCGGTTGCTGCGCCTGCTCGGCGCGGCCGAGGAGATCGACGCGATCATCGCGGTGTTCATCCCGCCGTTCCTCACCCGCGCCGAGGACGCCGCCCGCGAGATCACCTCCGCGGCCGCGGACCTGACGGCCAAGCCCGTCCTCGCGGTCTTCATGACCGCCGGGCCACCGCCGGCCAGCCTGGCCGAGGCCGGCATCCCCACCTTCACCTACCCCGAGCAGGCTGCTGCTCCCCTCGGGCAGATCGCGCGGTGGGCGGAATGGCGGGCCCGGCCCGCGGGCCACGTCGTCACACCCCCCGGCATCGACCCGCGCCGCGGCCAGGCGGCGGCGAACAAGGTCCTCGCCGGCCAGCCCGGCGGCGGCTGGGCCGACGCCTGGGCGGCCGCAGAACTCCTCGCCGCCTACGGCATCCCCGCGGCCCGGTCCCGCCTGGTCCGCACCCCGGCCGAGGCCGCGGCCGCCCAGGCCGAACTGGGCGGGCCGGTCGCGGTCAAGATCGCCGCGGCCATCCACAAAAGCGACGTCGGCGGCGTCGCCCTCGGCATCGACACGCCGCAGGCGGCCGCCGATGCGGTCACCGCGATCCGCGCCACCATGGCCGAGGCCGGCATCGCCGAACACGCCGGGGAATTCCTCGTCCAGGAGCAGATACGCGACGGCGTGGAAATGATCGTCGGGGTGAGCCACGACCCGGCCTTCGGCCCCCTGGTCCTAGCCGGCCTCGGCGGCACCACGGTCGAGGTCGTCGGGGACGTGGCGGTGCGCATCACCCCGCTCAGCAACACCGACGTGGATGAGATGCTCCGCTCGCTGCGCTCCTACCGGCTGCTCACCGGCTACCGCCGGACCCCTCCGCTGGACGTGGCCGCCTTCGCCGAACTGCTGCACCGGGTCAGCAACATGGTCGAAGACATCCCCGAGATCACAGAGCTCGACCTCAACCCCGTATTCGTCCGTGAGCACGGCGCGGTCGCCGCCGATGTCCGCGTCCGCCTCACCGGTTAACCGGTAACGCGGCCGCACCGCCGGTGCAGCGTCCGTTTCCGCCGCTGCCTGCCGTGGCCCGGCCGACGCCATCGGCCGCCTGCACCATGACCAGCCATTGGCAGGCTTGCTGGCCCGCACCTGACCGGCAGCACGCGCTGATTTCAGCCGGTCCGCCGTCGCGGCGGATCGGGGCCGCCATGCCCGGTGGCCGAGTGCGGGCTGGGGACGAGATACCTGGCGAACCAGTCACGGGCCAGCTCAGCGGCGGCCGTGAGAGTGCCTGGCTCCTCGAACAGGTGCGTCGCGCCGGGCACTACGGCCAGGTCGTTCTCGCAGCGCAGCCCGGCCTGAGCCTGCCGGTTGAGGCCGAGCACGACATCGTCGTGCCCGCCGACGATCAGCAGGGTGGGAGCCCTGACCGATCCGAGGCGCGGGCTGGCTAGGTCGGGCCGGCCGCCGCGGGAAACCACAGCGGCAATGCCGGAGCCGGGTTCAGCGGCAGCCCAGAGCGCCGCGGCGGCGCCGGTGCTGGCACCGAAGTAACCGACGGGCAAGCCCGCGATGGCAGGCTGGACACGCAGCCACCTTGTGGCGCCGGTGAGCCGGCGGGCAAGAAGCCCGATGTCGAACACGTTGGCTCGGTAAGCCTCCTCATCGGGGGTGAGCAGGTCAAACAGCAGCGTGCCCAGGGCTGCCTGGTTCAGCACGGCAGCCACGTAGCGGTTACGGGGGCTGTGCCGGCTGCTGCCGCTGCCATGCGCGAACACCACGATCCCGCTCGCCTGGTCCGGCACGGCCAGCTGCCCGGCGAGGCGGACCGCCCCGGCACTGACCTCGACGTCTTCGTCCCAGTCAGGCGGGTCACCCACGGGCGCGGCGCCGGGGCCAGGCACCGGCACCGGCGCTGCAGCGGGGCCCGCCAGCGATACCGGCGTGGCGGCGCGCTCCAGGCAGGCGGTCACTTCATCGTCGGTCGTCTGGGCGAAGTCAGCGTAGAACTGCCCGATGGCGGAAAACGATCGCGGGGTTTGCACGCAGACCAGTTCGTCGGCGTCGTGCCCCATGCGCGCCTGCCACCCCGGCGGCGCCACGGGAACGGCCAGCACCACCCGGGCCGCGCCCTGCGCCCGGGCGAGCTGGCAGGCGGCCCGCGCCGTCGACCCGGTCGCGATCCCGTCGTCGACGACCACCGCGACACAGCCGCCCAGCGGCTGACGTGACCGGCCACGCCGGTAGCGAGACGCGCGGCGCTCCAGCTCACGGCGTTCCCGTGCCTCCACCGCAGCCAGCTCATCCGCGGAGATCCCGCCCCACTGGATGATCTTCTGGTTCAGAACACGCACCCCGTCCTCACCGATGGCCCCCATGCCCAGCTCAGGCTGGAACGGCATCCCGAGCTTGCGCACCACGATCACATCCAGCGGCGCGCCGAGCGCCCGGGCAACCTCAAAAGCCACCGGGACGCCGCCCCGCGGCAGGCCAAGCACCACAACCCGCTGCCCGCGCAGATGCTGCAGCCTCGCCGCCAGCTGCCGTCCCGCATCGGCGCGATCAGCGAAACGCACGGCGCCCCTCCTCCCCGTCAGCCCCTCCGGCAAACCAGGCTTCTCCCAGCCGCGGCAGCGCACCAGGGACCATAGTCACCTCCAGCAGGCTGCCAGCTGCAGCCGCGCGAGGCGGACAGCCCCCGTCCCGGGCCTGGGACGCCGTGCTCAAGGTTCCGCAAAGCCAGGTTCTTGCGGTCGTCATCCGGCGGCTCCACTCAGTCACCTGGGCGATGCCGGAACTCTTGAAAGCCTGATCCACAGCGCTGTCTGTAAAGCCGCAGAGCATCTGCGGCCCGCACAGGTCCGCTCACCCGGCTCCACGCCGAGAATCCTGGCCTCCAGCAAGGCCTAGCCAGCTTCGCGCGGGTGGACGATTTTGCGGGCAGGACTCCGCGAATCCGCAGGTCAGGCTGGACGTGGCGAATTTCGGAGTGGTAGACGGTCCCGGGAGCGCGGACTAAGAGCCCTATCAGCTAGCCGGGTCCCGGCATTACATCGCGGTCAGGAGGTGAGGGAAATGCCAGGTATAGCGAGGCGTGAGCCGCGCGGGGCGGCAGGCGATGTCTTCAGCCGCTTCGACCGGATGTTCGATGAGTGGGCGAAAATGATGCCGTTCCGGGCGGTGCCGTTCCCGCACTGGCGGGAAGCCGACGATCTGATCCGTGTCGAGGAATTCCGCGAGGACGGGGCACTCGTGGTGCGGGCTGATCTGCCCGGTATCGACCCGGATAAGGATGTCGAGCTGACCGTATCGGGCGGGATGCTGCACATTCACGCGGAACGCCGTGAAGAGGAGAAGCGGGAAGAGAAGGGCTACCTGCGCCAGGAACTGCGCTATGGCTCGCTGTCCCGGACGCTTCCGCTTCCGGGGGGTGTGACCGAGTCGGACATCACCGCGACCTACAAGGATGGGATCCTGGAGATCCGGATCCCGGAGCCGAAGCACGAACCGGGCAAGACGATACCCATCAGCAAGGCCTGACCAGGCTGCCGCGCTGGGCGGCGTCGGCGGGCCCTTAACCTGCGATCGCTCGCCCGCTACTACAGTTCCGGTTTGTAATCATCCAAGCGTTCTCCGTGGTCAGGGCTGCGTGCATATCGTTACCGGCATATTTGCTGCGTGTGACACGGCAATGTCGGTGTCTGCTCGCGATCAGCCCATATGACGAACCCGAACTGTAGTACCGGCCCCCGCGTGTCACGTACGCGAATTCGTCCGGATGGCGCAATTGGAAAGGGCCGTCCATTCCTGCCGTATTCGGACCTTGGACCCTGCCCGCAATCGGCGGCCCCCCCGGCGGCCCGCGCGAGCGTGAAACCAGCAAGGCCAATGCAAGAACGCCATCATGTACACCTTCGGCACGATGGCGCTGCTGGGGGCTGGCGGTGCTTGTCGTGGCCAAGATCGGGAACCGCTACCTGCGGCTCGTGCCCGGGGCCTGGGCGTTCCCGCTGGTGGCGGCGACGCCGAAGAGGCAGCCCCCGCTGCGCATGGAGTGCCGGAGGCGGGACGGGCGTGCCGTACGCGGCGGTAAGGCGATGGTGCTAACTGAGGGGGCATCACCCACGAGCGCGCCCCGGCTGCACCTGTAGACCCAGGATGCGCTCCCGGCCCTCGGGTGAACTGCGACGCTTCTCGGCCGATCCAGCGGGATTCCGAGGCGTCCGGCTATGTCGGCCGCCGATGCCGCTTCGCTGGTCATGTCCGGAGCCGTCGTTGAAGACTGCACCAAGCGTGCCCGTGCCTGGCCATCTGGCCCTCTCGGCCATCAGGTGCCCGCCGGGCCGGGCCGGGCGGGCACCGGAGAATGTCACAGCCGTCTATGAGGAATCCGATGCGTTCGTCTATGAGGAATCCGATGCGTTCCCTTAGTGAGTCGATCTCGGCGGAGCCGCGCGCTGGGAGATGTGGGCCCTTGGGCCCTGGCTGGTCGGCTGGCCTCAGCGAAGGTTGGAAGTGCGGTACATCACTGCTTCCGGGCGGCCAAGGGCGATGACGGTACCGGTCGCGGCAGCCAGTGTGGCGCGGGCGAGCTGCCGTGTCATATGCCGTAGAACCCTATTCGAGCGCGCTGCGGCTGACCCGCAACCCTGCGAACGCCGAGGCTCTGGTGCAGGAGACGCCGCATCGTGGACGGTTTGCTGACCGCCCGCATATGAGCGATCGCGAAAACAAACCCTGCGGCAACGCAGAGATCCCGGGGAGGGCGACGTGAGCACAGGGACCGAGGCCAGCGCCTACGCTCTGCTGACCGACGGCACCACGATCGAGATCCGGGCCGCGCGGCCCGGCGACTTCGACGCGGTGCGGGACATGCACACCAAAATGTCCCAGGACAACCTTTATCTGCGTTTTTTCAGCTTCAGCGCGGTTGCGGCCGAGCGGGAGGCGCACCGGGTCTGCCGCGAGCCCGCACCGGACCATGGCGCGCTGCTGGCCGTGCTGGACGGGGAAGTGGTCGGCTGCGGCAGCTACGAGTGTGCTGACGACGGCTCCCGATCCGCCGAGGTCGCCATGGCGGTCGCCGACGAGATGCACAGCCGCGGCGTCGGCACCCTGCTGCTGGAGCACCTGATCTCACTGGCCCGCAGCCGGGGAGTCCACGCTTTCACCGCGGAGACCCTGGTCGAGAACGCGCTCATGCTGCAGGTATTCGCCGACGCCGGGCTGCCGGTGCACCGCGCCGTGGCCGACGGCGTGTACGACTTCACCTTCCCGCTACCCGCCGACGAGTCCGACGCCGCCCTCGGCACCTACCGTGATGCGGTCGCCGAACGAGAGCGATCCGCGGACGTGGCCAGCCTGCGGCACATCCTCACTCCAGCCTCAGTCGCGGTCATCGGCGCGAGCCGACGCCCCGCGTCGATCGGCTGGGCCATCCTGCAGAACATCACCACCGGCAACTTCCCTGGGGCGGTCTACGCGGTCAACCCGAGCGTGGCCGAGCTGAACGGTGTCCGGTGCGTGCCATCGGCGGCCGCGCTGCCCGAGGAAGTCGACCTGGCGGTCGTCGCCGCGCCGGCGGCGGCCGTGTCCGGTATCGCCGAGCAATGCGGGCAACGGGGCGTCAGGGCCCTGGCCGTAATCACGGCGGGACTCAGCGGTGCGGCCCGCGCGGAGCTGCTGGGCATCTGCCGCCGCCACGGCATGCGGCTGGTCGGGCCCGGCTGCTTCGGTGTGGCCAACACCAGCATCGCCCTGGACGCGACGTTCGCCGCCCGCCATCCCGAGCCGGGTAAGGCCGGCCTGGCGCTGCAGTCCGGCGGCGTCGGCGTCGTGCTGCTGGAGCACCTGTCCCGGCTGGGCATCGGGATCTCCTCGTTCGTCTCGCTGGGCGACAAAGACGACGTCTCCGGCAACGACATGCTGCTGTGGTGGGAGTCCGACCCGGCGACCAAGCTGGCCGTGCTGTACCTGGAGTCGTTCGGGAACCCCCGCAAGTTCGCCCGCACCGCCCGCCGCCTCGGCCGCACCAAGCCGGTCCTGACCGTGAACGTGGGCCGGTCCGCGGCGGGCCGGCGCCTCGCCGCGGCCCGCGCCGCCGCAGCGGTGGCACCCCCCCTCACCAGGGAGGCCCTGCTCGAGCAGGCCGGCGTAATCGCCGCCGCCAACCTCGGCGAGCTACTCGACACCGCAGCCCTGCTGGCCTCGCAGCCGGTACCCCAAGGACACAGGGTCGCCGTGGTGTCCAATACCCGCGGCGGCGGGGTGCTCGCCGCCGACGCGTGCGGCGACGCGGGCCTGCGGGTCGCCCGCCTTGCGCAGGACACCCGGCGGGCGCTCCGGGACGTGCTCCCCCCGGGTGCCGAGGTGGCCGGGCCGGTCAATACCACGGCGGCGATCGCCCCTGGCCTCTTCCGCCGGTGCCTGGAACTCACCGGCGCCGACCCGGGCGTCGACGCTGTCCTGGCACTGACAGCCACGACCGCGACCAGCGACCTGGTTCCGGAGGTGCAGGCGGCGCGGCCGCCGGTGCCGATCGCCGCGACGGTGATGGACCAGGTGGAGGCGGTCCGGCTGCTGCCAGGCCCGGGCGAGGACGACCCCGCCGTCCCGGCCTATGCCTACCCCGAGTCCGCCGCCCGCGCCCTCGGTCACGCCGCGCGCTACGGCATGTGGCTGGCTTCTCCGCCGGGCCGCGTACCCGACCTCGACGGCCTGCGCCAGGACCGGGCCGGGGAACTGGTCACCGGCCTTCTCACCGACGCCCCGAAGGGCGGCTGGCTGCCGCTGGATGCTACCGCGGAGCTGCTCGGCTGCTACGGCGTACCGCTGGCCGACCGCATCGCGGTCACCACCCAGGACGCCGCGGTCGCGGCGGCGGCACGATTCGCCGCCCCCGTTGCGCTCAAGGCAGACGTGCCCGGCCTGGTGCGCAAGAGCGCCGCGGGCGCTGTGCTGATCGGCCTGCACGGGGCAGACGACGTCCGGCGCGGGTTCCGCTCGCTGCGGGAAACCTTCGGCGACCGGCTGGCCGCCGTCATTGTCCAGCCGATGATCACCGGCGGTGTCGGGGTGATGATCAGCGTCCTGCAGGAGCAAATGTTCGGCCCGCTGGTGCTGTTCGGGCTCGGTGGCGCGGCTGCCTACGTGCTGGCCGACCGCGCCGCCCGGTTCGCTCCGCTCACCGACTCCGACGCCGACGAACTGATCCGCTCGATACGCGCCGCCCCGCTCCTGCTCGGGCACCCCGGCACCCCCGTCGCCGACCTCGCCGCGCTGCGGGACATGCTGCTGCGGATCTCCCAGCTGGCCGACGACCTGCCGCAGATCGCCGAACTCGACCTGCATGTCATCGCCCGCCCTGACGGGGCCCGGGCCGTCGACGGCCAGATCCGCATCCAGGCGGCCGAGCCCGCCGACACCTACCTGCGCCGGCTGCGATGACAGGTGGTAAGCGTGCCCTGGTTGCCCGGCGACCGCAACACCGCTACGGGTGACCGCGATTGTCATGGTGGGGCTGGGCCACTGGTTGCTGACCGGCATCACCCACCAGGGTGGCCGCCTGTCCGGGCTGGACGCGCTGGACTATGTGTCCCGGGGATGCTCATCGGATCCGCCTCCCTCCGTTCGCATCGATTGATCCTGGTCCTGTTTCATTGACCGGACCTGTGCCCAGGACGGGATCTCGGAGCAAGCCGCCTATTTGCTGTTTCCGCTGACTTCCGGCTGGCCTCCCACTGAGGCCCGCGCGGCGGAGCTGTGCTCAACGTCCGGGTTGCAGTTAGGCGCCAGTGGGCGCGCTAGGTGGGGGACAACATGAGTGGACCAGTGGATATCTGGCGTCAGGCCGCCGCCAAGTGGAGCGAGGTTTACGGCCAGGTCACCGACAGCCAGTGGGACAGGCCTACGCCATGCCAGGAGTGGACCGTGCGCCAGCTCGTGGATCACACCCTGAGCTGGCAGTCCGAGGGCGGCCGCCTGCTCAGCGCGGACACCGCACCCGGTGACAACTGGGACCGGATCCGCGCCGCCTTCGACGCCCTGCTATCGGATCCCTCGCAGCTCAGCGGGAGCGTTCCCGAGTTCGGGGGATTCCGAAGCAGGAGCTGGCCGGGTTCCTGATCGGTGACCTGCTAATCCGAAGTTACGCGCGCCCAGCGCATCAGGAGGTGGTTGTCCAGCGATCATGACCTGATCAGAAGCTCGTCGTCGCCTGCCGGTGTAAGTCCGGTCCGGGTAGTTGCCAGGGAGCCCGGTAGCAGGCT
>Ga0302226_10000605_pt1 | contig 29081 bp, 24 predicted proteins | sample II_Palsa_E3_3_FD_193524 | JGI IMG/M metagenome (GOLD analysis project Ga0302226, IMG submission 193524) | Peat permafrost microbial communities from Stordalen Mire near Abisko, Sweden - II_Palsa_E3_3 | ecosystem: Environmental > Terrestrial > Soil > Palsa > Peat permafrost | place: Sweden...
GGCCGGCCATTAGGCCGTGGGTGGCTCCACTGAAGCGGCCGTCGGTTAAGAGGGCTACGGTTTTGGAGAGCTCGGGGATGCCTTTGATGGCTGCGGTGACGGCTAGCATTTCGCGCATGCCGGGGCCGCCGCGGGGGCCTTCGTAGCGGATGACTAAGACGTCGTCGGGGTTGATGAGGCCGGCTTCTACGGCGTGGAAGCAGGCGTCCTCGGAGTCGAAGACTCGCGCGACTCCCGTATGAAAAATGCGCTCGTGGCCGGCTACTTTTACTACGCAGCCTTCGGGGGCCAGGTTGCCTTTGAGGATGACGAGGCCGCCGGTGGGCTTGAGTGGGTTGGACCAGGGGTGGATCACTTGCTGGTTGGGAGTTTCGACGGCGAGTTCGGCTTCTTCGTGGAGAGTTTTGCCGGAGACGGTGGGGGTGTTGTTGAGCTGGTTTTTGTCTAGGAGACGCTTGGCCAGGACACGCGAGCCGCCGGCATCTTGATAATCCTTCGCGACAAATTTTCCGCCGGGTTGGAGGTCGCAGATGAAGGGGGTGCGCTCGGAGATGTTGTCGAAGTCGTCGACGGTGAGGAGGATGTCGAGCTCGCTGGCGATGGCGATTAGGTGGAGGACTGCATTCGTCGATCCACCCGATGCGCAGACTGCAGCGATGGCGTTGTCGATGGACTCGCGCGTCATAATTTTGCGAGGGGTGAGGCCGGAGCGGGCCAGGTCCATGACGAGACGACCGGCTGCGCGGGAGGCTTCATGTTTTTCGGCGGACATGGCGGGGACGCCGGTGAGTTGGATGGGGGAGATGCCGAGGAATTCGCCGGCCATGGCCATGGTGTTGGCGGTGAACTGGCCGCCGCAGGCTCCGGGACCGGGGCAGGCGGTGGCTTCGGCTTCCTCGAGTTGGGCGTCGGTGATTTTGCCGGCAGCGTGGGATCCGATGGCTTCGAAGACTTGCTGGATGGTGATGTCGATTGTTTTGGTGGAGGTGGGGTCGGGGGTCTTGTTGTCGGCGCCGACGTGCATGTGGCCGGGAGCGATGGAGCCGCCGTAGAGCATGAGGCCGGGGATGTCGAGGCGGGCGAGGGCCATGATCGCGGCGGGCATGTTTTTATCGCAGCCGGCGATGCAGACGAGGCCGTCGAAGGAGTTGCCGCGGGTGACTAATTCGATGCTGTCGGCGATGACTTCGCGGGAGATGAGCGAGGCTTTCATGCCTTCTGTGCCCATGGTGATGCCGTCGGAGATGGTGACGGTGTTGAACTCCATGGGCGTGCCGCCGGCTTCGCGGATGCCCTGCTTGACGGCCTCGGCTACATCGCGGAGGTGGAAGTTGCAGGGGCCGATTTCGGTCCAGGTGTTGGCGATGCCGATGATGGGCTTGTGGAGATCTTCTTTGGAGAAGCCGACGCCGCGGAGCATGGCGCGGGCTGCGGCGCGGGAGGGGCCTTCGGTGAGGACGTTGGAGTGAGTCTTGCCGGTGGTGCTCATTAGCTGCCTTTCTTCTTTCGTTGTAATCGCGCCGTGTTGCGCTTTTCTAGTTCGGCGTCGCTTGATAGTTCTTTGCTTGCGTCTGACCATCCCGCTCGCCAACTTGGCTCCAGCCAGTTCAAGTGCCACCAGCTCTCTTGATTCAGTCGAGCATCCCATCCCCGTTGGTAATTGATCGGATCGAGTGGATAGATCGTGACGGGATTGCCAGGTCGGTTCGACATCGGCTTTCTTACCTCAGGGGCTAAAGCCCGCTACCGTTCTTGCTGCTGTTGGCACGGCTGAAGCCGTGCTCTTTCGATTATTGTTGGCCCGCGTGCGTCTCCTGTGGCGCTGGGTGGTGCTGCTTAGAAGTGGGTTCTGACGGTGGTGCTCATGCTATTGCTTCTCCTGAGATATGCGGGACTTGCCAGTAGTGGAGGCAGAGGTGGGGAGGGTTCCGGTTTTGAGTGCGTTGAGGTCGCTGGCGATGCGGGCTTCGGCTGCGTCGAGGCCCTTATGGATGCTCTTTGCGCGGAAGTCGTTGTTCAGCGGAACTTGAAGGGTCCAGAGGAGTGCGTGTGTCTTGATGTCGCGTACTACGAGTTGGAGATAGGCGGCAGAGGGAGCGCCGACTCCGAGCGGCGGTACGGTGACGACGGAAATTTCCATGCCGAGTTCTGCATCAGCAGGTGTTGCGACCAACTGGTAGTTGAGGGTGGAGAGCATGCGGTAGGTGCTGGGGTAGAGCGCGCTGACGTAGTCTTCGACGTCGGGCGTTGCTGTGGTGCCGGCGGAAGCGAGGAAGATGGTGTGGGCGGTGGCGAATTGGGTGGGGACGGGCGCGGTGGTTTGGGCGTGTGCGCAGGTGGCGAGAAGCAGCGCGAAGGTGGTTGTCATTGTCCGGTGGTTCATACTGCTCCTTTTGGAGGAAATTAGGCTCGGCATTGGTATGGGCCGAAGGTACCGGTGATGTTGCCGTTTTCGATGGTGGCGTCGAGGGTGTAGATGGTGTAGGTGTTGCCGCCGGGGGCTACGCGGACTACTACGTGGCCGGTTTGCGATTTTAGTTGCGGGGCGAAGCGGCGGTTGAGGAGGGCGTTGGCGGGGAGGAGTTCGAGGGCGAAGACGTCGTGCGTGGCTTTGCCGTTGTTGTCGTTCCAGGCTCCGAGCATGCGCTGCATTTGGGCGCTGCCGGGGTGGCCGATGTCCCATGAGGGGATGATGTAGGCCTGGGCGTTGAGTGCCGCGGTGAAGGCGGGGCCGCAGGCGTCGAAGTAGCCGTGATGGTCGGCGACGGCGACTTCGGTGCGGCCGGCAGCGCGGGCTACGGGACTTTCGGTGTCTAGCTCGGGCATGCGGCCATCGAAGGTGTCGCAGTTGAGATCGCCGCCGGTGAAGTAGCTGAAGGCGCCGTAGGTGAAGCGCGTGGCGATGGAGAAGTTGTTCTCGTAGGCGTGGGGGGTGTTGGCTAGATGCGCGTCGATGGCGTTGGTGGTGGGGTTCCAGATGTTGCCGTTGGCGGAGAGGATGCGGGCGCTGAAGGTGGGGAATTTTTGTGGCTGAACGCGCTGGCGAATTTGGGTAGTGGAGCCGACTTGTGCAGCTTCGACTGCCTGGTTGTTTTGCTGGCGGGTGCGGAGGTACGTGAGATAGTTTTGCGCGAAGGGGGCGCTGGCGGGGAGTTGGTTGGGCGCGTAGTTGGGGAAGGCGCGGTCGATGCAGGTGGTGATGGGGACTTGGGCGACTACGTCGGGGAGGCCGTCGACGTGGTCGCCGTGGATGTGGGTGGCGAGGAAGTAATCGAGGGTTGGCTTGGGGGAGTGGGTGAGGACGTAGCGGGCGATCCATTCGCCGGCGCGACGGGAGGCGTTGGGGCGGGCAGGGTTGAGGGTGTCGGCGGGCGCGTTGGTTACGTCGCCGGCGTCGATGAGTATGGTGGTGCCGTCGGGGAATATGAGGAGCGCGGAGTTGCCGCGTGCGGTGTCGATGTGGTGGATGTCGAAGTGGCCTTCGGTCCAGGCGGGGAGAGGTTGGTGGAGTTGGTCGTCGCCGAATGCTACGCCGCAGGAACTCGCAGCCGCTGCGAAGGCTAGCGACTTGAGGAGGGTGCGGCGGTCGAGATGGAGGGGCGTTGGCATCGAGTGGTTAGGCGATGTTTGCTTTGGGGGAGAGCCAGAATTCTTTTTGGTGGTTGGATTCGTAGGCGTTTAGTTTGTCTTCGTGGAGGAGGGTCAGGCCTATGTCGTCGAGGCCGTTGAGGAGGCAGTGCTTGCGGAAGGGGTCGATGTCGAAGTGGGCGTGGAAGCCTTCGGTGTCGGTGACGGTTTGGTCTTCCAGCGAGATGGTTAGTTTGTGGTTCGGGTTGGCGGTGCTGCGCTGGATGAGGGTTTCTACTTCGGCGTCGGTGAGGCGGACGAGGATGATGCCGTTTTTTCCGGCGTTGGAGAAGAAGATGTCGGCGAAGGAGGGGGCGATGACGGCGCGGAAGCCGTATTGGTTGATGGCCCACGCCGCATGTTCGCGGGAGGAGCCGCAGCCGAAGTTGCGCTCGGCGAGCAGGATTTCGGCGCCCTTGTACTCGGGCTTGTTGAGGACGAAGGTGGGGTCGGGCTTGCCGGCGTCGGGACCTTCCTGGATGCGGCGCCAGTCGTAGAAGAGGAAGTCTTCGTAGCCGGTGCGCTCGATGCGTTTTAAGAATTGCTTGGGGATGATTTGGTCCGTGTCGATGTTGGGGAGGGGGAGTGGGGCGGCGGTGGAGGTGAGTACGTTGATGGGTCGCATAGATGAAAGTCCCAGGGGCTAAAGCCCGATTCGTTTTTGGGTCGTCATGTCCGGGCTGAAGCCCGGACCTATCTCAGAAGCAAGTGCAAGAGCAAAAACAGAAGCAGATTCCCAGAGGGAATGACAGAAGAAAAACAAGTGCAAGAGCAACGACAAAAGCAGATCCCTGCGGGATGACAGCTAGATAAGCAAATGCAAGAACAAGAGCAACTGCAACAACAAAAGCCAATACAGGGGTCCGTTCGCTTCGCTCAGGATGACGAGAGTTTGGGTGATGCGAACGACAGGAACAGGAACAGGAACAGCAAACGCAACGACAACAGCAACGGGGGCGGTGTGATCATTTGTTGAACTTCCAGGTGCGGATGTCGGTGAAGTGGCCGGTGATGGCGGCGGCTGCGGCCATGGCGGGGCTGAGGAGGTGGGTGCGGCCTCCGCGGCCCTGGCGGCCTTCGAAGTTGCGGTTGCTGGTGCTGGCGCAGCGTTCTCCGGGCTGGAGGATGTCGGGGTTCATGCCTAGGCACATCGAGCAGCCGGGCTCGCGCCACTCGAAGCCGGCGGACTTGAAGATGCGGTCTAAGCCCTCGGATTCTGCTTGATGCTTTACGGCCTGGCTGCCGGGGACGACCATAGCGCGGACGGTGGTGGCTACGTGGTAGCCGTCGACTACCTTGGCGGCGGCGCGGAGGTCTTCGATGCGGCCGTTGGTGCAGGAGCCGAGGAAGACGGCGTCGACTTTGATTTCGTCGATAGGTTGGCCGGGCTTTAGGTCCATGTACTCGTAGGCGCGGGAGAAGGATTTCTGGTCGGCTTCAGAGCGGGCGTCGGCGAGGGACGGAACGGTCGCGTCGATGGTGGTGACCATGCCGGGGGAGGTGCCCCAGGTTACGGATGGGGCGAGAGTGGAGGCGTCGATGTGGAGTTCGCGGTCGAAGGTGGCGTTGGTGTCGGTGACGAGGGCGGACCATTGCTCTACGGCGAGGTTCCAGGTGGACTCGTCGACATCGACATTCTGCGAACCCACCTTAGACGACGATGAAGCCGTCGTCGAAGATGGGGCACCCGGAATTGTGGCGGGTCGTGTGCCGGGGGAGAAGCAGCGGCCTTTTAGGTAGGCGAAGGTGGTGGCGTCGGGGGCTATCATGCCGGCGCGGGCTCCGGCTTCGATGCTCATGTTGCAGATGGTCATGCGGCCTTCCATAGAGAGGGCGCGGATGGCGGAGCCGGCGTATTCGATGACGTGGCCGGTCGCGCCGTCGGTGCCGATGCGTCCGATGATGTCGAGGATGATGTCTTTGGCGGTGACGCCGGGAGGGAGCTCGCCGTCGACGGTGATGCGGAAGGTTTTGGGCTTGTCCTGAGGGAGGGTTTGGGTGGCCATGACGTGCTCTACTTCGCTCGTTCCTATGCCAAATGCCAAAGCGCCAAAAGCTCCGTGGGTGCTGGTGTGCGAGTCGCCGCAGACGATCGTCATGCCGGGCTTGGTGAGGCCTAGCTCGGGGCCGATCATGTGGACGATGCCTTGCTCGGCGTCCTGGACGTCGAAGAGTTCGATGCCGTAGTCGGTGCAGTTTTTGCGGAGCGCTTTGATTTGCGCGTCGGCGATCTGGTCGGTGATGACGAGGCGGTCGTGGACGGATGTGGTGGGGACGTTGTGGTCTACTGTCGCGACGTGGCGCTCGGGGTGGCGGAGCGGTCGGTTGGCCAGGCGAAGGCCTTCGAAGGCTTGCGGGGAGGTGACTTCGTGGACTAGCTGGAGGTCGATGTAGAGAATGGTGGGCTCGCCGGCGGGTTCGGTGACGACGTGTTGCTGCCAGACTTTTTCGAATAATGTGCGGGGAGTGTTGGTTTCATTGCTCATGGATTAGTTCTCGGCTACGGGGGATGTTGTGGTGTCGGGTTGAGGGGTTATGGTGTTGGCGCCGGCTTGTTCGGGGTTGAGGGCGAGGTTGGTGCCGTCGGGCTCGACTAGCAGCGCGTGGGCGATGTGGGGGACCAGACGGTGTGCGGTGGCCAGGCGGATGTTCCAGTGGGCGATGGCCTGGCTGAGGGCTAGCGGGAGGGCGTCTGCGTCGAGCTCGCGGTTGGTGAAGAGCCAGAGGTTGTAGTTGGCTTGAGGCTGGTCGGTGGTGTGGTCTTCGGGATTCCAGTTGACGGCGGCGAAGACGGCCAGGGGGTGGGGGCGGCCGAGATCAATCCAGAGGAGGCCGGAGGCGGCGCAGAAAGATGGGACGCAGCCGTCGATGGTGATGTAGCGGTTGTCGGTCGCGGTGACGGTTCCGTATTGCGAGAGGAAGAGCGGGATGATGGTGGCTAGGGGCTCCTGCGAGTTTGGCGGACCCCACATGGATTGAGATTGGGGGAAGGCGTCGCGGAGGAAGGATTGGAAGCGGGCGTCGACGCGGAGGTTGTTGGCTTCGCCGATGGGGGCTGGATGGGTGAATTGCCAGAGGTACTGGAGGTTGTCAGCGGGGGCGGAGCGCTGGATCGCGGGGTTGCGGGGTGGTGGGGCGATGAGGTTGTTGGGGTCGGAGACCTGGGCGCGGGTGGTCGTCGCTGTGATGAGGAGGAGGGCGGCGGCGAGATGGAGGGTTGTGCGCATGGTGTGCTGGTGCCGCGAGCGAAAGACAAATGCAGGGGTCCTTCACTGCGTTCAGGATGACGACGAAAAACAAACAACGACAAGAGCAACAGCAAGTGCAAAGACAGAAGCAGATCCCTGCGGGATGACAGCCAGAAAGACAAGCGCAACTGCAAAAGCAACGACAACAAAAGCAACGACAACGACAAAAGCAACTACAGGGGTCCTTCACTTCGTTCAGGATGACGATTCTTTCGGCGGGTCCTGAGGTGTGGTGAAGAGGTTGGGTTAGACGGCGTGGAGCGATTGGCTGCGGTCTATGGATTCGGCTAAGGCGCTGTGGACTAGCTTGCCCATTTGTTGGGTGGTGACCGTAGCTGATGTGTTGCCGCGGGCTATGTCGGCGGTGCGGTGGCCGGCGGTTAGGACTTGTTGCACGGCGGACTCGATGGCCTGGGCTTCTTGCTCGAGGTTGGCGGAGTGGCGGAGGACCATCGCGGCGGTGAGGATGGCGCCTAGGGGATTGGCCTTGCCGGTGCCGGCGATGTCGGGCGCGCTGCCGTGGACCGGTTCGTAGAGGTTGACTTTGCCGCCAATGGTGGCTGAGGGGAGCATGCCTAGGGAGCCGGTGATGATGCCGGATTCGTCGGAGAGGATGTCGCCGAAGAGGTTTTCTGTTAGGACTACGTCGAAATTGCGGGGGACGTTCATGAGGTGCATGGCCATTGAGTCGACTAGCTGGTGCTCTACGGTGATGTTTGGGTATTCGGGTTTGAGGCTTTCTACGGTTGCGCGCCAGAGTTGCGAACACTCTAAGACGTTGGCCTTGTCGACGGAGGTGAGTTTCTTGCGGCGCTTGCCGGCTAGCTCGAAGGCGATGCGGGCTACGCGGACTACTTCGTCGCGTGTGTAGCGCATCGTGTTGATGGCCTCGCCGCCGCCGGGCGCGGATGCGTCCTTGTTCCAGCTGCGGGGTTGGCCGAAGTAGAGGCCGCCTAAGAGTTCGCGGACGAAGAGGATGTCTACGCCCTTGGTGACTTCGGGACGGAGGGGGGAATTTTCGCTGAGCGCGGGGTACGCGACTGACGGCCGCAGGTTGGCGAAGCCGCCGAGGATCTGGCGGATTTGGAGGAGGCCGGACTCGGGGCGCTTGTCGGGGGAGAGCGCGTTGAACTTGTTGTCGCCTACCGCGCCGAGAAGGACGGCGTCGGAGTCTAGCGCGATGTCGATGGTTTCTTGCGGGAGGGGCGTGCCTTTGGCCGTGATGGCTACGCCGCCGAGGAGGGCTTCGGTGAAGGTGAAGTCGTGGCCGCCGGCTTCGGCTACCGCCTGAAGGATGTTGACGGCTTCGTGGGTGACTTCGGGGCCGATGCCGTCGCCGGCCAGGATTGCGATCTTGAGTTTCATGGGCGTCCAGTGAGTAGTGAGTAGTGGCTCGTGGTTAGTGAAGAACGGGAGGAAGCAGGTTCCTCGCTTCGCTCGGAATGACAGACAGAAAAGCAAGGGCAACAGCAAAGGCAAGTGCAACAGCAACTACAGGGGTCCTTCACTGCGTTCAGGATGACGGGGATTTCTGCGGGCGCTGTTGGGTTGCATCCCGGGGTGAGCCGTCATGCGGGTTAGGGGACGTTCGTGACCAGGGGTTCGGTGGTTGGGGCGTGGAGCAGGGCTACTATGTCCTGGTCGTAGATATTTTTCTTGCGGTCGGCTAGTTCGGTGAAGCGGTTGTAGACGGCGTTGAGCTCTTCGGTGGAGAGAGTGTGGCCTAGTTCTTTGAGGCGGAACTCGAGGGCTTTGCGGCCGCTGTGTTTGCCTAGGACGATGTTCTGTCCGGAGAAGCCTACTGAGGCTGGCGTCATGATTTCGTAGGTGAGCGGGTTCGAGAGGACGCCGTGCTGGTGGATGCCGGACTCGTGGGCGAACGCGTTCTTTCCGACTACTGCTTTGTTGGGTGGGCAGGTGAAGCTGATGATCTCGCCGAGCAGGTGGGAGGTGGGGTAGAGCTCCGTCATGACGAGGTTGGTGGTGTAGGGGTAGCGGTCGTGGCGGGTGGCGATGGCTGCGGCAATCTCTTCGAGGGCGGCGTTGCCGGCGCGCTCGCCGATGCCGTTGATGGTGCACTCGATCTGGCGGGCTCCGCCTTCTACTCCTGCGAGGGAGTTGGCTACGGCCATGCCGAGGTCGTCGTGGCAGTGGGTAGAGAAGATGATTTTTTCGGAGCCCGGAACGCGGAGGCGGACGGTCTCGAAGAGCTGTTTGTATTCGGCGGGCGTGGTGTAGCCGACGGTGTCGGGGATGTTGATGGTGGTGGCGCCGGCTTGCACCGCGACGTTGACCATTTCGACTAGGAAGTTTAGGTCGGAGCGGGTGCCGTCTTCGGTGGAGAACTCTACGTCGTCGGCGAAGGAGCGGGCGAGCGCGACGGCGGTGCCTACGTTGTCGAGTGCCTGGGCGCGGGTGATTTTCAGCTTGGCTTCGAGATGGAGGTCGGAGCTGGCGAGGAAGACGTGGATGCGGCTCTTCGCGGCGGGCTCGACGGCGCGGGCGGCGGCTTCGATGTCTTCGCGTTTACAGCGGGCGAGGGAGGCTATACGGGGGCCGCTTACTTCGCGAGCGATGGTCTGGACGGAGTTGAAGTCGCCGTGGGAGGCGATGGCAAAGCCGGCTTCGATGATGTCTACGCCGAGCGAGGCGAGCTGGTGGGCGAAGCGCAGCTTTTCTGGGTGATGCATGGTGCAGCCGGGGGATTGTTCGCCGTCGCGGAGGGTGGTGTCGAAGATGACGAGCTGGGTGTCGGTTGCCATAGATTGAAGACCTTTCCGTCTAGACAGAATCATAACGTGCTCTTATGCTCAGAGCCAGATGTATTGTGCATTCTAATGGGCCTATAGGACGCGGGCCGCAATGGGTTACAGCAAAGTTACTCCTGCGCTTGAGGTAGAGGCAACGGGTAAGGGCCTTGACGCAAAGGGCGCCAAGATTGCCAAGTTTCGCGAAGGAAGGTGGGTCGGAATGGATTTATTTCAGCTCGAGACATTTGTAGCCGTCGCTGAGGAGAGAAGTTTCAGCCGAGCGGCTGCACGTTTGCACCGTACCCAGCCGGCGGTGAGCCAGGTGATTGCCAAGCTGGAGGCGGAGCTGGGGGAGACGTTGCTGGAGCGGTCGGCGGGACAGCCTACCGACGCGGGCAAGGTGCTGCTGGAGTATGCGCACAAGATGCTGAATCTGCGGAAGGATGCGGGGGCGGCTCTGGTGGATCTGCGGAGTTTGCATCGGGGGCGGCTGGATCTGGCGGCGAATGAGTACACGTGCCTTTATTTGTTGCCGGTGCTGGATGCGTTTCGGCGGGAAAATCCGCGGATCAAGGTGGCGGTGCAGCGGACGCTGGCGAGTCGGATTGCGGATGAGGTGCAGTCGCACTCGGTGGAGATTGGGGTGGTGAGCTTTCGGCCGGCGGATCCGCAGGTGGTGTCGACGCTGGTGTATACGGATGAGCTGGTGTGCGTGATGAGTCCGGGACATGCGTTGGCGAAGGTAGGGAAGGTGACGGTGGCGAGGCTGGGGAAGGAGACGTTTGTGGCGCATAACGTGCCGTCTCCACTGCGGCAGAAGGTGATTGAGACGTTTGCGCGGCGGAAGATTCCGTTGCAGATGGAAGTGGAGCTGCCATCGCTGGAGGCGATCAAACGGTTTGTGCAGATGGGCAATGGGGTGGCGCTGGTGCCGCGGTTGACGGTGGAGGGAGAGCTGGAGAGCGGGACGCTGGTGGCGGTGGAGGTACCAGAGTTGCAGATGGAGCGGAAGCTGCGGTTGGTACATCGGCGGGGTGCTGCGTTGAGCCATGCGGCGCGGGAGTTTCTGCGGGTGGTGCAGGCGCATGCGGTGGAGCATGGGGATCCGTTTTGTTTCGTGGTGGAGAAGGGCTGAGGCGGGGTGGCATTTTGTTCCCACCCGTCCGCAAAGGCGCGTACGGATGGGGCACCCGGCCTCATTGTCACCCACCCCTGACGATGAGGCCGTCATGAATGGGGCACCCGGTTCGAGGGTGGGATAAGACGCGAGTGGTTGGGGAAAGTTTCAGCGAAAGAATATCGAAGAGGGCCAGAACATTTTGCGGGAAGTCGCGTCTGTACTGGGTGACGGCAGCGCGGCGTAAGGATGCGGCGATGCTTCGAGAGAGCAGGAAACAGGCGATGACGAACTTTGGAAAAAGCAGGATGTTTCGCACAGCAGTGATTGGGCTGTGCAGTGCCGGGCTGGGTTTGAGCGCGGCGGTAGCGCAACAGGAGACGGCGCCTCCACCACCGCCGCCGGATCAGCAGCAGCAGGGGCCACCGCCGAATGGGCAGATGCAGGGACCGGGGCGCGGTCAACACGGCATGGATCCGGAGCGGCGGGTAGAGCAGATGCAACGACGGCTGAATTTGAACGACAGCCAGACGGCCCAGGTGCGGCAGATCTTCACGGAATCGCATGCGCAGATGGAGACGATACGGTCGAATGCGTCGCTGGCGCCGGGGGATCGGCGGGCACAGATGATGACGCTGCACCAGGGCGAGCAGGCGAGGATTCGCGCGGTGTTGACCCCGGACCAGCAGGCGAAGTTTGACGCAATGCAGGCTAGGATGCAGGAGCGTCGTGGCGATGAGGGAGGGCAGGGCGCGCCTGTGCCTCCTCCACCGTCAGGAAGCCCGCAGGCGTAAGTGAGAGCAGAAAGTACGCGAAGAGGCCTCGTTCCGGATGACGGAACGGGGCCTGTTTCGTCTAAAGAAGACCACCAGAAAATGAAAGAAAGACCACCGGAAGACGGAACCCAAAGAACAAACAAGCAAGGATGCGGGCCAGAATGAGGCGTGATGCGCGTTAGGGTGTCGCATGCAGGTACAATAAGACAATAGCGCGCCGCGGTTACCGGCTGGACGACCACAACGAGATACGTGTGGAGTTTTTGGGCCGTGGTGAGCATGCGAAGGGATTTCAGCAAGCATGAAGAAAATGATTTTGCTCGGTGCACTGATGACGTTGTGCACCGCCGCCGTGGGACACGCACAAGAGAGCCGGCAGGACGCCAGCATCAGCTTATTCGGGGTTTACGCACCACCGGTTTATGGACTGCTGATTCATCCAATGGTGACGACGAACACCGGAGGCTTCCTGGCGAGCTACCGTTATTTGCTGACACCCCGCAGCGCTGTGGAGTTAAACTACAGCTTTTTTCAGAACTCGATTAAGTACAACCCGATTTCGCAGCCAAACAGCCGCGTGAATTCGCGCGGGCAGGAGATCACCGGCGCGTATGTGTACCAGCGGACGTACAAGCGGTGGAACCCGTTTCTGGAAGGCGGCGTTGGTGTGGAGATTTTTACGCCAATCCTGAACAACGGGACGACGCAGATTGGTTCCTTGAAGCAGAGTTTGCAGATTGGCGGCCTGTTTGGCGGTGGAGTGGCGTATGAACTCAGCCCCAGCTGGGATATCCGGGCGGAGTATCGTGGCTTCATGATGAAGGCACCGACGTTTGACGCGCCGGGTGGTCTGTTTACAACCAACCGTTACTACATCCTGATGACGCCGTCGATTGGTGTTGCCTACCACTTCTAGTCCACTTGCAAGGACGCGAGCGGCCCAGCCTTAAGGCTGGGCCGCTTTGTTTGGTGTGGTGGAAGAGAGACTCGAGAGGCTAGAGGTGTGGGGTTGTGGGACGAGTGCGAGGCGAGTGAGGTGCGCTGCCGACTCGTAGGGTCGTACTCAGTGCGCTCTCTGTGAGCTGTAGGTTGCGGGAATCGCTCCCGCACGGTCATCCGGCGCCTGCCTTCTCCTTTTGCTGGCACCTTGGCTGTAGTCATCGCCGCGAATCTCGCATCTCTGAAAACAGAAAAGCCTGGAGGGCGGGTGCAGAGGGATTTGCGTGGGTAAGCCCATGCAAATCCCTCGTCCCGGCCATCCAGGCAGATGGGGGAGAGTGCAGCTATTCGATGATCTTTTCGCTACCCGTGAAGTGATAGGTCACGCCGACCTGGAAGAGGGCGGGGGTAAGGCCGTGGGGGAGGTAGAGGTCATAGCCGGGGCCGCCGATGTTGGGGGGGCCGGTTTTTCCGCCCGTGAACCAGTCCTGATATTCCATTCCGGCGCGAACGCCGATGCGATTGGTAATGGCGAAGTCCGTGCCGCCACCGAAGGATATGAGGTTATAGCCTACGGAGGCGCCCAATTGGTAGAAGTCAGGGGCAAAATCGAACGTACCGCGGCCTGCGGAGACCTTGAGGTAGGGGCTCCAACGACCGTAGTCCCGGTGGTAGCGTGCACCATACTCGAAGGTCCACTCTTTGGCGGGGGAGTGCTGGAGAATGCTGATGGAATTGAAGGCCAATTCGGCACCCCAGTGGGGGGTGATGTCTACATCCCCGAAGACTCCATAGCCTACGGCGTTTTGCGGAGTGTAGTCGGGGACTGCGTAGGTAAACAGGCCGCCAGCCTGGATATCAATCCTGCGGGTGGCACCGGGTATAGCCTGTCCGAAAGCAAAAGAGGAGCTAGCAGCCAACATAGCCAGAATGAGAACAGTTCGTTTCAATGGATGGCCTCCATTGGCCGGGGTATGGGATCGGGTTCGACTTCAGTGTAGTTGAAGTTGTGCTGGGAATACCAGCATTATTTGAGGATATCCTCATGATTCCAGTAGTTTGGGCGAACCTGAAGGAGAACAGAATCTTGTGGGTTGAAGCTTCTCTCAGGAGCTAAGACGCTCCTCGTGCGAAGAGGGTTGTGGTGATCCTATCGGAAAACGGCACTCACTGGAAGAGTGAGTGCCGTTGGTTGGAGTGACTGATTAGTTACCTGGGCCCAAGGACGATGTGGGATCAGGGCTGGGGCTGAACGGCAGCAGCTGCTGCCGGGGCCGCGCTGCCGGAGGCTGCATCGGGTTCGACGGCGGGCTTCCAGTAGGCAAGGTTGACCGAGACGGGAGTGATCTCGAACGGTAGCTTGTCGCGGGCGCTGAGAAGTTGTTCAACGGCTGCGTTCAGCTTGATGACCTGGTCGGTCCAGGGATCGTTGCGGAGGAAGGCGTTGAGGGGCTCAGCAGCCTGCTGCTTGAGGTCGGTGTTGTTGAGCTTGGGAGACTTGGAGATGATGGCCTGCAGCCAGAAGGTTCCGTCGGTCTTGACCAGGCTATCGCCCAGCTGCGGGGTGGTGAGGGCCTTGAGTCCCCTCTGACGAGCCTGCAACTGCTGCAGGTAGAGGCCAAAGTACTGTTGGCCGTCGGACAGATCCTTGACGCTAAGGAGCTCGAGGGTCTTCTTCGAGGCTTCGGTGTCGTCGGCATCGGTGTGCTGCAGAGGAAGGCGGGCGAAGGCCGACTCAGGTGGGAAGAGGAGGCGATCGCTGAAGGCGAACTTGGTGTCGATGTGATGGCCGAGGACGATGTGCGCGGTCTGGAAGGCCAGCAGGGCATTGAGGTTACCCATCTGCTGGGCGCCGTCCGCGGTGACGACAGCGGTGGTGTCGACCAGACCCTTGGAGATCAGGATGGTGTTGCCGACTGCTACTGACTCCAGAGGCGCGGTGAGCAGGGTACGAACGCGGATGGGACGATCGATGGGGATTTGGTTGTAGGCCAGGATGTTGTTCGCCAGGAGAGCGAGCACCTTGTCGAAGTCGCTAGGGGCGTCGATGAGACCGGCCGAGAAGAGGCGGTCAATGACGTTGTCCTCAGCTTGCTGAATCCACTGGCGCTGGGCAGCGAGGGGGCTCAGGTTGCCGTTCTGCGAGCTTTCGTCGGTTGCACCCTCGACTTCGATATCTGCCTGATCCTCTTCCTTGGCAGGAACCTTCAGAGAGTAGCCCCAGATCTGGTTGATGGCCTTGAACTTAAGGCTATGGGACGGGCTCTTGGGGTCGGTTTCTTCGATGTAGGAGGCGGTGGGCAGCCAGAGACCATCCTGGACGTTGGTGCGGACGGAGTTGAAGTGGAAGTACTCGTTGATGTTGTCTTTCTCGCCGCCAGCGAGGTCACCGTCGTAACGGACGATGTTGCCGCCGTTGCGTTCAACCCAGATACGGCCGAAGAAGCGACCGGGGACCTTCTTGATGGGGGCGACGTCGAAGACGACGGTGGGGACGGTGCCGAGGAAGTCGTTGCGCAGGAAGGCAAATTGATAGTGCTGGCGATCGAAGCCGGTGCTATCGATGACGATCATGCGCACAAAGCCGGCCTCGTTGAAGCTGAGGCGGAGCGACTTGGAGAGACCGGTAACGTAGCCGAGGGAGTGCTTGAAACGGCCTTGCTTGGCCTCACCCCCAGTGAGGAAGCCGTTTTCACCGATGACCTTGCCAAAGTCGACGCGTGCCAGGAAGTGGGCATCGCTATCGACGGTCTGACCCATGACGGGGTCGGGACGCATGTTTTGGATGTAGGTCTCGACGATAGGGCTGCGCTCGCGGAGGGTCTTAATGATGACGGCCTCGCGGGCGACGGCCTTATTGACCAGTTCGTTCTGAGCCGGCGTGAGCTTACGGGCAAAGGGGGACTCCGCATCCGTCTTCTTAGGTTTGAAGGCTGCTGCGGGCAGGGCCGATGCGACCAGGATGGTGAGAGCCACGGCGGCGGTCAGTTTAGTCGGGAGGTTCATAGGATTCGGGGGCTCCTTGGCTAGTGCGGTCACCACTGTGGGTGACCCTTTCTAAATTCTGGAAAAGACTACGTTTGATCAGGTACGCCTGTCGGGCTTATGTGCTGATACGACTTTAGAATACCCTGAAGTTTTAAAAGCTTGCTACCGAATAGTATCGGCGGCATACCGGTTAGTTATTAATCACAAAGTGAATGATGACGTTGGTGGGGAAGTCGACGGGCTCTGCAGCCGCATTGAGCGCGGGGCGGAAGCGGATACCGCGAGCGACCTGAAGGGCGGGGTCGTCGAGTCCATGGCCGAGGCCGCGAACCAGGCCAAGCACCTCAATGGTGCCATTGGCGCGGAATATGACCTTGACGACGGCATCACCCTCGATGTGGTGCTCCTTGGCATCCTCGGTGTAGACGGGCTCAGGCTTGAAGGTAACCTTGGGCGGAGTGGCGGCCGATAGGGAAGAAGCAGCCAGCGGGGGCCGTTCGGCGGCCGACGGGGGAGGGGTACCAAGACCTACGGGCTTGACGGCGGCGTAGTTCTTGGCGCCAACCGGGCCGGTGCCATAGCCGAGCGCGATACCGCGGACGGGTTGGGCTGCGTTGTCTCTGCCACCCATCTTGCCGTTGGGCGAACCGGAACCGAGGTTGACCGCACTCGCCGGGGGGCCGTTGCCGGTGTTGCCCTTGTTCATGCCGGGCATGCCGGCATTGCCGAGGCTGACGTTAGATACGGCAGGGCCGGTGAGGGACTTGAGCGGGTTATCCGACGCACCGAGGCGGACGGCGCTGGGGTGAAGGTCATGGTTGGGAACCGAAGCGGCCGAAGCGACGCCGAGGTTGACCTTGACGGGCGCAGGCGGGGGCGTGATCGCCTTTGGAGGCGTCGGAGGGGCGAGGACGGGCTTGGGCTGAGGTGTGGGCAGCGGCTTCATGTCCGGGGGGATCGGCATGGGCGGCGGCGGCGGCAGCTTGACCTTGGGCGGCGGCACCGGCATGGGCGGCACCGGCTTGATCTTGATGGGTGGCGGCTTGGGGATCGGCTTCTCCGGGGGCGGCGGAGGGGGAAGGGTCAGGACGGCGACCTCCTTGGCGACCCTGGGGCTTTCTTTAATGACAAGACCCAAGATGACCACCAGGGCCAGGAGGGTAACATTGATCGCAATGGAGGCCGCGGCAGCGCCCTTGCTGCGCTGGCCGTCATTAAGAACACCGAAGTCCCGGAATTGGACACTAGGTGGATTGGGATCGTCGCTACGAAGTGGCTTAGCCATTTAGAATTCGGTCCTCAAACTTGCACAGATAGGGGTGCAGGGGTAGCACTCATGGAAAAAGAGTATCCAGAGCATAGCAGAAGAATTTCGCTAACCATCACTGCGAAGATTGAAGTTCTAGTGTATGTGGGCACTGTGCATCTTTCTTCTCATTGGCAAGTTAGCTACTAGCATGAGCGCAGCTGATCCAAAAGTAACTCATCGCATACGTCCGAGGTGCGAGGAGATTAAGCAGGATCAGGATATCGGTCGCTCCGTGGTCGGAGACTTTACTGGGCTAGCGCGTACAGGAGAAGAAATACAGCAAGTAGAAGGGCGGGTCGGAATGATTCACAGGCACGATCCCCTTCGCGGTTAGGATAGCACAAAGGTACCGGCGGATTACGCTGGGGCGGGTCTGAAACAGGCCTGTAGCCATTGGAGATACTCTCGATGCACGAGCTATTGCATACGCTGTCCCACGACATGTTTTCGATGCCACTCCCGTTGGCGGAGAAGATCCTTCGCCCGGTAATTGTTTACTTGTTCCTGGTGGTGTTTCTGAGGATCTTCGGGAAGCGGGAGCTGGCGCAATTGAATCCGTTCGATCTGGTGGTGCTGCTGAGTTTATCCAACACGGTACAGAATGCCATGATTGGGGATGACAACTCGCTGTCGGGCGGGTTGGTGGGGGCGTTTTCGCTGCTGGCGATCAATTGGGTGTTGGCGTGGGTGTTGTATCGTGCTCCGAAGTTTACAGGGCTGTTGTCGGGACATCCGGCGATGCTGATTCGAGACGGGGTTGTGGACTCGGACGAGTTGAAGAAGCAGTCGTTGACGCACGAGGATTTGGTGTCGGTGTTGAACAAGAATGGATTCAACGATCCGGAAGATGTGCAGACGTGTGTGTTGGAGCCGAACGGGACGTTCTATGTGGAGGGGAAGAAGCTGCAGAGCGATGACCTGCAGCGGCGGGAGATGATCCGGGCGCTGGCGGAGTTGACGACGGAGGTGAAGGCGTTGCGGCGGGAGGTGGCGGCGCGGGGCTAGCTTCGGGCTAGTCGTTGGGTGGGGTCGGCGGTGTGGTGGGCAGGTATTTAGCGCGGGCGGCGAGGAGTCGTTGGGGGGGTGAGAGGAGCTGGGCGTCTTTGATGGCGGCGCGGTAGCCTCCCATGAAGATGGAGTACATGACAGCCAGGGCGCAGCCGACGCCGAAGACAAAGCCGAGGAAAACACCGATGAGCGCGCTGGAGAAGAAGTCCACGATCAGGTAATGGTATGCCCTGTGCTACGCAGGGTGGGCTGGTTCGTGCTAGCTGCTGCCGCTTAAGTGATTGCCGGGGGTGGTGGAGAGACTTTTCTGGGGTAATTTAAGGATGTCAGTTGCTGTGCCGAGTCGCGATCCTGCTCGCGATTCGGACTCCGGAAGGATTGAGACGATGCCGCAGGATGCCGTGACTTTAACTACAGATCTGTTCGAAACGCACATGCATGAGTTGCGGGTGTTTCCTCCGCCGGCCGAGTTTGCGGCCAAGGCGCGGGTGGGAAGCCTGGAAGAGTATGAGCGGATGTATGCGCGCAGTGTGGAAGACCCGGAGGGGTTTTGGGGAGATGCGGCGGGGGAGCTGGAGTGGTTTGCGCCGTGGAAGCGGGTACTGGATGAGAGCGGGCCGCATGCGCAGTGGTTTACGGGGGGGAAACTGAACCTGTCGCACAACTGTGTGGATCGTCATGCGAAGGGCGCGCGCAAGGATAAAGTAGCGCTGGTGTGGGAGGGCGAGCCGGTTTCCGAGGGCGGAGGTGGCGAGGTGCGGCGGCTTACTTATGGCGAGTTGCAGGAGCAGGTGCAGGCATTCGCGAATGTGCTGAAGTCGCTGGGCGTGAAGAAGGGCGATCGGGTCGCCATTTATATGGGGATGTGCCCGGAGCTGGCGATCGCGCTGCTGGCGTGTGCACGAATCGGCGCGGTGCACCTGGTGGTGTTTGGTGGGTTCGGTGCGCAGGCGCTGACGGATCGTATTAATGATGCGCAATGCAAGTTGGTCATCAGCCAGGACGGTTTGTATCGTCGCGGGACTGAGATCAAGTTGAAGGCGATTGTGGATGAGGCTGTCGCACTGTGCCCGACGGTGGAGAACGTTCTGGTTCATCGGCGTACGGGATCACCGACTGCGATGAATCCGACGCGTGACTACTGGTTGGATGCGGAGATGTTGAAGTTCCAGGAAAGCGAGTGTACGGCGGAGTGGATGGATGCAGAGGATCCTCTGTACATCCTGTATACGAGTGGGACTACGGGTAAACCCAAGGGGCTGGTGCATACGACGGGTGGATATGCGGTGCAGACCTACCTGACGAGCAAGTATGTCTTCGATCTGAGGGACGAGGATGTGTACTGGTGCACGGCAGATATTGGATGGGTGACGGGACATAGTTATGGGCTGTATGGGCCGCTGCAGAATGGCGCGACCGTGGTGATGTATGAGGGTGCTCCGAACTTTCCGGAGAGAGATCGGTTCTGGAAGATCATTGACCGGCACAAGGTGAGCATCTTTTATACGGCGCCTACGGCAGTACGGTTGTTCATTAAGTGGGGCACGGACTGGGTACACAAGCATGATTTGAGCAGCCTGCGATTGCTGGGGACGGTTGGCGAGCCGATTAATCCTGAGGCGTGGATGTGGTATCACCGGGAGATTGGCAAGGAGCGGTGCCCAATTGTGGATACGTGGTGGCAAACGGAGACGGGAGCGATCATGCTGGCGCCGATTCCGGGAGCAGTGGCGACCAAACCGGGATCAGCCACGCGGCCGTTCTTTGGCGTTGTGCCGGAGATTGTTTCGCAGACGGGTGAGCCGGTGGAGCCGGGGCATGGCGGTCTGCTGAGGATCACGCGGCCGTGGCCATCGATGGCGCGAAGCATCTGGGGGAACGCCGAGGGATATGACGCGGCGTACTTTCCGGGGGAGAAGAATGTGTATGTGACTGGCGATGGGGCTCGTTGCGATGAGGATGGATATTACTGGCTGATGGGGCGGGTCGATGACGTGATTAATGTGAGCGGGCATCGACTGGGAACGGCGGAGATCGAGTCGGCGCTGGTGGGACATGCGGGTGTGGCCGAGGCCGCGGTGGTGGGTCGACCGGATGAGGCGAAAGGGCAGGCGATTGCTGCGTTTGTGACGTTGGAAGAAGATCACGCGCCGAGCGAGGAGTTGAAGCAGGAGCTGCGGCAGTGGGTGAGTAAGGAGATTGGGCCACTGGCGCGGCCAGATGATCTGCGATTTATTCAGCGGCTGCCGAAGACGCGGTCGGGGAAGATTATGCGGAGGTTGTTGAGGGAACTGGCGACGACGGGCGAGGTGAAGGGCGACACGACTACGCTGGAGGACTTCAGCATCCTGGCGCAGTTGCGGGAGAGCGACGAGTAAGTTACGCGGGATGGGTGGATCAGCTTTGTTGGGTCAACCGGGATGATGTATGGGCGCGACTGGCTTCCGAACCCACCCATGACATGAAGCCGTCATGAATGGGGCACCCGAATTTGTGGGAGTGGATTGATGTGGGGAGGACGAGCTGCGAGGTGGGATGTGCGCGGTGGTGACGGAAGGTGAGGTGTTTCCCGTCGAAGCCGATGAAGAGAATCGCCAGGATGAAAATCACGATCAGGGCGACGCCGGAGAGGATGACGACGAGGAGAAAGTTGGGTTGGTGGGGTGGGAGCTGCTCGATTTCCATAAGGAATTGGATGCTTGGGGAGGGCGAGTGGGGGCGTTCTTTGATTTTGAGCTTGGATGCGGGCGCAACCTGACGGATGATGGAAGGATGTAGTTGGCGCGTTGAAGTTGACGCAAGGAGACGGTGATGACAGCAGGAAAGATTCGGATGGGTTTGATCGCAGCGGGTTTGGCGTTGGGGTTGGGTGTTGGGGCGCAGGCACAGGTTATGCCGGGGAGGGCGCATATTTATCCCTCGATTGATGCGGCGCAGGCCGATATTCACGCGGCACTGGAAGAGGCGCGCAAGACGCACAAGCGGGTGATCCTGGATTTTGGTGGGGACTGGTGCGGCGACTGCCAGGTGCTGAACATTTATTTTCACCAGAGCCCGAATGCGGAGTTGCTGGAGAAGAACTTTGTACTGGTGGATGTAAATATCGGGCGCGAGGACGCCAATCTTGACATTGCGAGCAAGTACGGCGTGCCGATGCCGCATGGTGTTCCGGCACTGGTGGTGCTGGACGAGCATGGCAAGGTGCTGTATTCGCAGAAGAATGAGTTTTCGGATATGCGACACATGGAGGCCTCGTCGGTGACGGAGTTTCTGAACAAGTGGAAGCCGTAAGACCACGAGGCTCGGATGGACGTTGTGACGGGCGAGAGTTTGGAGACGCGCGGCTGGGGGCAATGGCCGGGGGCGGCGCTGCGTACGGCGCAGATGGTGCGCCGCGCGGCACTGGCGGCGCTGGATCATGATGCACTGACGGTGGCGCAGGCGACTGCGTATTCGGCGATGGTGGCATTGTTTCCAGCGCTGATTGTGGCGGCGGCGTTTATCAGCTTCGTTCCGGATACGACGCCGCTGCGAGCGCAGATGGCGCAGTTTTTCAACCAGGTGTTGCCGACGAATGTGACTCCATTACTGGAGATTTATTTTTCGCCGGCGCACACGAGCGCGCATACGGTGAGGGCGCTGCTGGGAGCGATCGTGGTGAGCGTGACGGGGGCGTCGAGTGTGATGGCGACGCTGATGGAGGGATTCAGGCGGGCGTATGAGCTGCCGTTGACGCGGAGAAGCTTCTGGCCGCGGCGGGTGCGATCGTTGGCGTTGGTACCGGTATCACTGGTGCCGCTCGCGGGCGCGAGCGCGCTGGTAGTGTTTGGCCATTTCATCTCGCAGTGGCTGGCGGGAGAGGTGACGCCGGCGCTGCGCGTGCCGGTGCTGGTGATCTCGTCCGTGATGCGGTGGACGATTGCGTTTGCGGGCAGTGTGGGGATTATTGCGGTGATCTATCACCTGGGAACGGATTTGACCAAGCACATGCGGGAGCACCTGGAGCCGCTGCTGCGGGAACCTTGGGGGATTCTGCGCAGGGATTGGAGCTGGCGAGCGAGTTTGCCGGGAGCGGCGCTGGCGACGGTGTTCTGGCTGGTGACGACGCTGCTGTTTGGGTATTACGTGACGCGCTTTGCGGATTACTCGCGAGTGTATGGATCGCTGGGTGCGGCGATTGCGTTGATGGCTTGGCTGTACATCATTGCGCTGAGCGTGTTGCTGGGCGCCGAGTTCAATGCGCAGCGAGCGGCGCAGGGTCCTGGGCGGAGGGATCCGGAGCTTTCGGAGTTTTTGAGGAAGTTGCCGGGACTGCTGCCGGGACTGCATCGGGGGTGTACAGGTAGAATTGCTGACTGACACGAGAAAACGTTTGCGGTCTGGCTGGATGGTTGGACTAGAAGGATGATGCGGGAATGGATGTACGAGAAAGATTGACGACGCTGAGCGGCGGACGCCGGGCAAAGATTGTGGCAACCCTGGGACCTGCGTCGAGTACCGAGGCTACGTTTCGAGAGCTGGTGCGGGCGGGACTGGATGTGGCGCGGCTGAATTTTTCGCATGGATCGCACGAGCAGAAGACCGAGCTGATCGCGATGGTGCGCAAGGTGGCGAAGGAAGAGGGGAAGCCCATCTGCATCCTCGCGGATTTGCAGGGGCCGAAGATTCGCACGGGGAAGCTGGTGGACAACAAGCCGGTGCTGCTGACGGCGGGCAAGCGGTTGGTGATTACTCCTGAGACGGTTGCGGGGACGGTGGAACGCGTGAGCACGGTGTTCACGACGCTGGCGGAGAATTTGAAGCCGGGCGATCAGATTTTGCTGTCGGATGGATTGATCGAGCTGCGGGTGGTGGAGATTGCCGGGGCGGACGTGGTGACAGAGATCGTCAACGGCGGGATGCTGGGCGAGAACAAGGGCATTAATCTGCCGGGCGTGGCGATCAAGGTGCCGTCGCTGACGGAGAAGGACGAGATCGACCTGGAGTTTTGTCTGAAGGCCGGTGCGGACACGGTGGCGGTGTCGTTTGTGCAGACGGCTGAGGATGTTTTGTATGTGAAGCGGCGGATCAAGGAGCTGGGATCGGACGCGTGGGTGATTGCGAAGCTGGAGAAGCCGCAGGCGGTGGACCATCTGGACAGCATCCTGGAAGCGGCTGATGGGATTATGGTGGCGCGCGGCGATTTGGGTGTAGAGGTTCCGCCGGAGCGAGTGCCGGCGATTCAGAAGCATATTATTCGGCGGGCGGCGGAGTATCGGAAGCCTGTGATTACGGCGACGCAGATGCTGGAGTCGATGATTGAGAACCCAAGGCCGACGCGGGCGGAGACCTCGGATGTGGCGAATGCGATTTATGACGGGAGCGATTCGGTGATGCTTTCGGCGGAGAGTGCGGCGGGCAAGTATCCGGTAGAGGCTGTGGCGATGATGGCGAAGATCATCCTCGAGACAGAGAAGCATATGCATGAGCTGGGGCAGAGGTTGGGGCCGCGGCATGTGAGCGAGGGGAAGCGAACGTTTTTGACGGTTCCGGAGACGATCTGCGAGTGCATGGCGCACTCGGCGCAGGATTTGGATCTGGCGGCGATTGCGATCTTTACGGAGAGCGGAAATACGGCGCGGCTGTTGTCGAAGTACAGGCCGGATGCGCCGATCTTTGCGCTGAGTCCGTTTGAGGAAGTGGTGCATCGGGCGATGTTGCTGTGGGGCACGATGGCGATTCATTGCGAGCGGTTTGTGGGGACGGACACGCTGGTGTCGATGGCGGAAGAGATGCTGGAGCAGCGCGGGTATCTGAAGCCGGGGCAGGTTGTGGGGATCGTGGCGGGGACGGCGACGAAGACGGGCGCTACGAACTTTATGCGGCTGCATCGAGCGGGGGATCGATAGAGGCGAGATTTGCGCAGGGGGATGCGGGGCCGCTGACTACAATCGAGCGATGGGTAAGATACGTGTTCTTTCAGACCAGGTAGCGAACCAGATCGCGGCGGGCGAGGTGGTGGAGCGTCCTGCTTCGGTGGTGAAGGAGCTGCTGGAGAATTCGCTGGATGCGGGAGCTACGCGGATTCGGGTGGAGATTGAGGCGGGTGGGCGGAAGCTGATTCGCATTGTGGATAACGGACATGGGATGGGACGGGATGATGCGCTGCTGGCGTTTGAGCGGCATGCTACGTCGAAGCTAAGGTCGTCGGATGATTTGTTGAGCATTGCTACGTTGGGGTTTCGCGGGGAGGCGTTACCGTCGATTGCGAGCGTGGCGCGGGTGAGTTTGGAGACGCGTGCGGCGGAGGATGAGGTTGGCACGGTGATGGAGATTGCCGGCGGGAACCTGTTGCGCGTGGAAGATGCGGGGCTGCCTGAGGGGACGACGATTGCGGTAAGGGATTTGTTTTTTAATACGCCGGCGCGGCGGAAGTTTCTGCGCGCGGAGCAGACGGAGTTGGGGCATGTGGCGGCGCTGGTGACGCATTATGCGCTGGCGAATCCTGGGAAACATTTTGAGCTGCACTCGGCTACACAGGCGTTATTGGTGGCGCCGGCGGTGGCGAATGCGGGCGAGAGGCTTTACCAGATCTTTGGGCGCGAGACGTTTGAGAGCTTGATTCCGGTGGCGGCGGAGATTGATTTTGCGCGGGCGGGATTGCCGGAGCCTCCGCCATGGAAGCGGGAGCAGAATTACGAGGCGCCGGAGCCGGGGTTTGTGAGGCTGAGTGGGTTTGTTAGTAAGCCGGAGTTGCAGAAGCTAAATCGGAACTCGATTTATGTGTTTGTGAATGGGCGGCTGATTCGCGACAAGCTGATTCTGCATGCGTTCAATGAGGCTTATCGAAATATTATTCCGCCGACTTCGTTTCCGGTGGTGCTCCTGTTTTTGGAGATGCCGCCGCAAGAGGTGGATGTGAATGTGCATCCGGCGAAGACCGAGGTGCGGTTTCGGCAGGGAAGTTTTGTGCATGATTTTGTGCGGGACTCGGTGCGGACGGCGTTGATGAATGCGCGGCCGGCGGCTAGTTTCTTTCAGGCACTGAGTGGGGGTGCGCGGGCTAGTGAGTCGTTGATGGTGGATGTTAGTCCGCTGCCGGGTGTGGATGGCGCGGTGTTTAAGCCGCGAGCGCTGATGCTGGAGGAGAGTGAGGGCGCGATTGATCCGGGGGATGTGGCGGGGTTTGAGTTGAGGGAGCGGTTGGTGCCGCCGTCGGCTGGGAGATTGGGGTTTAGTGGGCCGGGGATGGCGGTGGGGTATGAGGATTCTGAGAACCCACCCATGAACGATGAAGCCGTTCATGAATGGGGCACCCGGGATGGTGGCGATGCGGGCGGGAACTTGAATGCGCTGGCTTCGTTGAAGCCGCTGGGGCAGCTGAGGGACTCGTTTATTTTGGCGGTGAATGAGGAGGGGCTTTGGATTATCGATCAGCATGTGGCGCATGAGCGGGTGCTGTTTGAGAAGATTCTGCGTGAACGGCAGGTGGAGGCGGTGCAGCGTCAGCGGCTGTTGATGCCTGTGCTGGTGGAGTTGCTGCCGGAGCAAATGGTGACGTTTGCGGCGATCGCCGAGGAATTGGAGAGGAATGGATTTGAGGCGGAACCGTTTGGGCCACGGACGCTGGCCGTGAAGGCGACTCCTGTGGGGCTGGAGGGGAAGGAGTTGGAGCGGGTGCTGGAAGAGGTGTTGGGGGTGACGGAGAAGTCGGCGCAGGTGGAGAACGAGGAGCTGCGGCGGACACGGATTGCGGCGTCGATTGCTTGCCATGCGGCGATCAAGGTGAATATGGTGCTGGAGCCGGCGAAGATTGACTGGTTATTGCGAGAATTGGGTAAAACTGAGCATCCGATGAGCTGTCCGCACGGCAGACCGATCGCATTGCGGTATTCTCTAAGAGACATCCAACGCGCGTTTCAGCGTATCTAGGCGCGAGCAAGAGCTATTCTTGCAGGATTTTTTTACGGATACTTTACAGGATTTTCTCCGATGACAGCACTGCGAACTGAGGTCTATTCTCTGCGTGGTATCTCGGAAGCTGCGCGTAAACGGCGTAGCAGAAAACGATAGAGGCAATTTTGAGTACAACACCGGAGTTTAACGACATGCAGCTCGAGGCTGCTCGCGCTGCAGCATGGAAGCAGACGGGCGAGCCGTTGCTGACGCTCGAGGCGGCGCGCGATTGGATCAACGAACGCGGGCTGGTGCTGTTTGCACCGCGCGGGTCGCAACTGCCGGTGCCGGCGCCTTCGCTTGTGGAAGCAACGCTGGGCGTGGCGAAGGCTGCTCCTACGTTTGCGGAGACAGAGGTTGCGCGGGGATTGGTTTCTCGGCTGGTGGGTGAGGGATTGGCGCTGCCGCTGAACCTGCTGGGCGTGCCTGGCGATGCGCCGGATTTCGTTGTCAGCGCACAGGTGTTCAGCTTTGTGTTCACGATGAGGGGCGATAAGGCGTGGAAGCAGCCGCCGTCGACTTCGGGCGCGGTGAAGGTTTCGCCGCTGGGGCTGAAGGTGTACGAGGTGGTGTCGGAGCGCGGGCCTGTGTCGGCTGCGGAGGTTGCGCAGGAGTTGGGGCGCGAGGTGACCGAGGCGGCGATTCTGCGTTCGCTGACGGAGCTTTGGTCGCAGCTGCGGGTGATTCCCTTGCTGGCGCAGGGGGATGGCGGAACGTTGTGGGAGCTGACGTCGCGCAGATTCACGAAGGCGATTAAGGCGGGGGCAAATGCTGGGCAGCCTACAGCGCTGTCGGCGCTGGTGTCGTTGTATTTGGCGCAGGTGTTTGCGGCGACGGAAGAAGAAGTGACGACGTTCCTGTCGCCGCTGACGGCGCGGTCGCGGGTGCGCGAGGTGCTGCATGCGCTGGTGGGTGCGCGGCAGTTGGAGACTGTGGTGGTTGAAGGCAAGACGCTGCTGCATATTCCGGGCGGGCTGCCAGTGGCTGCGGCGGCTGAAGGAGCAGAGACGGCTGCGGAGGGCGAGGAGCCGGTTGCGGTGGTCGAGCGTCCGAAGAAGATTGGGACAGGGCGGATCAAGAGCTTTGCGAGTGAAGGTAAAGTGGCGAGTGAGTTCAGGGGCAAGCCTGCGGGGAAGAGTTTTGCGGCGAAGAGGCCTGGGGCCGGCCCGGTGAAGCCGTCGGCTCGCTTTGGGGCGCGGCTGGATGGGAAGACGGATAAGGATCGGCGGCCGTTCAAGAAGGATGGAGCGGGGCTGGCGCGGGCTGGTGGAGCGAAGAAGACGTTCACGAAGCCTTGGGACGAGGATCGGAAGCCGCGTGCGGCCGCGCCTGTTGACGGATTCACGAAATTTCGGCGGCCGGCGCCTGAGGATCGTGCGCCGCTGGGTGCGCGGGAGCAGGCTGGGCTGCCGGTGGAACGGCGGACTCCGCCAAGGTCGGCAACCAAGTCGTTTGGGAAGCGGCCGTATACGCCTCGGACGGAAGAGAGCGGAGAGCGGACGACGTTCAAGCCTCGGAGTTATGAGAGCAAGGATCGGGTGGCGAAGGCTGGCGGGTTCGGAGCGAAACGGCCATATGTGAAGCGCGATGCTGAGGGCGGTACGAAGCCTTTCGCGAAGCGGCCTTACACGCCGCGTGGTGAGGGTGGTGAGGGATCGTTTGCTAAGCGACCTTACACGCCACGCACGGAGGAAGGTGGAGCGAAGCCTTTTGCGAAGCGCCCTTATACGCCGCGTGGAGCTGAGGGCGGTGAGGGATCGTTTGCGAAGCGGCCTTATACGCCACGGACCGCTGAGGGTGGAGCGAAGCCGTTTACGAAGCGGCCGTATACGCCGCGGGCGGAAGAGGGTGGTGAGCGGGCGACGTTCAAGCCACGGAGTTTTGCTGGGAAAGAAGGCGGGGGCAAGCCGTTCCCGAAGCGTCCTTACAAAGCGCGTGAAGGCGGGACGCGGCCGTTTATGAAGAAGGCGTATACGCCGCGAGTTGAGGCTAGCGGCGGTGCGGAGTCGACGGTAGAGCGGTCGTTGCCGAAGCGGCCGTACAAGCCTCGCGCTGCGGATGCGCATACGCGTCCGTTTACCAAGGAGCCGTGGGTTCCGAAGAGCGAGGGTGATGGAGCGAAGCGTTCCTACAAGCCGAAGTCTGCAGGAAGCTATGGGCGTGCGGGTGCGGGAAAGAGCTTTGGCAGTAAGCCTGGCGGCAAGTTTGGCGGCAAGCCGAAGTTTGGCGGCAAGCCTGGCGGAGCGAAGCCGGCGTTTCGCAGGAAGCCTGGGGCCTAGGAGTTGAGGATGAGCACGACTTCTGCGACTACTGGATCAGGAACGGAATCGGCAGGCGGAGCGGGCGCTGAAGGTAAGGCGCGGCGGGCGCGGCCGGTGATCGCGATTGATGGTCCGGCGGGTGCGGGCAAGAGTACGCTGGCGGCGCACCTGGCGCGACGGTTCGGGTTTCTGAATTTGGAGACCGGGGCTATGTATCGGGCGCTGGCACTGAAGGCCATCGACCATGATTTGAGTTTTGACGAGGAGCCGGAGTTGCTGGAGTTGGCGGAACGGACGCGCATTGCGCTCAAGCCGCAGATGGAGGGCAACTTGGTGATGCTGGATGGGGTGGATGTGTCGCGGCGGGTGCGGGATGGGGATGTGACGGCGGCAGCTTCGCGCGTATCGGTGCACCCGCGGCTGCGGCAATGGATGGTGGAGCAGCAGCGATTGCTGGGGGACGCTGGTGGCGTGGTGATGGAGGGGCGCGATATCGGGACGGTGGTGTTTCCGGATGCGGAGGTAAAGATTTTTCTGGATGCGGCGCCGGAGGTGCGAGGGAATCGACGGTATCGGCAAGGGGGGCCAGCGCAGGCCGCGGTTACGGAGGAGGCGGTTATCCGCGAACTCAAGGAGAGGGATGCGCGGGACCGGAATCGAGCGGAATCTCCTCTGCGGGCGGCGGAGGATGCGGTGATTTTGGATTCGACCGCGATGAGCCTGGCGGAGGTGTTGAAGGCTGCGGAGGAGATTGTTGAAGCTCATTTGGGAGAGCAGAAGCGATAGACGGCGCAAATCGCGTGAATTGTTGCACTATTCCTAGTGCAAACGGCTATCTTACGCAAATTATTCGGTGGAAATTTGGACCTTCGTGCTAACATTTCTCAATCGTTTGAAACAGATCGGTTTTCTGCACCAGAAGTAGCCGGAGCCCCATTTGGATTCAGCGTCAAAGTCAATCACAAGGATTTACGAGACATGGAACAGGGAACAGTAAAGTGGTTCAACGACGCCAAGGGATTTGGATTCATCAGCCGTCAGAATGGTGAAGACGTGTTCGTGCATTATTCGGCGATCAACTCCAATGGTTTCAAAAGTCTGCAAGAGGGCCAGGCCGTTCAGT
>Ga0302226_10000607_pt1 | contig 29026 bp, 48 predicted proteins | sample II_Palsa_E3_3_FD_193524 | JGI IMG/M metagenome (GOLD analysis project Ga0302226, IMG submission 193524) | Peat permafrost microbial communities from Stordalen Mire near Abisko, Sweden - II_Palsa_E3_3 | ecosystem: Environmental > Terrestrial > Soil > Palsa > Peat permafrost | place: Sweden...
CACAATTAGATCATACCCAAAAAAAAAAGTAAATTGATGATACTTGACGAGCGGAGCTGTAAAGCCGACAGGGATGCTGACGGCCTGGTCGGATTCCGGCACGACCGTGAGCACTTGACTTTGCTGTCTCTTGTTGATCTACAGGGATGGAAAAAAAAAATGCTTAGCCAAAAAACAGTAATTTCGCCCTACATTCAGGTTGGGAATCGCTGCGAGGTTGTTCCAGCCGATGGTTTGAGGAATGTTGGACAAGTCCACAGGGACAGCCACGGGCTCGACCGGGGCATTGTTTGCCCTTGATGTGAAGAACTTGGCGACGAGAAAGCACGACATCTCCTCGCCATCGTCATTAGGATTGCCGTCGTCGTCGCACTCCTCGTCCGAGTCTCCCCCGACAAAGTGTGATGGTACAGGCGGTGGTTGCTGCTGCTGCTGCTGCTGCTGCTGTTCGGCGGACGACGAGGACGGAGCCGATCCGATTTTGGACGAGATGTATGCCGACATGGCCTGAGTCCTTGCAACAAGCTGGTTCTTCACGACCTGGGCTGCATTTGAACCAGGCGTGCTTGCCGATGCCGCTGCTGGCCCTGCCGCTGTAGATGCCGTCGAGGTTTGTCGTCTAACGCTGCATTAACAAAAGGAAAACGGCAACAGCAAAAGTGCTACCTGCTCAGGGTGAACCTGCTCTTGGTTTTTTCGAGTGACGTATTGAGCGACGCTTCCAACTGGTTGAACTCGGCCTCGAGCGCCTTGGCCCGTGGTGGCTGCTGTGGTGGCTGCTGTGGTTGTTGCGTCGTAGGCAGCGGTGGCAAGGGGGCAGACAATGACACGGACCCACGCACGCCTCTTGGTGCAGGTGTCTGCTGCTGCTCCTGCTGCTGTGGTGGTGGCTGCTGCACGTGCCTGCTCGACCGTGAATACAGCGCCTCTTGGAACGTCAAGTACGAGATGAGCTCGAGCACGAGAAACGCCAGGCACGTCTCTGGCGCGTGCTTCTCGATCGCGCTCGTCACCGTCGCCTCGTTCTCCTGCAGCCACTTTGCGATCAGCCTGACCGCTGGGCTGTTGTTGTTGCTGTCGTTGTTGTTGCTGTTGCTGTTGCTGTTGCTGGTCTCCGCCGATCCGCGGGCAAACAAGTCCGTCAAATCGACAAACGCCGACTCGGCGTCGTCGCTCATCTCGCCGCCGTTGCGCTCAAAGTACTTGGCCGCGCCCTGCACGAACGCCTGGCTGACCTGGTAAGAGAGGGCGGTCACGTACTGCGGTTATTTACGTCTTATCGCATACGTACCTGCAGATGGCTGGCATCCATCTTTTCCAAAGTGTAACCCCCCACCGAGGAGAATGTTGAGGAAAGGATCGGCCGGGACGGCTTCGGCCTCGCCCTCCTCGGACGCCCTGCCTCTGATGGCGCACACGACCGTGTGGAGCATCGGGCACGACGCCAATCTGCTCGCCCTCTTTGCCCTGGCGACGGTCGTCAAGCTGTTTCTCGTGCCGACCTAGTAAGCGAGCACACTGACCATACTTTTACAACGGTTACTCTTAGCCATTCGACCGACTTCGAGGTGCATCGCAACTGGATGGCGATCACGTCGTCCCTGCCGCTGTCGCAATGGTACCACGAGGTAAAATCCGCGATAACCCAGACCATACCTAACGGGACATGACCAGAGCACTTCCCAATGGACCCTCGACTACCCGCCGTTCTTTGCCTGGTTTGAGTGGATCTTGTCGCAGTTTGCCGGCATCGTGGACAAAAACATGCTCGTGATACAAGAGGAACCATATCTCACACCCACGACCGTGATCTTCCAGCGGTTGAGCGTGATCGTTGCAGACGCTGTCCTCTTTATCGGCGTGCGAAAGTACGCCTCCATCCCCCTCCATCGTGTCTTAACCAGTAAAAAAAACACAGTTGCTGCCGCTCCATCGCTGGGCCCACGGGCAAGCCTTTTTCCATGGCCGCCACGATTGTCCTTAGCGCAGGCCTTTTCATCGTCGATCGTAAGCCAATCCGGGCCGAACCCAATTTATTTATTGCTATGTTTTTTTTTTTCCTGCTTTGGCCAGACATCCACTTTCAGTACAACGGGTTCCTCTTTGGGATCCTCCTGCAGTCGATCGCGTCAATCTACGAGGGGCACTACGTCCTGGGCGGCGTGTGCTTTGCCATCCTGCTCAACCTCAAGCACATCTTCCTGTATGTCGCGCCTGCGTACTTTGTGTTTCTCCTCCGCGCCTACTGCTTCAAGGGCTGGCAACCACAGCTGGGCAACTTTTTGAAGCTATCTGTGGCCGTGGCGTCGGTCTTTTGTCTGTCGTTTGGGCCTTTCGTGATCAACGGCGGCATCGGCCAGGTCATTGGACGCCTCTTCCCTTTCAAGCGCGGCCTCGTACATGCCTACTGGGCGGCCAACTTTTGGGCCCTCTACGCGTTTGCAGACCGTGTGCTTATTTTCAGTATCGCGCTCTGTCAAGGGGAAAATGCGAATGTTAAAAGAAATTTCGTTGTGCAGGCTCGCAAAAATTCGGCCTTCCATGGGCGCTGGATCAAGCGGACGCTGTTGGTTCGGTTACGCGCGGCATTGTCGGAGACATCAAGTTTGCGTTCCTGCCCGAGATAACCCCTCAAATAACATTTATCGTCACCCTGATTGCCATGACGGTGCGCACGCCTGTTTTCTTCCCTCTCTTTTTTCAAATACCTTTTTTTTTTAATCATAGCCATCCTTTGTGTCTCTCTGGAGGAACCCGTCAAAGCAAAACTTTGTCCTGCAGCTCGTCAACTGTGCCCTGTCGTCGTTTGTGTTTGGGTGGCATGTACACGAAAAGGCGATTTTGAACGTGCTCATCCCACTCTCGTATCGTGTTGGTTCATTCTTGGTAATTAATTACTAACTATGATCGCCAGGGTGTTGACCGTGAGCAACGCCGAGCACATCGGCCAAGAGTTTATCATCCTCACGACCGTGGGCGAGTTTGCTCTGTTCCCTCTTCTGTTTGGCCTGGAGGAGCTTCCCCTTAGGGTCATCCTGTGGATCTTCCACATCTTGCTCTGCACCGGCCACCTTTACGACACTGCCAAGTAATTTTGTTGTTTTAATTTACGATTTTTTTTTTTAAAAAAAAAACATTTTTGCGGAAATAAAAGGGTCGAGGTAACCTGGGGCACGATCGCCTATCTGGGCGGCCTCGGACCTGTGCTTGTCCTGCAAGAGATCGCACCGTTTGTGCCGGGCCTTTCGTCGTACCAATTCCTCCCGCTCATGCTCGTCTCTGTCTACTGCGCGATCGGCGTGTGTGCCATCTGGGTCCGTCTCCAAGTCATCACCGCCTGGTGGTACATCAGCCCTTTGGCTACCGCAGACGCCACCGGTTCATCGTCATCGTCGCTCCACGCCATCCACGAACTCGAGTCTGACGTGTCGTACAGCAAGCTGAAAGACGAGTGAATAGATGGAGTGTAGATTTTTGTAACTTTCTTTTCGCATGCATTGCTTTTCTTTACACATGGCACGGCATATGTTTTGTTTTTTTATCGCTCCTGCTGCACCCTTGCGGCGTACGACCGCGCAATGACGTTCCAGGCCTCCATGTACCGGTCCATGCACTTGGCAATGCATGCCTACAACCCAGAATTAGCGAGACCGTGACTCCCCCCTCCCCCCCAAAGGATACCTGCTCAGAGCTGTCCAGCTTGCCCGCGGGCTTGGGCACGCACTTTTCAAAGCAGAGCGAGGTCATTTTCTGAGGGGGGACGGAGGGTTCAGCAAGAAGGCCACAAAAAAAAAGAAGAGCGTTCGTCGTCGTCACTTACGCTCAGCAGCTCTTGGGCGTTGGCCATGGCAATCTCCTGCCGCACCTGGTCCATAACCTGGGCCTTGTCGCCCGAGAAGCGCCCCGCGTCAAACCTGCGTGTCAAAAAGCAAACATGGAGCGACGACGTCTTTGCTTCATGGTTTCGTAGCTTACCCGCCGTCCATGATACCGCCGTTTTACAAGTGTGTTGCCCTGATGTCCGCGAGTTTGACGTCGTCGTCGTCGTCGAAGAGACGGCACCATCGCTCGCGCTCGCCACCGCCGCGCGGCCGCTCCCGTTCGCCAGCGCGCGGTCGTTCGCGTTCGCGATCAAAGTCGAGGTCGAGGTCCCGCTCACGGTCGAGGTCGAGGGACAGACGGCATCGCCACCAAAAGGGCCACAACGATGACCGCGATGCCGTGGCGCGCGACCGGGGGTTAATCCCACGACGAGGATCACGTCCGTCCAAGACGGTGCTGTTGTGGTGCACCGCTAACCCGGGCGCGATCCGGGACGATGACGAGGTATTGCATTTTCCAATCGTTGTGCTTTCATCCTAATGCGCGTCAATCCCAGCTGGACCTATGGATGAAGACGACGTTTTCGCAGCCTGTTCAAGTTGTGCGTGTGGCTCGTGACCGCGAGACTGGTAAGTAATAATAATAATAATAAGGAGAATAGTAATAAAGCGCATAAATTGTTACTAGGCGGCTTCACTGGCTTTGCCTACGTCGAGTTTCCAAACAAGGAGATCGCGACCGAGTTTGTGGAGATGTATCCCAGCGGAGTCATGCGGGGATCCGATCACTTTGAGTTTGACTATAGCGACGACTACTATGCTTCCGGGCGGGTATGACAAAGAGTGCATCTAGAAAGTCTGACTTGGAGGGGAAAAAACAAATCGAAAACAAACAGCGCTACTCTCGACGCAGCGAAGCGGTGGAAAAGATCAACAATGGGTCGCGCGACATTGCTTACGAACCCAGCAGCGTGATCCTCGCGCAGGGAATCGACATCCTCACATCTGAAGAGCGCTTGTTCAACGCCGTGGCAGAGTATTCCGCGGACGTCCTGCAGACGCGCATCGCCCGCGATAGCCACACCAACACCTCGCTGGGCTTTGCCTTTGTCGACTTTGACAATGCCAACGTAAGCGTCCGATCTAGCTATGGTTTGCTTACATACAAAAAAAAAACAAAAAAAAAAAAACAGACTGCGCAGCAAATGCTCACAAAGCTCTACAGCAAGACCGGCACCATGTTCCTCCCGGTCGACGGCAAGACTGTCCAGCTGTCCTTTGGCAGTGTCTCGTACGATACTATAAAGAGAGAGAAAAAATCGTCAACACAGACCAAACAGGACGGCTGGAAGACATCTGGACAGCTACTGGGATCGCGATGTTGTCCTCAAAGAGTACAGGCCAGCCACAGTCAAACCTGCGCCTGCCGCCGTGGAACTACGGCAACAACCACAGTCAGGTCCAAAGGAGGAGGACCTAGACTCGTTCTACGCCATGCTGGGTGAAAGTGCTGTTCCTGAAGCTACCGAGCCAGCGCCAGCGCCAGCGCCAGAGCCCGTCAAGCATTTTCTTGCTGTCACCATGGCCGAGGCGCCAGTTCCTGCCTTTTCACCGCCGGTGGACGACATGCAGCTGGTGCACACTGGACGTTACGATCGCGTCGAACGCTACGAGCGCGAACAGCGCGAGAAAGGGGACGAGCCGCTAGTGCCGCAGGACGAAGAGAAGGTGAAATCGGGCCGCGAGCTCACGCTCGAGGATGTCCACGTTGACGAAAGCAAGCTGATCGATTACGAGCACATGATCTGCCGCCTGTGTCAGCGCCAGTTCAAGACGGCCACCGTCCTCGAAAAGCACGGGAAAATATCGGACCTGCACAAGGAAAACCTGGACAAGCGCAAACGGGACCTTCTCAGGGTGCTCCGAAAGGACAGCGCAATCCCGCTCAATGCGGACGAGCAGGCCGAGCTGTTTGAACGCGAGGTACCCTCCAACGAGAACAGTTTCCTCGCTTCAATAAATAAATAAATAAATAAAATGTCTTATAGTTGACCTATCGCAACCGGGCGGCCGAGCGTCGCGAATTTTACCACCAGAGTGCCAAAGTGCCCGTGGAGCGTCGCGTAAAGTTGCCTCCGGCGGGCGCCAAGACCGAAGATTATGACCAGCCCACCAAGAACGGCATCGGCGAGGACAACATTGGCAACCGCCTCTTGCAGCAGATGGGCTGGAGCAAGGGCGAGGGCCTCGGCCGCCACGGCACGGGCATCGTCGATCCCGTCAAAGCTCAAATGTACGCCCAGGGAGCCGGTCTGGGGTCGGGCAGTGTCATGGGCGGCGTCGAAGCGGGCGACTCGACCAAGGACATTGCGCGCAAGATTGCGCGTGCTCGTTTCCAGGCTGGCGGGAGCAAAAGCGACGACGACGAGGACGATGATAACCTGGACAGTTAGCAATTATGATGAAGGAAGGAAGGAGGAGGAATATTGGTTTGGCGCACAAGTACAAATCGCATCGCATCTTACTGGGGAAAAAAAGGTTCACTTATTTCTTCTTCTTCTTCTTGGTCTTTTAACCCGACGAGGTGAGCGAGATGCTGACGACGTCGTAGCCCTGCTCCTTGAGGTTGGCAATCATGCCAGCGTTGTCGTTCTTTCGGATGTTGGCGTCGTTCTTTCATATTTTTTTTATTTATTGGAGGGCAAACTTTTTCTTGCTTTGTAGAGTTACCTTGATCTCAAGGACCTTTTGAGAACCATCCTTGAGGGTGGCGAGCACACGTCGGCACGTGGTGTTCTCGGCCCAGCCCTTGCCGCCGCTGATGTGGAAGGCATTGCTAACCCAAACGCAAACAGTAAGTATTTCAAACAAAAAGAAAAGAGGTATACCGGATGACGAGCTCAAAGTAGTCGTCGTTGTCGATGGTGGAGCTGACCCACTCATAGTACTCGATAAACTTGTCGAGCGTGACCTTGCCAGCGTGCTCCTTGTCCCACGCGTTGATGAACGACTCGACGGCCTGCTTCTCGGTCCACTCGCCCGCGAGGACCTTTGGGTGGTGCTGAGTGTCGTACTTTTGGGCGATCTCCTCGGCGGTGATGACCGAGTCGTGATTGAGGTCGAGGGTCGAGAACGCAAGCTTGACAAGCTCAAGACGACTCTCGTTCATTCCACCACGTACTCCGCGGATGAACTCGTCGTAGGAGACGGTGCCACTTAACAAAGTCGTTAGCATACACAACAGACACACTAGACAACATACTCGCCATCAAAGTCAAACGACTGGAAGATGCGCTCGTTCTATCGCGCGCCATCGTGTGAAAAGGTTTGCCAAAAAAAAAAAAAGAACAAGAAACAGTCAACGTACCTCGGCACGAGTAAGTTGGAGGCCATAGCCGCGGAGGAGCAGCTCGAGGCCGTTGCCCATCTCCTCGCGGGTGAGCTTGCCGTCCTTGTTCTTGTCGATAATGCTGCGAATAACAATGTGTCAGCAAAAACAGCATGTCTTGAAGAACGAAAATAAATAGACGTTACGTGTACTGACGGCCAATGTCCTGGAGGGCCTGGAAACCACCGGCACGCTGGGCCAGGACCTCGCGGACCTTGCCAATGGTGGAGGTGGCGCGGAGCTTCTTGTCGCCCTTCTTGAACAGCGCGCTGCCAAACTCGTCGATCGTCAGGTACTTTGAACGGTCGAGGTCGACTGGACAGAAATCAAATCAAGCCCCCTCTACCCCACTGAGCAAACGTACAGCGGTCAAACAGGGCCTCGATCTCGCGGTCGACGTTGTTGAAGTTGAGCTTGATGATGCCCTGCTTGAAGCCCTCCTTGGAGATCTTGCCCGTGCCGTTCTCGTCCAGGCCCTTGAAGATCTTTTGCAGCGCCGCGGTCGGGTTGTCGCTGTAGTTGCTCACGGCCTCGACCTTTTGTTGCAGAGCCTTCTCGATCTGGTCCACAGCGGACGAGTTGACGGAGGGAACTTGGTGAACGCCGTGCATGTTTGTTTCTCGCGCTGGAAAGTGGCGAGTCGGGACAAAAACGAAAAAGTGCCCCTCAAGAAACTTTTTTTTTTTTTTTTGCCGTTCTTTTGTTTTCTTGTCCACCTTCCCTCCGCAGGGCCCCACACAAATGTCGCGACAGGCAACGATATCCCTGTTTGCATGGCTGTCGAACGCGACGACGAGGGACGAGCCGATCAAGGTATACCGCGTCCCACCCAAAGAGAGAAAGACAAGCTCCAACTGAACACACGTGTCATTGTACTCTTTTTAGGGAGGGGCCAAGACGATCCAGCAGCTGCTCAACCAGGGCGCCAACATGCGCGGGAGCGACTCGGCCCACAGGAGCCTCGTGTTCCACCTGCTGCAGCTCGAGCCAAAGTTCTGGAACGCCGTGTTGACCTACTGTGAGCAGCAGGTATGTTGGAAAACAGTCTGCCGCCGCTGACGGTGCCCCCTCCTTCTTAGCCGGGCAAGACACAGCTCCTGAGCGATGTCATCGTGTCCTCGCTCAGGCAGACGGCCGATATGTTTCACGTTGCGGCTGTGCGCGGCAAGGTACTCGCCCAATCCGCCTGATTGCATCATAACGCGCAAACACAAAAAAACAGGCGCACACAATACAAAAGATCCTCGAGGAGGTCAAGCGGCTGCCGTGCAACCAGGATATCCAGCGGGCCCTCAACGATGTTGCCCCCGTGCCTCACAATGGCACGCCGATCCAAGTACAAGGGGGAAAAAAAAGGAATAATTATCATTTAAATGTCTTGCTATTTTTAGATTGCGGCACGAAGTGGAAAGGATGCCATCCTCAAGGTCTTCCTGGACTACACGGAAAGCATGACGCCGTCTGTTGCGCGCGATGCCTTTATCCTCTCAGCGATGGCCACCGGGCCTGGCGCAAAGCCGCGCGAGTGCATGTCGATCTGCTGCGAGTGGCTCGTGCGCAACAAGCATGACCACCTCAACATTGACCAGCTCTGGCCGGCCCGCGTCTTTCCGCGCGACTCGGTTGCCCTCCTGCACGCCTGCGAGATTGTACCGCGGCACTGGATCGACACTGAAAAGCACAATACCATCCTGCACTTTGCCTGCCTCCAAGGCGACGTAGCCGGAGTTCGAGCGTGCATCGCCCGGCCCGACGCTGCAGAGCTCGTCACGGCTGTCAACCTCAAGGGCCAGACCCCGCTGCACTACGCCCTCTCTTTTGGCTTTCCCGAGTGTGTCCGATTGCTCCTCGATGCCGCTGCCGAGCCGGACACGGTCGATAGCTATTCAAACAGTGCGTTTTGCCAACGATAACATACCTGATTCTCGTTGGCCCCCCCCTTTTTTTTTTAATTCGCAGCTCCACTAAACCAAGCCGTCTATGTGATCAACACAACCGGCGGCTCGCCGACGCACGATCGGGCGCTGACCCTGTTTGCGGAGTTTAGCGAGCGAACGCGCATCCACACCCTCGAGACCCTGCACAGCTCGATTGCGCTCTTCAGCCGCGACCTCTTGCGCGAGGCCCCCATCATCGCCCTCCTCCAGGCCAGCAAAGTGCCGCGCAATGTCGTTGCCGAGCTAATGCCCACCGAGGCCGGTTCGCGCCTGATTCCGGCCATGCTGCAACGCGGGATCCTCAGCAAGCAGGATCTCTCGTTTGACCTGGTCTGGGCGACCCTGCAAGCACGTCTGTGGCCTGCGGACCGCCTGCGCGCGCTCTTTGGCTTTGTCGACATCAACCTCGTGCGGGACGATGGGCAGGGCGACCCAACCACGCTCCTCGTGCTCGCTGCCGCAACGACGACATCGTCTGAGAAGGAGCCGCTCGTCAAGGTTCTTCTCGACCTCGGCGCAAACGTGAACGCTCGCGACAAGGACGGGCGTACAGCTCTCCACCACGCTGTCGCGGCCAACAATGTGTACGCCGTGCGTTTTTTGCTCCAGGGAGGAGCCGATCGTGACGTGCGCGACACGGCCAAAAAGTTGCCACAGGAGCTCGTTGTCAGGGAGCCTTTGGAGCAGCACAATTCAGCGACGCTGATCCTAGCTCTGTTCTCGTCATCATCTGCCACCGGTCCCGCCGCAACGCCCCCAAAGCAGCTGCCCCAGTCGGCGTCCGTTGCGCACCGTTCGTTTGCGTCGGTGGCGTCGACGTCTGCACCGACGACGCGGTCGGCATTTCCGTCCCCGTCACCCCCGTCCAACCCCGGCTCGTTTGGCAAGGACGCCGTCACGTTTGGCAAGGACGGCGAGTTCTCGTTTGGCGTCAAGGACGCAACCATCTCGTTTGGAATGGACGGGATCGTGCCAACAGTGGCCGCCGCTCCTTTCCGGGCACCTCCTCCGTCCGGTCCATCGCTTCTGTCTCTGCGCGTGCGCCAACAAGGCCAACACCAGCCGCCAGCGCAGCCGCACCCGCAGCCGCAGCCGCACCGGACCGTAGACCTCGCGATCCATCCGACCCCGGCCGACTTTTCGTTCTCTCCGGCGTCGCTGAGCTCGCCATTGCTGAGCCGTGCCAATTTGCGTCGTGGCAGCTCACACGAGGCAGCGATGGACGCGTACGGCACGGTGGACACGGCCGATGCGAGATCGCTCCTTCCCGGGGCCATCCTCGCGGACGAGGACGACGAGGACGACGAGGACGACGACACCGACGAAGGGAACGACAACACAGTGGCTTTCCAATTTGGCGACTTTGGTGGCGACGGCAACGAGGACGACAACGACGACAACGTGTTTGTGCTCGACGACGCTGGCGGCGACGAAGGCAACAGTGGCAGCAAGAGGCGACAGTCCATTGTGGCAACCATCAACTTGATGAGCCGCCCACGGACGACCTCGGGGAGCGAGAGCGACCTCAATTCGTCCCGGCCACTGTCCTCTGGTGCGTTTGCCTTTCCTTCCTCCGTGGCAGCGGCGTCCTCTTCTTTGTCGATCGTTCCCTCTTCGCTACCAATGTCGATCCCATCGGCCTCAATCAGTGCTCGCCGTCTCTCGACATCCATGTCGCACGCGATCGTCGTCGGCAGCCCCGTCATCGCCCCTCCGCCCGCCAACACGCCTGTCTCCACCACGACAATCTTTGTGCCCCGCCCCAGCACCTCGCCCATCGGCGACTACCTCTTTGGCGCCGGCCCTCGTCCCAGCACCTCGCCCATCGGCGACTACCTCAGTTTTGGCGGCGTTTCCTCTAGTCCTCTCCTATTTACTGCTGCTGCTGCTGCTGCTGCTCCTTCTAGCCGATAGAGAAGCATTAAAAACAGATGACAAGTGAACCACATCGGTCATCGGTCATTTACCCGGGGGGCGGACATCATATCTCGGTCATGAGCAGCTGGGCAAGTGTCGCTAAGACCAAGCCGGCCGTGCCGACGAGCACGTCGCCGTCTCCCGCGTCGTCGCCTCAGGCGGCGCCCACCAAGCCCGCCTCGAGCAGCCCCAAGGCGATCCCCATTGCGGCCGAACCGTCCGCTAACACTGGCGGCGCGTCGTCAACGTCGCCCGGCGGGTCCTCGTCGGCTCATTTCGGCACGTCGCCCCGTAGCGGTGGCAGCGGTTCCAACAACTGGCGCTCGTCGTCGTCGTCGTCGTCGCCCTCGTCCAGCGGCAGTCACGGCCACCACCACGGCCACCACGGCCACCACGGCCACCACAGTCATCATGGAAACCACAACAGCAACACCAAGAACGGCAACGACGCCTTTGCAGACGGGTTCAAGCACAAGCTGCACATGGGCGGCCAGGGCGGTGGCGGGCGAGGTGGTGCTGGCGGCAGCAGCGTTGCTGGTGGCGGTCCCAGGATCTACAAGGACGACAACCACGATCTGTAAGTACCCTTTTGTGTTTACCTCGGTGTGTCTTGACATCTTGGACGTGCGTCACTAGACTGGCCGTGCTCCCCGTCATCCCCAACCGCGAGCTCGTGGAGGCCTTTGGGCTGTGGCAGTACGAGTCCGAGTCCAAGGACTTCCAGGCGTTTGAGCGCGAGTGGGGCCCTGTGCTGGAGCAGAACCAGATTGACCGCGACGACTGCTCGGGCCATGTGATCGATGTCTGGCCCGGCTTCCTGCACATCACCCTCTTCCGCTTCTACGTCAAGAAGGACCATGTGAGCGAGGACCACCTGTCGCAGGTGCTGGCCGAGGCAACCGAGGCGTTCACGGCGGGCAAGGGACCGCTCGCCCTCGAGCTCACACACTCGCTGTTCAAGTACGACAATCGCTCGGTCGTGGCCGGTGTCGCCGTGCCCCAGCAGCAGGAGCTTCTGCGCGATATTGCCATCAGGATCGCCGAGTCACTCAACGCCTCGTCCGAGCACATCAACATCAACAAGACAGACCTCCAGCGGATCGAGAACCGCGATGCGGACTACTTTCACGTTGCCATCAACAAGTACAACCAGGCCGCGGCCCTCGAGAAGACGAGCAACCGCAGCGGTCCCAACGTCCACATCCCCGCCATCTCGCACGTGCGCATCTGCTTCGCGGGCGAGCCATACGACCAGGATCCGGACATCCCATGTCAAACTCGCCGCATTCTCCTCTCGGTGCCTGTCTGAAAACCGCCCAGCCCCATGCCTACTCCCTCCTATTGATGTTTTTTTTGAATACCTATTTTGTCAACTTGCGCGTTCAAATAAGCTTTCATCCCAACACCTCCTTGATCTCTGGAAAGTAGTTTTCAGGCCGCTTGGCGTAGACGCGGAAGACACGGACGAGGCACGACATGTCGAAACGCAGCTGGCGTACACTCTGCCCCTCAAAGCGGTTGTTTAGGATAAACGTCCGCATGACCACATCGTCCAGCCTGCCCGCGACATCTTTCCACACCAGCTCAAACCTATCCAAAAACCCATCAATAAGACTGAAAAAAACAAAAAAAACAAAAAAAAAACGTACGCTTCGGAAGAGAGCTCAAGCTCGAAAAGGGACAGATTGCGTTGGAGGTCGTCGAGAGGCTCGATCCAATCGGGGTGCATCTCGACCGGCCGCTCTTCGCCCTCCCCGTAGACCATCGCGCCGGTTGTCGACGTGCCCCGTGTGATCGACCAGAACCGCCTCTTAAAGTAGGTTGAGCTGGCATTGACAAACTCGCGGACGATCGAGTCCACCAAAAGTGCGCGTGCACGTTCGTCCACATCCTCGAGCGTGCGCACAACGTCATCCCAGATGGCAGCGTCGAGACGGTCAAAGTTCTCGTCACCCTCATCACCTGCAGCCGACGTCGATGTTGCGGTGCGACCAGACAGACCAAAGAGACTACGCACGCCGCCAATGAGAGGAGGGCTTGACACCGAACCCGATGATGATAATGATGATGATGATGATGCCTGTTGCTGCTCCTGTTGCCGCATTTGCTTAAAGGCAAACAGCTCCAGGTACTCGACTTGCTCAGCCCACGCGTGCAGGACAGTCTTCACATGGCGGGCAGAGTTGTCAAACCTGCACAGTTCCCTCACCACGTCCTGACAACAATAAAATAAAAATAAAAATACTATCAGTCTTTGCAATTGTCCCGGCTCATTGGAACCTTGTCTGAAAGCTTGTTTCGGTACCGCCCTGCCTCCTCGACATAGTCGGAGAGATCACTTGCGTACTGCTCAGCCAGTGCAAGCTGTATCTTGTCAAACATCTCGACTTGCTGCTGCCTGCTCTTGAGCAGGAGCATCCTGCCCGACGCGCTTTGCAGCAAGTCGATCAGCTTTTCAGCCGACTCGGTTGGCTTGTTGGGATTGATATCGCTGCCGCCAACTTCGCGATAGTGGTGCTCAAACGCAGTCGGGCTCTCCTTGATCGCGTTGAATCGTTCGATAGAGTCTTTCAAAAAAAAAAAGTAAAAAACATCAGCAGTGGTTAGTTTATGTGCGGACATTGAACAAACATGTTGAAAAAAAATACTCTCGATTTCAATGCCCAGCCACTGCCAAAACATTTCCGACTTGTCCAGCATCGTCTCAGAGGCGCCGGGAAGCTCGGACGGGTAGCCGTACACATCCCTGAGCTCGTGATCAAATAACAGCGACTCGTGGACCGTGTGTGCGAGTAGAGGCGCGTTCTTGGACAGTCCGCTCACGTTTCTGGACATGCGCTCAGATACGAGGCTCACCAGGTCGCGGATAAAGAGAATCTACAAAAACACAATAAAAAGAAATTGCGGCAAATGTTCGCATACTCGGGCGTCAAAGATCTGAAGCTGGTTCTCGTTCAGGATGCTCTGTATGTCGTTGCAGAGGAAGACGGTGTGATCGCGGACGAGATTGAGCACATACGTGAAACACCACTCGGGCTTGTCATCGCGGTTGGTCGGTCGTTTACCCTCAAAGTGGTACTGGAACCTCAGCAGGATCGGCTGCATGAGCACCGTCATCGCGTCAAGGCTCGGGAGGTGCTGCACCATGCTCGTCCAGTCAGACACGGCGTCTTTTTCCAAGTTTTTCAAGCTGTCGAACAAAGGGAAAAAAAACAATTATTTCTTCGTGGTTGTTGAAATATGTTACGGGTCCTGCAGACGCAACAGATCCACAAACGCTTGCTTGAAAGCCACAAACTTGCTTCCCGTGGCCACAAACAGGGCTTCTGCCAGCTGGGTCTTTGGCTTGGGCCAGCTGAGCGCCTCGGCTGCTTTGAGGAGACGGCTAAAAACACCAGGTGCTTCAGTACCAGAAATAAATAAAAAAGCCTTCTGTACCTCGAAAACTGCTTGTGCAACGAAGAGTACACTTCCTTGACGCGATCGTCGACGTTCTCTACAATGGCGAGTTTAAAACGAACGTACTCACCGTTTCCACAGGGCTACTCTGCAGATTGGAAAACGGCGATGCTTGCGCAATGGTCTGCATCTCTTGCAGTCGCCGAAACCGCGCAAGGGCCTCCACACCCGACAGTGCCTCCTCGTTTGCGGCAGCAGACGTGGTGGCGTGCACGAGCTTGTCGATTTCGATCAGCAGCCCGAGGTAGTTGCGCAGCGCCTCGTAGCGCTGCACCGTGTGCACAAGCCGAGTGATCTCCTCGATCATCGGCGAACTTTCAACGGCCGTCGCCGCCGCCGCGGGTCCCTCCTGCACACTGTCAAGCCACTCTGTCTCCTCCTTGATCACATGGACCAGCTGATGCCGCGTCAATCCCGCGTCCTGCAGAGCCAGCTTTTGCGTCTCTGTCAGCGTTTTCTCGATTTCGTCCAGCTGTGTTTCATTGCTAAGAGCGCGCGCGCGCAAAACAACAAAGAACAACAACACAAACCTTTGCCTGCTGCTCCGATCGCTCGCGCGTCATCTCCTCCAGCAGACGAGCCCCATCCGCCCGCAAATGCGCCAAGTCAGGCAAGTACTGACCAAGGTACTCTCCCAGAGTCAACGCCATTGAAAAATATGGATCCGATTTCAGAAAAAAAATTTTTTATCCTCTTAGTACGTCAATTCTATTTCTTTCTTTTTCTTTTTGGTGTGCCTATGCGAACTCAACGATGATTATGGAGACATTGTCGGTCGAGCCACGGGCGCGCGAAAACTTGGCCAGGTTTTCGCTCATGCCGGCGAGGCTGCCCTTGACACTGACGTAGCGTGTGCCAAACTCTTCGATCTCGAACGGCGTAAACACGTCCCAGAGACCGTCGCATCCGATCACCAGCAGTCCCTTTTTAACAAAGGAAATAAAATTTTTTTAAATTTTTATTTTTATAGAATCATTTTACCTCCTCGCCCTTGATCGTGTACGAGGCAATCTCGGGCACGGCGTTGACGTACGGGTAGAGGGTTTGGTCGCCAAATGCGCGGGAGACTGCGAGCATGCCGTTCACTCGGAGCATGCCGTTGACCTCAGAGATCGTGCCGCCTGCGGCAAGGATACGCTGCTGCTCAGACACGCTGCTGGCTTTGTGGCAAGTTACAAACTTGAGCACGTCGCCGCCCTTTTTGATCAGCGATGCCTCGGTGTCGCCAACCCACCCAACATACAACTAGAAAAAAAATTTTTTTTTCTGTCTTTTAAAAAAAAAAAAAACAAGTTTAATGGTTACCTCGGTGCCGTAGAGCACACAGATGAGGCCTGTTGAGCCCACGTTGAGCGGCAGGTCCCTCCGCTCGAGAAACTTGAAGACGGCCTCGTTGGTTTTGGTGAAGGCCTCTGAGATCGCAGCGCGGATGTTGTTTGGGAAGTGGTTTGAGCGGACAAAGTTGACGTGGACGTGCGAGGCCACGTACTCGGCCACGGCGGTGCCACCGTGCCCGTCAAACACGGCAAAGTACGACAGGCGACGCGGAAGCTCGAGACCGCACTCAATGTCGAGGTAGGGCAGGACCACCGATCGATCCTCCATGTACGGACGCGGTCCCTGGTCCTCGGCAGACTGCCATGCAAACGGCACCTCGTTGGCAAAGCGCGCCTTAACGTTGGCGAGCCAGGCCTTGTTGTTGAGCACTTCGGCCGCGACGCCGTCGATGCTGGCGCTAATGAAATCGGCCAGTTTTTTGCCGTCGTACATGTCTGGCATGGCTGCAACCCATAGAAAAAAAAGATTTTTTTTTAAAGGCTTATTTTAATAAATTTATTACATGGAATAGAGGCCTGTTTGTGGAGCGAGCCCATCTTTCGTACGATTTCGTGAGCGATTTTGGCAGTGAGGAGAGGAGCCTAGAAAATATGAAAACAAGACATAAGTTTTTAACAGTTTTATTCCCTTTGTTACCTCGGGGGTCTGGAGGACCACATCGTAGATCGGCCTGCGTTCCAAAAGATCACGGGCCTTGGACAAGACAAAGCCCTCAAATTCAAATGCGGTCACGGTGTCGGTCGGGATGGCAGCCGGCACGGACTTTAGCGTGGCGTACGAATCCACGGGTGCATAGGTCGGAGCGGGTGCTGTGGGGCCAACATAGAGCCCTGCAATTTTTTTATTATTATTATATTTTAGAATGTGGGGTGTCAATAACCACAAAAGTTACCTTGAACGTCTTGCGCAAGTGCGTTCAAGGCCGATGCGGCAACGGGGTTTGGTGATTTCCTGTTGATGGGCGCAGGAAGCGAGCCAGACTTTGCATCCGGGGCGATCGGGGGAGGCAGCAGCGTACTGAGACCGTTTTTCGTGTCGGACGACAGGTTGCGCACGTGGCGGTTCGCCGGGGCCGCGACGGGTTTGGGCGACGGAGCTAAGGATAAAACAATTGAAAAAAAAATACTTTTCTTTTCTTTTTTGTTTGTTTTGTACCTGGGCTCTTGTTGTTGGTGAGGGCAAGGAGATGCAACTGCTCCCATTCGCTGCGAGCCAGCTTGGACTTGCCGTCCGATGCGATCAGGCCCATGGTCTGATTGGGAGACAAAAGGTCGACGGCCTCGGTCCAGCACGCCCAGACGGGGGCAACACCGGTGGCACCGAGAAGTTGGGCGAGGCGGCCAATAAACTCGCGCTGGTCCGGTTCGGATCGCTCGCTGCCCCATCCGGTGCCCAGGACGGCAACGGGGGTGTTGGCGGGGACGTACGATGCCTGCACAGAAAAAAAGAGATCCTCAACAATTTGCTAATCAGGACACGCTTCTTACGAGGGAGGCATAGTAGTCTGCCGGGATCGCCGAGGGTGCCGAGTGCTTGTCACTGGGGAAGGTCGAGAACGCAAACAGATCCAACTGCACATCCACGTGTTTGTCTATCAGCCAGAGACACAGTTGCAATGATATTGGCGTACATAGGGAGTAAGGACGTCGAGGATGCGCTGAGAGACGGCGCTGTTGAGTGCCTCGAAGTTGAACGACACAAAGACCTTGGTGCTTGGCGAGATCTGCTTGACGTGCTGGTAGACGGTCTTGTACGCGATGAAAAACCTGGTGGTACAACTGTGAGCGGCATTGTGGGGGGTGGGGTGGCCAAAACACTTACAGGTCCAGTTCGTCGGGGGTGCGGTTAAAGTGAACGTTGGCCTCGTACATCAGGCACAAGTAGGCGGGCTTGGACGCGGCGAGGGCGAGGGCCATGGACGTGAACTGGTCCTGCGCCTTTGGCACCTTGAGTGACGGCTTGATTGCATTTGGCACGCGCGCATATTCTGCAGAAGAAAAATATCAAAAAAAAAAAAAAAATCAAAAAAAAAAAAAATCAAATAAATGCATTTATTGTCAAGATGTTGGCTTACCATCCGAGGACATGACAAAGATGGGGGTAAAGTATGCACGCTGAAGCCCCTTGACAATGAGCTGTGCAAGCTTGTCCACGGGCTGTCCCTTTTCGGACCAGACGTACGGGACGGCAATGTGGCTGCCGAGACTGAACCACTGCCGCGCGGTCTCGACGATCTGGTCCTCAGTCTGGTCTGCGAAGAGCCTGCGGTTGATCGTGACGCCGATCTGGCCAATAAACGGCGTGCTTGACGTCTGGAGACAGGAGGGGTAAACAAGAAAACAAAAAAAGACAGGAAAAACAGTACAATCGAGGTCATGCTGTTGGACTTGATGAGCGGCGCCGGCAACGAACCGACGGCGGCCGGGCTAGGCACCTTGATGGAGAGGGGCGCGGGGACTTGAGGGGCGCCAGAGAGCACACCACTGTTGCGGTGTATCGCCGCCGGCAGTTTGGCAGGCACACCTCCCACTGTTTTTTTCCTTAAAACATAAATAAATAAATAAATTAAACGTACAGTTGCTGGGACTGATAGCTCGCGCCGCCGAAGCAGCCGGCGGCGGCGGCACACCGACAGGGGCTGCTGCAGTCGTGGTGCTCGCCGAGGGCGCCGGCGTCTCGGTCATGAGCAAAATTTGCACGGCATCGTCTGTTGTTTATGTTTTTTTTTTTTTCAGACGCCGCGGCCGCTTTTCAAGTTGCCTTTCCTGTCGTACCTATGATCCAGCGCTGCGTCCGCAGAACGTCAAATACGTAGGACGGGTCCGTGTCGGGGAACTGCTCGAGCAGCTGAGCCTTGCGCTCTTCCTTTGAGTTTATCGTCGGGCTTTCTGGGGGAGCAGACATGCCGAGTCCTCTGTTTTGAAACACAGCGTTTCAAGTCAGCCGCACCGGGTCAGTGAAAAGTTAGTTGGAAGGGGTCATGCACTCAGAGAGAGAAAAGGCACGACTTGCGGATCTGGATAGATGCACAGCTGCAAAAGGCAACGGGAAGGGAAAGAACGTCTGTTCGTCGCCGTTGGCATGCGGCCAAGCGTGAAAAAAAAAACCGAGTTTTTTGCTTAGTTGGAATTTTTCCATTGTCCACGATCTCCAGGTTTGTCTGCTCAGTGCCCATTTGTGCGTGCGCTCAAACAACCCAAACCCAACACGTGCCAGCTGAAGCAGTGGCGCCGTTGACCGCGGTACAAGGGAGGGCAGTCGGAAAAAAAAGATAAGACACAGACAATAATTTTTTCTTAAAATGGCGACCGACGAGTCAGTGCGCGTCCCTGTGACGGGGGAACGTCTGGACACCTTGTACGGCTCTGCGCGTCGACGTGCGGGCACGCCGAGCAGCTACCAGTGGCAGCGCCGCCAGCTCCTCAAGAGCAGGCCTGCAGCGACATCCAGCAGCCTGAGCGACACGCAGTACCTTGTGCTGCGCCAGACGCTGCTGAGCAAGCAGTACGGGCCTCCGCCGCCGTCGACCAGCTACGAGAAGCGGTCGCGAACGGGCAGCACCGTGTCGTCTTCGCACTCACTGGTGCGTCACCAGCAGCAGCCGCACCAGCGGTCCAAGTCGGTGTCGTCGCAGGGGGGATCCGGCCCGCGGGGTGGACCCGGTGCGTGGGACCGAGCGCGCATGGCCAGCTACACGTCAGAGAGCAGCCTGCCGCCGGACGGGGGAGCCACGGCGGCGCTGTACTCGGCCTCGGGCGACGGCAAGATCGTGTACCAGCACCACAAACAGGCCGTGTCCATCGTCCGTTTTGCAAACACGTCGACCCTCCGCTTTGCCTGTGGATGTGCTGACGGGACAGCCTCCATCTGCCTCGTCAAGGACGGATCGGAGCCGGATGCGCCGTGCATTCTCACTGGGCACATGCAGGCCGTCACCGGTAGGGGGCTATTATTTAATTTAATTTATGTATGTATGTAAAAAATAAGACTTGCAATGGTCTGCCAACGACGCCTACCTCATCACGACATCTCTCGACAGCACCATCCGGCTATGGAGCACGGACGTGGGCTCGCCAATACGCACGATGAAGGACTTTGCGCCCGTGCTGTGCTGCTGCTTCAACTCGGAGAACAACAACCTCTTTGTGGTATTTCCTTGTTTTTGAACTCACCAAATTCATCGCGCCCTTTTTTTCAGGTGGGGAATAAAAACGGGGACGTCAAGACGTACAATCTGAGCACGGGCAAGATCGTGGATAACAACGCTGTGATCAACGTGCGCTTTGCCGTGACGTCGGTCGTGTTTGACCCCCTGGGAAGGCTGCTGTTTGCGGGCACAGAGAATGGCGAGGTGCACGTGTTCTCGTTCTCGGCTGGCCACGGGAGCTTCACCAAAGTCTACCGGACGTCGGTCTCCAACAATGGGCCGCACGCGATCCTCTCCCTCGCGCTTGCACCCGCGTTTGCCAAGGAGACGTACCAGCCGTGCCTGCTCGTCTCTGCCAAGGACAACACGGTCAAACTGCTCGGGTACTCGTATTTTTTGTTGCATTATTTATTAATACTTTTTTTTTTTTTCCTTGCTGCCGCAGCGTTGGAAGCTTTCTGCGCAAGCGATCCACACTGGCATCGTCCAATTCGTCTCCGTCGCGTCTTGCGGCCGCCGTCGCAAACCCGCTCAGCCAGCTGCAGCATAAGATCACGCTCGAGTCGCAGTTTGTGATCAAGAGCAACGTCCAGGCCGTCCTGTGCCCCCTCATGTCGATGCAAAAGGGCCCTTGCTTTGGTATGTGTACAGGGAGAAATGTTTCGTTGTTTTAATTTTATTCATCGCAGTCACGGGAGGGGAAGGCAACTCTGTGCAAGTGTATCAGTGCGTCCCCGGCAAGCTCTTGCAGACACTCAAGGCCCACTCGGCGCCGGTGCTGAGCGTGTGCTGGAACCGCGACGAGTCGTTCCTCGTGTCTAGTGATCGCCTGGGCGCCGTGGTCCTGTGGAAACGGGCCTTGTTTGTTCATTGAATTTTGATTTATAACTATCAAACAGAAAAAACAGAACAGGGAAATTCGTAACTGCATTAATGCTTTTTGAAGGTGAACCAGTAAAGACGACCGAGGGCGTCGCCGGCGACAATGTCATCGCCCGACTTGTGCGCCGCGAGAGCTGTGCAGGGACCCGCTAGATGGAACGCACCCACCACGGTCAACGAGGAAGAGGTCCATGCGTGGACGTAGAGGGTTGCGTCGCCGCCTCCAGTGACAATGTCCTGACCATCGTTGAAGATGGCGACGCGCGAGGCCTGGCCGTGGTGAGCCCAAACATCGGCAAGGGTCAGCCCAGTGTCCTTTTCAATGGCCTTGAGTGATCCGTTTGCAAATGCGCAGTAGATGGTGTTTCCGCAGCTACTGTCCTCGTCCAGGTTGGCGACCACGTCCAGACATGACTTGCCCTGGTCCTCCTCGGTCGCGTTCACATCACCGGCCTTGTCGACCACGGCCAGTGTGACCACGCCCTTGACGGATGCGCTCACGAGTGTCGTCTCCTGTGACGCCTCGTCAAAGTGCACATCCAGACCGACCGTGGCCTCGTCCAGCACTTGCAGCGTCTGTTTGCCCGAGGGCAGCGACGACCTGAGCTCGCCGCCGGCCCAGGTGAAGAAGGTGCACGAGCGATCCCAGCTGGACACGACCAGACGGCTGCCCGTCGCGACGGCCCTGAGCTTGGTGATGGCCGAGTTGTTGACAGCGAGGGTGCACACCTGCACGGGCATGAGGGATGCAGGCTTGTCCAGGGCCGATCGCAGCACGGTGCCCTGCCAGACGGTCAGCGAGCCATCGTTGGCACCCACGGCGATCACAAAGGCGGAAGGGGACGATGCTGCCAGGAAGACGACGGCATTGGCAGGCCCACAGACAGCAGGGAGCGAGAACGACGCAACAGGGCACACGGCCGATCGCCCACCGGTGGCAGGAGCAAAGCGTTGCCAGACCTTGACCGAGCCATCGCGCGCACAGGACGCCATCAGGAGGTGCCCGTCCGTGGCAACATCGGTCACAGGCGCAGCGTGCTTGAGGGTGGATCCGTCGCCTGCCAAAGAGTTGCTGTGCTTTTGCTGCTGCAATCTGGCGGCGCTGGCATCGGACCAAAGCTTGACCGTGCCGTCCATCGAGGCCGAGGCAATGGCACCGCCACTGGAGTTGACGTTGCAAACGGCTGTCCCGTCGTGGGCGTGCGCATTCGCGAAGCGGACGAGCGATCCTTGGAAGGGGTCCCACACGCGCACACTGCCATCGTCGGATGCAGTCGCAGCCAGCTGGCGGTAAGTAGTTTTTATTATAGAAAGCATAATTATTTTTTTTTTGGGGGGGGATTGTACCTTCTGGTCTCGCTTGAGGCTCAAGTCGACGGCGTTGATGCGAAGCGAGTGGCCGTGGAGGCTCGTGACCTCGGCACCGTCGCGGGACCAGAGCTTGGCCACGGAATCGGACGAGCCCGACAAGACAAAGTTGGCCGAGTTGGCCACCGACGTGACAAGGCCCATGTGTCCCTGGAAGAGCTGCATCTGCGTGGCGGGGTTGTCGAGCGACCACTGTTTGAGCGTAAAGTCGTTGGAAGCGGTGAAGAAGGACGACGAGGAGGGGTCGGCGGCGAGACTGTTGATCCAGTCGTTGTGGCAGTTGGTGATGGTCTGGATCGGCTGCAGGTCGCTGTTCCAGATGATCACGGAAAAGTCGCGCGAGGCAGAGATCAGGAGCTCTTTGCCACAAAAGGCAACCGAGGTCACAAAGGCAGTGTGGCCAAGCAGCTTCCCCAGCTCACGGCCGCTCTTCTTTGCGTCAAAGATCATCACGCCTATTTGTTTGAAAAGTAAGAATAAACATCCGCTGCGTTTAATTCAAAGAAGGAATAATACTCATGTCGTTTGAAGCAGTGGCGACGATCTCGTCCTCATCGCCGCCGCCAAAGGTGGCACAGTTGACAGACTCGGTGTGGCCGATCAGCTTGGTGGTCGCACCCAGCTTGAACTTGGCGGACGAGGACACGTTGGTTTCGGCGTCCAACTCGACGATCAGAGCGGTGTGGTCATCGCTGGACGTCACCAGCTTGCGGGGGAACCTGGAGGACCACTGGACGCAGTTGATGCTCGTCTCGTGCAGTTTCTCAAACGTTCCCACGGCCTGCAACGAAAAGGTAAGACCATTGCTTTATATTTTTTGTTTGTTACTCTTCCGTCGACGGTTGAAAAGATGCGCAGCGATCCGTCATTGTAGGCGACGGCAACGAGCTCCTGGTCTGCAGAGAAGGCGACACTGCGGCACTGGACCTTGTTTTGGGTGGTGAGGACGTGCTTGAGGGCGCCGAGATGACCCGACCACCAGCGAACCTGGCCGTCCTGGCCGACCGTGCGCAGGAGATGCCCATCGGCGGAGAACGAGAGACCGTTCAAGGGCCCTGCGTTGCCCTGGAAGCTGCCGACCTGCTTGCCCGAGAGCATGGACCAGACCTTGACCGAGCCCATGGAGCAGCTCGAGAAGATGTGGCGTCCAGAGGGCGTGAAGGAGACAGCACGGACAGAGGCACGATGGCGCTCCAGCTTGAAGAGAGACTTTTGGTGGAGGACGTCGTAGACCTGGAGGCTGCCGTCCCAGAAGCCGTAGACGATGACTTGGCCCTCTGGGTGCACGGCCATGCAGCTGATCGGACCGGGAAGGCCGTGGAGCGTGTTGACCTGCTCGCCAGTGGCCGTGTTCCAGAGGGTGACGGTGCAGTCCCACGATGCCGAAGCGATCGTCGTGTTGTTGAGGACGCGCGCAAGGGCGCTCACACGACGCGAGTGGCCGCGCAGCTCGACCGCGATGCTCTCCTTTGCTACGTCCCACACTTTCAAGCTGCCGTCAGCACTGCCAATAGCAAGGCGCGATCCATCCAGAAAGGCGAGAGCGGTCACGGGCTGTCCGTGTCCACGCAGCGTCGCCTTTTCCTCGCCGCTCGACGCAGAAAAGATGCGGCACGTTCCCTTTCAGCAAAAAATCAATAAAGCAGCAAATAAAGGCAAGTTTGAGCACATACGTCTGCGAGACCAGCTGCGACGAGGGAACCGTCATCCGTTCCGGCGATCGACAGCACAGGCTCGGGCTGCTGAAGGAGGGTCATGACGGGCGCGGCCTCTTCAGTCGCGATCGACTCACCGTGGCTCTGGAAGTAGCAGCTGGAGCGGGCAAGCAGAACCGACTTTGCAGTTGCGGCCAGACTCGAGTCGGGCTGGTTGAGGGCCTGCTGCGTCACAAGCATGGGATGCTTGCGGAAGACGTGCACATTGTTGCTGACGAATCGGCGCATCGTCTCGATTCTCGCCACGGGGATGTACCGGTGGGCCGCCTTGTTTTCTGGAGTGGTGGTTTTTTTTAATTTTAAAATTGATACAGGTTCTATGAATTGTTGTTACCAAGAAGACGGTCATAGTCACGCAAGAGCTCGTGCACCTGGCCGACCTTGCAGCGGAGCTCGACAAAGATGAGGTCGGTGAGCAGGCCAGAGAGATCGCCCCATCGACAGGCGGCGGCGAGGTGGTGCGCGACTTCGCTCAGGGCACGTCGGTTAACAAGTGGGGGAACCTCGTTGATCGTCGACCGGTGGGCGTCCACGTTGGACTGGCTGAGGAAAAAGGCACCGAGCAGGGAGTGAACCTTGATCACGTCATCGTTCTTGGGCAAGTAGCGTTGGCGCACGACCTGAAGCGTCTCGGCGTGGACCAGTTGGAGCTTGTTGTCCTTTGTGACAACGATGCGCAGGAAGACCTTGATCTGCGAGTACAGCGACACCCACAGGGCGAGGGGGAGAGTGTTTTCGTCGTCCTCGCGGCGCATCAGGGCAGTCAGTTCGGTCTCGTAAAGCCCGTCACGACAAACTGCAAGCAAACTTGCATGAAAGAGGAATAAGTTTTTTTTTTTTTTCATTTCATTTTAGTCTGAATGGATACCCAAAGGCGCGCTTGACAAGGGACCGGCCGACGTCCTCTTCGATCCGAGTGAGCATGGCAGCGACGAGCTCGGTCACCGAACCGGGCATCTATGCATCATCATTTAGCTTTTTTAAAATAAGAAAAAATGTCGTACGTCTCGGAGCTGCTCGTTCATGTGCTCAAAGGCACCGAAAAGACGCAGGTCCTGGCAGGCCAGGGCGAGGTACAGCGGGCTACCGGCCTCACGCTTGGAGAGGAGCGTTCGCATCTGATTGTTGAAGGGCGACTCGTCGAGTTTTTTGCGGTAGGCCCCAAGCACGTGGCGAACAACGACTGCCTTGTCGGGCGACTCGAGCGATCCCAGCACAACCTGCTTGGGCTCGGGGTTCCATCGTCGGAAAGACTGAAGAGAGAAGAATAGTTAAGACTAGAAAGTAATTTTTACACTGAAAACCTTTTCGACAGAGCTCTTCTCGTTCGCACTGACAATGACACGAATGCGGTTGGTGGGCAGCTGGCGGATAAAGCAGAGCCAGTGCATGCTGTGCGCGCCATAGTCGTCGAGCATGTGGTCGAGGCCGTCAATCACAATGACGATGCGGCCAAAGAGGACCGCCTTGTTGACCAGCTCGGGGAACGACTTGAGCAAGCCGTCAATGTCCTCCGGGATGGGCGTGTCCTTGGGTAGAGGGAAGCGGGACACGATCTCGTGCGAGAGACGCCACAGGATAGTGCGCAGGTCCATTGACTCCTGGATGGACTTTTATTGTTTAAAAAAACAAAAAAAAAAAACAATAGGTTTCAACTTGCCTTGGAGATGCCGACAAAGTGGGTGAGCAGGTTGACAGAGAGGTGGCGGGGCGAGTTGGCAAAGGCCTTGGAGAACTTGGCCAGGAGAGACGACTTTCCGAAACCGGGCTTGCTGGTGACAACGAGCGGGTTGCGCTGGACATCGCTGTCGACAAACTCAAAGAGACGCTTGATCAATGCGGCGCGACCCACGACCGAAAAGGCATTCTGTTCGAGGGCATACGACTGCAGGACGTTTTGCTCATCAATCATCGCCTCTTCTTCGCTTTCACGGGCATTGGCGGGCGCTTCCTCGGGCGACAGACTGAACTGCTTCTGGATAGCTGCAACACCGACAAAAATGAGAAATAGTTTACGCAGAAATGACATACCGTCCCAAAGGGCCTCGATCACAATCGTTGCAAATTCCTCGAGCCCCACGAGTGCTGGTGCCGATGACGGCGATGACGAGTCGTACTTGGCCTTGTACTCGACGAGACGGCACGAGTCTGGATGGGTGGCGGCGTACTGACGGACTTGTGCCTTGAGTTGCTTGACCTCTTGTTGATGCGTCGCCGAAGAGAAGATGCTCTTTGCCGCCTCCGGGAGCTCTTGGATCAGCGAAGGGTCGCGGAGGCACAGGACCGACTGGGCCTGTATAATGAGAATAGTTAGATCATGCTTTAATTTCATTCTCGTATGCCTTGGGTTCGGCGTTGAACACGCCATATGCAAACTCGAGCTCGGTGACGGAGCGACCCGAAGGGTACTTGAGCAACCAGTCAAAGGTGGGCGCTGTGGCGACAGCAGAGTTGTACGAGGAAGGGACAAAGCCGTAGCGGTTTCCGAGCATGCCGACAAAGAAGGGGCGGCATCGATCAATCTCCTCGAGGCACAGCTGGAGCGACCGGTTCGACTCGGCCTCCTGTTGCGTGATGCCCCAGCGCAGGTCGACCTCAAACAGGTTGATCTTGTGGTGGCGGCAGCGCTCGCGAAGCACAGGGAAGACAGTCTTGATGAGCACGTCGCGCTCAGAGTGCATATCCATGAACGTCGACGAGATGAAGACGCGCGCGGTCTGCCACTGGCTTTGGCTGCTGACGGCACTAAGTGAGGACATATTTGTTAAAAATAAACAAAAACAAATAAATTTTACTTTGTTGGATCCAGCTCGAAAGCGACGCCGCCACCGTTGGTCTGCGCTGTTTCCGGCTGCTTTTCGACGGGTCGCTGCTTTTTCGACTGGCTCGAGAAACCGCCAAACTTTTCCTTGCGACGAAGGTCCTTCCTGGGCTTGACAGCGACTTGCTTGGCCTTGTCGATCGAGTTGATGTACGCCATCTGCTGTCCATCGCCACGATCTGCGATGAAGCGCAAGATCTGGTCGCTGTAGCCCGAGACGTAAATGTCGTTCGGGTTGCGGGTACCGGCTTCGTCGTGCGACACGCCGACCAGGCCTCCGCCGAGATCAATGTTGACAAAGAGTGTTTGGGGACGGACGAGCAGGCGGTACTGCCGCACAAACGCGACGGCGGCCTGAGCGGGCGAGCCCGTGTTGGTTGCGTCGGTGATTTCGCCGTGGTTGGTCACAAGGATGACGTTGTCCACAACAATGTGCTCCATCAAGAGAGTCTACATGAAACTGTCAATGCACCTCTCATAACGGGGAAAAAAAAATCCCTTACCTCGAAATACTGAAGGAGCGAACGCGCACGGCTCGCGACGGCTGATGCAGCTGTGGCATCGGTCTTACTGACGGATCCTTGCCGCATCGAATCGGCCAGCGTCTCGAGCTTGCCGATGCTGCCGAGAATGGATGCTTCGCCGCTGTGGTTGTTGGGTTCGGTGATGACAAAGTTGTTCGAATACGTGTCAAACAGGATGAATTCACAGTCTTCGCACGAGAACTTGCACATGAGGCCGAGCAGGAGACCAACAGAGAGGAGCGTCATGGGCTTGCCGAGGCCCTTGGCTGACGAGCACGGCGCGAGCATGTCTGTCGACGCGTTCACGAGCAGGATAGTACGACCCCGGATCGGCTTGATGTTGTAGCGCGTCGCTAGCACGATGGACTGCTCGAGGGCCTGTGATTGATTGAATTCGCATTTAACGAAACGAGATAATTTATCACTTGCGAGAACGCACCTCGAGGTACTTGGAGACCCATTTGTTCTCGGGCAGATCGTGGTCCTTGCGCTCCTTCCTTTCCGTGCCCTTCCCGCCCTTGCTGTTGTCGTTGCTCTTGCCACCGCGACCACCACGAGTTCCGCCTCGTCCTCCTCGCGAACCGCCGCGTCCACCGCCGCGTCCACCTCGTGGAACCGACGACGAGGCATCCTCTACCTCGTCTGCCCAGCTGGATCCCTTGGGGATCGAGTCGCGCGCCTTGACGGCATCTTCCACGGCCTTCTTGAGGGCCTCGTAGGCCGAGAGGAAGCGCGAGGGAAACTGGCGCGAGTTGACGACTTGAAGCTCGCTCCCCAGCTATGTTTATTGTTGTACTTGAAATAAATTTCCATGGTGTAAGCATACTCGTTTGACGATGGCCAGGTGGTGCTTGTCGTCGATGTTGGCGATGAGCAAGTTGCGCAGGTTGCGGAGCATCGCCATGAAAGGCAACTTCTTGTGGTCCAGAAGCGACTCCCACACGGCGGCCTTGTTGCCCTTGAGCGAAATCTCCGTCTCCCAGGTCTCGGGCGTGGCCAATTTGATGCGTCTAATCGGGACGGAGACGGAGACGGATTAAGTATGCCAAAAATCAGCAGGGGTACGAACCGGCCAGCCTTGCTCTCGTCCCACTCACCGGGCAAGCGGCTCTTGAAAAAGTCGTCGCGGGTCTCGGGGTAGGACTTGCCGAGGATGGCCATTGTGTGGAAGACTGGCTCGGAAATCTGTTTTGAATGAATTATATCAACATAAAAAATTAAAAAAAAATAGTTTCTCAGTGTAGGTTACGTGGAGGACGCGGATGAGGTACTTGATCGTGCAGCGAAAGTCTTCCTTTACAACCAACTTGCGGTTGGCGTTTGATCCGTCGACGTTGACGGCGACTGCGTTCTCATCGTCCGAGTCGCTGTCGCTGTCCCGATCGACAGAGGCGGCTGGCCTGGGAACGAAACCCACTCCGCCTCGTCCACCTCGTCCACCCCGTCCACCACGAAATCCTCCTCGACGTACAACAGCAGCGTCGCCGCCGCCGAGAAGTTTCCGTTTGTTCTCGCGCTCCTCCCTCTCCTTTTTGATCTTCTCTGCTTTCTGGGCCTTCTTCTTGGCCTTGCCCTCGGCCGACCCCTTGTCCTTGTTGTACTTGCCAAGCTGGTACTCGTCAAACTCGGGGAATTTGTCCACCATCGCCTTGCGAAGGGCGACAGGGAACGACGGCTTGGCACTGTTCCGTGAAAAAATAAATATTTTT
>Ga0302226_10000611_pt1 | contig 28917 bp, 22 predicted proteins | sample II_Palsa_E3_3_FD_193524 | JGI IMG/M metagenome (GOLD analysis project Ga0302226, IMG submission 193524) | Peat permafrost microbial communities from Stordalen Mire near Abisko, Sweden - II_Palsa_E3_3 | ecosystem: Environmental > Terrestrial > Soil > Palsa > Peat permafrost | place: Sweden...
CAATTGCTTCCACCAGAATTTATAGATTCGCGGATAGATAATCTGCTCCATATTTTCTTCTCTTTTTAAACCTTCCATCATCAATAATTTATACATCACCCTGCGGGAATGATCTACTACACAATGTGACTTCCGGGTGTAGCCAAACTGTATATTTAAGTCCCTATTGGTTTTACCGGAGAGCAATAATTGCTCAAATATTTCAATATGTAGTGTTGAGAATTTCTTTGTTTTTAAATTCGGGCGTGTGTCGTTTTTCATAATCTCATTCATCTATTTTTTGCTTTTTATGGCAAACGAGGTACAATTGCAATACCTCCGGATATAATAATCCGGGGTTCTTGTGTCATACAATCCTCTACTTAATTCTAAGTATTTGTCAGGGCACCTTATAGGGCTATTGCGGCATCTGATCAAGATGCAACCTTATATTCTCTTCTCCTATGGTGTCCAGCAGTTCTGTAATACCGTAATAAGCAATGGCATCGGTAATATCTACCGTTCTCAATATTTCAGCGGCTTTTATTTCTTCCATATTTTCAGCAGCCCGGACTTAGCTTAAAAAAAACAAAACCTATAATCAACATTATCGCCAATGAAAGAAATAATTCCGCATTGTTTTTCGCACTCCTTATTTTAGGGATTTTACCACCACCTTTAAGCTTTTTATACTTCATATTATACCGGTAAGAAATAATTAAAAACGAAGCCGGTAATACTAGAAACAGATATTCCATAAATATTTAATTACTGATAAATACCCCGATACTTGCCTGTGCATGATGTTTATTCTTTTTGCGTGTCATATTGCTTTTAATTGGTTGTTTGGTTTGGTCAACTATACAGTGCCCGTTAATAATAAGAGTGTCACCCATGGTTACCCTTATTATTCCGCTCACTATTTCTTTCGTTTAGACTTTGAAACTGCGTGTATATCATACCACTCAGGAGAAGAAATACAAATACCATAATGATAAGATCACGATAGGTGAAATGCTCGTTGATAAAATACTTCTCTATCACTTTATAGTTGATCCACAACAAATTGATCATGACCTTTTATTTAATCTTTGTAAGTACGGCGATAATCGGCTCTAGCGTGAAACATAAGGGCCAATGACCCGAACAAACAAAACAGCAAAAAGAAAAGAATGATTAAGCCCGTGTTGTCGCAAGCGAATACCGCGCCCAAACAAACTGCCGCGATAACTGATAAGCTAATTGTTTTCATATTTTTGGCGTCGGGGGATTTAAACCCTGTTCTCCGATTTAAGCCCACCTATCGTATCTGACAAACATTGATTAAGAAGACTCACATCTACAAATAGCTTTCTTAGCCTGTCATTTTCACTTCTAAGCCGGTTTACTTGATACTCCATTTTCCAGTAATCCTGAAACAGTTTGCTAAATGCCGAAGAGCTGATTCCAATTTCCTTAAATAGTTGCTCACCTTTCTTCCCTTTACAAAAATCATCTATCAATCTTATTTGCTCCCTTGTTAGTGTATATTCTGACATTACTTTATTATAATAGTATACCTGTAGGTTATTTAATACTTCACAATATGAAATTCTGTTCTGCGGTCGGCCTGATACTCCTTCTCAGAACATTTAACATTCACTGTGCAAGCATTAACTAAACGAGTGTCGCCATATCCTTTGGCTGTTATCCGATTTTTATTGATGCCCTTGCTCGCTATATATTGTACAGCCGCATTCGCTCTTCTCTGAGAAAGAAGTAAGTTATAATGGCTCCCTCCCCGGCTATCTGTGTGCGAACCTAATTCTATCCACATTGTCGGATTATTCTTTAATATCGTGACTACTTTATCAAGCTTTTTTTCGGCGTCCGGACGGATGTTTGATTTATCGAAATCATAATAAATATTTTCGAGAACGATTTCCTTATTAAGTATAATCTGCTCTAAATAGAAATCTCTCGTTATGGTCGTTGAACTGGTAAATCCAATCGTGCTTAAGCTCGTAGTACTATTCTGAAAACCCGTTCTCTCACAAATTAAAGTGTAACTTGAACTGGTGTCAAGATCGTAGTTGAATGTGCCATTGACATCTGTTTGAACATTTAAAACGGTACCATCCGCTTTCGCTAACGAGAGCATGGCGTTTGGTAGCTTTGCATTATTACTTTTATCATACACCACCCCTGTAAGTCTGAAAACCGGTGGCTTTCGCTGCGAAAAAGAGTAAATATCGTCACTACCTAATCCTCCAAATCTGTTAGAAGCGAAAAAACCGTCAGCTTTGTCAATAGGATTATAAGCGAAATCATCCTGTGGCGAGTTGAACGGATAACCCATATTTAGTGGTTTGGCCCACTTGCCATTAACAAGTTTCGTTTTAAATATATCAAGCCCCCCCATTCCAATCAGGCCGTCGCTGCTGAAATAAAGGTTACCGGCGCTGTCTAGAGTAGGAGTGCGCTCATTTCCTGCAGTATTGATATCGGTCAAATTTACCGCAGTACCCCAAGTACCATCCGTGTTTCTTTTACAATAATAAATGTCGGTTCCCCCTTTACCTCCTGGCATATTTGATGAAAAGTATAGCATTTTCCCATCTTTTGTGATATATGGATCGCCTACAGAGTAATCATTTGGGTTATTGTATTTAAAACTCACCGGCTCCGTCCACTTTCCGTTAGTATCTTTTTTACAGCTGTATATCTCCACATTAATTGTCCTGATGGCTGTTCCTTTACTTTTTTTATAATGTTCCGGGATCTTAGTTAACGTATAAAACATTTCTTTTTCATCACCTGTAAAGCAGGCCGGCCCGGTATGATAACTGTTATTAAGGGTTGCCGGAAAATAATTAATATCGCCTATGCCACTTCGTTGTATATATAAATGCAAATAGCTATTCCCCGTCCTACCATAAACATTTTTATCGGGAACCTGTACGCCATCAAATTTTAAAAACGGCCGGCTTTTTTTGGGACTACCCTGCAAGGAGGAGGGCATATCGTCACGATCTGATGAAAAAACGATATTATTTTCATACACGACCGCCCCCCAATCCGACTTCGGCGTGTTGATGGATTTTAGATTATTAACGGTAAAATGAACCGGATTCCTCATCCAGAACGAGGCTGAATCGCATGAAGCCATCCAGCTATTCATTTGTTCCTTTGATACGATATTAGCTTGCTTCAGCTTATATTTTACAAATGCCGCTTTCGCTTCCGCGAATTTACCATTGTTTTTAAGCGCGCCTGCATAGGCAAGCATATTGGAAGGATCACTCCCGGGCATCGATGACGCAATCGCATACCAACTTTCCGTTTCTTTATAATCTTGTACCAATGCATAGCACTGTGCCAATCGTTCGGCAGCATGCAAGGTCACTTTTTTGTGATAAGCCTGCTCGTACAAATCGATCGCTTTTATATAATCCGATAATTCGAACTTCGCATCAGCCGCTTTAATAACATACTGTGCATGGCTTTTCATTCCATAACTGAGTAACACCACTATAACTGATAATTTGACTAAAATTAATTTCATATTATATTACTTAATTAGAAATACCTTGGTGATGATATCCTGTAGTCCTTTCGGTCAAAAAAGTAACCGATGGACAATTCATGGCTACCGCCGCTGTAACCAGCCAAAGCCCCTAACGAAATATCATAGGAATAACCTATACGATAATTCTTTATGGTATATAATTGAGCAGCCAGTACTATTGCGGCAGGCTGACCTAGATTACTTTGTAAATAAGGTTTATTATAAAGTTTAACGCCTGTTTGGTAAGAACAGCCCAACCAAACCGCGTCTTTCATGATAATAAATGTTGTCAGGTCTAAACTAGTGGGGCCTGCCATATCATCCTTCAACAAAAAAGAGGGTTTTAGCTGAATATCTTCTGATAAAGGGACCAACATCCCCGCGGTTAAATAGTAATGTGGTTTTGGTTGCGCGATAAAAGAAGTCGCGGGCACTTTATAAAACTGCGCTACCAGGTTATCGGCAGACAGACCTACGTAAACCTTATCGTCAGAATAATAAGCGCCCAGCCGGGCATCAGGTAAGATTGTACTCTGATTGCCTGTTGGCTGATAGGGTTCCGGATCGTTCGCAAATAACATTGCGCCATTTATCCCGAGCTGCACCGCGCCAACACCAAAACCCAACGCTAAACGGGAACTGCCATCCTCATTCATTTGTATCCGATAGGCATAATTCGCGTAAAATTCCAGATTACTTTGCGCGCCAAGCTTATCATCAGACATCATAAACGCCAAACCAACTTTATCATCATTCGCGATCGCGTCCACGGCTACCGACTCCGTTTGTGGCGCCCCGGTTACCCCCGTCCATTGCGTTCTGAAAAAACCCTGAACATTCAGCTGCTCCCGATATCCCGCATAAGCCGGATTGATATAAATCCCGTTAAACATATATTGGCTAAACTGCGCATCCTGCTGCGCATCAGCTTTTTTTATAACTCCCAATAATAGCCCTATTACTATAATAATAATTATGTTCTTTATCCTTTTGTCCATTGTTATTACATTAATTGTTATTGCTTAAATGCTCTTATTAAAGTGATATATCCTTTGTAAACCTTCCATTCAGCATCACCATTGCTTTTAACACGGAGCAGATAATAATATGTACCCTCGTTTAAACCAGTACCCGACCAGTTATTTTGATAGTTTTCCTGTTTGTAAACCTGGTTGCCCCAGCGGTTAAGAATTATTAATTCATTATCAGCAAATTGATCCAATCCTTTAATAAGGAAAGTATCGTTTATACCGTCGCCGTTTGGTGTGAATAAATTGGGGATGAACAAGCCTGCTTTACTATATTCAGTAAACCAAACAGCATTACTAAAAGCATTAGAAGCCAGGGTTACTTCATGACTCATATGCACCCCTGGCGCGGGATTTATTGTTTTATAATAATCCCATGAAGCGCCGCCTGCATATTGTGAAATAAGCGCATCGTCATCATTAAATAATGAACCATTGGTTGAAGCATTGTGCTGTAATGTTATGGTAGCCTTAACCGGCGCCGACGAGTAGATGTGCCAGCTTCTGTCCATACCTTGCTGCAAATTGAACCCCGTTGTAAATGCTCCAGCATAATTCTGAACACTTACGTATAAAGCACCCGCACCCGGGGCCGTTAAGGTTGCCGGCGTATAATCACCTTCTGCTATACCTACCGGGAATACAAATGAAGTGCTGTCACTATATTGTTTTACCACATGCCCGGCAATACTGTTACTGGTGGATATCATGCGATTTTCGCTGTACTCCGTTATATTTCCCGTGCTATTAAAGGTTAGGTTATTGCCGTTAAGAATAACGTTGGCATGATCTACCGCCAGGTCCAATGTTCCGCCTATGTTTAAGGCTGCCGACAGCTCTCCCGATGGACTAACCGTACCGTAGCCAGGGTCGGCAAGATCATTTAAAACGATATCGCTGTTATTCTGATGTATAACCAGCAGGTTAATAAAATTGCCATTATTTCCATCAATTTTTGTGGCACCCGATGCCATGCCCGTATAAAGCGGGTTAGTGCCGGGATTATGAATGATGATTTTGCCGCTGCCGCTAAAAGTTGCCGTAGGGGCTATCCAAACATTTTTGCTCCATATCTCCAGCGTACCCTCAATATCCCAGTTCGCCAATGGCCCGAAATACGTCCCCTCCGAATAACGCTCCTCCGTAGTCCCGGCTGCTATGGTTACCGATGAATTATCTACCGTACTGCTGCCTGCCCCTGTTTGGGCAGCAGCAGCACTGGTAACCAGGCAGAATACTGCGATAAATATTTTATTTTTCATCATCCAGTTGTTGTTAGCTGTATCAAAAAATAATTATTGCCCAATAACATACCAGTTGGTACCATCGCTTTGTATGCTTACCGCATCGATAGGACCTTTTGACCCAAACGCTACAACTGACTCTGCACATACGTGTAAACTTGTCGTTGTACCTATTCCAACATTTACATAATAAACACCTATTGAAAGAGTAATATCATTCGCACCATTCCCATCACCTGAATAATTTACGATCCGGTAGATTCTCCCGGAGCAGGTTGTTGGATCCGGTAAAGTAAGGGTCTCTGGGGTACCTGCTTTTGATATAACCGTATAATCATTATTAGTAAGTGTGAACGACGATGTGGATGTAAGAATGCGAAGTGCATTAGCCATAGACCCTGCTACCTGCAAGGTGCTCGTTGGCGCAGTTGTGCCGATACCTACATTTACTGCATTAGTGCCCGTACCGCCCAAAACAATGCTATTGCTTGCAGCTACTTTGGCATTATAGCCAATTGCTGTCGCGTTGCTTAAAGCTCCCGTTGTAACATCAGCACTAGTTCCAAGAAAAGTATTGTTGCTTCCGGTTGTATTGGTTTGTCCGGCATTTAATCCTATTGCTGTATTGGAAGCACCGGTGGTAATGCCGCTAAGTGCGGAAGTACCCACTGCTGTATTGGAAGTGCCGGTGGTATTGTAGTAAAGTGCGGAAGAACCAACCGCAGTATTGTTACTAGCGGTATTGCGGTTAAGTGCGTTAGAACCAACCGCAGTATTAGTAGCACCGGTACTGTTAGTAAGCGCCTGATAGCCAATTGCTGTATTGTAATTGCCCGTTAGATTAGCGGCAAGTGCGGAACCACCAACCGCAATATTATAAGCACCAGTGGTATTGGAGGCAAGTGTGGAACCACCAACCGCTGTATTGTTGCCAGCAGTGGTATTAGCGGCAAGTGCGCTAATGCCCATTGCCACATTACCAGTACCAGTGGTATTGGCGGCAAGTGCGGAAGAACCCATCGCAGTATTGTTACTAACGGTATTGGCAGCAAGCGCCTTATAGCCAATTGCTGTATTGGTATTGCCATTTTTATTAGCGCTAAGCGCCAGATTGCCCATTGCGACATTACTATTACCAATGCTATCGGCGGCAAGTGCGGAAGCACCAACCGCAGTATTGTTATTAGCGATACTGGCAGCAAGCGCCTGACTGCCAATTCCGATATTACCAGTACCGGGAAGATTATTGAGAAAGGCTTGAATAGAATTAGCAAGTCCTTGCTTTTTAGCTAAACCTGCATTCGTGCCCAAAAAGACATCGCTAGGATCCAACATACCCGTATACACCTTATTTACTTGGAATTGAAGGGGTACATTATCCGTTGTACCTAAAAAATTAGTAGCCAGTGTTGTACCGGCATTACCTGTAAGCGACCAACCGCCTGAACCGCCTGTAGTAGTAGTTCTTAAAACACCTGTTGCATCAGCAACAACCACTAGGTCTGCTGATGAGGTACTGGCCTGTAAGCCTTCAAAACGTACCGGGTTCACCCCCACTTTCGGAGTTACATGCAGTGTGTTTGTTGGGCTGGTATTGCCGATACCTACATTTACGGCATAAGTACCCGTACCGCCCAAAACCATGCTATTGCTTGCGCCTACTTTGGCACCATAACCAATTGCTGTCACGTTGGTTAAGCCTGTTCCCCCATTGAGCGTGGCTAAAAAAGCCTTTATTGTTACGAGGTCAGCATCAACTCCAATAAAAGTATTGTTGCTTCCGATTGTAGTGGTTTGTCCGGCACCTATTCCTATTGCTGTATTGGAAGTACCGGCGGTATTGGCGACAAGTGCGGAATCACCAACCGCTGTATTGTTACCTGCGGTACTGGCAGTAAGCGCCAGATTGCCAATTGCTGTATTTTTAGAGCCCGTTACATTAGCGGCAAGTGCCGAGTTGCCAATTGCGACATTAGCAGTATTGAGAGCGCTTTGAGTAGAATTAACAAGTCCTTGCTGTCTAGCTAAACCTGCATTCGTGCCCAAAGAGATATTGCCAGGCTCCAGCATACCCGCAAACACGTTATTTACTTTGAATTGAAGGGGTACATTATCCGTTGTACCTAAAAAATTATTAGTCAGTGTTGTACCCGCATTACCTGTAAGCGACCAATTGGTGCTAAGTGAACTTGCCGGAATTGTTTTTAACACACCTGTTGTTGCATCAGCAACAACCATTTGGTCTGTTGAGGATGTTGTGCTTGCTTGTAAACCTGCAATGGCCAGTGTATTAGCAGCCGAGGCCGTAACAACCGTTGCTCCAGTTAAAGCACCACCCAATTGTACCGTACCGTTTGTTGCCGTTAAGCCATTATTTGCAGCTGTTAATACCGCAACCGCAGGTGCTGATGCAACGCCATTAACCGTTGAAACCAGGCTGCCATTGGTAGCCGTAAGTATATTGGTAGTAGCCGGGCTAGTTGCGTTAACAACATACGGGCTTACCGCCGAACCATCACCTGTGATGGTAATGTTTGTACCCGCGGTGGTTACACCACCTATACCAGCATCACCCTTAGGACCTTGTGGACCGGTTGGACCAGCAGGACCTGTTGCGCCGTCCGTTCCATTTGTTCCTGCTGTACCTGTTGCTCCTATTGGACCTATTGGGCCAACTGCACCTATATCTCCTTTTGCACCGGCTGTACCGGTTGCTCCTATTGGACCTTGTATACCTGCTGCGCCTGTTGCTCCGGTTGGACCAGCAGGACCTGTTGCGCCGTCTGTTCCATTTGTTCCAGCTGTACCAGTTAATCCTATCGGACCTATCGGACCGGTCGCGCCAGTTGCGCCGGTAGTACCGGCTACTCCAGTTAAACCAGTTGATCCGGTTGCGCCAGTTGCACCTGTTAAACCTATTGGACCTTGTGGGCCGGTTGCGCCAGTTGCACCGGTAGTACCAGCTGTACCGGTTAAACCTGCTGCACCTGTTAAGCCTATCGGACCTTGTGGACCTGTTGCTCCAGTTGCACCGTTAGCACCAGCTGTACCGGTTAAACCTGTTGCACCTGTTAAGCCTATCGGACCTTGCGGACCCGTTGCGCCAGTTGCACCGTTAGTACCGGCTGTACCAGTTAAACCTGTTGCACCTGTTAAGCCTATCGGACCTTGTGGACCTGTTGCACCGGTTGTACCGGTTAAACCAGTTGCACCTGTTAAGCCTATTGGACCTGTCGCGCCAGTTGCACCGTTAATACCGTTAGTACCAGTTACTCCGGTTAAACCAGTTGATCCGGTTAATCCTATTGGACCTTGCGGACCGGTTGCGCCAGTTGCACCGTTAGTACCGGCTACTCCGGTTAAACCAGTTGCACCCGTTAATCCTTGCGGACCTGTTGCGCCAGTTGCACCCTTAGCACCAGCTGCACCAACTGCCCCAGTTGCACCAACAGCACCTGTACTTCCGGTTAAACCTATCTGGCCTTGTGAACCAGTTACACCTGTTGCGCCAACTGCCCCTGTACTTCCCGTTAAACCTATTGGCCCTTGTGAACCTGTCGCACCAACAGCCCCTGTACTTCCCTGTAAACCTATCGGACCTTGTGAACCAGTCGCACCAACTGCACCAGTTGCGCCAACTGCACCTGTAATGCCCTGTAAACCTATCGGACCTTGTGAACCAGTCGCACCAACTGCACCAGTTGCGCCAACTGCCCCTGTACTTCCCGTTAAACCTATCGGGCCTTGTGAACCAGTTGCACCAACAGCACCAATTGCGCCAACTGCACCTGTACTTCCTGTTAAACCTATCGGGCCTTGTGAACCTGTCGCGCCAACAGCACCTGTCGCACCAACTGCCCCTGTACTTCCCGTTAAACCTATCGGGCCTTGTAAACCTGTTGCGCCAGTTGCACCTGTTGCGCCATCTGTACCGTTAGTACCGGCTGCACCAGTTAAACCTGTTGCACCTGTTAAACCTATCGGACCTTGTGGACCTGTTGCACCAGTTGCTCCGGTTGCACCATCTGTACCGTTAGTTCCGGCTGTACCAGTTGCTCCGGTTAATCCTATTGTACCTTGTGGACCGGTTGCACCTGTTGCACCATCTGTACCGTTAGTACCGTTAGTACCGGCTGCACCGGTTAAACCTGTTGCACCTGTTAAACCTATCGGACCTTGTGGGCCTGTTGCACCGCTTAATCCGATCGGGCCTTGCGGGCCGGTTGCTCCTGCAGGGCCGGTAATATTTGTCCAGGTATTTGCCGTTGGATTAAAAATATAAGTACCACTATCATTGGTTACCACATTAACGCCTGCACCAGGGCCGCCTGGCTGGCCGGGTATACCGGGGGTGCCGCTTGTTCCCGGTTGGTTTTGGACAAGAATTGAACCTGAACTTCTTCCTCCTCCAACAAAAACCCATTTAGTTCCGTTATTATAATAAATACCGGGAACAACATCGTTTTGGGTGGCCGTATTATATACCATCATTCCCGCTACATGAGCGCTTAGCGGAAAAGCATCCGTGGTGAGCCTTAAGGCTACCCTGGTATACAACAATCCTTTATTGGAACTTTCCAGTTCCAATATGGCGTCTTTATTAGGCAAATTGCCATTGTTGACCGTGCCATCTTTTACTTTTTGCTGAGCCGCAGCTATCAACACATTTAATGTGAGACCTAAACTAATAAGTATAATTTTCTTCATAGAATTGGATACAATACCAGGGTTTTTATTAAAATTTGAACTAAACATTTCTTTCATTTTCGAACATCAAACATTTCATTTGCCTCATCTTGTAGCGATTAACAACCTGCTGTTTGGGTAAATAATACGTAGCTGGCAAAGGATACATTGACTCCAAAACCTGTTTTTGATAAATAATTTTATCCAGGATCCTATTATCGTTCCATATATTACTTCAACATAAATTATGCTGTAGGAGGCCGATGGATTGCAGCATCGGGGTAATTTCACTTATCTTCTGAAAATCGCAGTTAACATCAGTTTTACCAACGTTATAGGTCCAAAGTATTTAAAGTAGCGCTTCATGCTTGTTTAGGAATTCAATACGAAGCAGCGTGAAGAAACATTGACTTGATTTCAAAAATTACTTTTATCATCATTTTTCTCATTTAATGCGGCGACCGTTTGGCTTTTGATGATATTAGTTATTCCGCTAAACTAAGTTAGCCGCCACATCAGGCTATAGGTATATACAAGATGTTAGTGGAAGACATACTCATCATAAATCTACGATCTACCTGTACCCGCGTGTAAGTAATGTGCTGCTCGTCAATATGTTCTTATAGCTTACGGAAAATATGACCGATGACCCTATATAGATGGTGACGTTATTTGTGCGAAAACTGCTGCAAGCCGGAATTGCTGCCGCATTAATTCAGGAGAAAATTTAAATTGCCTCTTAAAACAAGTAAATATTAAAATCTTTTAGATAAATTTACCGTTCGTTATGATACCTAGCTATTCCCTTTTTACAAAATTTACCGATACATCAATTAGCTTGAACAGTCAGCGTGTTCATATACAGGAGCAAAAACAGGTAGAACATTGAAACGATACAGTTACATTTGCAGGCTTAAAAAAATATGATCTTTTTAGAGGATGCTGAAATAAAAACCCTGGTGATACAATTACAGGGAGGCAGCGAGCCCGCTTTTAACAAGCTGTATGCAGCTTTGGGGAAAATCTTTTATAAAAAGATATTTGCCATGGTTAAGGAGGAGGAGGTTACAGAGGACATCCTGCAGCATTTATTTATGAAGGTATGGCAAAAACGGACTGAGCTCGACCCGGAACGATCATTCAAGGCTTACCTGGGCACAATTGCTCAAAATCTCGTGTATGATTATTTACGTAAGGCAGCCAGTAATAAAAGAATAATTGAAACTATATTAATAACGGCCGTTGACTTTTACCGGCATACAGAAGAGAATTTAATCAGTAAGGAAACCGTCGAAATTATAAACCAGGCCATTGACCAGCTACCACCTCAACGAAAACAGGCCTTTATACTTTGCAAAATTGAAGGGAAAAGTTATGAGGAAACCGGCAAAGCGATGGGCATTTCTGTCGCTACAGTGAATAGCCACATGGTAAAGTCCCTTCGCTTTCTAAAAGATCACTTAATGCAAAACCCCGATATGGCCGTAGCTTTTATTGTCGGGCTGTTGGGTTCTACCTTTACTATCAAGAGTTAATCCATCATATTTTTTTATAGCTGTCTTTCTATACCTATTAAAAATTACAGTCAAAATATTTTCTTATCGAAATGTCGTCTAACGCTTACATCATTTTTGTAGTATGCTCGATATATTTTCTTTCCTCCAGTACCGACTTAAAACCTCCGATCACTTTTTATTGCTGCCAAAAAATTAAAACTTTAAAAATTGAGATCTTCATTATATTAAAGGAGTAATTTCTTGTCCATATTGCCTCAGTAAGCCCTATTTATTGTTACGCTGAACTAAAAAGAAACCATTTTCAGCCTGGACACAGTGAGGCGCCTAATGCTAACTGCAATACATTCCGATCTTAGCATACAATTCGTTTAAATCAAATGGCTTGCCGATATAATCGGTCAAACCCGCCTTAGCAGCCTTACTTTCAATTTCGAATTTTGAAGATGCGGTGAAAGCAACAATAGGTAATGTTTTCGCCTTTTCCATAGGGAGTTGTCTAATTATTAAAGTAGCCTCATAACCATCCATCACCGGCATCTGCAAATCCATCAGTATCATATCATAATCAGTCGTCTTTACTTTCTCAACAGCCTGTAGTCCGTCGCTCACAACATCACATTCTACATCCCATAATTCCATTATATTTTTTATCAGCATAATATTTATCTTGTTATCTTCTGCTACCAGTATTTTGGCACCCTTTAAGCTGTATACAGCATCAGTAGGAACCGGCTTTGATTGCAAATCCTGTTTTTCAATACCGTTCTTATAAGTCAAATTAAATTTAAATACGGATCCATATCCTGGTTTACCTTTTACACTAATACTGCCGCCCTGCATTTCTATTAACTTTTTAGCTATTGTAAGGCCTAAGCCTATCCCTCCGGCCTCCCGGGTATTTCTGGCATCAGCCTGTGTAAAGCTTTCAAAAATAACTATCATTTTATCTTCCGGTATCCCAATACCAGTATCCGCTATTTCAAATTCTATATTATTATTTTCACCATCAGTGTACAATAGTGTTGCTGAGATACGAATCTCCCCGGCAGTAGTAAATTTGATGGCATTGCTGATCAGGCTGTTTAAAATCTGCTCTAACCTTACCGGGTCTCCTATTACCGCATCGGTAAGCCTTTTATCAACAGATAGCTTTAATGGCAGCTGCTTTTCAGTGGCCCTTTCTAAGAAGGAAAACCTGATATTATCTAATAATTGTTCTATATTAAATTCCGTTACATCAAATTTTATTTCGTTCTTTTCTATAGCGCTAAATTCCAGTATATCGTCTAAATGCACCAGCAGACTATTTCCGGATAATTTAATCGCCTGTAAATATTCCAGTTGTTCTGTAGTAGGGTTAGTATGCAATAACAATTCAGTAAAACCAATAATTGCGTTCATAGGGGTCAGAATTTCGTGGCTAATCGTTGATAAAAACTGTGATTTAGCTACGACAGCCAGATCTTTCTCCTTCGTTAATTGATATGTACTTTGCATCATTTTTAGCTTTGTATTGGTTATAATACGGAGCATAGAAAAGATACATTGATGTAGAATGTAAATTTATAAAACACAGCATGCGATTTTTGTGCGTGAGATTCCAGCAGCTCTAAACAGTTCCATTTCTCCCTGTTAAAATCTTCCATGAGCAGATCTGGCTAAAACCAATATAGTACTTATTGACTTTGCTCAATGGGAAATATCATAACAGCAGCATATCCTTTATTTTCCTTTTTCAGAATTTCATGCTCAGTCTTGACAAGCTACCGGGACCGAACGTTTATTTTATCCAAAAGGCGCAAAATTCAGGATAACGTAATAAGCCTGTTATGCCATGTCTCGCTTCTAGTATCAGGCCCTTTAAGCATACATTTTTAGCAATAAAACTTTGTATTTACTTATCAGCGGCAAAACAAGAAGAAGTTGAAAACAGACCATTAATAGACATTAAAGGCATATACAGAGCTGATTAAAAACACCTTGAAGCCTTATGCCGGAATTTTATGATCTGATTGACGAAAAGTATTGCACCTTATATCCTACCTGGATACTCTAATTACATTTTGCTCAATTCTGAAATGAACACCGCCCATTTGCTCTAATACACCAAGCAATTTTTTAATGTCTGTATTCCTTGGTATTTCCCCGTTAAAATGAGTAGCGGGCATTTCCCCGGTATAAACTACCTTAACATTATACCATCTTTCAACTTTGCGCATCAAAGGCTGAATATCTGAATTAACAAATAAAAAGTCAGCATTCTTCCATGCTACAGCTTCATCAATATTCGCATTAACCACCTGAATATCATTATTTACCCGCGCCTGCTGACCTGGAGCGATCACTTGGTTCAATTTGCCCCTGCTAACTTTGACCGATCCTTCCAATAAAGTAGTATTAATGGATGGCTCATCAGCATAAGCCATAATATCAAAATGAGTGCCTAATACCTGAACCTTTAAATCATTGACAGTTACAATAAATGGCTGAGCCTTATTCTTCGCAACTTCAAAATAAGCTTCACCACTTAAGGTTACGTTGCGTGTTTTACCATCAAAGTTTGTTTGATAACTGATAGTCGAAGCAGAATTTAACCATATATGTGTTCCATCCGGTAATGTCACCTGGTATTGCCCGCCTTTCGGCACTTCAATTTTATTATAGCCTATTGATTTGTTATCTCCGGAAACCTGGGTTGAATAGCTCAGTTGCCCATCGGCCGTTTTATTGATACTCACTAAACCTTGTTGCGCTAAAACGCCATTCTTTGCCTTGAGTAAATCCACTTGCTTACCGTCAGATAAAACAAGCGTTGCTTTATTTTCTCCTGGCTTGATTTCATAAGTTACTTCTGTTTGAGGTTCTTTTTGTTTTAAACGGTTGTATAAAAGTCCCAACCCAACACAGCAAAATATGGCAATAGCTGCTGCTATACCATACCATTGGGTAAGTGATCTAACTTTTACCTTTTCAATGGCTTCTACCTCTATATCCTGTTTTAAACGGCTATATAAATGCGACAATCTGGAATCAAGCGCCTGGTCATCTTCTTCCAAGTAGGCTAACTGTACATCTTCGTCGTTGAGTGCGGCGTTAATTACTGCCTTTAACTTTTTTTCATCCTCCGCAATATTAAAATGGTGCAGCAACTCATTTATCTCTTTTACAGTACATTGGTTATTCATGTACCGTAAAAATAAATCGTTCTGCATCTCCATATAATTATCGCTATAAAATAAATATGCTGTGTTTCAAAAAGTTTCGAGTGTAAAGATAAAAAACTAAACACTCATTTAAGAATTGCAATAATTTCACTTCCTACAATTCCTGTCTGCTACTATCCAACCGCTTTGTGAAGCCAAAAAAATCCATGTCGAAATACTGGATAGTATAAGTAAAGTCTACGCTAATAATTGTTTCTTTATTGGTTAAAGAGCAAGTCTCTCCTCGCAGTAGAAACTTATATAACCTAAAGTCTGTAACAAAGATAATCAGTTTATCCGCTTTAATATTATTATATACGCAGCTGTTAAAAAAAACATTGATTGAAATTTAAAAAAAGGAAAAAGCAATCTATCAAAATGAAATATTTCAAGATAAAAATATCGACTATTTTTTGCAGTGTTAAACTTGTGTGGATGTTCCACTGAAACTGACCAGTAATTCATAGGTAAGGAGTAAAGTGATTCCGCAGGAAATTGACCAAGGGCATTCCGGGGCAACATCAGATACCCCTTCCTTTGCATCCCCTATCTACTTACCATTCCTTAATATCATGTCTATAGTTATTGCAGCCGACAGAATTGCAATTTTATGAGTACCATTGTAACTAGTATCAAGGTGTACATTATATTTATCTGTTGACAGTATCTCCCTGCCTATCCCACCCCATTTTTGCTGATTAATCCAATATTGATACGATTACCATCTTTTATTATAAAATTCCATGATCTCCAGTCACCCCGAATTTCCGTTATTTGACTGGAGATTCCGGAACCATTGACATCTCGTTCCGCAATGTCAGACAGATAGTTCCGTTACTCTTTGACCACATTCAATCCTTGATTATTAATTTCACTTTTTCCACGAGCCTACACAAATCGCTGTCTAATAGGCATGGAATAGTATGGTCAATGGCTCCGGAATATCCAATGTGATGACCAATTATTATTGGCCGAAGGAGTCCGGGCGGCCACCGAGTGGGCGGGCTCAGTGACGCAGTCATTGGGCGTGACCGCGAGGGGGACGAACGGCGGGGTACGGGTCTTTTTTTACCTTACGCGATTTGATTAACATTGGTATTTTATTTTATTAACGTTAGCTGAATGTTAATCCCTAGTAATGAAGTTATACGGCGATTTTTCTGATCGGATGCTAGGCTAGAACTATGAACCCAAAAATGCAACTCAATCAATAATTTTGAACAGGTTAAAACTAAAAAGGCCGGTATCAAACCGGCTTTTTGTTGAGAACGTTAAAACGAATTAACCATATTTAACTTACCAATGTTTACCTTGATTTTATTTACAGTTTGAGTTTTCTGTCTATCCACCACCTTCGCATAAACCTGGGTAGTTTTAATGTGCTTATGACCAAGCATTTTTGAAACGGTATAAACATCCGTTCCAAACTCAAGTTGTAAAGTTGCATAGGTATGCCTGAAACAATGGAAAGTGATATTTTTCTTGATACCAGCCTTTGAAAGCTACCTTACCAAAAAAATCCTGATCGATGAATAAGCTAAATTTTTAAATACTGCTTCAGTTGCACTTTTTCTTTTTCCCATTAGTTTAACAGCATCACCACAAATTGGCATGTATTCGGCGGCCATCGTTTTTTGTTGGCGATACTGCAAATAGTGTTTACCTGGACGTCCTCTTAGTTCAGACCATTTGAGGGCTTTTACGTCTGAGAATCTAAGGCCTGTCAATGCAGAAAAAACAGCAGCACGTTTCATTACCTCGGTACCCATTGGGATTGATATCAGCTTTTGAAGTTCAACTAATTCCAAACGTTCCTTATGTGTTTCGCTGGCTTTTATAGGCTTGACTAACGAGTAGAGATCTTCTGCAAGTAATCCTTTGCTGTACGCCTCTTTTAATGCTGATCGGAATTTAGCGAAGTAACTTACGGCAGTGTTTCTTGCAATTGGTTTTTCTCTGAAATTGATTCCTGGGCCACTCAAAAGATAGGACCGAAAGCCTTCGCACATCGATTCATTCAAATCACAAGATTTCAGACCGCGACTGATAAAATCCTCATAGTAACGGAAAGCCATAGCCATATTATCGGAATCTGTTTTCTGACGCCTGCCAGTGTACTTTTTGAAATAATTTACAAAATCTCCTCCCCTGTTAGATTCTGATAAAAAGCCAAATCTACTGTTCTGTATATCAAGATGGCGTTTCAGCCTGATCCATTCCACTAACTTAGTTGTTTCTTTGTTGTGTTTTCGCTCAATTCTATTAATGGGCTCGCTATATACGAAGAGCTTCAAAAATTCACACCGTTGTAGTTTATTTGTGGATGAGTTGAATATCGGAGGTGAATAGTCTAAATAAAGTGATTGCCGATTTTTTGATAACAACCTTGTTCTTATAGTTACGTTTGCCATTAATTCTGATTGAGTAAGATTGATTCGATACTTTTTTTAGCGACATAGGTAAATCTGCCTACCTGGAACTTTGTTATTTGATTCCTTTTGATCAGATTACCTATGGCACTTTCTGACATTTTGAATATTGTATGCAGTTCGCCTATATTATAGCAATCGCCCATTGGTGGCATTTTAGATAATTTCTTTTCTGAAGGAGCAACTACCAACAACTTCGCCTGAAGTAGCAAATCGATGTCTCTTTTAAGAATGATCGTTCGGCGAATGGAAAGATTGTAGGCGACAAGTTTGCCAGTGTTTATTAAGTGATAGATCAGATTACGTGACACGCCAAGAAGCAAAGCAGCTTTTTGGGGATCTAAGAATTCCATCCCTTGAATAGGCTGCATCTTTACGGCAGACAAGATGATAGGCTCTAGCTTCTCTGCCTCTATCTTTTCATTGCGCTGGTTTGTCGCGATAAACCGCTTATTACACAACTTACCACAAAATCTTGTGACGGTGGTTTTGGCATCGAATGTTTTTTTACAATGCACACATTTTCTTTGAATAGTGAAGTTTGAACTCATAAATGTTAAATTTTCAAAATCTAATCAGAATTTAACATATGAAAATTATGTATTGGATATCCCTTGTTATTTCCCCTACTTTTAGTGGTGCTTTGTATTGTTTAGTACTGTTTAGTATTAAATAGTCACTTATAGTCACAATGATTTTGCCGGGATTAAAAAACGAGAAACAATCGGCGTTTTGAGTAACAAATAAGTAACAAAATAAAACGCTATTAGTAACAAAATATAAAATATACCAATCGGTTTTATTTGCAATTACCTGAAAATCTGTTATTTATAAAATAGAAAATAGGATTTTAACTTTCCGCAGATTCAACATAACAACTTTAAAATCAAGTAGTTATGTTAACTATTTCCCGATACAAAACTTACTGAAGATATTTTCCAACAAATCATCCGTTGTAACTGTTCCGGTGATCTCACCGAGATAGTGCAGTGCTTGTTTGATGTCGGTGGCTAAAAAGTCTGAGGTTATATTATTGTCAATACCGTTTAATACTTTTATTAATGATTCTTCAGTTTTTTGAAGAGCTTCTAGGTGGCGAATATTGGTTACCAATGTTTCATTACCAGTTAGTTTGTCTTTTACCGCGGTATGATAGATTTTATTTTTAAGGTCGTCGATATGGAATTTCTCTTTGGCAGAGATGACTACCGCTTGCTGGGTATGAGGTAAATTATCAATCTCTTCTTGTGATAAAAGATCAATTTTATTAGCCACTACTAACATTACTACACCAGGTTTTTGCAGGCTTTCCAGGTCTTGACTAAGCTCGGCTAAACTAATTTGTTGAGCATCATACACATAAACTAATAGCGCCGACTGGCTAATCTTTTCCATCGTACGTTGTACGCCTATCTGCTCAATGGCATCTGTCGCTTCGCGGATACCGGCGGTGTCTATCAACCTAAAATTGATACCGTGGATATTTAGTACTTCCTCTATGGTATCGCGTGTAGTGCCCGGCAGGTGACTTACAATAGCCCTTTCCTCGTTTAACAAAGCATTTAATAGCGTTGATTTACCTGCATTCGGCCGGCCTGCGATTACGGTATTTACGCCCATTTTAATGGCATTACCTAATTCGAAAGATTGAATCAATGAGCCTATAATCCGGGTAATATCGTGGGTTAATTTTTTAAGCTGATCGCGGTTGGCGAATTCAACATCTTCTTCGGCGAAATCCAATTCCAATTCAACTAAAGATGCAAAGTTTACCAATTGCTCGCGCAACATTTTCAATTGGTTACTGAAACCGCCACGCAGTTGGTTTAAGGCTACTTGTTGTGATGCTTTGGAGTTAGACGCGATCAGATCGGCAACAGCTTCGGCCTGGGAAAGATCCATTTGGCCGTTTAAGAATGCGCGAAGGGTGAATTCACCCGCCTTTGCAGATCTTGCACCTTTTTTGATCAACAGTTTAATGATCGACTCAATAATATATGCTGATCCGTGACAGGATATCTCCACTACATTCTCTCGGGTATATGACCGCGGAGCAACAAATAAAGAAACTAAAACTTCATCCAAAACCAGGTCGTCATCCGCAATGCTGCCAAAATGGATGGTATGCGATTCCTGCTTGGTTAGATCCTTGCCTTTAAAAACGCTTTGCGCAATGGTAATAGCCGCTGGGCCGGATAAACGTATAACACCAATGGCTCCGCTTCCGGAGGGGGTGGCAAGGGCAACGATGGTTTCTTCTGTATTAGTCATTGAGTCATTAATATTGTCTGAACCAGAATTCTTAGAATTTAATAATTAACAGAATTCGATAAATTCATTAATTCAAAAAATTCCGGTTCAGACAAAAGTCGTGATTTAAGCGCAATGTTGTTGCCATAATTTTGTAAGTATAAATCGGTGGGCATCGCGCAAAAAAGGCTAAATTCGCAACTAATATGGTAACTTTTTTTGAAGCCTCGCTCGATACTATTTCTGTTCATCACGTTGGTAATCCTTCGCATAATGAATTTTATGCTTTATCCGACAAGCCATTGGAGCTTCAGGATGAGGTGATTCCTACCCTGCTAATGCAATATTTTTTAAAGCCTTTTGAAAAAGCGAACGAGGTTTACCATCTGATGCACAGCAGTGGTGAACTGCATTTAAACGAGCTGCATCATTTTGCTACGCAGGTATTTGAGGATAAGGATAAGTTTCATGAAGCATCGGAACAGATAACCAAATACCTGTACAAGGTATCTAATCACCCCAACATAAAAACCGGTGAGTTATATGTGGTTTATTTTAAGAAGGTGCAAATTGAGGGTAACCCGCTGGATGCCATCGGTATATTTAAATCTGAGAATAAGGAAACTTACCTGAAGGTTTATCCTCAGGATGGCGGCTTTAATGTAGATTACGAGGAGAATGCCATCAACATAAATAAACTGGATAAAGGTGTTTTAATCTTCAATATTGAGAAAGAAAATGGCTACAAGGTAGTGGTTATCGATAAGAGCAACACTAGCCAGGAAGCAGCGGTTTACTGGAAGGATGATTTTCTGCAATTGAAGATTCGCAACGACAGCTTTAACCAAACCAGCAATACTTTAGGTATTTACAAAAACTTTGTGACCCAGAAACTGGATGACGAGTTCGAGATGAGCAAGGCTGATAAGATTGACCTGCTGAACCGGTCCATGAAGTATTTTAAGGAAAAAGAAACCTTTGATATGGACGAGTTTGCGGGTGAGGTGATTGGTAACGAGAAAGCTATTGAATCGTTCAAAAACTTTAAGAGCCAGTATGAGCAGGAGTTTGATTCGCCGATTGCGGATACGTTTGAAATCTCGAACAACGCGGTAAAAAAACAGGCAAGGGATTATAAAAGCGTGCTAAAGCTGGATAAGAACTTCCATATTTATATTCATGGCGATAAGGAGCTGATTGAGAAAGGATTTGATGATGGCAGGGCAATGAATTTTTATAAGGTTTATTTTAAGGAAGAAGCATAACACGATTTCACCGATTGGAGAATGATTACACAGATTATTGTTCGTAAGCCATTCGCATAAACTTCAACACTTCTTCATTTACATCGTCCACATTATACATCCTGAAATGGTGGTTAAACTGTTGACTATCGCCGGGCACTTGCGCTATTTTTTGGAAGCATAGGTTATCGGGGTATTCTTGTTTGAATGGGAATACTACATGTATAAAGTTTTTACCTAATTGAGTTATCCACGCAATCCTACGGTGTGAATTGGCAATGCCGATCATCGTTTTTGCGGGATGGATAGTTACCGGGGCAAGTTTTTGGTATTCGCTAATGAAGTGATTGAAGAGCGATAATGTTTGCTCGGATTTACCGGAGAGGAAGGCGGAAAGGTCGTTATGTAGTTCCATAATCAAATTTAGCGATTTTTCATGGTGTATAAACCCCTCCCTGCCATTGCTGTTCCTGCCGCACCCCTCCCCAGGGAGGGAACAAAATCAATGAAATCATAAAAAATCGGCGTAATCCTGTTAAAACTTCTCTTCTATCCCCAACCCAAATAAAGCAAAATCATATTTCACAGGGTCTGTTGGGTCAAATTCTCTTAGGCGTTGGGTGAGTTCGATGGCGGTTTGCCAGTCGGTTTGTTTGCGGGTGATGAGGTTGAGCTTGCGGGCTACACGGTCTACGTGCAGGTCGCAGGGCATAATGAGGTCGGCTGGTTTTAGTTGGTTCCAGATACCGAAATCTACACCGCAATCATCTTTACGTACCATCCAGCGCAGGAACATGTTCAGCCGTTTGCATGTTGATTTTTGCGAAGGTGATGAAACGTGTTTTTTGGTACGATGAGGAAAGTCGGGCAGGGAAAAGAAATAGGAACGGAAATGATTTAATGCTGCCTCAACCCTCCAGCTCCCAGAAAGTAGCGATTTTTCCTCTTGCTCCCCCTTCAGGGGGTTGGGGGGTATAAACGCTGCTTCTAAAGATTCATGATTTTCATAGTGATAACGAAAGAAAGCTATGAAATAGAGCGTATCAATATCATTAAAAGTGCGGTGCTTAAAATGGAGCAGCTTTTTAAGATCGGTATCTTGGTGATTGATGATGAAATCGTAGGGAGCGCCATCCATCAGAGCAATCAATTCCTTGCATTTGTTGATGATGGTAACACGCTGTCCCCAGGCTAATGTGGCCGCCCAGAAACCCATAATCTCGATGTCCTGCTTTTTAGTGAACAGGTGCGGGATAGAAACCGGATCATTAGTTATAAAGCCCGGCTGATTGTATTGGATGACCTTGGAATCGAGGAAAGCTTTTATGTTATCAATCATGCCGTTTAATTATTGTCATTGCGAGGAACGAAGTAATCGCGAACCATGCAAATCGGACCTGTAAAGCATGAGATTGCTTCGTTCCTCGCAATGACAAGTAGAAGAAACTAGCTTAACGCTTGTTTCAAATCTTCTAATAAATCTTCTACATCCTCTACTCCTACGCTCAGGCGTAACAGGTTATCAACTACGCCGGCTTTGTCGCGTTCTGGTTTTGGTATAGAGCCGTGGGTCATGCTTACGGGGTGGTTGATCAGTGATTCCACGCCGCCTAATGATTCGGCAAGGGTGAATACTTTGAATGATGAAGCTACGCGGAATGTTTCTTTTAGATCAGCACCTTTTAATACGATGGAGATCATACCACCAAAATCCTTCATTTGCTTTTTGGCAACATCGTGATTAGGATGATCGGTAAAGCCCGGCCAGTATATTTTTTCGACTTTAGGATGAGTTTTTAAGAACTCGGCTATGATCCTGCCATTCTCGCAATGCGCTTTCATACGCAGGTGCAGGGTTTTTATGCCACGCAATACCAGAAAGCTATCCATAGGGCCCGGAGTAGCTCCGCAAGCATTATAAATGAACCATAGTTTCTTGTAGGTATCGTCGTCGTTCAGCATTAAGGCGCCCATCACCACATCAGAGTGACCGCCAATGTATTTGGTAACTGAATGCATTACAATATCCGCACCCAAATCAATCGGGTTTTGCAGGTATGGCGAAGCGAAGGTATTATCAACCACCAATTTTAGTTTTTTGGCCTTGGAGATTTTGGCCACCGCCTCAATATCCACAATACGCATGGTTGGGTTGGTTGGCGTTTCGATCCAGATCAGCTTGGTATTTTCGTTTACGTATTGATTGATTAATTCAGGATCAGCCAGATCAATAAAATGAAATTTGACGCCGTAGTTGGCGTATATTTTCGTGAAGATACGGTATGAACCTCCATATAAATCGTTACCTGTAATTACTTCATCACCCGGTGCCAATAGTTTCATAACGGCATCGGTAGCACCCATACCGCTTGAAAAAGCGAGGCCGTACTTTGCATTTTCTAATGCAGCTAAGCAAGTTTCTAATGCATGACGGGTTGGGTTTGTACCACGGGAATATTCATAACCCTGGTTATCGCCCGGCGATTTTTGCCAGTAGGTAGATGTTTGGTATATCGGCGTCATTACCGCGCCGGTTGATGGATCGGGCTCCTGCCCTGCGTGTATTGCTTTAGTTGCGAATTTCATGGATTAGTTGCTTGGTGAGTGGTTGATTAAGTGAGTGGTTTTCACACTTCAACTAACCTCTAACTTTTTACTTTTTAAATATTGTATATATCCGTTTAATAACTTCAAACAGCTTTCATATTCTATTTGAAACATACTCAATGTATCTTCTGTTATAATTCGTTCATCGATAGCTATAAGTAAATGATCAAGTGACCCTCTAGCCATAACACAAAACCTTATGTTATCCTGGTAATGAAACCGTCCGTGACCCTCTGCTATATTATTTCCGATGGATCGGTACGATCGTATGATTTGATCAGTTAATCGATATTTTTCATCTACAGGGAAAGATTTGGTCAATTCAGCAATAAACAATCTTATTTTCCTTGACTGCTTCCAAGTTTCCAACTCTGTAAAAGATGCCATGTAAATTATTTAATTAAAAACAACCATTCACCCAATCAACTTAATCAACCACTCACCAAAGATTAATATGCCCTTGCGAACAACACCCTTTGGGTTGATGGCTTACCGGTTAGGATACATTTGCCTTCTTCCTGTTTGTTGTTCAAAGGTATGCAACGGATTGTTGCCTTAGTTTCATCTTTTATTTTTTGTTCGGTTTCCGGCGTGCCGTCCCAGTGTGCTGAAAGAAATCCCGGTTTTTCATCTAAAAGGCGTTTGAATTCCTCGTAGGTATTAACCTCGGTGGTATTTTCCGCACGGAAAGTTGATGCTTTTTGATAGATGTTGGTTTGAATATCCTCTAACAAAGCTTCAATATGCGCGGCTAAACCTTCCTGGTTAACGGTCTCTTTGGTTTTGGTATCACGACGAGCCAGTTCAACAGTACCGTTTTGCATATCGCGGCTGCCGATGGCAACACGCACCGGTACACCTTTTAATTCGTATTCGGCGAACTTAGCACCTGGGCGGTGGGTGTCGCGTTTATCAAACTTCACAGAGATGTCTTTTGCTTTCAGCTCTTTGGTAAGGGCGTTAACAAAAGTTGTTATGTTTTCCAGTTCTTCATCGTGCTTGTAAATTGGCACAATTACTACCTGTATAGGCGCTAATTTTGGTGGCAATACCAAACCCGCATCATCAGAGTGAGCCATGATGAGCGCACCGATTAAACGGGTTGAAACGCCCCATGAGCTAGCCCAAACATAATCCAGCTTATTATCTTTTCCTGTGAATTTCACATCGAAAGCCTTGGCAAAATTCTGACCTAAAAAGTGCGAGGTGCCTGCCTGTAGGGCTTTGCCATCCTGCATCAAAGCTTCAATGCAATAAGTATCCAATGCACCTGCAAAACGCTCATTAGGTGTTTTACGGCCTTTTACGACTGGCAATGCCATCCAGTTTTCGGCAAATTCTGCGTATACTTCCAGCATTTGTTCTGTTTCGGCAACTGCTTCATCAGACGTTGCGTGAGCGGTGTGACCTTCCTGCCATAAAAATTCGCTGGTACGCAGGAATAAACGGGTGCGCATTTCCCAACGCATTACGTTGGCCCATTGGTTAACCAAGATAGGTAAATCGCGGTAGGATTGAATCCAGCCACGGTAAGTGTTCCAGATGATGGTTTCGGATGTCGGGCGGATGATCAGTTCTTCCTCCAGTTTCGCATCTTCATCCACGATGATGTTGCCATTGCCATCATTTTTAAGGCGATAATGGGTTACTACAGCACATTCCTTAGCAAAGCCTTCTACGTGGCTTGCTTCTTTTGAAAAGAATGATTTTGGGATAAGCAGCGGGAAATAGGCGTTACTGTGACCGGTGTCTTTGAACATCTTATCCAAAACAGCCTGCATTTTTTCCCAAATAGAATAGCCGTAAGGCTTAATGATCATGCAACCACGAACCGGTGAGTATTCGGCCATGTCGGCTTTTATCACCAGATCATTATACCATTGCGAATAATCTTCCTCTTTACTTATAACCCCTTTGCTCATTATCTTAAAAATAGAATTGTGAAAACGTATGAACGCCAAATTTAGAAATTTAAACTTATTTAAGCGGATGTTTTAGCATTGATTGTGAAATGCATCTCATAGTTACTCACCCGGTCTTTGCTTCGCTCAACCACCCTCTCTCCGCCGGTGGCGCACAGAGTGGCAGGAAATGCTTTTTGCCCTCTTTGTCGCGCAGCGAAAGAGAGGGCAGGTTGAGCGGCTGAGCGAAAACCGGGTGAGTCAAGACGTAAATGCATAACGAAGAGTCAACTCACCCGACTACGCTGCGCGACAAAGAGGTAAAAAATAGAACTTATTTTATTTCAAATTCATAAGTACCGGAGGTGATTTTATATTGACCTGAGATATTCAGTAATTTACCATTTTCATAAACTTTCTTACCACCATCCTGTGGGAATGTGATTGATGCAGTAGAATTAGCCGGGATAACTACATCGTATACAACAGACTTGGCTTCTCTTTTCCACGAAGAAACTATTTCACCATTCGGGCCAGTGTGTTTGGCTTCGAAATGATCAAGACCAGCCACAAAGTTTGGCGACAGTATTACATTTTTAAAGCCGGGATGGTTTTCATCAATCTTGATACCTGCCAGGCCTTTGTACATCCATGCCCCTATCTCGCCGAACATGATGTGGTTTAATGAGATGTCTCTTGCGGCGTTGATGTTCCAGTTTTCGTACAAAGTGGTGGCACCATTTACGATCCACCAACCCCATGATGGCGCGGTATCCTGTGAAGCTAATCTATACGCTGTTTCCGCTTGTCCGTTATCACTTAGCGCGCCTAGAATTGCTTTTGCACCCAATATTCCCATATCCAGATGGAATTTATTGGCGGCAACCGAATCGGCAAGATTGGCGGCAACTTTATTTTTTAAGTTATCGGGTACAATACCCCAATAAAGCGGCACTGCTTGTTCTGTTTGGTGACCATCGGCGTAAATACCTGTTTGGGTATTGAGGTATTTAGCGTTTATAGCATCCTTAATTTTTTTAGCCAGTGCGGCATAGGTTGCATAATCATCGTTTTTACCTAATAGTTTAGCCGTTTTTGACAGGATGTTCACATCGGTATAATAATAAACCGATGAAGTTAACTCAACAGGTGTGGTTGATTTTACTGGTGCCCAATCGCCGAGGCCCCAGGTGGTTAAGCCGGTTGGATATAGGTAATTGATATGATCTACATAGCGCTTGATGTTGTTGTAGTTATCGCTCAATATTTTGGTATCGCCATAAAATAAATAAACATTCCATGGGATGATAGCGATGGTACTCGTCCAGTCGGGGCCGTTACCCCACTCGTAACCCCAGCCATCAGTAGGGATTATGGAAGGTAATACGCCATTTGGCTGTTGCTCGTCGCGATGATCAGCAAGCCATTTTTCGTAGAGGGTGATGCTATCGAAATTGTACATACCGGTTTCGCAGGCTATTTGGGCATCGCCTGTCCAGCCATTTTTTTCGCGTTGCGGGCAATCGGTTGGGTAACCCTGTAAATTTGATAAATAAGATGCATTTGTAGCCGCCCAAATTTTATTGATCAGATCGCTAGATGAATTGATGCTGCCCACCGGCGTTACATCGCTATGCATAAAATACCCAACCAGGCTTTCTTTAGTTAGTTTGATGGGTTTGTTACTTTTCACCTCTACATACTGAAAGCCTTTATAATTAAAATGTGGCATAAAGGTTTCTTCGCCTTTACCGCTTAGTTTATAAATATCTGTACCGTAAGGATCACTCTTCCATGTTAAGGAATCAAGGAAGTAGTCGATATTTGATTGATCGGGATAACCATTTTTGTAAAGGCGTTCGGCATGTATAAGCCTTACTACGGTGTTAGAATCGCCATTTAGCGTAATCTGACTTACACCTGCAATGTTTCTGCCTAAATCAAATACATAGGTTGAATCATTGATCTTGTTCATGCTTTTCGCTGCGATCTTTTCGACATTGCGGATGGGCTGCATGGCTTGTGATACAATATTTGCTGATGGCGCCTGACGATTGGTTATACCGCCCCATTTACTATCATCATAATCAGGCATATCCCAGCCCATTTTTTCCAAACGGGCATCATAATGTTCGCCAGTGTAAATACTATTGAAGATGATAGGGCCTGTGGCTGTTTTCCAACTTCTATCAGAGCTAATAGTTTCTATAGAACCATCGGTATAAGTAACCCTAATATCCATACAAAACGTTGGCCTTGCGCGCCAGGGGGCACGTTCGTAATCCCAAACACCTTTGGATTGGAAGTTATACCATCCATTCCCTAAGATTACCCCGATTGCATTTTTACCACTTTGCAGATGGTTGGTAACATTATAGCTTACATACAGGTTACGGCGGTCGAACCGGGTGTACATGGGATCAAGGCGATGATTGCCTATTTTTTTACCGTTGATATAAAGTTCATATAGTCCTGCTACAGCTATGTATGCTCTTGCCGATTTGATTTGTTTTTTGGGTTGAAAGGTTTTGCGATAATAAGCCGCTGGTTTGATGTGTATGTTATTATCGTCGCTTATCCAGGTGCCTTTCCAGTTTTGGATGCCCATCATGCCGGTTTCAAAGCTGACTACTTGGGCTGCTTTAACCGGCTTGCCGGTTTTATCCCATAAGCAAACAGACCAGTAATATTTGGTAAAAGGCTGCAATGCTTTGCCTTGATATGTAATCAAATTTTTAGCTGAATTGATTTTTGCCGTTTGCCAAACATTACCTTTTCCACTTTTTACTTCGAGTGAATCTGTCCCGACAAAAACTTGATAAGCGGTTTGAATAGCTCCAGCCCTATCATCTTTTAATTGCCAAATAAATCGCGGACTGGTGGCATCAATACCAATAGGATTTGTGAGATACTCGCATTTTAAGCCTGTAACCTGGGTAGATTGAGCAAAAGTATTAAACGATAATAGTGTTAAAACGGATAGGTAAAACAGAGATAATTTCATAGTATAATTGGTAGTTTGCTAAATCCTTTGATCACACTGAGCATCAAAGACTAAACGCTACCACCAAATATGAGAAATAAAAATAAAAAAAGTGCTGACATTGTTTTGTCAGTAGTATAATTTACTCACCCGGCTACGCTGCGCTGGCCGACCTCCTATGTTTGTTATCATTAATATATTAGCGTTATAAAGTGAAAAGGGATGAGAGCAGATGGTCGACCAAACAACCATAAGGTATGTTCAGAGAGAGAAACTGCCTCATTTCTTTTTACCCTTTA
>Ga0302226_10000614_pt1 | contig 28798 bp, 26 predicted proteins | sample II_Palsa_E3_3_FD_193524 | JGI IMG/M metagenome (GOLD analysis project Ga0302226, IMG submission 193524) | Peat permafrost microbial communities from Stordalen Mire near Abisko, Sweden - II_Palsa_E3_3 | ecosystem: Environmental > Terrestrial > Soil > Palsa > Peat permafrost | place: Sweden...
TGGCTGCGCTCGAATTCAATTTCCGCGTACTGGCGCTGGCTCGCGATCCCAAGGTGCCGCTGCTGGAGCGGGTGCGCTACCTGAGCATCGTGGCGAACAACCTCGACGAATTCTTCGAGGTGCGAGTGGCGATGCTCAAGCACCACCACGCCTTCGGCTCGGCCGCGCCAGGCCCGGACGGCCTGTCCTCGAGCGAGCTGCTGGCACGCATCCGCACTCGCGTGCTGGATCTGGTCACCGAGCAGTACGCAACCTGGCAGGAGCAACTGCGCCCACAGATGGATGCCGCGCAGATCCACATCCTCACCCGCAAGCACTGGAGTGCGCGCCAGCGGCGCTGGCTGCAGGGTTATTTCGAGCATGAGGTGCTGCCGGTGCTGTCGCCACTGGGGCTGGATCCGGCACATCCATTCCCGCGCATCCTCAACAAGACGCTGAACATCGCCGTGGTACTGAAAGGCCGCGACGCATTCGGCCACGAAGGCCATATGGCGCTGGTACGCGCGCCACGCTCGCTGCCACGGATCATCCGCGTGCCCGCCGAGGTCAGTGGCCCGGGCGAGCATTTCGTGTTCCTCGCCGAGCTGCTGCAGGCCTTCGTCGACCTGATGTTTCCCGGTTTCAAGGTGGTCGGCTCGTACCAGTTCCGGGTCACCCGCAACAGCGAACTGATCGTCGAGGAGGCCGAGGTACAGAACCTGGCCCTCGCGCTCAGCGAAGAACTGATCGGTCGCGGCTATGCGCGTCCGGTGCGCCTGGAGATCGCCAACGATTGCCCGAAGGCGATCACCGCGATGCTGATCCAGAACTTCCAGCTCGAGGAATCCGACGTCTACCGCTGCGACGGCCCGGTCAACATCATCCGCGCCGGCCTGCTCTACGACTGGCTGGACCGACCGGAATTGAAGTTCCCGCGCTTCAACCCGCAACTGCCGGCCGCGCTCGAAAACGCGAAGAACAAGTTCGATCTGATCAGCCAGCGCGACGTGCTGCTGCATCATCCGTACCAGAGCTTTGCCGCGGTGATCGACCTGTTGCGCCAGGCCACCGCGGATCCGCAGGTGCTGGCGATCAAGCAGACGCTGTATCGCGCAGGCGAGGACACGCCGCTGGTCGACCTGCTGGTGGAGGCCGCGCGCAATGGCAAGGACGTCACCGTGGTGATCGAGCTGCGCGCGCGTTTCGATGAAGAAGCCAACATCCGCCTGGCGACCAGGCTGCAGGAAGCCGGCGTGCAGGTGGTGTACGGCGTAGTCGGCTTCAAGACCCACGCCAAGATGCTGCTGATCGTGCGGCGTGAAGGCGAGGCGCTTCGTCGTTACGTGCACCTGTCCACTGGCAATTACCACCAGATCAACAGTCGCACCTACACCGATATCGGCCTGATGACCGCGAATGCCGAGATTGGCGAAGATCTGCACAAGGTGTTCCAGCAGCTCTCGGGGCTGGGACCGATGATCGAGCTGAAGCGCCTGCTGCACTCACCGTTCACGCTGTACACCAGCGTGATGGCGAAGATCGAGCGCGAAACCGTGCATGCACAGGCCGGACGCCCGGCCCGCATCGTCGCCAAGCTCAATGCACTGAACGAGGCGCATGTGATCGAGGCGCTTTACCGTGCTTCGCAGGCTGGCGTGGAGATCGACCTGATCGTGCGCGGCGCCTGCACCCTGCGGCCCGGCCTGCCTGGCATTTCCGAACGCATTCGCGTGCGCTCGATCGTCGGGCGTTTCCTCGAGCACAGCCGGGTGTACTGGTTCGCCAACGACGGCGAGGCTGAAATCTATTGCGCCAGTGCGGACTGGATGGAGCGCAACCTGATGCGGCGGATCGAGGTCGCCTTCCCGATCCTCGACCCCGAACTGGCCGCGCGCGTGTTCGAGGAAACCCTCGCCAACGGGCTGGCCGACAATACCCAGGCATGGCTGCTCGGCAGCGACGGTCGTTATGTACGCGCCGAGCCCGGCGAAAGCCCGCCCTATAGCGCACAGCTGGGCCTGCTCGAGCGATTCTGCCCATGAACTGCTTTCGTATCCGTCCCAAGCGTCCATGCGAGAATCCACGCTTCGTCGTCGCGGGAGCCTTGGCGTGAGTCCAGCCGAACACACACCGATCCGCGATGGTGAACTGATCGCCGCCGTGGACATGGGCTCGAACAGTTACCACATGGTAGTGGCGCGCATGGAACACGGCGAACCACGGGTGATCGACCGCCTGCGCGACACCGTGCGAATGGCCGCTGGCCTGCGCGCCGACGGCACGCTGGATGCCGAGCGGCGTGCCCGCGCACTGAATTGCCTGGCACGCTTCGGCCAGCGCATTGCCGGCCTGCCATCGATCCGGGTGCGTGCAGTGGCCACCAACACGGTGCGCCGACTGGCCTCGCCGCAGGCATTCCTGACCGCCGCCGAGGCCGCGCTCGGCCATCCGATCGAAGTCGTTTCCGGCCGCGAGGAAGGTCGCCTGATCTTTCTCGGTGCCGCACACGACCTGGCTGCCTCGCGCGAACCGCGGCTGGTGATCGACGTCGGCGGCGGCAGCACCGAATTCATTATCGGTCGCGGGCTGGCACCGCTGCACACCGAGAGCATCCAGGCCGGCTGCATCGCCTCGACCATGCGCTTCTTCCCCGGTGGCAAGCTCAACCGCAAGCGCTGGCAGCGTGCGCGCAGCGAGATCGGCGTGCTGCTGCAGCAGTTTGCCGAGGACTACCGCGAATCGGGCTGGCAGGATGCCTACGGCTCGTCGGGTACCGCCAAGTCGATCGGCTCGGTGGTGCAGGCAATGAAATTTTCCGATGACGGCATCACCCCAGCATCGCTCGCCTCGCTGCGCGACGTGCTGATCGAGCACGGCCAGACCGACACGCTCAAGCTGCCTGGCCTGGCCGAGGAGCGTGCACAGGTGATCGCCGGCGGCGTGGTGATCTTCGAGGCCGCCTTCGCCGCGCTCGGCATCGAGCGCATGCGCGTATGCGAAAGCTCGATGCGCGAAGGGCTGCTGTGGGACCTGCTCGGCCGCGCCGGCGGCAGCGATCCGCGCACCGCCAGCATCGATGCGCTGGCCACCCGCTACGGGGTGGACCGCGCGCAGGCACGCCGGGTCGAGTCGACCGCGCTGATGTTGTTCGACCAGATCGCCCGCTCATGGAAGCTCGACGCGGATGCGCGCGAGTGGCTGTCGTGGGCGTCCCGCGTGCATGAAATCGGCCTGGCCATCGCGCACAGTCAGCACCACCACCACGGCGCCTACATCCTGCGCCATGCTGACCTGGCCGGCTTCTCGCGGCAGGAGCAACAACTGCTGGCTGCCGTGGTCGAGATGCATCGGCGCAAGCCGGACCGGGCAGTGATCATGGCCCTGCCGCAGCGCTATCGCCAGCTCGCGCGCTACACCACCGCGCTATTGCGTGTGGCGGTGCTGTTCCGTCGTGCCCGTCGTGCCGAGTCGCTTCCGCCGATGCGGCTTGCCGCCAACAGCAAGTCCCTGCGGCTGAGCCTGCCGATCGCCTGGCTCGAGCAGCATCCGCTCAGCGAAGCCGACCTGCAGCAGGAGCAGGCGCCGATGGCAGAACTGGGACTGCGGCTGGAGCTATCTGCCAGCTGATCGAGGCTTCGTGGGTCTGAGCCATGCCATGCCCAGCCGCGTATCATGTGCGGACGCCCAGACTGCTGATGCCCATGATCAAATCCCTGCTCGCCTCCCTGCTCCTGGTCCTGCCGCTGACCCTGGCGGCACAAACTGCCAAGCCGGCAACCGTCGCCTCAGCGTCGCCACAAGTGCTGCTGCATACCTCGCAAGGCGACATCACGCTGGAGCTGTATCCGGACAAAGCACCGAAAAGCGTGGCCAATTTCCTGCAATACGTGCGCGATGGCTTTTACAACGGCACCTTGATGAATCGGGCCATCCCCGGTTACTTGCTGCAGGGCGGCCTGTATACACGCGACCTGCAGCCCAAGCGCACGCGCCCAGCCATCGCCAACGAAGCCGACAACGGCCTGTCGAACCTGCGCGGTACAGTGGCGGTTGCGCGCGGCGCCGATCCGAGCTCCGGTACCTCGCAGTTCTTCTTCAACCTGGTCGACAACCGCCGGCTGGATTTCGTCGGCAACCAGAGCGGCCTGACCTGGGGCTATGCCGTGTTCGGCAAGGTGACCAAGGGCATGGACGTGGTCGACAAGATCGCCGCACTGCCCACCCGTGCGCTTGGCCCGTTTGCGAGTGACGTGCCGAATCCGCTGGTGCTGATCGAAAGCGCATATGTCGTCGGTGAAGGAACTCCCGCACCGGCGGCCACCACCAAGCCGGCGGCCAAGCCCAGTCGGAAACCCGCCAACAAGGGTTGATCACCACCATGGCAACGCTGTTCATCTCCGACCTGCACCTTGACGCTGCCCGGCCGCAGATCACTACGCTGTTCGAAAACTATCTGGCGAGCGACGAGGTTCGCCACGCCGACGCGCTGTACATCCTCGGTGACCTGGTCGAAGCCTGGATCGGCGACGACGATGACGCCGAACTGCCGCAGTGCATCGCGCATGCCATCCGTGCCGTAAGCGATGCCGGCGTGCGGGTGTACTTCATGGTCGGCAATCGCGACTTCCTGCTTGGCGAGGCGTTCGCCCAGCGTGCCGGCATGACCCTGCTCGACGACGGCACCGTGCACGAGATCCAGGGCCGTCCCACCCTGTTGATGCACGGCGACGTGCTGTGTACCGACGACATCGCCTACCAAGCCGTGCGCCAGCAGGTGCGCACGCCGCAGTGGCAGGCGCATATCCTGTCGATGCCGCTGGAAGCGCGCCGCGCCATCGCCGCCCAGGCACGCGCGGACAGCCGCAAACATACTGGCAGTGCGATGGAAAGCATCATGGATGTGAATGCCGTGGCCGTAGCCGACTCCATGCGCAAAGCAGGAGTGACGCGACTGGTCCACGGGCACACGCATCGACCAGCAGTGCATGCATTCGAACTCGATGGCACGGCCGCCGAGCGCATCGTGCTTGGCGACTGGTACGAGCACGGCTCGGTCTTGCGGGTGACGCCAGACGATCTGGATCTGCGCGGACTCGCAATCGCCTGAAGAAAGTACGCCGCCAGACCGGTAGCAGGCGCCAACTTCACATCAACAGCTTGCGCACCTTGAGCAGGGCGACGATGAATGCGTCGATCTCCTCACGCGTGTTGTAGAACGCCAACGAGGCACGCAGCGTGGCCGGCACGCCGTAGAACTGCATCAGCGGGTGTGCGCAGTGGTGACCGGAGCGCACGGCGACACCTTGCAAGTCGAGCAGGGTCGCCATGTCGGTGGCCTGGGCGCCATCGAGCAGGAACGAGATCACCGGCTCCTTTTCCTTCGCCTCACCAAAGAGGCGCAGACCAGGAATCTCGCGCAACCGTTCGGTGGCGTAGCTGAGCAGTTGCTGCTCCCACGCATGGATCGCATCGAAACCCACCGACTGGTAGTAGTCGATCGCCGCGCTCAATCCCACGAAGCCCGCGATGTTCGGCGTGCCTGCCTCGAACTTGTGTGGTGGCGCGGCGAACGTGGTACCGCTGAAACGCACTTCACGGATCATCTCGCCGCCACCGAAGAACGGCGGCATCGCCTCGAGGTGTTCGCGCCTGGCCCACAAGGCACCGGTGCCGGTGGGCGCCAGCATCTTGTGACCAGTGAGCGCGTAGAAATCGCAACCCAGCGCCTGCACATCGACCGGCCGATGCGGTACCGCCTGGGAGCCGTCGACCAGCAGCGCGATGTCGCGCTTTTTGCATTCGCGCGCGATCTCACGCACCGGATTGACCGTGCCAAGCACGTTGGAGACATGGGTGACGCAAGCCAGCTTCACTTCCGGCGTCAGCATCTCGATGTACTTCTCGACGATCAGCTCACCGCGCTCGTTGATCGGCGCCGCCTTGACTGTGGCGCCGCTACGCGCGGCAACGAGCTGCCAGGGCACGATGTTCGCGTGGTGCTCCATCACCGTGGTTAGGATCGCGTCGCCAGGCTGCAGCCGCGGTAGCGCGTAGCTGTACGCAACCAGGTTGATCGACTGGGTGGTGCCGGAAGTAAGGATCAGTTCGTTGCGCGACGGTGCGTTGATGAAGCGCGCCAGCTTGTCGCGCGCGCCTTCGTAGGCGGCGGTGGCCTCCTCACCGAGCTGGTGGACCGCACGCGCCACATTCGCGTTGTGCTCGCGATAGTGCGTGTTTACCGCTTCGATCACCGACGCCGGCTTCTGGCTGGTGTTGGCATTGTCGAAATACACCAATGGCTTGCCGTGCACGGTACGCGACAGCAGCGGAAAATCTTCGCGAATGCGCTGGACATCGAAGACAGTGGTGGGGATGGATTGTGATTCGATCATCATCGACGATTCCGTATCTGGTTCCCTTCCTAAGCTTGTCCCGAAAAGGGACTCGGTCCGGTTGCATGGGAGGGGGAAAGATCAGCCAGGCAATTGCGCGACCAGCATGGCCGACAGATGTTCACGCAGCGCCTCGTTCGGCAGATCATCCAGTACCGCGCGACAGAACGCGGCGGTCAGCAATGCACGTGCTTCGGCCTGCGGAATACCACGCGAGCGCAGGTAGAACAGCGAGCGCTCGTCGAGCTGACCGACGGTGGCGCCATGCGCGGCCTTCACCTCGTCAGCATGAATTTCCAGCTCCGGCTTGGTGTCGATCTCGGCACTGGGCGACAGCAACAGGTTCTTGTTGCTGAGGCTGGCGTCGCTGCCGTCGGCGCCGGGCGCCACCACGATGGCGCCGCGGAACACGCCACGCGCACGGTCATTGGCCACACCGCGCCAGTTCGATGAGGATGTGGTGTTCAACGCCTGATGGCGGATCGCCAGTTGCGTGTCGATATGCTGGCGACCGTGCGGCATGAACACGCCGCGAGTATCCAGCTGCGCACCATCGCCGATCAGTTCGGCTTGTAGATCGTGGCGCACCAAGGCACCACCCAGTTCCAGTACATGCAGCGTCGCCTGCGCCAGCGCATGCAGCCGCAGGCCGCTGCGGCGAATCAGGTTGGCGCCGATGGCGGCATTCTGCAGCACGATGTGATGCAAACGAGCGCCTTCGCGCAGTTCGATGTCGCTGACCAAGGTGGCAAGATGCACCTGCTCGCCACTGCCCACGTGTTGCTCGACCAGGGTCAGCTCGGCGCCTTCACCCAACTCGATCACGTTGCGTGCATGCCAGGCCAGATCAACTTCGGCAGCAGCGCCCACAAAGAGCAGCTGCACCGGTGTGACGACTTTCACGTTGGCGTCTACGCGCAGCACCACACCATCATCCGCACTGGCGGCATTGATCCGCGCAAACGCATCACCTGTCTCGCGGTAATGTCGTGACAAGGCGAAACGCAGCGGCTCTGGGTCGCCTTGCAGTGCCTGCGACAACGGCTGCAGGGTGAGTCCGGCAGGCACGCTGTCGAGCGCCGACAAGTCGGCACGAAATACGCCGTTGACGAAAACCAGTCGCGGCCCATCGACACCGGGCAACGCCAGGATCGATGGGTCCACCGCACGCGTTTGTGCATTGGCATCGCCACTGGCAAAGCTGCGTTGAGCCAGCGCGCGCAACGCGGTGTATTTCCACGCCTCGACCCGCGTATCGGGCAAGCCGCCAGCAGCAAAAGCCTCACGGTTTTCACGTCGCGCCGCATCCAGCCAGGTGATCCCGCTGTCTGGCAGCGGTGCATCGAGCAGGGACGCAACCAACGGCAAGGGAGCCAGCTGGCTCATGCCGCGGCTCCCTCGCCGATGCCAGCATAACCATGCTCTTCCAGCTTCAACGCCAGCGACTTGTCGCCGCTTTCGACGATGCGGCCGTCGGCCAGCACATGCACGAAATCCGGCACCACGTAATCGAGCAGGCGCTGGTAATGGGTGATCATCAGGAACGCGCGATCGGGCGAACGCAGCGTGTTGACGCCCTGCGCGACCTGTTTCAACGCGTCGATGTCGAGGCCTGAATCGGTCTCATCGAGGATCGCCAGCTGCGGTTCCAATACCGCCATCTGGAAGATCTCGTTGCGCTTCTTTTCACCGCCGGAGAAGCCTTCGTTGACTGCGCGATGCAGCAGCTCGTCGGAAATCTGCATCACCTTCAGCTTCTCGCGCACCAGCTTGAGGAACTGCATGGAATCGAATTCCTTTTCACCACGCGCCTTGCGCTGCGCATTGAAGGCTGCACGCAGGAAGTAGGTGTTGTTGACGCCGGGAATCTCGACCGGGTACTGGAACGCCAGGAACACGCCGGCGGCGGCTCGCGCTTCCGGCTCCAGTGCCAGCAAGTCGATGCCGTTGTAAATCACGCTGCCAGCGGTCACCTCATAGCCATCGCGGCCGGACAACACGTTACCCAGCGTCGACTTGCCGGCACCGTTCGGTCCCATGATGGCGTGCACCTCGCCCGCATTCACGGTGAGGCTGAGCCCCTTGAGGATTTCCTTGCCCTCGACACGGGCGTGCAGATTTTCGATCTTCAGCATGCTCATTTCTTCGTTTTTTCGACCAATTGCAGGATGCACCGGCCGTTGCCCGCGACCGCGAGGTCACCATCGATCGCGCTGGATTTGCTGTCCACCGAGAAATCGCACAAGGCCGAAATCGGTGCTTTCGGCACCTCGCCGTACACAGTCGGGTCCACAAGCCACCCGGCCTGCCAGGTTTTGTCGTCGGAGGACAGGCGCAAGCCCCACGGCACGGTGTGCAGATCCACTCTCTTCTTCGTCACGCGGGAAAGCGGCCCCACGGTGAAATGCCCCTGCTGATCCGTGACCGCCTCGTCCTTGAGCGCGCCGGGCGCAGGGGCACCGGTGTCATCGAACTGATCGACCAGTTGCACGTGGATACCGGACACGGGAACACCCGCGCGGGTCACGGTACCGCTGATCAGCGGAGCGGTGAGATTGTGATGCTTCATCGGAATGGGGATGCAGCCCGAAAGTGCTGCTATCGAAGCGATCAGCAGTACGCTGGAAAACAATTTCATGCTGTGTTTCCTTGGATTTTCCCGAGACACGGAGGAATTGATTATCGACCAGCTCATGACAGCGTCCGGGCCAGAAGGTGCCTGCCGCGCGGCCACGGCGCGCCGGCCGCGCTTGCCGTGGACATTCATCAACCCACCGCCCCTTCTAGCGATACTTCCAGCAGCTTCTTTGCCTCCACCGCGAACTCCATCGGCAGTTCGCGGAACACCTGCTTGCAGAAGCCGTCGACGATCAACGAGACGGCGTCTTCCTCGCTGATGCCACGCGAGCGGCAGTAGAACATCTGATCGTCGGAGATCTTCGAGGTGGTCGCTTCATGCTCGACGATCGCGCTCGGGTTCTTCACTTCCATGTACGGGAAGGTATGCGCACCACATTTCTTGCCGATCAGCAGGGAATCGCACTGGGTGTAGTTGCGTGCGCCTTCGGCGCCCTTCTCCATCTTGACCAGGCCGCGATAGCTGTTGGAACTGCGGCCGGCACTGATGCCCTTGGCGACGATCTTCGACTTGGTGTACTTGCCAAGGTGGATCATCTTGGTGCCGGTGTCGGCCTGCTGGTAGTGATGGGTCAATGCGACCGAATAGAACTCGCCGACCGAGCGATCGCCGCGCAAGATCACGCTGGGATATTTCCAGGTGATCGCCGAACCGGTTTCCACCTGGGTCCAGCTGATCTTCGAATCGTCGCCGCGGCAATCGCCACGCTTGGTGACGAAGTTGTAGATGCCGCCGACGCCGTTCTCGTCGCCGGGATACCAGTTCTGCACGGTGGAATACTTGATCTGCGCTTTTTCCAGCGCGACCAACTCGACCACCGCTGCATGCAGCTGGTTCTCGTCGCGCTTCGGCGCGGTGCAGCCTTCCAGATAGGAGACGTGACTGCCTTCCTCGGCCACGATCAGGGTGCGCTCGAACTGCCCGGTGTTCTGCGCATTGATGCGAAAATAGGTGGACAGTTCCATCGGGCAACGCACGCCCTTCGGTATGAACACGAAGCTGCCATCGGAGAACACCGCCGAGTTCAGCGCCGCGAAGAAATTGTCACCGGTCGGCACCACACTGCCCAGGTATTTCTGCACCAGCTCGGGGTATTCGCGAATCGCCTCGCTCATCGAGCAGAACAGCACGCCGGCGGCGGCCAGTTCCTTGCGAAACGTCGTGCCGACCGAGACCGAATCGAATACCGCATCGACCGCCACGCCAGCCAACCGGGCACGTTCGTGCAGCGGCACGCCCAGCTTCTCGTAGGTCGCCAGCAACGCCGGATCGACTTCGTCCAGCGACTTCAGGCCAGCCTTCGGTGCCGCGTAATAGCTGATCGCCTGATAGTCGATCGGGTCGATCTTCAGCTTGGCCCAGTCCGGCTTCGGCATGGTCAGCCAGTAGCGATAGGCACTGAGCCGCCACTCGGTCATCCACTCCGGCTCCTGCTTGATCGCGGACAGCTGACGGATGGTGTCTTCGCTCAGTCCCGGCGGCAAGCCGGTCATCTCTATTTCCGTGACGAAGCCGGCCGAGTACCCGCGACCGAGCGCCGCGGCCACTTCGGCATTGTCGCGAAGCGTGGTGGCGGTGCTGCTTTCACTGGTCATGGTGTCATTCATTCGATGGTGGCCCCGTCGGTTTTCACCGTCGCCGCGATGTGCTTGGTTGGTGCCGGCCGGGCCGGGGGCGGCTTCAGCATGTCGGCCAGACTCACGGCGCGCAGGGTGTGGTCGAGCACGCTGTTGATCTGTTGCCAGCTGCCGCGCACACCACATTGCGATTCACGATCGCACTGACCCTCGGCCACGCTGCATTCGGTCATGCCGATCGGCCCTTCCAAGGCCTCGACGATTTCCGCCAGCGAGATTTCTGCAGCCGGCCGGGCCAGCCGGTAACCGCCATTCACACCACGGAACGACTCGACCAGCGCAGCATGGCCGAGCGCCTTCAGCAGCTTGCTGACTGTCGGCAACTCCAGCCGCGTCTCATCGGCGATCTGCACCGTGCTGAGTACGTCAGCCGGGTGCGCGGCGATGCAGGTCATCACCACGGTGGCGTAATCGGTAAGGCGGCTGACACGGAGCATGGGTGCGCTCTGGCCTGAGGTCACTGAATCGGGACTAAAATGGTACTGATTCGACATCGCTGGGTCAATGGCGAAAGCAGAACGCACCTTAATCGAGCAAATAAAGACACCTCTTTCCCGATTTTTGTGCAACTCCGTCTGTCCACAGAGCACAAACCGTCGAAGAACGTGAGATCCGTTGCACTCAGGCGATGGCACGCATCGTGCTGCACCGCAATAAGGATCATCGCGCGGGGAGCACGACATGAAGTGGATCACGGCCATCATCAAACCATTCACGCTGGACGATGTGCGCGAGGCGCTCAGCGAGGCCGGCGTGCAGGGCATGACCGTAACTGAAGTGAAAGGCTTCGGTCGCCAGCACGGACATACCGAGTTGTACCGCGGCGCCGAATACGTCGTCGATTTCCTGCCCAAGCTGAAGATCGAGGTGGCGGTCGCCGACGATCGCCTCGAGCATGCGATCGAGGCGATCAGCACGGCGGCGCGCACCGGCAAGATCGGCGACGGCAAGATCTTCGTCGGTGAGCTCGAACAGGCCATCCGCATTCGCACCCAGGAGCTCGACGCCGATGCGCTCTAAGCGAACGATGCTCGTCCTCTGCTGCGGCCTTGCTGCGCCGTTCTCCGCGTTGGCGCAAGCCACCCCCACTCCAGCACTGAATAGCGGCGACACCGCCTGGATGATCGTCGCCAGCATGCTGGTGCTGATGATGACTCTCCCCGGCGCGGCGCTGTTCTACGGCGGCATGGTGCGCGCCAAGAACCTGCTGTCGGTGATGATGCAGTGCTTCGCGATCACCGCGCTGGTGACCGTGCTGTGGATGCTCTACGGCTATTCGCTGGCTTTCAGCACGGAGGGCATGCATGCCGGCATCGTGAACCTGCACTCGATCATTGGCGGATTGGATCGCGTCCTGCTGGCCGGGCTGACGCCGGCCTCGCAGTACCAGACGGTGCCGGAAAGCGTGTTCGTGATGTTCCAGCTGACCTTCGCGATCATCACTCCGGTGCTGATCATCGGCGCGTTTGCCGAACGCATGAAGTTCAGCGCGATGCTGTGGTTCAGCGGGTTGTGGCTGACCTTCGTCTACCTGCCGATGGCGCACATGGTGTGGAGCGGTCCAGGCTCGCTGCTCGGCGATTTGGGCGTGATCGATTTCGCCGGTGGCACGGTGGTGCACATCAATGCCGGCATCGCCGGCCTGGTCGCCTGCCTGGTGATCGGCAAGCGCCGAGGCTATCCGCATACGCCGATGCCGCCGCATAACCTCGGTTACACCGTGATCGGCGCCAGCCTGCTGTGGCTGGGCTGGTTCGGTTTCAACGCCGGCTCGGCCGTGGCCGCCAACGGCAGCGCGGGCATGGCAATGCTGGTGACCCAGATCGCCACTGCCGCCGCCGCGATCGGCTGGGTCGCGGTCGAATGGATCGCCCACAAGCGCGCCAGCGTGCTCGGCATCGCCTCGGGCGCGGTAGCCGGACTGGTGGCCGTGACACCGGCCGCGGGCACGGCCGGCCCGGGCGGTGCACTGGTGCTCGGCCTGATCGCCGGCGTGGTGTGCTTCTTCAGCGCCACCAAGCTGAAACAGCGGTTCGGTTACGACGATTCGCTGGACGTCTTCGGCGTGCACGCGATTGCCGGCATCATCGGCGCCTTGCTTACCGGCCCGCTGGCGTCGCCAAAGCTGGGCGGTTTCGGCACGGTGACCTCGCTGTTTGGCCAGCTGTGGATCCAGGCCAAGGGCGTGGGCTTCACCATCGCGTGGAGCGCCGTGCTGAGTCTGGCGATCCTGAAGCTGCTCGATCGCGTCATGGGCTTGCGCGTGGATGCCGAGCAGGAACAGATCGGACTGGATCTCGCCGAACACGAGGAGCGGGCATACAACTTGTCTTGAGCGGCGTGGCCAGAGGCGAGGTGTCTGTGGCAGCCTGATAAGCTGTTCGTGTTTCGTCAGCGATCGACTTCATGGACAGCATTCAAGACCGCGCCGTCGCCCGCCTCGCCTGGGCCCGCAGCATCCTCGGCGATCCCGCGTTGACGCTGGCATCTGCCTCGGCGGATGCCAGCTTTCGCAGTTACTGGCGCATGCAGCACCAAGGGCGCAGCTGGGTCGTGATGGACTCGCCGCCGGCACAGGAAGATCCGCGGCCGTGGCTGGCGATTGGCGCGCAGCTGGCCGCAGTCGGCCTGCACGTGCCGGCCGTGTATGCACACGACCTGGAGCAAGGTTTCCTGTTGATCGAAGACCTGGGTACGCAGTTGTATCTGCCGGCATTGAACGAAGACACCGCGGATGCGCTCTACGGCGACGCGATGGATGCGTTGCTGCGCATGCAGACCCGGATGGATTACAGCGGGCTGCCACCGTTCGACCATGCCGTGCTGACGAGCGGGCTGGAAGTCATGCCGGAATGGTTCCTGCAACGCCACCTGGGCCACACGCCCGGCTGCGACGAGTGGGACGTGCTGGAAGCGGCCTTCGGCGTGATCATTCGCAATGCGCTGGAGCAGCCACGCTGCTTCGTACACCGTGATTTCCATAGCCGGAATCTGCTAATTGTCGACAACAACAACCCGGGGATTATCGATTTCCAGGGTGCGCTGGCGGGTCCCGTCACCTACGACCTAGCATCATTGCTGCGACGCTTACATCGCCTGGCCCCGCGAGCGCGTCGAAGGCTGGGTGGAGTTTTACCGGCAGCGACTGCATGGTGCCGGTCTGATCGGCGACGAAATCGACCGCACACATTTCCTGCGCTGGTTCGACCTGACCGGCCTGCATCGCCACATCCGCGTACTGGGGCAGTTCTATCGACTGTGGTACCGCGATGGCAAATCCGGTTATCTCGCCGACGTGCCGCGCGTCTACCACTACGTGATCTCGGTGGCACGCAGCTATCCCGAACTGGCTGACTTCGCCGCGCTGCTCGAACGGCAAGCGCAGGGCCGCGACTTGACCCGGGTGGCGGCATGAAGCACGCGCTGATCTTTGCCGCCGGTCTCGGCGAACGCATGCGTCCATTGACCGATCGCACGCCCAAGCCGTTGCTGAAGGTTGGCGGCAAGCCGCTGATCGTATGGCACCTGGAAAAGCTGGCGGCGGCTGGCGTGCACTACGTGGTGATCAACACCTCGCACCTGGCCGAACAGTTTCCCGACACGCTGGGAGACGGCTCGCGCTGGGGCCTGCGCATCCGTTATGCCTACGAAGGAACGACGCCGCTGGAGACCGGCGGCGGCATGCTGAACGCGCTGCCGCTGCTTGGGAGTGAACCGTTCATCGCAGTCAACGGCGATATCTGTTGCGATGCTGATTTCGCAGCGTTGCCCAGCGAACCCACCGGCCTTGCACACCTGCTGCTGGTCGACAATCCAGTACAGCATCCGCACGGTGATTTCGCACTGGATGCGCAGGGCATCGTGCACGACGAAGGCGACACACGACTGACTTTCAGCGGCATCGGCGTGTATCGCCACGAACTGCTAAGGAACTGGCGCGACGTAATCGGCACTGCGGCCGGTGCGGAGGCAAAACCGCCACGCTTCAGGCTCGTTCCGCTGCTACGGGCGGCGATGGCTGGCAGCGCAATCAGCGGTAACCACTACCACGGCGCATGGACCGATGTAGGCACGCCCGAGCGCCTCGCTCAACTTGAAACCGCACTGCGCAAATAACTCGGACGAATCACCATAAAAAAACGGCCCGGTGCAAACCGGGCCGTTCCTGTTCCAGCAAAACCAGTGCGTTTACGGACGACGCGCCAGCTCCGGATTCTCCTTGGTCACCGGCATCAGGTCCTTCTTCGACACACCCAGCCACAGCAGGATCGGACTGGCCACGAAGATCGAGGACAGCGTACCAACCAGAATGCCGATCAACATCGTCACGGCGAACCCGTGCACCGCCGGGCCACCGAAGAAATACAGCGCTCCCATGGTGATCGCCGTGAACAGCGAGGTGATGATGGTTCGCGACAAGGTGTTGTTGATCGAGCGGTTGAGGATCTCTTCCGGCTCCGCCTTGCGCGCCAGACGGAACAGCTCGCGGATACGGTCGAACACCACCACCTTGTCGTTGATCGAGTAGCCGATCACCGCCAGCACGGAGGCCAGCACGGTCATGTCGAACTCGCGCTGCACCAGCGCCAGGATACCCAGCGTCACCAGCACGTCGTGGATCTCGGTCGCTACGGCGGCGATCGCGAAGCGGCGTTCGAAGCGGATCCACAGATAAGCCATGATGCCGAGGATCACGAACACCGCAGCTACGGTGCCATCACTGCGCAGTTCCGCACCCACTTCCGAACCCACGTAATCACGGCTCTTCAGCTTCGCATCCGGGCGTGAAGCCTGCAGCATCCGGGTGACGTCGGCGGCAATGCGATCTAGATTGACCTTGCCGTCGGTCTGCACCGCGCCCGGGTCGTCCTTCGGCTGCATGCGGATCGACACTTCACGGGTGCCGCCGAGAGTCTGCACCACGGCATGATCGAGACCACCCTTGGCCAGTGCATCGCGCACGTCGGCAATCTGCACTGATTGATCGTAGTCGACCACCATCGAGACGCCGCCGGTGAAGTCCAGGCCGTAATTGAGACCCTTGGTCGCGATCAGCGCGATCGAGGCAATCATCAGCGCAAGCGCGATGGCGATGCTGTACTTGCGCATGCCCAGGAACGGGATATTGCTGTCGTGATTGAAAATTTCCATGGTGGTTCCTTAGACCGACAGCGTCTTGAGCTTGCGGTGGCCGTGGATCAGCGCGGTGAACGCGTGAGTCAGCGTCACCGAGGTGAACAGTGAGGTCAGGATGCCGATCATCAACGTCACGCCGAAGCCCTTGATCGCACCGGTACCCATCGTGGTCAGCGCCAGCGCAGCGATCAGGTGGGTGACGTTGGCGTCAAGAATGGTCGACCACGCCTTCTCATAACCGGCGCGGATCGCGGCATGCGGTGTCGAGCCGTTGCGCAATTCCTCACGCACGCGTTCGCAGATCAGCACGTTCGCATCGATCGCCATGCCCAGCGTCAGCACGATACCGGCGACACCCGGCATGGTAAGGGTGACCCCGATCAGTGACATGACTGCCACCAGGATCACCAGGTTGAAGAACAGAGCGATATCGGCCACTAGGCCGAACAGCTTGTAGTAGATCGCCGCCGCCAGCAGAACCAGCGCCAGGCCGAGCAAGACCGCCTTGAAACCCTGATCGATATTGTCCTGACCAAGGCTGGCACCGATCACGCGCTCCTCGACGATGTCGACTGGCGCAGCCAGCGCACCACCCTTGAGCAGCAGCGCCAGATCGGAGGCCTCTTTCTGGCTGCCCAGACCCGTAGTCTGGAACTGCCGGCTGAAAGCGCTCTGGATGGTGGCGTCGTTGATCACTGACTCGGTGATCTTCGGCGTACGCACCTCCTTGCCGTCGACCATCTTGGTTTCAGTCACGCGCTCCACGTACACCACCGCCATCGGCTTCTGGATGTTGGCATTGGTGAAGTCGCCCATCTTCTTCGCACCGGTGGCATTGAGGGTCACGCTGACCATCGGCGTGCCACTCTGCGTATCGGTACCCGAAACCGCATCCACCAGCTCATTACCAGTCACGATGATCTGCTTGCTTACCAGCACCGGCAGATGACTGCCACGCATGTAGTAGAGATTCGCATCTGGCGGAATGCTGCCGGTACGGGCAGCATCCTGTGCGGCCTGATCGCCGGCATAACCGATACCCGCGCGATACTGCAAGGTCGCGGTGGCACCGATCAACTTTTTCGCCTCGGCCGGATCCTGCACACCAGCCAGCTCGACTACGATGCGGCTGTCACCTTGCTGCTGGATCAGCGGCTCGGAGACACCCAGCGCATTGATGCGGTTGCGTAATGTGGCCAGATTCTGCTTGATCGTGTTGAGCGACAGCTCGCGCAGCTTCTCCGGCTTGACCGTAGCGTTGAGCACGAAGCGGTCACCGGTGCTTGGGCCATCCGCCACGAGAAGGTCGGTGTATTCGTTGGCAATGTCGTCCGATGCCTTGGCGCGATCGTCGGCCGAGCGCAGGATCACCGCAATGCCCTGGCCGCGCACGGGGTTACGCGCAACCGATTCGTAACGGATGTTCTTGTCGCGCAGCAGGCCGCGGATATCGTCCGCGTAGCTGTTTTCCTGTTTGTCGATGACGTCGTTCTCATCAACCTGCATCAGGAAATGCACGCCGCCCTGCAGATCGAGGCCCAGCGGCATCGAGCGAGCGCCGATCGCGCTCAGCCATCCCGGGACGGTGGACTGCAGCTTGAACGCGACAGTGTAGCCGTCGCCCAGCGCTGCCTTGATCGCATCAGCGCCGCTCTTCTGCACATCGGAGTTGGTGAAGGTCGCCAGCAGATGATCGCCCTGTACTTTCACTTCACCAGCAGCAATGTGCTGTGCGGTAAGTGCAGCCGCCACTTTCTGCTGTGTGGACTGATCGATCGGCGCAGCGTCGCGGTTGGCGGTGACCTGTACCGCCGGCAACGGGATAAATGCATTCGGCAATGCGTAAATGATGCCGAACAGCATCACCAGCGCGACCAGCGCGTACTTCCAGCGGGGAAAATCACTCATGCCCTGAATCCATCAAGGCCGCGGCAACAGCCGCGGCGGTAACAACAATCGAGGAATAATCGCGAGAGAGGCGACCGCCACGCGGTGCCTCGAGCCCATCGATCAAACGGACTTCAGCGAGCCCTTGGGCAACACCTGAGAAACCGAGCCCTTCTGCACCTTGACCTTCACGTTGGCGGCGATCTCGACCGTGATGAACGTCTCGCCCACCTCCTCCACGCGCCCGGCAATGCCACCATTGGTGACCACCTCGTCACCCTTGGCCAGGGCGGCGATCAGTGCACGATGCTCTTTCTGCCGTTTCATCTGCGGGCGGATCATCATGAAATACATCAGGCCGAACAGCACCACCATCATGATGATCATTTGCAAGCCGCCACCGGCAGGCGCAGCCGCAGCCTGGGCGATCACGGGGGAGATCGGAAAACTCATCGGTTTGTCTCGCAAGTTATGGCGCAGCCAACGATTTTAGCTGAACGCCCGATAAAAGATCGTCGATTATGCCATGCGCCCTCACGCCATGCACGGCACCGCATGACGCCTCGGATCACGCCCCGATCCCTATTGAGGGCGACCGTCGCCCGTTGCAAGCCCGGCCACGGACAGGTCAGCCGCCATAGGGAGTCTCAGTCGCCCTGCGGCGGCTTAGGCCCGGTCACCTTGCCGTTGCGCGTAGAACCCGGCAACGAAGGCGTCCAGCGTGTGTTCGACGATCGCCTCCCGCAGACCCGCCATCAGGCGCTGGTAATAGCGCAGGTTGTGGATGGTCGCGAGCTGGCTGCCGAGGATTTCGTTGCAGCGATCAAGATGGCGCAGGTAGGCGCGGCTGAAACCGTTGCTGCAGGCGTAGCAGTCACAGCCCTCTTCGATCACCCGCGTATCGGTAGCGAACTTCGCATTACGGATGCGCAGCGTGCCCTCGGCAGTGAACAGGAAGCCGTTGCGCGCGTTGCGGGTCGGCATCACGCAGTCGAACATGTCGATGCCGCGGCGCACCGCTTCGACGATATCCTCCGGCCGCCCCACGCCCATCAGGTAGCGCGGTTTGTCGACCGGCAGCAGCGGCACGGTGAAATCCAGCGCGTGGTTGCGCTCGGCCTCCGGCTCGCCGACCGCCAAGCCGCCGACCGCATAGCCGTCGAAACCGATGTTCACCAGCCCTGCCGCGGAGCGCTGGCGCAGGTTCTCGTACACGCTGCCCTGCACGATGCCGAACAGCGCATTCGGCGGCCTTGAATCGACACGTTGCAGATCATCGAACGCCCGTCGCGAGCGCTCGGCCCAACGTAGTGAAAGCTCCATCGAGTCGCTGGCCACCTTCTCGATGGCCGGGTATGGCGTGCACTCGTCGAAGATCATCGCGATGTCCGAATCCAGTGTCTTCTGGATCTGCATCGACACTTCCGGCGACAGGAACACCTTCGAGCCGTCGACCGGCGAGGCGAACGTCACACCCTCCTCGGTTATCTTGCGCTTGTGCGCCAGCGAGAACACCTGGAAACCACCGGAATCGGTAAGGATCGGCTTGTTCCAGCCGATGAACTTGTGCAGACCGCCGAACTTCTCGACGATCTCCAGCCCGGGCCGCAGAAACAGGTGGAACGTGTTGCCGAGGATGATCTCGGCACCGATCTCGGTGACGTCGCGCGGCGTCATCGCCTTGACCGAACCATAGGTACCCACCGGCATGAACGCCGGTGTTTCCACCGTGCCGCGGGCAAAGGTCAGTCGACCGCGGCGGGCAGCGCCGTCGGTGGCGAAGAGATCGAAATTCATGGCAGTCATCCGCCCAGTTTAACCGCTGCTGCCGCTCAGCCGCCCTGCGGCAGGATCAGCATCGAATCGCCGTATGAAAAGAAGCGGTAACGCTGCTCGACCGCATGACGATAGGCATCCAGAATGAATTCGCGCCCGGCCAGTGCCGACACCAGCATCAGCAGGGTCGATTGCGGCAGATGGAAGTTGGTCAGCAGACCATCGATGCTGCTGAAGTGGTAACCCGGGAAGATGAATATCTGCGTCTCGCCGGCAAACGGGTGCAGCTCGCCATTCTTGCTCGCACTTTCCAGCGCGCGCACCACCGTGGTGCCCACCGCGATGACCCTACCGCCGTTGGCGCGCGTGCGGCGGATCTGCCCGATCAGGTGGGCACCGACATTGAGCCATTCGCGATGCATGTGGTGATCCCTCAGATCATCCGCACGCACCGGCTGGAATGTACCGGCACCCACATGCAGCGTGATGTAACCGAACTCGACGCCGCGTTCGCGCAGCGTCGCCAGCATCGCCTCATCGAAGTGCAAGCCGGCCGTAGGTGCGGCCACTGCGCCGGGCTCACGCGCGAACACGGTCTGGTAGCGCTCCAGGTCGCTGGCATCGGCATGCCGCTCGATATACGGCGGCAGCGGCATCTCACCGAGCTTGAGCAACAGCTTTTCCAGCGGCTCCGACGCCTCGAAATGCAGCCGGAAAAAGCCTTCATCGCGCCCCAGCACCACGGCATGGCTGCCGTCGGCCAGCTCGATCCGGCCACCTTCCTTCGGCTTCTTGCTGACGCCAAGCTGCACGGTCGCCTCGTGCGCGCCAGTGACCCGCTCGATCAGGATTTCCACTGCGCCGCCACTGATCTTGCGTCCGTACAGGCGCGCCGGCAGTACGCGGGTATCGTTGAACACCAGCAAATCGCCCGGCCGCAGGAAGTCCGGCAGCTCGCGGAACATATGGTCCTGCCGCAGTTGTGCCGCCACATCGAGCAGCAACATCCGGCTGGCCGAACGCTCGGGCAGCGGCGCCTGTGCGATCAGCTCGGGCGGCAGTTCAAAATCGAAATCGGACTTCTTCAAGGGATGCTGGCCAACAGGCGAAAACGGGACATTATCCCGCACTACGCCAGCCCTTGTACGACAACCTACAGCCAGCCTTTCTGTCGTGCCAGCCGATAGGCCTCGATGCGGTTGGCGACACCGAGCTTGCCGATCGCCTCGGACAGGTAATTGCGTACGGTACCGTGCGACAAGCTCAGCTGCGTCGCGATATCGCCGGCAGACTGGCCTTCGCCGGCCAGCCGCAGCACCTGCCGCTCGCGATCGTTCAGCGGATCGGCCTCCGACCAGGCTTCGAGCGCCAGCTGAGGATCGATCGCGCGGCCGCCGCGATGCACGGTGCGCAATGCCTCGGCAAGATTCTCCGCCGGCGCATCCTTCAGCAAATAACCGGACACGCCGGCATCCAGTGCGCGACGCAGGAAACCGGGGCGCGCAAACGTGGTGACGATGACGACCTTCATCGGCAGTTCCTGACGCTGGATGCGCTGCGCCAGCTCCAGCCCGGTCAAGCCAGGCATCTCGATGTCGGTGATCAGCACGTCGGGTTTCAGCCGCTGCAGTTCGCGCCAGGCGGCCTCACCATCAGCAGCTGAACCGAGCACTTCAATATCGGATTCAAGATTGAGCAGTGCCGAAAGTGCACCGCGCACCATCGCCTGATCCTCAGCCAGCAGGACACGGATCATGCAATATTTTCCTTATGCCGACTGAGGGCTGCCGAGAATGTCATAACCTGAAGGAGCATGGGAAACAGGAATTGACTCACGCGACGGGCTGACCGGGAACCGCGCTCGTCAGCGGATCGGTCAGTGGCATATCCGCCGCTGACCGGGACCTTTCAACCAGACGCAGAATCGGCACCGGGACTACGACACGCAGACGTGTACCCTGATCACGCGACGACTCGATCGTCAAGCTGCCACCCAACGCACGCACGCGTTCCCGCATGCCGCACAAACCATTGCCATCCTGGTCAATGCCACCGCGACCGTTATCACTGATCTGCATGCATACGCTGTTGCGCTCGCGAACCATTTCGATCTTGGCGGAACTGGCATCGGCATGGCGCGCAATATTGGTGACTGCCTCGCGCAGTATCAACGAGAGGCCACGCTCGACATCGACCGGCAGGTCGACGGGTGGATGACCGTAGTCGAGATGCACCCTCGAGGACTCCAGCAGCAGTCGCGCCGACGCCAGTTCGGCAGCCAGGTCGGTGGCTCGGATGCCGGTCACCGCGCTGCGCACTTCCGCCAGTGCATGCCGCGCCACCTTCTCTGCTTCCTCCACCTCACGCTTGGCCGCTTCAGTATCGCGGTCGAACAGCTTGCGCGAGAGTTCGAGCTTCAGTGTGATCAGCGACAGCGTATGGCCAAGCAAGTCATGCAGGTCGCGGCCGATCCGCTCGCGCTCGGCGGTGGCAGCAAGCCGGCGCACTTCGTCATGCGACAGGCGCAGGGCGGCGTCCTTCTCCTTGCTCATGTGCTCGACTGCCGTGATGGCGCTGATGACGAGCACCGTGCCGGGGATGATCACCAGCAATGAGTTCGGATAGCCGATCCACCAGGCCAGTGCAACGAATACGGCATTCAGCAGCAGCAGTTGGCCCACGTACAAGCGGAAACTCATGGTGCAGAAGCGCGACAACACACAGGCATAGATGAAATAGCTCATGCCGCTCGGATACCAGCGCAACAGCCCCATGCTCAAGACGACCATGGCCAGCGGATAGAAGTGCGCCAACCGCCGCGGCGCCAGCTGCATCTTGGCGAACAGCAATAGAAATACCGGCAGGGACAGCAATGTGAAAAGAAGCCAGCTTCGCGTGTAGCCGGCGACCCCGTGATCGAACAGCGGCGTGATGAAGATCCACATCAACCACAGGAGATGCACGCTATCGGCCCACGGCGACTTGCCGTGCCGGATGTCGTCGGCCACACCCGAATCGGGCGCTGGCGTGAACCATCGTGCAATGAAGTCAGGGATCATGGCGTGGTTTTTCGCTGGGAAATCGGCTAGGACAGCATGCTACTTCAACCATACCGGCGCAGGCGCCGCGCAGCGAGCAGCAGGAACACCACAGTGAATCCGAACAGTGTCAGCACATGCGGCAGCAAGGTCCCCTGTCGCATGCCCACCGCAGCCAACGCCAGCTGGTCGAGGTGATAGCTCGGCCATACCGGTGCGATCTGCTGCAGGAATTTCGGCAGCATCGGCAGCGGGAACCACAGCCCAGACATGAATGACATCGGCAGGTAGATCAGCTGCAACATGCCAGGTGCACCCTGGCCCTTGATCAGAGTGCCGACAAACATGCCCAGCGCGCAGAACGGCAGCACGCCAAGCATGCCAGTAAGCAACAACGCGCCGGCTTGGGTCAGGCTCAGCGTCACATGCCCCAGCAGCAATGCCATGACCAGCAGCAACAGGATAACCACGGTAGCGGCAGCCATCGCCATCAGCATCTTGCCCAGCAGGTAGGCGCCCGGCGGCATTGGCAGTGCGCGTTTGAAAGTCAGCAGGCCACCGTCACGCTCCAGTGCCAACGACACGCCGAAGCCGAACAGGCCCGGACTCATCACGCCAAACATGCCGTAGCTGGCCAGCAGGTAGCGTGCTGCATCGACGCCATTCGACTTTGCCATCAGCACGCCGAACAACAGATAGAACATCGCGGGAAACAGCATGATCGGCAACATGAAGCCGGGTGCACGCATGTAGCGCAGGCATTCGCTGCGCGCCTCTTCCAGATAGGCGCCGATGATGCGGCTGCGCGGCATGATGCTGGTCGTTGCCAGTTCGGTGACAGACATGATGGTTTCCATCTCAGGCGGCCTCGCGCTGATTGGTGTCCGATGCCTCGTCGGCATCGCGGGTAAGCTCGGTAAATGCCTCGGCCAGACCGGCGCGGTGTACTTCCAGTTCGCGCAGATGGCGATCGGTGTCGAGCAATCGACGAACCACGACCTCGGCCTCGGCAGTACCGATATGCAGGCGCTCGCCATCCCGGCGCACCTCACTGACCTCAGGCCAGCCACGCACGGTGTCGGCCGGCAAAACACTCAGGCAGCGGATGCGCTTCATCGCCACCCGTGCACGCAGCTCGTCAACCGTGCCTTCGTGGATCATGCGGCCATGCGCCATCACGCAGACGCGATCTGCCAGTGCTTCAGCCTCTTCCAGATAATGCGTGGTCAGCAGCACTGCGCAGCCCTCGGCGAGTAGTTGGCGGATCGCCACCCATAGCTTCTGCCGCGCCTCGATATCCATGCCCACGGTGGGCTCGTCCAGGAACAGCAACTCGGGGCGGCCGCACAGCGCCAGCGCGAATTGCACGCGCCGCTGCTGGCCACCGGAGAGTTTCGCGTAGGGGCGCTTGAGCAGATCACCGATGCCAGCCAGTTCGGCGGTATCAGCCAGGCTGCGCGGTGCCGGGTAATAGCTGGCCGTCAATCGCAACAGTTCGCCCACCCGCAGCGTCGCCGGCAATTCGGCGTTCTGCAGCATCACGCCGATCCGCCGGCGTGCCTCGATCAGCTGCGGATCCTGCCCGAACAGCTCGACCGTGCCGGCATCGGCACGGATCAGCCCGAGCAACAGGCCGATCGCGGTGGTCTTGCCGGCACCGTTGGGGCCGAGCAACGCCAGCAGTTCGCCGCGCTGCAGGCGCAGGTCGGCGCCATCCAGCGCTGTGAGCGTGCCATAGCGTTTGACAGCACCATCGAGGCGGGCAATCGGATCATGGGCATGTGTCATGGGAACTCCTCCAGTGCCACCTATCGTGCGCGGGACCAGCCACGGCAGGCAGTCGCCGGCGTCAGTCATCGGGGGTGACAGCCGTCACCCTCGGCCTGGCACGGGGTTACGGCGGCTGGCGCCGCAAGGTATCCTGTGAGGGATAAGGTCGCCCTGCATGCCCTGAAATGGCGGCGCAAAGCATCTGAAAACATTGAGGAAGCGCGTCGCCCGCGTCTCCCGCCACGCATTCACTAATGTCCACCAGCCCGGCACTGCATGCCGGCCGGCGGAGCTACGGAGGATTCAACATGGGTGTGATCAACCAGCTGCGCGAACTGCGCGAATTCGGTGGCAAGCCGCGGACCATCGGTCTGGACGACGCCAGCATCGAGCGCATGGCCGCAAACGACCCCATGCTGGTCCAGGTGATTGCCGAAGCCGTGGCGCGTCATCAGGAATTGCGCGCCGATCTGGCCGACTTCCTCAAGCTTGATGAAACCGAGCAGCTGGCGCAGGTCCAGGCTGGCTTCGTCAACTTCTACCCGAACGATGCGATCAACCCGTATCTCGCGGCGGCGGCGCGCGGTCCGTGGATCGTCACCCTGAAGGGTGCCGTGGTGCACGACAACGGCGGCTATGGCATGCTCGGCTTCGGCCACAACGACCCGGCGATCCTCGAAGCGCTGAGCCGTCCGCAGGTCATGGCCAACGTGATGGCGCCCAGCGTGTCGCAGTTGCGCTTCACCGCCGCACTCAACAAGGAGCTGGGCCGCACCCGCGGTGGCAGTCCGTATACGAATTATCTGTGCCTGAACTCCGGCTCCGAGTCGGTCTCGCTGGCCTGCCGGATTGCCGACGTCAATGCCAAGCTGATGACCGATACCGGCGCTCGCTACGCCGGCCGCACGATCAAGCGCCTGGCAGTGAAGGGTGCGTTCCACGGCCGCACCGACAAGCCGGCGCTGTATTCCGATTCCAGCCGCAAGACCTACCAGCAGCACCTCGCCAGCTACCGCCACGAAGACAGCGTGATCACTGTTGCGCCGTATGACATCGCGCAGCTGGAAGCGGCATTCGCCGACGCCGACAAGCACGGCTGGTTCATCGAGGCGATGTTCCTGGAACCGGTGATGGGCGAAGGCGATCCGGGGCGTGCGGTGACACCGGAGTTCTACAAGGCGGCTCGCGCCTTGACCGAGGCCCACGGCACCTTGCTGCTGATCGATTCGATCCAGGCTGGCCTGCGTGCACATGGCGTGCTGTCGATCACCGACTACCCGGGCTTCGAGAAGCTGCCGGCACCGGACATGGAAACCTTCTCCAAGGCACTCAACGCTGGCCAGTACCCGCTGTCGGTACTGGCGGTCACCGCGCGCACCGCCGGCTTGTACCGCAAGGGCATCTACGGCAACACCATGACGGCAAACCCGCGCGCGCTGGACGTGGCCCTGGCCACGCTGGGTGAGTTGACCGACGACGTGCGTGCCAACATCCGCGAGCGTGGCAAGGAATTCGTCGACAAGCTCAACGCTCTGAAGAACGAACTCGGTGGCCTGATCACCAAGGTGCAGGGCACCGGCCTGCTGTTCTCCTGCGAGCTGGCACCGGAGTACAAGTGCTATGGCGCCGGCTCGACCGAGGAGTACATGCGCGAGCACGGCGTTGGCGTGATCCACGGCGGCGTCAACTCGCTGCGCTTCACTCCGCACTTCAACGTCACCAGCGCCGAAATCGATCTGGTCGTGGCACATGTGCGCAAGGCGCTGCTGGAAGGCCCTCGCAAGGCCAAGGCCGAGGCGGCCTGATCGCACACGTTTCCGGCCGGCCCTACATCTACGACCATGCAATCACACTGCATGGCCGTAGATGAATACGACTTGCACTGAGTATCCGATTACCTTCCACGGCGATCGCCAGTCGGCATAGACTGGGCTGGCCGGCAGCTGCCGGTCACCTAGGGAGGACTCAACGATGTCGATGTCACTACGTCTGCTTGCCATCAGCGCCGCCTTTGCCTTTGCCGGCGCAGCCTTCGCAGCACCGCAAGCCGCCAGCATGGCAGCCCCTGCTGCGAAGACACTCACACCGCAGCAGCAGCGCATGGGCGATTGCAACAAGCAGGCCACCGGCAAGACAGGGGCTGACCGCAAGACATTCATGAGTTCCTGCCTGAAAGGCAATAGCACCGCCGCCGCAATGCCAACGGCTGCGCCAGCCGCCGCACCGTCCGCCAAGCAAACCCAGCAGGAAAAAATGAAGAGCTGCAATGCCGACGCCAAGGTCAAGGCACCTACCGGTGCGGCCCACAAGGCATTCATGAGCAACTGTCTGATGGGTGGCGGCACAGCGGCCCCAGCCACCCCGTAATATCGGATCGGTCACTGCACACGCAGACATGCTCATGCGTGCGTGTGCAGGACCACTTCGCTAAGCTCCATGACTGTCGCGTTGCCATGCGCTGCCCTTGAAGACAGTCGACCATGAAGATCAACGAAGTCCGCCATCCGCTGATCCAGCACAAGCTCGGCCTGATGCGCCGCGCCGGCATCAGCACCAAGGAATTCCGCGAGCTGGCCTCCGAGGTCGCCGCACTGCTCACCTATGAAGCCACCAAGGACCTGGAAACCGTCGCGGAGCAGATCGACGGGTGGGCCGGCCCGTTGCAGGTGCACCGGATCAAGGGCAAGAAGATCACGATCGTGCCGATCCTGCGCGCCGGCCTCGGCATGCTGCCTGGCGTGCTGGACATGATTCCCTCGGCCAAGGTCAGCGTGGTTGGCGTGCAGCGCAATGAGCACACCCTGCAACCCGTCGCCTATTACGAAAAGCTCAGCGGTCGCATGGACGAACGCATCGCGTTGATCGTCGACCCGATGCTGGCGACCGCCGGCACCCTGATCGCCGCCGTCGACATGCTGAAAGCGGCCGGCTGCAAACGCATCAAGGGGCTATTCCTGGTCGCCGCGCCGGAAGGCCTCAAGCGCATCGAGGCGGCACATCCAGACATCGAGATCTACACCGCCTCGATCGACGAGCGCCTCAACGAAAACGGTTACATCCTGCCCGGGCTCGGCGATGCCGGCGACAAGATTTTCGGCACCAAGCAACTGCCGCCAATCGACTAAAGCGAGAACCTGTTCCTACAACCGTCGGCGCAAAATATCAGCGACCGAAGCGATCGGTCGCTTCAAGCAGCTCACGCGTGATTCCCGGCTCGAATGCCGAGTGCCCAGCGTCCTGCACGATGTGCAAGTCCGCTTCCGGCCATGCGCGATGCAGATCCCACGCACTGCGCAGCGGGCAAACCACGTCGTAGCGGCCCTGCACGATCACGGTCGGGATCTTGCGGATCCGGTCCACGTTGCGCAGCAGCTGGTCGTCATGCTCGAAGAAGCCGCCGTTGACGAAGTAATGGCATTCGATGCGCGCGAACGCCAGCGCGAACTCGTCCTCGGCGCTGGATTCGATATGCGATGAATCCTGCCACAGGAAGCTGGTGGCCCCCTCCCATACCGACCAGGCACGCGCGGCATCCGTGCGTGTTTTCGGATCAGTGCTGGTCAGGCGACGGTGGTAGGCGCTCATCATGTCGCCACGTTCGGCTTCCGGAATCGCGTTGAGATAGGTTTCCCATGCGTCCGGATACAGCGCGTCGCAGCCCTTCTGGTAGAACCACTCCAGCTCCCAGCGGCGCAGCATGAAGATGCCGCGCAGTACCAGCTCGGTCACCTTGTCCGGATGCGTCTGCGCATACGCCAGTGCCAGCGTGGAACCCCACGAACCGCCGAACACCTGCCAGCGATCGATTGCCATGTGCCCGCGCAGGCGTTCGATGTCGGCGACCAGGTCCCAGGTGGTGTTGTCGGTCAGTTCCGCATGCGGGGTGGACTTGCCGCAGCCGCGCTGATCGAACAGCACGATGCGGTAAATCGCCGGATCGAAGAAGCGTCGGCATTTCCCATTGGTGCCACCACCCGGGCCACCATGCAGGAATACCACCGGCTTGCCGGTCGGATTGCTGCTCTGCTCGTAGTACAGCGTGTGCAGCGCGGACACCTTCAGAAAACCGCTGTCGAATGGCTCGAGCTCGGGATACAACGAACGAAGCGGTGGCGACATGAAGGTTCCTCAAAACGTAAGGACAAGCCGCCTAGGCTAGCATGGGCCTCGTCTGGAGGCCCTCAGCCGTCCGCAAACAGCTTGCCTGGATTGAGGACGCCGTTCGGATCAAATACCTTGCGTATGCCCCGCATCAGCGCGATTTCCGCCGCGCTGCGGGTGCTTTCCAGATAGGCCCGCTTGACCAGGCCAATGCCGTGTTCGGCCGAGATGCTGCCGCCGTGCCGCTGCAAGGTCGCTGCCAGCAGCTTGGTGACATGTTCGCACTGGGCGATGAACGCCTCCTCGGCCAGATCGTCCGGGCGCAACACATTGATATGCAGGTTGCCGTCGCCGATATGGCCGAACCAGACCACCTCGATCTGCGGGTACTCACGCGCCAGCAGCGCCTGCATCTCTTGCAGGAAAGCCGGCACGGCGCTGATC
>Ga0302226_10000615_pt1 | contig 28768 bp, 24 predicted proteins | sample II_Palsa_E3_3_FD_193524 | JGI IMG/M metagenome (GOLD analysis project Ga0302226, IMG submission 193524) | Peat permafrost microbial communities from Stordalen Mire near Abisko, Sweden - II_Palsa_E3_3 | ecosystem: Environmental > Terrestrial > Soil > Palsa > Peat permafrost | place: Sweden...
TCTCTGCGGTGAAATCTCCACTGCAGAGTTTTGTATGCGGCGATCAATACGGAATCGCTATCGGATATCCGCGGAGAACACAGTCAAATCAATATGTTGGAATTTCGATGTTTTATTGCGGAGAACAGGCAGTAAAACCTCGGCGCCCACGGCAGAATTCCTACGCAAATGGCTCACATGGCGCCAGGCCCGCGATAAGGCGAGCTTCTTCTTTGTCTTGGTGTGATCGCAGTTGCTCAATCGTCGCCAATGCCGCCTTGTCTTCCTTACCCGAGGCGATCTGTGCGCCAAGCTTTGCCTGCAGCAAACCACGCAGCGTGGCGCTGTCGTGGATATCGTAATCATTGAGCACGCGATCGATGTCGACGCGCATCTGTGACACGGTGGCTTCGAACGAAGCCGGCGGCGATGAAAGCACGTCCGCGACCGTGCCTTTTATCGGATAGGAAAACTGCGGGAGATCGTCGATGGAACGCACCTCCTTCTTAGTCTGCCCGTTCGCTGCGCCCGATAGTGCCAATGTGGTCAGCGCCACGTTGATTGCCCTATTCAACTTCGACATGCTCACATCCCTCTTCTGGTGAATGCACTGCAGTAAACAAAGCTCGAAACCGGGAAATGGCCCGCCGTCTCAGGTACCGTAGAACTAGACTCAGGTCCGCAACCAGTTGCTTGAGCTTACTGTTCTCCTCCTCTACTGCCTCAACCGGTTTCGTGTCGTAGCCGACGATCAGGCAAATGACCGAGCATCGCTCGGTCGCCAGCGCGATGGGGTATTTTCAGGCAGGCTCGGTGTCAGATAACCCCGCCACTCGATTGCTAGTATTCGCAGGCGTTTAGCATAGACCTTCGACCTCAATGATAAATCCTAGTCGCCCGTTGACTAAGTAACGATCGTCATCTAGTCTCACGTAACGATCGTTATCTAAGTATTAGTACTCATAAACGCACGTCACGTGATAGCAATTTCTTACTGGAAGCCTATAGGCATCTCTAAATCGAGCGTCTTTATAACGTGAGTGTTCTGCGTATGCCGGAGGCCAACTGATGATCAGCCTGTTTGACAGAGAAGAACACAGTGCTAAGCCTGATCGACTGAGTGATCCGAGACGCGTATTCGATTGAGTTGATGATTGGGCCGTTAGTATTGTATGTCCGATGACGTCATAGAGTATTCGCTGTTGGATCGCGCCACCCTCCAGCGTTTTGCCGGTCTGGAGATCAGCGACTAGTTGGCACTAGCTGACTTCGTTGCACGTGGTGGTCATATCATTGTGGAGTATCTTTTCACGAATAAGAAGTATTGAAAAATCTTTCAGTTTTACAATTTGTAAAGTTTCGTTGTTCGATTAAACACGTGCGGAATGACGATTCTTAACTTTCATCATTTGCTGGAATAAATGTGATGTCGCCAGATGTAGGATCGAAGACATCCCCACTTCCTGAGTTGATTCAGATGATATGGGGATTTATGGCTAGCCAGGCTATTTATGTTGCGTCTTGCCTTGGAATATTTGATTTTTTATCAAATGGTGAAAAGAGTGCAAATGAACTAGCCATAGATTGTGAAGTTAACGCGGATGCACTGGGTAGGCTGTTGAGCTTTCTCTCCTCGTTAGACTTGTTATTCGAGAATAGCAGTGGGCATTATTCTCTTACTGAACGTGGCGACTATCTACGGTCCGACCATTCACAATCTATACGAGGTATGGCTTTGCTCTATGGGGAATCTTTTTTCTGGGAACCTTGGGGCAACCTGCTAGAGACGGTCAAAACTGGGAAGCCCGCCTTCGACAAGATCTATGGCGAGGGCTTGTTCGACTACCTTGAGAAAAACCCATCTGCAGCTGCGATCTTCCATATCGCCATGGAAGGTGGCAGCAAGATTAGCTTGCAGTCGGCCCTCGACACCTACGATTTCTCCATCTTCGAGAAGATAGTGGACGTGGGCGGCGGGTCGGGGGCGTTTCTGCGTGGCATCTTGGAAAATAACACGCGGTCAAAGGGAGTGTTATGCGACTTACCTTCTGTTGTGGAGAGGGTTAAGTCAGAAGATCTACCATCTAGGATTGAAGTAGTATGCTCCGATATGTTCGTATCAGTTCCCAAAGGTGGGGATGCGTATATATATAAACGCATTCTGCACGACTGGGACGACGATGAGTCAGTGCGAATTTTGAGTAACTGTCGCAAAGCAATTGTTCGCCACGGACGACTTTTGGTTATTGAGTCCGTATTGAAACCGTCTGGCCAAGCGGATCCAGCGCGTTGGATGGATATAAATATGCTGGTTATGCTTACAGGACGAGAGCGGACCGAAGAAGATTACCGGCGTATATTCAAAGCAGCGGGTTTTACATTAACTTGTGTGACGTATATCGGTCGGGAATCGATCGTTGAAGGACGTCCGTATGAGTAGATGTCCCCTCGGCAAAGGCCTGTCTCTTTATCGCATCTCCGAGTCGACGCTTGGAAGCATTTGATACGACTCATGCAGTCGTACCCGGTCGAGCCCACAAAGTGTCCAATTATGGACGTCCCGTGCGCTTAGTGTTGGAAATATCTTCGGGTCATATTCCCTGCCGCTTTCGGCGCAGGCTTTGTTTCATGGCAATCTTGATACCCAGCAGCAAGCTGCAGGGGGATTATCCACCCAGGTTGGCTACGATCAAGCACGCTCATCATGCCGATGGAGGGGCGTGGACGGTTTGCTACGTTGCTCTATCCGCCGCAGCAACTGCCATTGCTCGGTGTTCAACACTCTGTCACAGGGAACGGACGAGTGCTACTCATTTGCGGGACGCGTATTGGCCAGTCCGCCTTCAAAATGTCGCTCGATGGATCTATGAGCGGTTTCAGGTGAGCACGCGACGCGCTTGTGGGCTGGCCTCACATTTTTTTGAATCACCTCATACAGGATCTGCTTGCCCAAGGTCAGGTCTTCGACCAATCGCTTGAGACGGCTATTCTCTCTTGCAGCTGCTGCAGTTCAGCTGCACCCATATTCGCGTACTTCTTCTTCCTAACGTAGAGCGTCGCTTCGCTGATGCCCATCGGCCGGCGGACATCGGCTACCTAGGTAGGAGTTCTTCATCTCCTAGAGATTAACTTTGACTCGCTTTTTCGACACCACTAAAAAGTAGAGTTACGGTCGCTTCATTCCAGACCCAGAAGGCTCAAAGGAGGAGCGATGAAGAAGTCACGATTTACCGAAGAACAGGTTACCTACTGCTTTCGGCTGGTCGAGTCCGACACCTGGGGTCTGATGAGCACCCGATGTTCAGTGAAGTAATAAAGTAACGCCAGCACTGGCAGCGCAAATCCGATCCATGAAGTAAACAGCCAACCAGACTTCGTGAAAGTCCACGCGCCGACGGCAGAGCCCGTGGCGCCACCCATAAAAAAAATGGCGATATATATGCCATTGAGCCGGCCTCGGTATTCTGGGGCCAAAGCGAAGATTGCCCGCTGGCCAACCACAAAATTCATCGATACCCCAAAATCGAGCACGATGGCGGCCATCACGAACATTGCTAGCCGGGTCGAAAAATCGCCCTTTCCATACGTCATCAAGAATGAGAGCGCCACAAGCAAGATCGCGAAACCTGTAAGCAGTCGACTCAGCCCCTTGTCGGCAAACTTTCCCGCAATCGGCGCTGCAATCGCACCGGCAACACCTGCCAATGCAAACCACGCAATGCCAGCTTGCGACAATCCAAATTCCGGCCCAGCCAACAATAGTGGAACGGTCGTCCAGAATAAGCTGAAGGCGCCGAACAGGCACGCGTGATAGAAAGCGCGTCGTCGTAACAGCGGCGTCTGGATAAAAAGCCGTAGCATCGACCTGAGCAATGCACCGTATGTCAGGCCGGGCTCGGGGCGCCGTGCTGGCAGCAAAAGGATCAGCACACCAGCCAGAACCGCCATGCCGATAGCTGCCAGGTAGAACACTGTGCGCCATGAGCCGAGATGGGTCAGGAAGCTCGCCGCGGGACGCGACAGCATAATCCCCAGCATAAGGCCGCTCACCACTTTTCCGAGCGCGTGACCACGCGCGGCCGGCGCGACAAGATGCGAGGCGTAAGGCATGACGATCTGCGCCGCGACAGCGCTCAACCCGATAAAGAACATTGCCAACATAAAGATCGGTGCGTGCTGCGAGATGCCGGCAACGAACAAGGCAAACGTGCTGGCGATCAAAGCCATGACGATCAGGCGTCGATTTTCAACGATGTCAGCCAACGGCACGACAAGAATCAGGCTCACCCCATAACCCACTTGGGTCATCGTGACGATTAATCCCGCTGACTGCGGGGGCAGACCCAAGGCTCCGCTGATGGGGCCAATCAACGGTTGAACATAATAGAGGCTGGCGACGATCATTCCGCAGGCAGTCGCCAACAACAAGGTGATCCACCTCGGCAATAATGCCGTCGTTACTTCAGGCTCTAGCTGCTCGACATATGCCGTTTCTATGCATTCCGTTTCCATCTAGCGTAGCTCTTCGCTGACTATGGCGACGTCGGCGCTTACCTCTCCGACCATCATGCTGTCGTCACCGGTGAACGTGATTCCATAAAATGACTTGCCTGCGACATCGACAGGTTTCCTGCATCCAAATGGCCCGACTTGCGTACGATCAACATCGCGAGTTCCAATGATTGCTCGTAGTTGAGCCGCGGATCGACCATCGATTTATATGCTCGGGCAAGGTCGGTTTCATTGAGATCGCGCGCACCGCCGATGCATTCGGTGACTGCTTCGCCAGTAAGCTCCAGGTGCACACCGCCCAATCGGGTTCCTTCCGCGGCATGGATGTCGAACGCTTGTTCCAGCTCGCCACGAATATTGTCGAAGCGACGCGTTTTGTAGCCATTCGACGTGCTTTCGGTGTTGCCGTGCATCGGATCGGCCACCCAAAGAACGCGCCTTCCTGCACACTGCACGGCGCGCAGCAGAGGTGGCAACCCGCTGGCAATTTGCGCATAGCCCATGCGGTGAATAAGCGTCAGACGTCCTGGTTCGTCGCCCGGATTGAGTACGTCAATCAGCCGCAGCAGCGCGTCAGGCTCCATCGAAGGTCCAACCTTCACAGCGATCGGGTTGCGTATGCCGCGAAAATATTCGGTATGAGCACCATCTAGGGCCGCCGTACGCATGCCGATCCAAGGAAAGTGCGTGGACAGATTGAACCAGCCGTGGTGACGCGGCACCTGGCGGGTCATGGTCTGCTCGTAGTGCAATAGCAAAGCCTCGTGGGACGTGAAGAAATCCACGCGTGCACAACCATCAATGGGTCCCGCCAGCGTTTCCATGAAGCGCAGCGAGTCGCCGATATTCACGACCATATGGCGATACTCGGCCGCCAGCGGCGCATGTTCGACCCAGGCTAGCTCCCAGTATTCCGGATGACGTAAATCAGCAAAGCCGCCATCGACCAGAGCACGCACAAAGTTCATGGTCAGGGCCGAATGCGCATGCGCCTGCGTCAATCGTCGTGGATCAGCGAGGCGCGCCTCGGGCGTAAAAGCCAATCCGTTGACCATATCGCCGCGGAAGCTCGGTAGCGTCACGCCGTCGCGTGTCTCGCTATCGGTCGAACGCGGCTTGGCATATTGCCCGGCAAAACGCCCTACCCGCAACACCGGCATCTTGAGCCCGTGCACCAGCACCAGACTCATTTGCAGCAGTAACTTTAACCGGTTGGAAATGATCGGGCTGACGCAATCGGCAAATGCTTCCGCGCAATCGCCACCCTGTAGCAGAAAACTTCGTCCTTCCTGCGCTTCGGCCAACGCATGCTTTAAGGCTAGCACTTCATTTGAGGTCACCAGCGGCGGAAGCTGACTCAGCTTGGTGGTTACCCGAGAAAGCTCGTTCATATCTTCGTACTGCGGCTGTTGCAAAGCGACGCGCCGCCGCCATGAGTCGGGAGCCCAGTCTTTGATGGGGTTCGCCCGTGGATAAGGGAAATTCACTGCAATCGTCACGAGCCAGGCTCCCTATTCAAGTGCGCATGCTCGTCCGCGAGAATCGCAATCGGCCCGGTTCATGCGCGTAAATTTAAATAAACAAGCTACGTATCGGTCTTCATCATTTCGCTCCCCGCAATAATTTCAGCACTTCCGCGCAAGATCCTCTTCCTTTTTGATAAAGATAGTCTTGCCCGACCAGAGCTATATTTCGTTCAACTCGTCTTGGTCGCCAGATCCGGATCCAACGCCAGCTTCGGAGAAACGACTGGAACGGTCAGCATCGTGCTCACTAGCGACATGATCAACAACGCCGTAAAGGCATCATTCGAAATGATCCCCTTGTCCAGCAGGATATTCGCGAACACGATGGTGATTAGCGACTTGGTTTGTAGCAGCCAGCCGATGATCGACGCTTCGCCCTCGCCCCACTTCAAGATGCGGCCGGCAATATGCACGCCGATCAATTTGCCCAGCACCGCCGCTATCAGCAGCAAGCCGGCCACCACAAACACTGTCAAACCACCGATCGACCAATTGGTTTTCAAGCCAGTAATGAGAAAGAACACCGGCATCATCATCAACAGCACGTAATGCCGCAGCAGATCCATCTTCTTTTCATCGAACCAGCGCAGATCAATCACGGCGCCTGCCATGAATGCGCCGACCATGAAATGTAGCCCCGCCCATTCCGCGCTGAACGCAACAGTAGCCAGCCATATAATCGCCGCGAACCAGCGATCAACTTCCGATATGGCTGCCATGAGCTTGCGGAAAAGAACAGTCGCCACCCCAAAGCTCACCAGAAACAGCAACTGGGTTTTGAGTCGCTCGAGATCGAGCATGACCACCGCCAACACAGTCCAGATCAGAACATCGTCCAAACTGGCATAGCGCAGAACGCGCTGACCGATGGGCTGGCGGAGCAATTCCATCTTTTCCAAGAAAACGATCAGAATCGGCAAGGCGGTGATCGAGCAAGACATGCCTATAGCGAGCGTGAATTGCCAGGTATGCGCCTGCACTCCGATCCAGCCCGGATGCTGCGCAAGAAGAAATCCCACAATGCACCCTAGCGAAAGGGGGACGCCAAGCGCGAGGCCTGCCGTAATGCCGCTCTCGCGCCGGTAGCGCCACACATTGCTAAGATCCAGTTCCAAGCCGGCCACGAATACGAAAATCATGACAGCCCAGGACGCTATGCCGTTCAAATTCTGAATCGTGACTTCACTGAAAACCTGTCTGTAATAGTCTTTGAAATACGCCCCCAACGCGCCGGGCCCAAGCACAATCCCGGTAACGATCTGCACCACTACCATCGGGGCGAAATAGTCGGTTCGAAAATAACGCCAGATCAGGAACGGAATACTGAATATGATCAGCATCGCGATCAAGAATGCTTCTGGCTGCGTGATATGAAATGTCACAACAAACTCCTGTCAGACACTGAAGTCCAAACGCTATAGCCCCCAGGTACGGCGCACCTCTCATCGGTACGCCGCACCTATTCAATTAGCAAGGGCCGATAAGCGCCTCCAAAGAACACCAGCGGCTTGCCTTCCGTATCGCTGGAAAATTTGTCGACGATGGCGATAAGGATGTCGTGATCGCCAGCCTCCATCCGTCCCCAACTGCAGCATTCGAAATGTGCCAGCGCTCCCTTGATAAAGGGCGCGCCGTTCCCGGAGCTCGAATAATCCTCCGGGCTCATCACGTGGTCTCCCGCCCTCGCATACCGATGAGATATATATGCCTGACGATCCGATAGCACGCTTATCGAGTAGCTTTCCAGATGTGAGAAAAGTGGATAGCACAGCGATTGCTTCTTGATGCTCCACTGAATCAGGGAAGGATCCAGTGACAGAGACGAAAAGGAATTGATCGTCATGCCGATCGGTGCACCCACGTCGTTGACAGCCGACACGACGCAAACCCCGGTCGTGAAACGGCCCAAAGCATTGCGATACTGCTTCTCCTCAAGGTCCATAGCGCCACCCTTCGTATCATCGTATTCGCACGTCTGCATGCCGCTTCCGGCATGCAACCCTTGCTCGGCAGAATTACCCGATCGCCGCAAGTTCCGCCGGCTCTTCGTCATACTCATACATGTGCATGACCCTTCTCGGATGCACACCGTGCATATCGGGATCGCCGTATTTGCGGAAGTTAAACGGCTTCATGTCTTCGCGAATGAACTTGGCGAGCGCCTCGGCATCATCCTGGCTCACCACGTCGAGCTTCGAGTACTCGATGACCTTGTTGTAGATCGCCTCGAACTTCTTGACGAATTCCTTATCGCCGGCGCTCAACAGAAGATGGTTGAGGTCCATTGCCTTGCCCGCACCGCCCTTCTCCAGATAGCTCTCGGTACCCATGAAGCAGAAGAAGCAGTAGTTCTTGAAGATCTCGAAGTGCTTGAAGGTCTTGTACATGCCGTCCACCATCTTGGCGACATGGAAATATTCCGTCTTGATGGCTTTTTCGTAATCGAGCAGCAATTTTCGTTCGAAATGCTTCTTGGGGAACATCTGCGTGTGCAGGATGTCGACCAACCGGTGCACGGACATGAATGTTGCCGCCAGACCTGTGCTGAACCACGCATCCAGCCCGTAAGCGGATGCCGGCAACATCGCCCAGCGGTCTCCAGCCAGTTCCTTGTTGACAAACTGCAGCCGCTTGGTCTTGATAAACGGCATCAGGGTTTCGCGCCCTTTTAGCAGCTCCGAAACCATGGGGTACTTGTCGATGATTTCCCAGAATTCCGCGCTGGCTTCCTTATCGTTCATCGGATACAGATCAATGTCCAGATTGACGCCGACACTGGTCACCCCGTTGTCGAATGGAATGAACCATATCCAGCCACCATCGAAGCAATGATGCTGGGTCGCCCGTGATCTTGGCACCGGCGAACGATCCGCGTAGGCAGGATGCTTTTTGATGGTGTCGTCGAAGGCGCCGATATCCTTGAAATGGGTAAAGATGCACCGGCTCTTGAGCGGCGTATCCAAAGCGTCGCCTTCCAGCTTGAGATCGAATTTCCGGCCGATCACGGAATTGAAGCCGGTGGCGTCGATCACAAAGTCTGTCACGACGGTATAGCTCTCCTCGCCCTTCTTGCAGTCGAGTTCCGCGCATTCCTTCTTGAACACGATGTCTTCCACCGAGGTTTTGTCCGAGTACTCGACGCCATACTTGATGGCGATATGGACCATGCGCTCGTCTGAATAGGCACGGTTGTATTGCGCATCGACTTCCGGCGTCTGGACGATCACTTCCGGAAACGGACCGTATTGATCGGGAGTCGTCTGACCTTCCTTGTGCACAAAGTACTGGAACAATTCTTTTGGACCGCATACGACATCTTTCTGCGTAGCGATGATGCTGTCGTAGGTCGACATCTGGTCGATTTCGGGAATGTCGTACTTACGGCTGATGTACCGCATCTTCCTGCTCAGCGCCGGCGTGCCGGATTCCCCCAACGCAAATCGACGATGGGTCCCTCTCTCGATTAGCAGTACTTCGTAGCCGAGTTTTGCCAGCACCAAAGCACACGCGCTGCCGCCCATTCCACTGCCGATAACCGTGACATCATATTTCTTCATGACCAAGATCCTCGTGACGATTAGCTACACCGATCCGTCTCCGCCGCTTTGCGGCGGAGTTCCGTGATCGCGTAAATAGAGAGTCGGCTGCTACGCGGTCTGCGCTTGCGGCTCCAATTGATCGGCAGCGATCTTCCGGCCCTGCGACTCAAGCCTGCGCCGAAGAATTCCTGACAAAATACCGTCGTATACGCCAGCGCGGGCATCCAGCATGCGCATGGCGGCGGTGTAAGTCTTCTCGAAATCCGAACGAGAGCGGATATAGGGAAGGCCCGCGGCGAACCATCCATCACCGTGCGATTCGTCCAATTCGCAATGCACTACGAAAAACTTGACCAGCTTCTCGCTCAATCCACGCTTGCGAAGATTCGCCAGAATCCTCCTCTGCTGCGCGGGAATCGTCAGCTCGAGTGCCCCCATACCGCCCAGGCCATACTGCAGACCATCCGCGAACCAGCAAAGGTTCATCTTGGTATTGAGCAGATGATAGGTCTCCGGATTCCAGTCGTCCTCTCGCGCACCGCCGAAGTGCTCCATCAGCGGCTCGAACAGGTTGGGATGCGCCTGCTCAAAATCGCCTTGGCCGAATTCGTCGTGCAGGTTTTCGTACAGTTCCTCGCGCATCTTGAATGGCACAAACAGACTGTATGCAGCAACATGCAGATGGAAACGCTGCATGTTCACTCGATAGTTCGACAAAAAGTAGCGAATTTCCTCGTCGCTTAAATCATTTTTGTCGAAATAGACAAACAATTCGTGGTCGGTGACACGATGCTCGTGAATTCGAGCCTTGAGCCATTCGATGAACTCTTCCGCGTCGACGATGTGCGCCGGAATATGCGCCTTGGGGGCCATTTCTTTTTCGACATTCTCAATTAGGGAGCGAATCTTCCATTCCAGCTCGCCTCGCGGGGTGCCCAAGGCAAAACCTTCCGACATCAACTTGATGTTGAGATGGAATAAGGTTTCCTGCAGCGCGCCCCACAGGGGAGATCTTTTATTGGAGAGAGCCTCCCTAACGATCCCGTCGACTTCGCCGATATATCCTAACGATCGCATCACGTCGAATTTTGCTTGCGGATAGCTGGCCAACTGTTTCATATATAGTCCTTAATAGAAATGAAATAGGGGGAGATAAGCAGCGATTTGACGTCAAACCACTCCCAGCTTGGCCGTCTGTCGCTTCATGACTTCGTCTTTCAATACGCCTTTAATGACTTTTCCCGTCGCTGTCTTCGGAATAACAGCCTCCAGCACAAGGCCGGGAACCTTGAAATCGGGGAGATTTTTCCTGCAATGATCCAAGATCGCCTGTTCATCGACTTCCGCATGGACAGCGCGCTCGTAAAATAAAATTATTATTGGCTTTTGCCCCTCACCGTCCATGCCGACGACGGCCACGTCCTTGATGCCGGGGAGCTGGCTTGCTACGTTTTCGATTTCAACTGATGAAATGTTTTCCCATCCATAGGGTGTTTCTACGTAGATCAAATCCTTCATGCGATCCTTTATTTCCAGATAACCATCCGGATGCACCACCGCCATGTCGCCGCTATGGAACCATCCATCCTTAAAGGCATTTTCCGTTGCACGCAGATTGTCGAAATAACCTTGCGCAACGGTGTTGCCAGCCATCAGCACCTCGCCCAGCGTTTCGCCATCCCATGCCACATCGCGCATGTTCTGATCGACAACCCGAAGACCGATGCCTGCATGAATCCCTGCGATACCCTGGCGTATACGCAGCTTCATTTGACGCTCCTGGGGTAGGTAATCCCATTCGTCGCGCGCCTCGCAAACGACAAAAGGTCCGCAGGTTTCATTCAAGCCGTACTGGTGAATTAGATCGACGCCTAGTCCCTTCATGGCTTTGATCAGGTGCGGTGTCGGGCTGGCGCCGCCGGTCAAGACCGTCACCCCGTGCAGTATCGACGCGTTGAACATCTCGTCCGTCAGATGGCGTACCAGCCGCGGCGAACCTGCAAGATGCGTAACATGATTCGACATAATGCCGTGCTTCAGCGAAGCCGGCGTCAGCTGGATCGCATGCTCGTCAACAATTTGCCTTGCACCCACAGCGACCGCGGCCCACATATGTCCCCAGCCATTGACGTGGAACATTGGTAGCGACCAGTAGTACACCGATGACGAAACCAGGTTCATCATCATCACTTCGCCCAAGGCATGCAGGTAGGCCGCGCGGTGGCTGTAAATCACCCCTTTCGGATCGCCCGTTGTTCCCGACGTGAAGTTGATGGCGATCGGATCGTTTTCCGAACGAATGTATCGATCGAGCGGGATAACGGAATCGTACCTATGCTGCTCGACGTCGAAACACCGCGATTTGGTGTCGATATCATTTGGTTCCGACGACGCGTCAAGCAACACCACGATGTGACTGGACAATTCCTTAAACAGCTCGCGATGCTGACGAACAAGTGAACCGCTCGCCAGGATCACGCGTGCTCCGCTGTAGAGAATCTGCTTGCGGATGTCCTGCGAGGGAAGCCACGGATTGAAGGAGACAATGATGCCGCCGACCGCAGGAATGGCGTAATGAGCTTCGATGGATCGCGTGGAATTATGGGTAAGAAGCCCCACCCGGTGACCATATTCGATACCCAGGCTTCGCAATAGCGCGGCCATGCGGCGGGCACGCAGCAACAGTTCTCCAAAACTGATATCGCCATTACCGGACGTCACTGCGACCTTATCTGATAGATAACGGCCGCATCGCTCCAGGAATGTAACCGGAGTCAAATTCACAAAGGAGTGCGTATTCTTCACGTCGTTTCCTCTCGATCCATCAAATAGAAAAAACTCTTCGAATAGCGATTATTCGGTGCTATCTAGGTAATTTTCCGGCGATCGTCCTTACGCCTTCCGCGGCGCATGCTTCATCCTTATCGCCACCGGGAGCACCGCCGACACCCAGCGCAGCGACGATCGCGCCATTCGCCTTAATCGCGACCGCTCCGGGCAATAAAGCGATGTTGGGGATGGTTAAAAAGGACGGCTCGCTCGGCTTTCCGTTGAAGGCGGCGGCAGCCTGGGAGCTGGTGTCAAATTTAAACACCGGCCCCAGCGTCACGACCGTATAAGCCTTGCGGAACGCGGTGTCCTTGGTGTGAACCGTGCTGCCGTCGCTCCTCAACAGGACGCGCATCTCACCGCTCATATCGACCACAGCGGCACCAACGTGATATCCGCGCGCTGCGCAATATTCAACCGCCCCTTGCGCCGCTTGCAACGCAAGATTCAACGGGAGCTCATATTGCTGCTGTGCATGTACTTCGCCACCGAGCGCACATAGGGCTACCGCCAACCATACCAATCGATTCATTTGCCACCTCTAAAAAATAACGGCTTATTTGACGAGCAATGACATCTTATGAAGAGCATGACGATGGAACAGACCGCTACGCGCTTAAAACGGATCCGTACTTGCATCGATCGATTCGATAAATTTCACCAACACAGCCTGTGCTTTGGGATCGAATAGCGAATCCGTTTGTGCCGACAATCCGGCACTGCGATGATTGACATCGGAAACAACACATCTCAGCGTTTCGCAGGCTCCGTTGTGGTAATACGGCTGTAGGTTGTAAGTCCCCAGGATGGACGAGACGCTGTAGCCCGATCCCTTGCCGTCGCCGTTGAAATCGAAGCCAAGTGCCTTCAGCCCGCCCGAATCCGTCTCGACACCGCCAATCGCCGGATAGCCTTCGATTGCATTGCCGGAACCGGTGACGTTCAAGTTGTACGAATTGATACTTTTCAAGTATCGGTACAGGAACTGCGATTGATTGGCGCCAGTGGACGCGGCCTCCGTCTCGATATCGCTATCAGCCGGCGGTGAGATGAAATCCTTGGAACTTGCGCTCCACTTACCACTGGAATGACAACTGCTGCATCTGGCGCGCTGAAAAAGTTGCCGGCCCGCGGCGATATCCGCTTCGTCGACACCGCCAGCCGGATCGCCGCCTCGCATCAACAACTCCTGCTTCGTCAGCGGGCGGCTGGGAGTACGAATGCCGTAATGCTGCCATTCTTTCATTGCATCCAGTCCCGGCACTTCGACCGTGCTGCCCGGCAACTCCACCGTCGGCTGGGGTCGGCCCGCATTCGGCACCGTGAAAGCCGTCATGATGCACGGAGCTTCGGCAAAGTCGTGCCACTGGCCGATGACTAATCCATGGTCGGGATCGATCGTGCTTTCGGTAACGGACGGATAACCCGGCGTCACCACGCAAGGCAAAGCTTCGGTCAACGGACCGGGACCCGAGACATTCCGCGTGTTGAAGTCGGCGTCCTGCACTTCGTCGAAGATCGCCGAAGCGTCGATGATGCGCTGATCAAGCGGATTTCTTGGATTAAATGTGCCATTGAGAGCCAGGGTTTTTCGCGGGCCGGTATTGAATTGCCAGATCACTCCATCAGTCAGTCCTACCGGATGGCAGCTCGCGCAGCTCTGCCGCCCTTTCTCGGACATGCGATTCCTGCTTGATCCAATTCCTGAGGGATTGACGAAGTTGCCGCGCGAAGAAAAGAACAACTCCGCGCCGACCAGTATCTTCTCGGCTTCCGAACCCGGCGTCGGCAGGCTTTCTGTTTGAATAACCTTAACGACTTTGTCGGCATCGAGATCGACCACCGACACATTGCGCGAGACATAATTCAGCACGTAGGCAAGACGGCCCGCTTTATTGATTACCAGGCCGATCGGATTCTTGCCAGCATTCTCGCCGCTGGTTGCCAGCACATCTGGATCATTGAGATCGACATAACGGGTGGTTGTGCCATTGACGGTAAAGCCAAGCGCACCGTTATCGAGCACTCGCAGCTTCACTAGCAGATCGCTGCCGCCGGAAGCCACATAGGCATAGCCGCCACCGCTCTGCGTGGTAAAGGCAATCGCATCCAGGTTGGCGAAATAAAGCTCTTGCTTGCCGGACTCGGGAACCCTGCCACCCAAGTGAAGATTAAGGTCGCCAGCGTCGCCAGGCTTGCCTTCAACGTTATCAATCGCGTTAACGAAAGCCTGCGTGTCGGTCTTATAATACAAAGGACCTGAAGGAGACGCCGCAATATTGGGAAGATATGCGGCCTGTCCACGTATCACGATGCTGTGCAGCTGATTAGGGAACGCGTAGGTAGCATTCCCTTTCGTATCAAGAAAGCCGCTGTTCTGTGGCGCCATGCGGACGACCACCGGATTTGCCAACGCAGTCGCCGCTGTGCTCCAGGTGTCCATGCTTAGTCGGCATACGACGCCCTCTTTCCCCATATCGTCGCGCTGCACGCCACCGGCTGAGGTGAACGATAGGTAACGCGTAACTAACAGATAGCGGCTGTCCCCTGTGATGGCCAGCGCACCCGGCTGAAAGTGCCTTTCATGATTGGGTTGATTGCACGCACTGTTCCTCAGGTCGTAAGTACCCAGGATGCGTTGGTCTTTGGCATCGATCCAGGTGATGGTGTCTTGGCTGCGGTTTGCGACCAACACTCTTTTGCCATCGGGCGAGACCACGACGCTTCTCGGTTCCGACCCGGTTGTCAGTCTGCCGTCCTGAGCTGCGCTCCGATCCAACGCAGCGAAAAATCGATTAGGGTCGGCATTAATCACTTTGATCACGGAAATCGTGCCATCGGCAGCGTTGGCCACATAGGCGTATCGTCCATCAGGCGATACGGCTACGCTCCTAGGGTCCCTACCTACCGCAATTGTTGTAATCACTCGCTGGGTGTCAGTACGAACGACTGTTACGCTATCGAAGTCCGGATTCACCGACCACAGAAACAAGTCGTCCGAACTAAGTGCTATCGGACTCGAATAACTCGACTTCAAGCCTCCGAGGTCAGTTGAGCGGGAGCTCTGTGCATAAGCCGAAAACACCATCGCATGCAACGCAACGCCTAACAACATCAACGCATAGCGGCTAACTTTATGCACAACACTCATATATGCGTGAAACATATGGCCAATCCCTTTAAGCCGAATAAGTTTTAAATGCCTACATATCATCCAGCGAGCCCCTCCCGCCATGCATGGCAATGCGTGCCTGCGCCTTGCGCAACCATCACCGCGGTGTTCGGCTTTTATATAGCCCCCACAAACCCTCAGCTTCGAACGAAGTCGTCATTATTCCGAATGACTATCAATCCCTGCCTCGAATAACCAAAAAATTCCGCGCGTCATCTGCGAATCATGCTGCCATGATCCGTATTATTAAGATTTACATATGAAACTAAACGAACATCACCGGTTACTAATATGTTACCGCCGGATCAGCTAGGCGACTTACATAAATATGCTAATCAAAAAGCATTACAGATTAATAAAAAAAAGAAACGATTTGGATTGCATTACATAATTCTCGATGTTACGATCGAATTACATGAAACGCATCAGTTCACTATTTCAAATAGAGCACACCTATAGAGTGCTTAGGATGCAGCCTATGGCGCATAGAACGAGGCTTACCGCTCTTCAGCAACCATTTTTCGAATGCAATAAAAGCACCACCATTACAATGAATGGGCAAATCCAACAAATCCATCCCCGTCGATGGCCATTGAAGCCATCCACTAATTTTCCATAGCAACATAACTATCGTTATCCGATCTTACATAACGATAGTTATGCTGTCAACAATATCTACGACTGAATCTACAGCGATTTGCAAGCCATGGATTATAGAGACGAACAAAAGAAGTTGACGCGTCAGCGCATTGTGGACGCCGCAGGTCGCGGTTTTCGCAGAGGCGGCTACGGCGGCATCGGCGTGGATGGGCTGGCGAAAGAAGCTGGCATGACCTCCGGTGCGTTCTACGTACACTTCGATTCGAAGAAAGCGGCATTCCGGGAATCGATGCTCTTGGGGATCGCCGAGTTGCACGATGGCGTGAAATATCTGCAAGCCGAGCACGGTGCCGCGTGGTGGCCCGAGTTCGTGCGCTACTACCTGAGCGTCAAGCGCACCTGCGACCTTTCTGATAGCTGCGCCTTGCAAAGCTTGCCGCCGGAAGTCGCCCGACTAGACGACTCGCTGCGCGAGGAATTCGAAGCCGGCCTGCGCCGCATTGCCAAGACCATCGTGGAAGGCCCTTCGTCACCGATGACACCTGCAGACGAAGATGCTGCTTGCGCGGCCCTGGCCTTGCTCACCGGCGCCGTCACTCTGGCTCGCGCCGTTGCCAGCGAGGATCTAGCCGAAAAGATCGCGCAAGGCGCTCTGCGCGTACTGCTGCCGACATCGGCAAAGAAGAAATTAGTGGCGGCGAAGAAGAAAAAGAAATAATCGACTCGCTGCTTTTATCCTTAAGTATTGCGCCTGCGTAAGCTGGGTTACCCGGACTTGATCTGGGGTAACCCAGCATCCCAAGCTAAGCCCTCGCTGTGCAGTTCAGCATCCACTGCACGCCAAATTTATCGGTGAATTTTCCGTAATAGTCACCCCAGGGCTGCACCGCTAGCGGCGTCGTGACATTGCCTCCTTCCGACAAGCTATTGAAAAGAAGCTCCGTTTGCGCCCGATTTTCGAGCATGAAGATCATGGCTGAGCCCCTCATAGGCTCCGCATCGTCATTGTCCGAGGCAAATAAATTGACTCCCTGCCCCGTAAATTGGGCATGCATGATTTTTCCGCGCATCGCTTCCGTTCGCACCGGCATGCCGTTCTCGCCATGGCGGACCATGGAGACGACCTTGCCCATACCGCACTCGGTATAGAACCGCAGTGCTTCTTCGCAGTGCACCGTAAAAAATAGATAGTTTGAAAGTTGCATCGCCGCCTCCGTTTACAAATACACCGCAAACTCGTTATTTAGGAACGGCTGCATCTTGTTCGACGTCTCAAGCCATTCCCGGTACGGATCGCTGCGTTTGACGATACCGCTGCCCGCGTAAACGCGCACTTCATCGCCGGTCATTCTCGCTGTGCGAATAGCCAGCGCAAAATTGGCGTCATCACCTAAAGTGAAAAAGCCAAAGCCACCGGTAAAGAAACCGCGCTCGATCTGTTCGTGACTGCGTATGCGCGCTCCACTCAGTAGCACTGGTTTCCCCCAGATCGTCGCCGGTGGATAAATCGCGGCCAGCAAATGAAACACGTTGATGTCAGGTCTAAGCTGACCAGTTATGGTGCTTTTGAGATGCTGCACATAACCAAGATCGAGGACGCCTCGCGATTCAAGCTGCTCGATTGACTCGGGAATGCATACGCTACTCAAATTATCGTAGAACATGCGTGCCGCGGTCTCGTGCTCCTCGATTTCCTTACCATCGCTAAGCAGCTCGTTACGATAGCGCTCGCTCTTGTCCTTGAAGTTAGAGCCTTTTCGCGTACCCGCCAACGGTTCCACCACAACTTTTTCGCGCTGCTTCTTTACCAGCATTTCGGGCGAAACCCCGACCCATGCATCGCCACCGGACCATCGAAAGACGTATTCGTAATGAGCAGTTTTCTTCCCTGAGGCAGCCATCTGCAACAGCTCGACAGGCGAAAGCTCGGATTGGTGGAACAGCCTCACCTCGCGGCAGATCACCACCTTGTCTAACGCTTCCTGCGAGAGCTCGCCTATAAGATCTACCAGGTTATCGATGTACTCCCTGCACTCGGGTATGTCCCTGCGACGACTCACCCTAAGCTGGCTACTGGGCGATATGTCGCGCGGGAGGTCGACGATAGCTCCACCGGGATACGGACATTCCTTGCTGTCGAAAAAACTGAATTGACACTCTTCGGCACTCACCCGGCACGTTATGCGCGGTATGGTGAAGATCAGCGGCTCCTCCAGGTTTTCCGGGTGAGTGCCGCATCGCCATCCGCCAAGCAGAACGGTTGAAGGCGGCAATCGATGATGCCCTGAGAGAAAGGAACGCAGTTCGTCGATAAAGCTCGCCGCATGGCGAAACACTTCCTCGTGCAAATCGCCGCCGTCGAGCCGATAGGTAGATTCACGCTCGACGACATCCCGATGCATGAGCCGCATGCGAAGCGTGCTGCCCTCCTTGTGCGTCTCGACCTGGAACTCACTGCCCACCCCGATGATCGAGAGCGTTTCTTCTGGCGATACATAACTGAATAAGCCAAGGAATTCGTTTGACAGGCCCGGGTACAGAATCTCAAACCGTTGCGCGATGGCTGCGCCGACGACACCTGTCGCCAGGTCCGGATGTGGATTGTTGAAAGTTTGGTGCTGCAGCGTAGTCACTGAATGCCCCTGTACGCACGCGCCAGATCGCTACAGACATGAAGTACCTGGAGGAAATCGAGCCGCGAAGCACGCGATGCAACACCTTTTTCATGTTGTATTTGCGTGGCATGTTCAATTTCCAGCCGCAGGCCAGCCAACACACTGCCCTCGTCGGCGTGCAGCAGCCCAGTATGTTCGACCTCCGCGATGACATCGTCTATCAGCGGGCAGGTCTCGTCATGTCGGTCCACCGAATTTGCCCACCATGGATCGCACATCCATACCGCCGGCGCCGCCGCTTCTCGCAGCACCTGTATTAGATGTCTCAACCCGCTCAATTGCCTCCCAAGGCTTGTCACCAGCACGATCTTGCCCGGTTCCCGGGTAGGATTGAGTTGCATGTAGATGTCGAGAAGCTGTGCTGCCGAAAGTTGCGGACCAACACGTATCCCTATCGGGTTGAGCACGCCCCGCAGAAATTCCAGATAGCTGCTACCCGAAAAGAGATTGATGCTCTCGAGCCACAGCAAATGCGCGCTGGAGGCGTAAAATCCATCAGCGATGCTGCCACGACGGACCAGCGCCTCCTCGAAGTGCAGGTTCGCACCTTCGTGTGAGATGTACGGCTTGAATCTACCGTGGCGAATCGCCCTCAATGCGTGCAGCGAAGCCTCGTAGGCCATCAGCATGCGGTTGGCGTTCGGGCTGCGTCCGCGCGGATCTGGCGAAACTTCATTCACCATGTCCCCGTAGTAACTCGTCATCGTGATGCCGTCGATGACTTCAGTCGGGTGCACGCAAGATCGCGCATAATTGCCGGCAAGCACACCGATTGGCAGCACCGGCATGTCGAGCATGATGGTCAGATACTTGTGCACCGATTCAAGGTTCTTCACCTGTTCGCGCACGAGACCGGAACCGACATCCTCGAAACACTCCTCGGCATTGCCAAGCTGAAGGACAAACACCTGACCCTCTGCCGCCGCTCGCAGCTCGACCTTAAGCGCGTGCACTTCCGCCGCGTCCACTAGGCCCGGCAGGCGCGACAAGCTCGTCACGACCGTGGCGAGGTTCTCCTCCTGCGGGTATGAGGGCATATGCTTCGGTTCCTTGTCACGCCACCCGTTCGGAAGCCATCGGCCGTGTTCCTGCGACTCATGACTATTCATATCCTTTCGCCCGTATGGAGAAGAGTAAAGAGTGGATCGCGTGTTAGGTCGGATCGATCAGAAGGTGGCGCCGCCGTCGACAACGAGGTCATGCAAGGTGATGTGATTCGCCTCGTCGGAAAGCAGAAACGCGACAGCCTTGGCGATATCCTCAGGTTCTGCAATCTTTCGCAAAGGGATACCTGTTCGATACAAATTCTGGTCGCCGTCAATCAGCTTGCGGTGCCGCTCATCCGGATGCCCAGCCATCGCTGCCAGCATGGCCGTATTGGTCGAGCCAGGAGAAACAACGTTGCAGCGGATACCGTGCTTGCCAAGTTCAAGACCCATGCATTTAGTAAGCATCGCGACGGCAGCTTTCGATGCGCAGTACGCCGACATGTTTATACGCGGTGTCGCAGCTGCATTGGACGCAATGGTGACGACTACGCCGCCTCCTCGCAAAATCATCCGGCGGGTGACGCTATGCGATACGAAAAACGTACCATGCACATTGATGTTGAATGTATCGGCCCATTCCTTTTCCGTTACGGCCTCGAAGGAACGCGTAAACAGCACGCCGGCGCCATTGACTAGGCCATCAATCGGGCGCTTGCTTTCGATATGGTCCACAGCTGCATCGACGCTATCCCTTTGTGAGATATCAACTGCAACAGCCTCCATGACGGGGCCGGCCTTATTCATCTCGATGGATAGCTGTGTCAGTCGCTCTCGATGGATATCCAATGCGTAAACAAACGCTCCCTCATCAATCAGCTGGCGGGTCACAGCTTCGCCAATACCCTGCGCAGCGCCGGTCACGGCGATCGTTTTCCCTGCGAATCGTTGTCGCATTGACCACCCCTATTTTTATCCCGCACCTTTGGGCGACGCTTCGCCGCAACTGATTCGTTTAGCTTTCACAAAACTTCCCAGCGAAGCCAATGTTCATTACTTGGGATGACGGCAAAAATAACCAATGTCCGTTTTTAAATACGAACATTAAATGTGCCAAATAATCGTCGCCATCAAAAAAATGATATTTCAGGATGTTACATAACGATCGCTATGCAGTCAACTCGAACACCACATCAGCCGACGACAAAACACGTCCCGAGCAATGCGCAACGTGCCGCAACGCCATCTCATGATGATTCAACGAAAAATCGCCTAGTGCGTCCGAAACGAAGAACGGTTTGATATCCGCCATAAATGCATCCGTCGCGGTAACCAGGCAACCGATGTGCGCATATACGCCGCAAATGATGAGCTGGGTGCGCTGGTGTTTCCGTAACCGATCCAGTAAATCGCTCCGAGCAAAAGCGCTGTAGCGATGCTTTACCAGCACCTGATCTTTCCCTTCAACAGGCGCTAGCCCGCGCACAATCGCCTGCGCCTCGCCTTCGCTCGGCATCCCAGCACCCCAGAAATCCAACAGCAGTCCCCTGCTTTCCATGGCTTGTCCGCCGGGCTGCGCGGTATAGAAAGTGGGAATTCCAAGCCGATGGCATGCCTGCCTAATGACATCGATGTTCATCACGATCCGGTTGACGAAATCGGTCGACTCGTAGGGCTTTAGAAAATAATTCTGCATATCATGGACTAACAACGCTGCATTGTTTGCGTCCACTTTCCATGGAAGTGGCGTACGAGCAAGCGCAACATCGGTAGGTAGCTCGTAATGCTTGATCTTGGGAATAGCCATCCGTGCCCTCGTTTTCTTGAATTTCGCTCTTTCAATCAGATTGAATTATTTTTGACCTATAAACGAACTTGTCCGCATATTTTGATATAAGGCATATCCATCATTAACCAGTCACCTTGGCGAAAACCATGGCATCAACCATCGCTCTGCAGAAATCCGAACTTATCGACAAAGCACATGCGTCGATGGAGCAAGTGTTTGTCGATCAAACATGGACCCTGCGTCAAAAATTGGCCTTGACCTGTCGCATTCTGTTCGATGCCGGCCACAGCTCGTCACTGTCCGGACAAGTCAGTGCCCGCGCCGTGCCTAACGGCACGTTCTATACCCAGCAGTTCGGCCTGGGACTTGATGAGATACGTGAATCGAATCTTGTTCACGTCAACGAAGACCTCGAAGTGATCGACGGCAGGGGCATGGCAAATCCAGCTAACCGGTTTCATGCCTGGATCTATCGGCACCGAGCGGATACACACTGCATCGTCCACACGCATTCCCCACACGTCTCGGCGCTATCGATGTTGGAGACTCCTCTGGTGGTGTCGCACATGGATTTCTGCCCGCTTTACGACGATTGCGCATTCCTGTCGTCCTGGCCTGGTGTGCCGGTCGGAAACGAAGAAGGTGAAATCATCACGCTCGCACTCGACAACAAACACGCGGTACTGCTTGCCCATCATGGTTACCTGGTTGCGGGAAGAACCATCGAAGAAGCATGCATTCTTGCCCTTCTGATCGAGCGCGCCGCTAAAGCCCAGCTACTCGCCATGGCCGCAGGAGAAATCAAACACCTTGCGCCGGAGCTCGCATTGGAAGCCAGGACCTGGATGACCACTGAGAAACGCTATGCGGCAACCTTTGCCTATTACGTCCGCGCTGCCCTGCGCCATCACGCCGACTGTTTGACCTAGATCACGCAAATTAAGCCCCCTGCCCGTGGGCGGCGCTCCGCCCACGGGGCCTGAAGCATTGCAAAACACACGCACAACTTCAGCTACTTTCGTTGATCACTCATCAATACATCGATCGATGCTTGCATAACCCTCCTAGCTAAAGTTATCGGAGCATTCCGCTTCGGTGGATAAGAACAACCCACAAAATAGGAATATCCATCCGGCTCATCACGAGCGGCTGCGCTCAACGTTGGGGAGGAACATCAACCTCGGTCGTAGCGATAGTCGTAAGACCGTGATTGTTAGAAGCGATATAGGTAATCGTGTAGTACTGCTCAGTACCGCTCTTATTCGAGAAATCAAGATCAAAGCTGTAATCCGCTTCGCCGATATGCGCGTTCCGCACCGACTTGTTGATGTCGACATTCTTGTCCGAAGAAACAATGGACATCAATTCGGCATGCGACGACGGATCGCTGTAGTCCTTGAGATGGTGCTCGATGAAAACGTGCCTGAAGTCGTGCATAGCGCTAAGTGAACTGCTCCCCGCCACGTGGGAAAACACATTGAAGATCGGACGCGGCGTAAAGGTCAGTCCCCTAGCCTCCGACAATCCATCCGGATTTCCGTCCGCGATGATGCCCAGGAATTTACCGGTGACACGGTCGTACTCCATGACCTGGTTAGTACCGGTGCTGACTACATACAAATTGCTGTTGGGGCCACCGAAGCGAATCGCGTGCGGATCGACAATGCCGCCGTATCCAGGCGGAACGAATATATCCATGAAGGCCAGGGTCTTGCCATTGAAACGCAGTACTGCGTTGGTCCCCGCGCTCCCTACATATAGATTACCGTCGGGACCGAACTCCAATCCAATCGGTTGAACCAGATCGCTGGGATTCGGAGGTGCGATCGCACCGAGAAATTTCTTGGTCTGCAGGTCATAGTGCAGGACGCTGTTGGTGCCGCCGCTGGCCATATACATGGATGTCTGATCGAACGTTTGCATGAAGGGCTGGGTTAGGCCACCGTCCGCTTGATCGTGAGTGGCGAAGACATCGATGAACTTGCCATCGCTGTCGTAGCGCAATATCTGATTTAAGGTCGAGTCGCCAACGTACACCTTGTTATCTGGTCCGAAATTCGGGGCCGAAGGTGAGATCAGCCCACCGTTGCCCTTGTCGATGTACACACCTTTATACGCACCGCTATACCCATCAAAACGCAGCACCTGCCCCGATCCGGATGCAGAGAGGAACAGGTCGCCGCGAAAGCCGATCTGCGATGCGACCGGTCCGGATACAGCGGCAATCACGCCGAGAAACTTGCCGGTATCCTCATTGAACGACATGACTTGGTTGCTACCAAAGCTGCTAATGAAATAGGTCGCATAAGGGTCATTGGAGTCATTGCAATAGCCTGCTTGAGGAGCTATGCAAGCTCCCAGCAAAGCCGTGGCTATCAACAGCGAAAAGGCTTTCCGCCCGGGGCTGGCCACAAATCCTTCAACATGTGAAGCAACTCGGGAAAACATAAACATCACCTCCTGTGTGGGAAAAAGTTTGTCTGTTTTTCGCAAGAGCGGCTGCGACGCATCAGCTCGCTGGGCCAGCCCCTTTCAGCTTTCGGCCGTACTTGTCTACGTTAGGCAACAGTTGCCCATGCGTGACTTGATGTCTCGCATAACGCTCATTTCAATGTGCCCCCACTTGCGTTATCTTTCTAGAAGATAACGATAGTTATTTGACTATAGATAACGATTTACATCTAGTCAATAGAAAATGTGCATTAAAAATCGGATTGGCGCGCAAGATTAAAAAATCGACGTTTAGATCGTGACAATTGATGATTCGAGAGCTTTTGGTCATATCACTGTAATGTGGATATGCCTTCACGCCATCGAATAAAACAACATCTGGTAGATCAGATGGATGTTGTGATACGCATCACATGGCTTGTATACGAAATATTTACACCTGTCGCATATTTTGCGGCATTCAAAAACAGATTACGGAACATTTCAATAAGGTGGACGTGACTGTATCCATCGTTTTTCAAGCACAAAAAGTATCAAATTGCAGTCCATTAGAGGAAGCCACAGGAGGATCCATGCGAACTACTTATAATCATCAAACTCTCTTCACTCGCAATATGTCTGGACTGAAGACGCGCCGACTGCCCGCACAAACGCTATTGCTCGTCGCGATGTTATGCGTGACATTACTCTTTGATGCGAGATTTTCGCATGCTTCGGAAGTAGCCGCGGTCCAGCCGATCACTCGCTCAATACTTGAACGACGGCCGATACTCGGCACTAATCTGGAACGGGAAGTCATCCTCGTCGCCTTTCAACCGGGGGTGATCGCGCCGCCGCATCACCATACCGATGCAGGCTTCAACTACGTCATCGAAGGCACGGCTGAATCGGGTTACGGCAACGAAACACCCAAGCTCTATCATGCCGGCGAAACGTTCCTGGATCAGGCCGATGTGCCGCACACTGTTTTCATGAACCCCGACAAAAACAAAGTGCTACGGTTTCTGATCGTGGCCAGCGTCCAGGCTGATAAGCCTTACACCATAGTGCCCTAGCCGAAGATTTCGGGCTAACTGATTTCGCAAACCAAAAGCCCGTGACTGGCGTTGCCACGGGCTCAGCAAAAGATGATGCTTGTGTTGCCGCTAGTCGGAGCTCAGGCACTTATTGCCAGAGCATCGCCCCCTCACTGCTGTGGAGGAACACCGACTTCCGTCGTGTTGGGCTAAGGAACCGTGTAATCGCTGAGACGAATCCGTATTTTATTAGCATCGAATATTTGTATTAGCTACTATCCATTCCGCCAAAGTGCTTTACAACGGTTAGCTGGACTTTAAAGCTGATAAATAATTAGACGAAGCCCTACAAAAATTCACACCTCAGCTAGGGATTGAGCATTGGAACAACTTGCTAACTAGCGAAAGGCCTCATACATGGGGCCTTTCGCTAGATGCTTGCAACTTATTAGGCGGCCGGAGCGCCACTCGTCAGCTGTGCATTGGTCAACGCGTGACCAGCAATGCCCCACGCCCCATCCACGGCATGTACGACATTCACCCAGATACGATCCTTAGGTTGTTTACCCTTGGACGCCTCATGGACGATATCGGTGGCTTCTTCGATATAGCCCTGCTGGATTTCACGGGTCGCAAAGGCAAACCCCGGAACTTTCCATTCGATAAACACTACCGGGCCTTCCATCGACCCAGAGAACGTATGGTCCTTGGGCACCACGTGGATCGAACCGACGATATTGCGCTTCAGATCCAAATTTTCAGACTGTCCATGCCACTTGAGCATGCAATCGGAGAGACGGGAAAACGTTGCCTTTTCGGTTCCTTTCGGCAGAACGCCTTCGGTGAGGGTCAGTGTGAGCGGCATGGGAGTCTCCCGATAGTAGTTAGGGACACACACAATGCGTGACCCTCACGAGCGCATACATAACGATCGTGATTTCATCATAAATAACGATCGTTATTTAGTCAACTAACGGCTGGGACGTGATTCAGGTGCAGGCCGACACAACTCTACAGTCTCGGCCTTGCTATCAAACGTCTCCTGCTCTGTCGTGTTGAAACGACGAAGCCTGCTGGCGATGATCTGATCTCGAACATGGTGCGTCTCACATCAAGGAGAAACGCCCCGAGAGTAACTGTGTGATTTTACTTAGGGTAGGCCTTTTGGAGGCAATAGGGAGGGTCTTGGCTACTGACACGGTTAAGGGAGCTCGGCAGCATGCTCCGACCTAGGGGCAAAGAAGCCACGCATAAAACGCATGTACTCTGCTTCGGATGTTTCACGCCGCGCCGCGATGAAGGGTTTGATGTCATCGGTCAGTACGTAGCGCAACTGATCGGATTCATCCGTGGCGGCATTAAAAATGCCTGCGGCAACCTTCTCCACCGCGTCCTCGTCGGCACCGTTCCTGAAGCCGCTGTAGATCCTGCCCATGTCTACGAGGAAGGCATCGTAGTCATCCGGTGTAGTCGAGTGCTGGGCTTCAGAGCCGCTGCGTGACGGGAATCCGGTGCTTGGCGCCGCACCGGGTTCGACGATCTTTACCATCACGTTGACCGCGGCCAATTCGTAGGAGAGCGCCTCGGAAAAACCTTCCAATGCGAACTTCGACGCGTTGTAGAGCGAGGCCATCGGCAAGCCGAACACCCCGACGCCTGAGCTGACATTGAGGATTACACCCGAACGTTTGGCACGGTAATGCGGCAGGATCGCGCGGACAACATCCATCGCGCCGAACACGTTCACCTCGAACTGCTCCAGCACCTTGGCGCGGGGGATACCTTCGAACACGGCATTCATACCAAAGCCTGCGTTGTTCACCACCACGTCGATGCGGCCGAAACGCGCGATGCCTTCTTCGATCGCGGCTGAAATGCTGGATTGATCCTGCACGTCCAGGCGCGTTACCAGCACTCTTTCGAGTCTGGCTAGGTCGGCGCCGGCCTCAGGCCGGCGCATGGTGGCGATCACATTCCAGCCGCGGTCGGCAAAGACACGGGCTGTCGCCTCGCCAAAGCCAGAGGAACAACCAGTGATCAGTACGGTGCGGGTCATGCTCATGCTCCTGAAAATAAGATTCAAACTTCAGGCTACGCGCCGCGCGTTGATATTAGAACCCGTACAATGTGATACAAGATGATGAGAATTACCGTACAGTGAACACCTTCGGCCTGCACGAGTTCACGGCAGTGAACGCTGTCGCCATCCATCGCAGCTTCCGCAGCGCTGCCGCGAGCCTAGAAGTATCCCCATCTTCGCTGAGCCACATTGTTGCCAGCGTCGAGCGGCGACTCGGCATTCGGCTATTTCAACGAAATACTCGTAACGTTTCCCTTACCGAAGCAGGCGAAGCTTTTCTTTCGCGCATGCGGCCGGCGTTGCGCGAGATGACTGATGCCATCGATAGCGTGAATCAGTTTCGCGATAAACCCACTGGGCAGCTACGACTCAACTCGTCGGCATGGGCGGCTGACCGGGTGTTGCCGATCATTCTCGATTTCATGCACGAGTATCCTGATGTGAAAGTGGATGTGGTGGCTGACGGACGATTGATCGACATCGTCGCCGAGGGCTTCGATGCCGGCCTACGACTGGCCGAGGCGGTACCGCAGGACATGATCGCGTTACCGTTGGGTGGCGATGAGGCGCTGATCATCGTTGCCGCACCGGCTTATCTGAAGAAACACGGTAAACCGAAGGCGCCCGCTGACTTGCTGGCGCACGACTGTATCTGCGCGCGTTTACCTAGCGGAAGCATGATGCGATGGGAAGTACAGAAGGCTGGTGAACAAAGCTGGGTGAATGTCAGTGGTCGACTCATTCTAGGCACCGCCGAACTCACACTCAAAGCAGCCGTGGCGGGCGCAGGTATCGCATACGTTTTGGCGCGCGATGCCGAGCCACTGGTCAAGGCAGGCAAACTCGTGCAACTACTCGCAGACTGGACACCTCCGTTTGCCGGCATCTGCCTGTACTACCCGCGGCAGCATCTCCCGACTGCCACGTTTCGCGCGTTCGTCGATTTCCTTAAATCACATCCAGCAAGGGAACATATCGGCAAACAACAGGATCGGCGTCGCCGTGCAATCAGTGGCTGAATTGACGCGCTTGTCCGCCCCCGTCCTGAAATACGTGCGGCGCGGACTGGGCTTTTGGCGGTTCGATTTGAGTGATTACGAGTGCCGCATGAGCGCCACCACCGAAAAGGCACAAGCGACGCTTACCGACTTGCAAAATAGCGTGAATGCGTCGATTAAATGAAGGTCGACGATCAGCCAGACAGAGACAAGAACCAGCGCACCACGACAGACTGATGACCATCGCTAGACTGTCGCGACCGAGCTACGAGATTGACTGGCAAGGAATGTGACACATCAGTGTTTCACTCCATTGAGGATCGAAGATCCACCCCGCCCTAGCCCCGATAACACTGGCTAATCGTCTTGCCTTAGCGAACTTGCGCCTCTGGAATCGGACGTCGCGCACATGTCCAGCGTTAGGGGGCAAAGTGTCCGTGTTATCGGGGTAGAACGCCTCTCCAATAAGTAGCTGGCTGTGATCAAGCGCTGGCCGTCTTGCGCATTAAACTTGCGCAAGCCACTATGCGGCCTGACACGGGGAAGCCCTATGAATTATCTTGAGCTGCATCACTTCTTGCCGCATCTCAACGAGATCTTTGCGGCCACCCGTAAT